>Ga0073899_10000052_pt1 | contig 100951 bp, 75 predicted proteins | sample KloWWTmetaKNB5Ph_FD_88975 | JGI IMG/M metagenome (GOLD analysis project Ga0073899, IMG submission 88975) | Active sludge microbial communities from Klosterneuburg, Austria, studying microevolution and ecology of nitrifiers - Klosterneuburg... | ecosystem: Engineered > WWTP > Aerobic digester >... | reverse complement strand
TTGGCGCATTCCAATTGAAGCGCAGTTTTTCCTTGTCGTTCGCCTTCGGCTGGATGTCGCGCTGCTGCAATGTGTGCCGGTTGGCGCGGACAATGCTGCCGCCTTGCGACTCAAAGTAGACGTAGTCTTTCGGTGCGATCGGATCGGGAAACATCCAGAATCCATCACCGCCGGAGAACGGTTCCCACTGCGCGCTGCTGATGCCACCGGGATAACTCGATGGCGCGATCCAGCTGGTGTTGTCCTGCAGGCCGCCATAGACCTCGTATGGGTCCTGATCGTCGACGGCAACGTGATAGAACTGCGAGATCGGCAGGTTGTCGTTCTTGTGCCAGAGCGAGCCACCGTTGTAGCTGGTCCACAGACCGCCGTCGTCGCCGCCGACGAGATGCTTCGGGTTCGTCGGATCGACCCACAGGTCATGCCAGTCGGCATGCGAGCCACCGCTGCTGCCGGAAAAACTCTTGCCGCCATCCTCGGACACGATCAAGCCGAGGTTCATCTTGAACACTCGCTCCGGGTTGGTCGGGTCGACGACCAGATTCGCGAAATAAAACGGCCGCCACACCATCATCTGGCTGCGGTCGCGTTCTTCCCAAGTGGCACCGCCGTCGCTCGATCGGAATAGCGCGCTGCGGGTTCCTTCAATTACCGCGTAGACGATCTTCGGATCGCTCGGCGCGATCGCAATGCCGATGCGGCCAAAGGGCTTGGTCGGGAATCCCTTGTTCGCTGCTGCGGTGTATTCGCGCCAGTGCGCGCCACCATCGCTGCTGCGAAACAGGCCACTACCGCTGAACGCGCTGTCGTTCGCGCCACCGGAGCGGAAGGTCCAGCCTTCGCGGCGAAAATCCCACATCGCCGCGAGTACGGCGTCCGGGTTCTGTGGGTCAAGTTCCAGGTCGGAGCAGCCAGTCGAGCGATTCGTGCCGGCCAACACCTTGGTCCAGGTCTTGCCGGCATCACCGGTCTTGAACAGACCGCGTTCGTCCGAGTCGCTCCACAACTTGCCGGGTGCACATACCCAAGCGGTGTTGCCGTCGTTCGGATGCACGATGATCTTGGCGATGCGCTCGCTCTCGGGCAGGCCGAGATGCGACCAAGTTTCACCGCCGTCCGTGGAACGATAGACGCCGTTTCCGACCGAGACCGAGTTGCGCGTCCAGCTTTCGCCGGTGCCGACCCAGACATTCTTCGGATTCGACGGATCGATCGCGATGGCACCGATTGACTGCACTGGTTGGTCGTCGAACTTTGCTGCGAAGGTGGTGCCGCCATCCAGCGACTTCCAGACGCCACCGCTGGCGGCGCCGACGTAGAGCACGGTCTTGCCGTCTTCGTTGTACGCGGCGATGGCGCTGATGCGTCCGCTCATCGCCGAGGAGCCGATGTTGCGGATACCGAGACCGGAAATGGTCGCGCTGTCGAATGCAGCGGCGTCGTGGCCGGTCGCGAGCAGCGTGGTCGCGAGCACGATCGGGCCTACCGCGCGTTGGATCAATCGGGGTGCGCGCTTCATGGCTTGGCTCCTTCCGGGAACGCGAACAGGGCATCTGCGAGTTCCGCATTCGCTTCGGCACGGGTGTAGGTGACGGTGGACTTCTGCGTCGAGCCCTTGCTGCCGGATGCCACCGAGAACGGCAGGTAGACGCCATTCACGCGCTCGTAATCGCCGAGATCCGTCTCCCCTTCAAAGGCGCTGCCGCGATACCAACTCTTGCTGACGATGCGGATTTCGAGGAAGAAATCGGGATCGAAGTAGTACATGGCTTCATTGCCGGTGGCGTAGGTGATGCGCAGCTTGTGCGCCTCGGTACCGTCGATGTCCTCGGTGCCGAGATACTCGACCTTGTGCCCTTTCTTCGCGTAATCGACCAGCGGCCCTTCGAGGTCGGCGTCGACGCTCATCTCCTTGATGTCATCGGCAGAGAGCTTCTGCGGGTCCTTGCGGCCGCCGAATGGCGAGATCGACCAGGCATCCTGGCCGTCGAATGCGCGCACCTGGGTCATGCCCTGGATCGAGAATTCGCTGCGCACCTTGCCCGCGCGCTTGTATTCCGAGACCTCCGCCTCGAAGCCACCGGTCTGCAGTCGGCCGCTGAGCTTGAGTGCATGGATCGCGCGGATCGCGTCGAGCCCGCCGCGTGCATCGATGTTCTTCGCAATCAATTCGTCGGCCGTCATCGCCGACGCCCACCACGGCAGCATCAGCAACAGCCCGCCCAGACTCAACCATGTACGCATCGGTGTCTCCCCTCAATGAGGCCTTCGAGACTAGGTGCCTCAGCTGCGCGCGCCAATGCCGGAAGTCGCTGCTGTGACGAGACGTGGCGTGTGCGAGCCGTGTTAACCGCTGCGCGCCATCGTCTTGCGTGCAAGTTTCATTAGTTCGCGGAAATACAACTCCGGGAACCAGCGCTTGACGCGCCAGCGTATGCGTTCGGTGGTGGTGGGAATGATCATGAAGTCACCACGTTGCTGTGCCTTGAACACATAGTCGGCGATGTCGTCGGCGGACTCTTTGGCGTTGTCCATCAGCTTCGCGGCGACGCCAATGAACTTCGCGTTCGGTGAGCGCGCGGTTTCCAGCAGATTGGTCTTGAAAAAAATCGGACAGATCACCGAGACCTTCACATCGAATAATGCCATTTCGCCACGCAGTGCTTCCGAGAGCGCGACCACGCCAGCTTTGGCAACGCCATAGCTGGCAATGCCGGGCGCGCCGGCAATACCAGCGAACGACGCGGTGCTGAGGACGTGGCCGCGACGCTGGGTCTGAAACATCGGCGCGAACGCCTTCATGCCGCGCACGACACCGAACAAGTCGATGTTAGTGACCCAGCGCCAGTCATCGAGTGAGCTATCGGCAATCGAGCCGGCACTGGCGACGCCGGCATTGTTGATCAGCACGTCAAAGCCATCCCAGTGTGCACGCACCGTGTCACGCATCGCTTCGACCGAGGCATCGTCACCGACATCGACCTCCACCGCGAAGTGCGAGCCGCCATGCGCGGCGAGTTCGTCGACCACCGTTTTTGCCCGCTCCGTCAGCAGTTCGGCGACGGCGATGTCGTAACCGGCGCGCGCATAACGATGCGCCAAGGCGCGGCCGAGGCCGCTGCCAGCGCCGGTGATGAGGGCTCGGGGTCGGGACATCAATGCGCTCCGTGGTGGAAGGCCTGAGCCTATCAGTGGCCAGCGTAGGTTTGCGGCGCATCCCCCGGCCGTGTCTACAATCGCGTTCTCTACCGTGCCCGAGCCTGCCATGACCGATCCCCTGTTCGACCTCACCGGCAAGACCGCACTGGTCACCGGGGCCAGCCGTGGCATTGGTGAAGCAACTGCGCACTTGCTCGCTGCGCACGGCGCCCATGTCATTGTGTCGAGCAGAAAACTTGATGCCTGCGAAGCGGTGGTCGCAGCGATCCGCACGGCCGGCGGCGTCGCCAGCGCGATCGAAGCGCACATCGGTGATGTCGCCTCGATGGACCGGCTGTTCCAGAAGATTCATGACCGCGGCTTCGGCCTCGACATTCTGGTCAACAACGCTGCGGCGAACCCCTACTTCGGGCCAATGATCGACATGGGCCTCGATGCCTTCGAGAAGACCGCGTCGGTGAATCTGCGCGGCTACTTCTACTGTTCGCAACACGCTGCGAAGCTGATGCAAGAACGCAGCGGTGGCTGCATCATCAACGTCGCCTCGGTGAACGCACGGCGTGCCGGTGCCGGGCAGGGCGTGTATTCGGCGACCAAGGCCGCGATCGTGTCGCTGACCGAAGGTTTTGCGAAGGAACTGGCGCCGCTGAAGATCCGGGTGAATGCCGTGCTGCCAGGCTTGACCGATACCAAATTCGCCTCGGCGTTGACCCAGAATGCACAAATCATGCATCTGCTATTGCGCCAGATTCCGCTCGGCCGCGCTGCCGAACCCGCCGAGATCGCACCGATGCTGTTGTTCCTCGCCTCGCCGGCCGCGAGCTACATCACCGGCGCCAGTTTCCCGGTCGATGGGGGATACTTGGCCTAGCCGCGTCATGATGACGTGACTGGACGAGCCTGCGCGACGACGGCAAGCATGCCTGCCGGTTCCCCCGCCCACTGCCGACTGCAGATGCCAGAAACCGCATACTCGCCTCACCTCGCACTCGATCCCGCACTGCCGCGGCTGCGCATTAGTGCGAGCTTCGTCGTTGGCTTGAGCGTGTCACTGGTGCTGCACGGCGTGCTGCTGGGCCTGCTGCTGATGCGTGATGGCAGCGCCGGCAGCGTGGCGGTCGCGTCGTCGTCGCCACTATTGATCGATTGGCAAGCGGAAGCGCTGCCGCTGCCCTTGCCGGTTGTATCACCACCGTCGCCGGCGACTGCGGTGGCCGCGGCGGTGCGCGCATCGACGAGCGATGCACCGCGCAGTTTGGCGGCCACGCCAATGTTCAGCGTCGATGCTGTCGGCGACCTGCCGGCTATCGACGCGCAGCCGGTCGCAGCGACTACGACCGAGACCGGCGATCACGACGATGCGGCGCTTGCTGCCGTGGCACAACCAGCGTTTACACCGGCGGGCGACGAAGCCTATGTCTGGGATGTACTCACGCATTTGCGCCGCTTTCAGCACTACCCAGAGCGCGCGCGTCAGCGCGGTATCGAGGGAACGGTCTGGTTGCGGGCACGGGTGTCGCGGCGCGGAGAAGTCTTGCGCGCTGATATCGAACACAGTTCCGGGCAAGCACAGCTTGATGCGGCCGCTACTCGGCTGATCGCGCAGGCGTCGCCGCTGCCGCCGCCGCCCGACGGGGCTTACGCCATCACCGATCTCAGCCTGCCGGTGGAATACCGGCTGCATCGCGAATGAGTGCGTGGACAGCGGTGTTTGCCGCACATGCGACCGAACTACGCGCGGTGCTGGCACGCGTGCTCGGCGACGTCAGCTTGGCCGAGGATTGTGTCCAGGACACGGTGATGCGTTTGCTTGACGCCGATTTCTCCAGCGTCCGCGACCCCAAGGCGTTTCTGTTCCAGGTCGGCTACAACCTTGCCCGCGACGCCTTGCGGCGACGTCATGTGCGCGGTTCGGTCGTTGATGATGCCGATGCCGCGATCGATGCGGTGGTGTCGAATGATGCTGGTCCAGAAGTGCATCTGCTGGTGCGCGAGCAACTCGCGATCGTGAGTCGTGCACTGGCGCAACTGCCCGATCAGCGCCGACGCGTGTTGTGGCTGGTGCGCGTCGAAGGCCTCAGCCTCAAGGAAACGGCGGCGACGCTCGGCATTACCGCCAAGACCGTCGAGAACCACATGACGCAGGCGTTGCGGCAACTGACCGAGTTGATGACGCTGACCGAGTCTGGGGGAATCGCACCGCGTACGCGTCGTGCTCAGGCGAGGGACATTCAATGAACGACGGCGTGCGACAACAAGCGGTGCAATGGCTGATGCAGGTCCGCGACCAACCGGAGGATGTCGGCGTGCAACAGGCGTTCGACCTGTGGCTAGCTGCTGACGATCGCCATCGTCTGGGATATCTGGATGCATTGATTGCGTTCAACGCGGCAGCCGATGCGCACGCACCGATGCACGCACCGATGCGGCCGGGTGTTGCGCGTCGGCATCGGCTATGGCTGGGTGCTGCGTTCGGCGTGCTGCTCGCTGTTGTCGGGCTGTATGGGCCGCGCTGGTTCGAACAAGTGCGTGCTGATGAAACCAGTGCGCCGGGTGTCGCTCGTGAGCTTGTGCTCGCCGATGGCAGCCAATTACGACTGGCACCGGATTCGGCGATCGCCATCGATTTCAGTGCGAGTGAGCGTGACATCGAATTGTTGCGCGGTGCTGTGACCATCGACGTCGCCGCCGATTCGCGCCCGCTGATTCTGCGTCATCATCAGACGACGGTGCGCGACATCGGTACGCGCTTCGCGGTGCAGGCGGCACCGGATGTGCTGCGCGTTGGCGTCGTCAGTGGCGTGGTTGAGGTCACGCGAGCAGATCGCGCGGCGGTACGAATACCTGCGGGCGCGCAGATCGAATGGCATGGTGCCGCCGTCGAGCAACGACCGTGGCAGGAACACCGTGACGTCGCCGACATGTTGCTGCTGGATCATGCGCCGGCGGCACTGGCGCTGGCGCAGTGGGCAGCGTTTGAAGGCAGCCGCGTGCAATGGATCGGCGCGCCGCCAAGCGATATCAGTTTGGATGCAGCGCTACCGATGCGCAGCGCAGAGGAACGACACGCAGCACTGGCGACGCTGGCGCGCGAATTTGGCCTCGATGTGCTCCTAGACGGTGCCGGCCTGGTCGTGCTGCGCGCGGCGCGCTAAACCGTTAGGGTGCGCCCTGCACTCCTTGCGGAAGGACCTGATCGAGATGCAATTTGGGTGGCGTGCACTGAGTCTGCTGGGGCTGTTGGCGGTTGCGCCAACGCAGGCCTGTATGCCGTCGCGCTCGCTTGCCGCACCGCTGCCGGTATCGGACTTGTTGGCGGCGACGCGAACACTCGCCGCCGTCAGTGGGTGTCGCATCCTGCTCGCGCCGGGTTTGGCGGCCCGCAGCACGCTCGGTGTGATCGCTGCCGACACTGCGGTCGCTGATGCGCTCGATCAACTCTCGGCAAGGCTTGAACTCAACTGGACGCAACAGGCCGGCGACATCACCTTCGTCGCCGCGGCCGCTGCCGGTCACGCGCAGACTGCTGCGGCGTTGACCATTGAAGCGACCACCGATCCGCATCAGTTGCCAGCGCCGATTGAACAGGCGCGCACAGCGGGCGAACGCAGTCCGGCGATCGCGCGTACGCAGATCGCCGACGCACGCTTCGCCGATGATGCCTTGCACGATTACACGACGGCGGTGGCGCGCGCGCCCGGCGTTTACGGCATGGCCTCCAGCGACGTGATCCGCGGCGTCAGCGCATCGCGACTGTCGCCCAGTCAACGCGCCAGCCTGCTGACCATCGACGGCATTCCGTTGCCTGCCGAAGCATGGCTGTTCAATCGCCCCGGTCTCGGTTTGGTCCGCTCGCTCGACATCACCCGCACCGGCACCGGATTGGCCAGTGGCTATGGTGCCGGGGCCGGCGATCTGGCGATGGCAACGCGCATGCCCGCTGCTGAAACCCAGTTCGGCATTGGCCTGTCTTACGCGCCGGCGTTGGCGCCACAAGTCAGTGCCACCGCCACCGGCGCAGCCGGCGTTCCGGGACTGCGTACTGCCGTCGGATTCAGTCGCCAGATCGGTACCGAAGCCATCGACGGCGCCGCTCAGCCGGACGTATTCGCACAACATCAATACGCCGCGCGACTGGCATGGCAAAGCCCCGAGCAAGCGCATCTGCTGCAGGCCAGCGCACTCGATTTTCAGCGCGCTGATCTCGGCGGCGCCGAAACGCCCTGCGGCGGTGGCCAGCCCCATTGCGTGCTCGGCGCTGAGATTGCGATGCGCGGCGCGGCCGCGAGTTGGCAATGGCAGGTGGACAACCGATGGCAAGTGCTCGCGCTGGCCGGCACCTCAGAAACGCGCGCTGCGGTGACTCGTTACGACCTCGGTGTACTCAGTCCGGCGCAACCGGCCTACATCCGCATGCATCACCTCGATACCCGCGTCGAGATCGATGCCGGTACGCATTCGATCCTCAGTGCTGGTCTGCTGCAGGCGCGCCGCGACTACCGCATCCACGGCGAGCGTCGCTTCGTCATCAATGGCGCCACCGCCAGCTCGCTCGGCATGATTCCGGCGGGCCCAGGCAACGGCAGCCTGAGCTACGCGAACTCGGAAACGGCACGTACCGATCTGCCACAAGCCTATGCCGAGTGGCAGTATGACGATGGCGAACATTGGGACGGGCACATCGGGCTGCGAACCATTGCCACCGACGCGGCCTCGAAAATCGATGTCCGCGACATCCGCGCCGACAACTGTGCGCTCGCACCCGGCCACCACCTGGCGCTCGACCACTGTGCCGATGCACTGCTTGCACTGGTGCGTGCGCGCAACGACCGCATTCGTCATCGCGACACGCTATGGCTGCCGAATGCCGCGCTGCGCTGGCGCGACGACGATGGGCAATGGCTGGCGCTGCAATGGCGTGAAGGTTTCCTCGGTTCGGATGTGAACTCGCTGGCACTCAGTCCGGATTCGGCGCTGGAGCGACTGCGCAGTAGCGAAATCGCTTGGCTGCGACCGCTCGCGGCATCACTACAGTTGGAACTTCGCCTGTTCCATCACGATTGGCGCGATCGCGTCGCTAACCTCACTGGCCGTGTCGATGACGCCCTGCGATTCGATAGCGAAATCTTCGGCAGTGAATTGCAGTTGGGTGGTCAGCCGCATGAACACGGTGAGTGGTGGCTGCTGGCGGGTCTGTTGCGGACACACTCGAACCTGACCGTGTTGGCGCGCGACGATGCCGCCGTGCGCGGTGCCCCGCAATGGTCGCTCGGCGGCGGCGGCCGCTGGCGCTTCGGTAATGGCGCCTATGTCGGTGGACACTTCAGTCACGCCGCATCGACCTGGATCGTCAACGACAACGCCTCGCTCGAACGCCTCGAATCCCGTGATCTGCTTGACCTGCGCATCGGCTTACGTCGCGGCCGTTTCGACGTTTCGGCATGGGGCACCAATCTGCTCGACGATGACTATGTCGCCGACAGCTATGGCCGCAGCATCGAACTCACGCCTTACCACGCCTATGACCGCATCATCGGACTCGACGCGCGCGTGGACTTCTGACCGATGCTTAAGGCGACAGCGCACATCTTGCTAGCGCGTCGGCGCGCAACAACACCCACTCGCGACGATTGCTTTGTCCGAGTGCGATCACCTTCGTGGTATCGACGCAGGCGGGGATGCTGCTCGCTTCGGCGAACAGCGCGCGTTGTAACGGTGCCGAACGCAGCCATGAGCTTGCCGCCAAGAACTGCTCGCTCGCCGGGCGCTTGAAGCCGAACTCGGCAACCGGCCCCACGGCTTGCAGCAAGTTTTGTTCGCGCCAACCGACTAGCCCAAGGCTGACCGCTGGTCCGGCGACATCACGGGCGCGCTGCATGATCGCGCGGCCCGAGCTATGCGCGTCCAGCAGTGGATAAGCGACCGTGCCGAGCCCGATCCACAACGCGGTCATCAAGCTGAAACAGGCGCGCAGCGCATATCGCGTGCGCCACACCATCGCTGCGATGACGCCGACCGCGCCGACGAGTGCGAGCATCCACCAGAGTGCGTCGCCGGTGCCGGTCAGACCACGAGCCGCTTCCTGCTTTGCCTCGAAATGCGGCTCGCCCAACGCCGCCATCAGGCCGCCGATCAGCAAGGGCAGCGAGAGCGCCCAGACGAAGCCGAGCAGCAGGCGACGGAACCCATTCTGGCGCACGGCGAAGACCATGCCCGGTGCGAGCGCGACGCACAGCATCGGCAGGATCGGCAGGATGTACATGTCGCGCTTGCCGGGCGATAGCGAGAAGAACAACAACACCAGCGTCGACCACATCATCGGGATGAGCACGCGCGCATCACCGCGAGAACGTATTTGCCGCCATGCGTACGGCAGTGCCCACGGCCAAGTCAGCACGAACGGCAGCCACGTCGTCAGCATGACCTCGCCGAAATACCACCATGGTTGGAAATGATGATCCGGATTCGCGTAACGGCGTGCCGTCTGGCCGAGCAGAATCTCACGCACATAGGCCGACAGTTCGGGGTCGTGGCGTGTTGCCGCTGCATACAACAACGGCCCTAACCAGATCGCAGCGGCAGCGATGAACGCGAGCACGCCGATACCGAGGTCGCGGCGCGAGGTCGCTGTCACCGCTACGACACCGGGCGGCGAGCGACCTTCGACTGCCCTCATCCAGCCCCGTCGCCGCACCAGCGCGATCACCGGGAGCATCAACAGGGCCAACGCTCCGACACCCTTGCTGATCGTGCCGATCGCCGCCCAGAACCATCCTGCGGCCTGGCGTGTACGTGATGGCGCGATCAGCGCATAGACGAGGAATGAATGCGTCGCTGCAGTGATGGCGAACACCAGAAATGGATCGATCTGTGCGCGTTTGGACTGATAGGTGAACTGGAATGCGAACAACAACATCAGTGCGGCGAGCCGAGCTGCGCGTCGTCCCCACAACTTGAGTGCCAGATCGAATGTCAGTGCGATCGTGCCGAGACTGGCCAGCAGCGATGGCAACAAGAATGCGATGCGCCATTCGCCGGTCAGTGCATGCGCCGCAGCGAGTAACCACATGAACAGCGGCGGTTTGTCCGGATAGATTTCGGCGCCGCGATGCGGCACCAAGTACTGGCCGTGCTCGACCATCTGCTTCGCCACCAGCACGAAGCGTGGCTCGTCCGCCGGCCACGGGTCGCGCAGGCCAATACCGATGCCGAGCACCAGCAGCGACAGCGCCAGCAAGAAATAAAAGTCGCGGCGCTGCAGGCTCATGCCAGTCAGCGAGTGATCGGTAGGGTCAGCACGAAACAGGCACCACCCGACTCGATATTTTCAGCACGAATCTGGCCGCCATGTTCCTCGGCGATCTTTTGCACCATCGCCAGTCCCAGCCCGCCGCCCTTGGGTTTGGTGCTCATGTAAGGCTCGAACCAGCGGCCGTCAAACTGCAGTGGCAGACCAGGGCCATGATCATGGAGTACCAATTCGAGGTCATCGCCTTGTTGCGACAGCCGTGCGCTGATGGCGACGCCATGACCACCCGCCTCGACGGCATTGGTCAGCAAATTCACCAACAGTTGCCGCAGGCGCTCACGGTCGCCGCGCAGACTTGGCAATGGACTGGCGATCGCGCGGGTGATGCGGCATTGGCCGCTGGACTCGTAAAGGTCCAGTACTTCGTTGAACAAGACATCGAGCGCGAGCGGCCGCAGATCGATACGTGCCGGCTTGGCGTAGTCGCCGAAGGCATTGACCAAGCCCTTGAGTGCTTCGACTTGGGCGACGATGGTCTGCGTCGCACGATCCAGTATTTGTGCGTCGGCCGCATCGAGCTTGGCCTTGAAGCGGTGTTGCATGCGTTCCGCTGCGAGTTGGATTGGCGTCAGTGGATTCTTGATCTCGTGCGCGAGTCGGCGCGCGACTTCGCCCCAGGCGGCTTCGCGCTGCGCCTGTGCGATCACTGACATATCGTCGATGATGACGACGTAGCGCAAACCATCGCCAGTGAGTTGCACCGCACGCAACAACAATGCCCGCGGCGGATCACCGGGCAGCAACAGCTCTTCGCGCCATTCGCTACGTGCATCCAGGTTGCGGCCACGGATGGTTGCCAGCACCTGCGCAGCATTGCTCGATGTCGCAGCCGCCGCGTCGAGGGTCTGTTCGATCAGCGCCACCATTGGGCAATCAAGGAGTTCGGCGGCGGCCGCATTCGCGGTCAATACGCGCTCATGATCGACGCTAATGACGCCCGCTGACAGACGCGATAGAACCGCCGCAAGATGTGCACGCGCCTGTTCGGTCTCGGCGCGACTGGCTTGGTCGCGCGCGTCGAGTTCGGCGAGATCGCGGCTCATACGATTGAATGCGGTCGTCAGCGCACCGAGTTCATCCTGCGATTGCACCTCGATTTGTGCGCCGAAGCGGCCTTCGCCTATCTCTGCCGTCGCCGCCGACATGCGTGCGATCGGCTGGATCAGGCGGCGGGTGGCGGCCAACGCTGCAAGCATCGCGGCGAGCAGTGCGAGCAGGGTGACGAAACCGAGGATTAGCACGAAGGTCGACTTCAACGCGCCGCGCTGGAAGCGCAGTTGTGCGTAGTCGATGCTGCTGCGCTCGAGCACCGCGAGTTGCGGCGCGAGTTGCGGCGGCAGTGGCTGAATCCATTGCAGCAAATGCCGACGACCGACCGCATCGGTGCTGGTGGTTAGCGCACGTACCACCAGTGTTTCGCCGATCGTCAATGTCTGCGCGATGCGCCCGGATTCGCCGACCTGAAGACGCAACGCCTCATCCGGTGCTGGCGGCTGCGTGATTGCAGCGGTGCTGTAAGCCAGCGCTTCGAGGCCGCCGTTGGCATCGTAACTGGCGAGATGGGCGACCGGCGCGTTGGCGGATTCCAACGTCAGATCAAACTGTGCCTGCAGATCGGCCAAAGGATCGGCCGCAACGCGCATCGACAATGCTTCAATTTCGGCGAGGGTATTGCGCTGCTCGCGTTCCAGCACCTGTTCGCCGAGTGCGCGCGCAGCTTCGTGCGCGGCTTCCAGATCGACGCGAAACCAAGAGTCGATGCCGGCGTCGAGAAAGCGCATCGCGAAGCCAGCGACCAGCAGCGCGGCGGGCACGGCGATCAGCCCAAGCAGAGCGGCGAGACGCGCGTTCAGGCGCGCGCCGGGCTGTCCTTCGGCGCGTTCACGTCGCAGACGCAGGAGTTCGCGTGCGATGCTGCCGAGCAGCACCAACACCGCCGCTGCAGCGACCCCGAATAGCCAGCCATAGGCCGCCCCGAAGTGGCTTTGTGCGCTCTCGGCATCCGCCGCGAGCCAGAGTGCAGCAACCAGCAATGCCAGCGCTGCGATCGTCGGGAGCAGCCAGACCAAGCGCCGTTGCATTAGCCGCCCCAGTCCCGCGACGGCGTCGCGAGCTGCCATTCACGATCGATCAGAGCCGGCAGTCGCAACGGCGCCGGTAACGCACTACTGACCAAATCGACGCGCACTGATCCGCTGCTAGCGCCGAGATCGGCGAGCACGATGCGGTCCAGTGCGGCAATCAGACGGGCGCGACTGACGAACACGCGCGCGGCCGCATCGTTCTGCAGGTGCAGTTCGTATTGCCGCGACAACGGTCGGTAGCGCAGGTCGATGTAGCTGGCGATCGCGCCATCGACGTGAATCGCCAGACGCAGCGGGATGCCGTGATCGAGCGCCTGCAATTGCGTGTCGGTAAAGCGCAGATCGAGATCGAGCACGAGATCATCACCTTCACGCGCGGCACTACGAATCGTCGATCCCTGTGGGTCGTGACAGGCCGTCAGCAGCAGGCTAATCGCGAGCGGCCAGCACCGCGTAATAAAAACCGTCGAGGCCGTCGCCGCCTGACAAGTTCTGACGACCATGCTTCTGGGCGACGCCGAACCAATGCGGGACGACGTCGAGCGCTTGAGCGTCGCGACGACGTTCCAGAAAGGCTGCGACTTGGCCGTCGTTTTCATCCGCGAGCACCGAACAGGTCGCATAGACTAGCCGTCCGCCCGGGGCCAGCAAAGGCCAGAGCGCGTTCAGCAACTCCGATTGCGTGCGCAGCAGGGCAGCGATGTCGGCGTCGCGGCGCAGCAGACGGATGTCGGGATGGCGGCGGATGACACCCGTGCCCGAACACGGCGCGTCGAGCAGAATGCGGTCGAAACGACGACGACTGATCGCCGTGTGCTGACGCAAATCGGCGGCGAATAGTTCAGCATCGATGTGCAGGCGCGCCAGTCCCGACCGAGTTCGCGCAACGCGCGCTGCGTCGATGTCGACGCCAACCAAGCTGGCCAGGCCGGGCTCGCGCTCAGCCATGTGTGCGAGTTTGCCGCCCGGCGCGCAACACGCATCGAGCACCTGCAGTCCTGGCCGGAGATCTAACAGCTCGACGGCAAGTTGTGCGGCACCATCCTGGACCGAAAATTCACCTTCGGCGAACCCGGGCAATTGCGTGACATCCAAGCCCTGGTCGATGCGCAGCGCGTCCGGGAGATGCGCAAATGCGGCCGCCTCGATGGCGTGCGCTGACAGCAGCGACTGGAGTTGATCAAGGCGACGACGTTGACGATGAACGCGCAGCCAAGTTGGCGCCGGCGCATTGTTCGCAGCAAAGAGGGTGCTGGCGTCCGTGCCCCAATCGTGTTCAAAGCGGCGAATCATCCATGCCGGATGGTTGTGGCTGATCTCGGGCGTCGCCGGTAGCGCCGCCAGCAACGCTTCACGCTCGCGTTGAAAGCGTCGCAGCACTGCATTGACGAGGCCGGCAAGATTGGTTTCACCCAAGGCGCGCGCTGCGGTGACGCTGGCATCGACGACCGCATAGGCGGCATCGATGCCGAGTTCAAGCTGGGCGAGGCCATTGATCAGAAGTGCTTCGACGGCGTCATGCCGCCTCGGCAACGGCTTCGTGAGCAAGCTGCGAAGCAGCGCTTCGTAACGAAAGATGCCGCGCAGGCTGGCATACAAGATCGCGCGCAGTTGCGCACGGTCACGGGCATCGTCGATGCGGGTGTCGGCGTCGGTCAGCAGGTCGGTCAGCGATGCGCCGCCGCGACGCAGGCTTGCGAGTGTTTGCGCGGCCACGGCGCGGATCGGCAGCGTGCGCTTCATGCGCGACGTAAATCGCTGCGTGCATTCAGATATTCCTGCGCCGTGATCGGCCGGCCGCCATCACGCTGCACGCGCAGCAGTCGCAACACGCCAGCACCGGTGGCGATGTCGATACCGTCGCGGTCGGCATGGGTGATTTCGCCAGGTACGCGCTGTCCGGTCGCAGCTAACGCGGTCGTGGCGTGGACACGCAGGCGTTCGCCGCCGAGATTCAGTTCTGCGACCGGCCACGGCGTGAACGCGCGCACCTGCCGTTCGAGTTCGATCGCTGGCCGTTCTAAGTCCAGCACGGCCTCGCGCTTGACGAGTTTGTGGGCGTAGTAGACGCCGTGTTCGGACTGCGCTTGCGCTGCTGGCAGCGTGCCGCTCGCGAGGTGATGCAGTCCTTCCGCGACCAGTTCGGCGCCGAGGGCCGAGAGCCGGTCATGCAGGCGGCCGCCGGTTTCATCCGATGCGATCGGCAACGCGCGGCGCAAATACACCGGGCCAGTATCGAGGCCTTTTTCCATGCGCATCAGACAGACACCGGTCTCGCTGTCGCCGGCGGCGATCGCGCGCTGGATCGGTGCCGCGCCGCGCCATCGCGGTAGTAACGAGGCATGCACGTTCCAGCAGCCGTGCAGCGGAACATCAAGCACCTTCTGCGACAGGATCAGACCATAGGCGACGACGATCATCAGCTCAGGCTGGTAGTCGACAAGACGTTGCCGACTGGCGACCGATTTGAAGTTCTCCGGTTGTTCGATCGGCAGTCCGGCGGCGATTGCCCGCTGCTTGACGGGACTGGCCGCGAGCGCCCGGCCGCGCCCGGCCGGGCGATCGGGCTGCGTGTAAACCGCAACGATCTGATGGCCGCTGGCAAGTACAGCATCGAGACAGGGCACGGCGAACTCCGGTGTGCCCGCAAACACGATGCGCATCAGATTGAATGCTCGCGATCCGGTGCGTCGCGCTTATCGCGCGCTTGCTTCGCCAGCTTCTTGCGGACCATGTCGCGCTTCAACGGCGATAGATAATCGACGAAGACTTTGCCGGCGAGATGGTCCATCTCGTGCTGGATACACACGGCGAGCAGACCGTCGGTCTCGATCACGTAGCGCTCACCTTTCCGGTTCAGCGCCTCGACGCGCACCGAGTTGGCCCGCGTCACGTCGGCGTAGATGCCAGGCACCGACAGACAGCCTTCCTGGTAGACCTGCTCGCCTTCACGCTGGGTGATCTTCGGATTGATCAACACGGTTGGCTGGTCCTTGCCCTCAGACACATCAATCACGATCAACTGTTTGTGGACATCGACCTGTGTCGCCGCCAAACCAATGCCTGGCGCGGTGTACATGGTCTCGAACATGTCGTCGATCAGCGTTTGCAGCGTCGCGTCGACGGCTTCGACCGGCCTGGCGATCGTGCGCAGCCGCGGGTCGGGGAATTCAAGAATGTCGAGTTTGCTCATCGGGATCTCCTGCGCCTACGGCATGGAGGCGGGAGTGCCTCGATCAAGCCCTGCGATGGGGTGATTTTATCGCGGATAGAATTGGGATACACTCGGATCAGTCCTCGCCAAATCAGAGGCTTAGCCGCCATGCTTAAACGAACGCTTGCAGTATTGGCCGGAATTCTCTTCAGCGCATCTGTTTTTGCGCTGGATGCGGATGACCTGCGACCTGATCATCCGGATTCCTACACTGTCGTCCAAGGCGACACGTTGTGGGACATTGCCGGTCGCTTCCTCAACAATCCCTGGCAATGGCCAGAGATCTGGCAGGCCAACGACCAGATCAAGAATCCGCACCTGATTTATCCCGGTGATGTGATCAGCTTGATTTACGTCGATGGCAAGCCGATGCTGACGTCGGGCCGTGTGCTCGGACAACGTCCGCAGCACGACAAGCTGTCGCCGCGGGTTCGCGATATGGGCGGCAAACGTGCTGTCGGGCCGATCCCGCTGGACGAGCTCAAAGCCTTCCTCGAACACACGCGCGTGCTTAGCGAAGTCGATGCCGATGCCTTGCCCTATGTGGTTGGCAACGAAGAAACTCGCCTGCGCACCACCGAGATGGGGTTGGTCTACGTGCGCGGTCTCAACGCCCGCCCGGGCACCGAAGTCGATATCGTGCGCCCGACCTTCGTCTATCGCGAAATTCAGAAGGGCGCGCCATGGCAGCACAAGCAGCGCGTAGTCGGTTCCGAAGACTGGAACCCGAGTCAGGGCTATACCCTCGGCAGTCTCTGGACCGATCACATCGGCCGCTATTGGCGCGAACGAAACGCCGAGATCTTGGGTCACGAAGTAGTTCAGGTAGCGCGCGCTCGCGTGCTTGCCGAAGGTGATCCGGCAACCTTGGAAATTCGTGTTGGCGACATCGAAGTGCGTGCCGGCGATTTGATCCTGCCGGTGGATGCCTCGCCCTACGATCCCTCCTATTCGCAGCATGCGCCTGATTCGGTGCCTGACAACATGCGTGTGCTTGCCGTGTCGGACGGTTTTTCTGTGACCGGCCCAGCTCGCGTCGTCGCGCTCTCGCGCGGTGCCCGCGACGGTGTCGAAAACGGCCAAGTATTCGCCGTCATGAACCAGGGCGAGCGAGTACGCGATACCGTCAAGCACCCGAGCGGCGACATCAGTTCGGCCTTCAGCCCGAAGAAGAAGTACGTCACCTTGCCCGATGAATTCGCCGGCCACGTGATGATCTTCCGCACCTTCGAGAAGATCAGTTACGGCTTGGTGATGGACGGCAAGCGCCCAATTTTCGTCAACGATCTGGCGCGCGAACCGCAGTCACTCTGATTCAATCTGACCGAGACCACGAAGGGCGCGACGCAAGTCGCGCCCTTTTTGTTGCGAAATTTCCGGTGCCAGATTGCGATCTCGACGATCGCGAAGGTGCTGACGCGTCGTGCACGCTGTGGCAATGGACAATGACACCCGGATCGACCTCAATGAACGCGAGGCATGGCTGATCGCATTACGGGCGCCTGGCCTTGGCAATCTGCGCATCGGAAAGTTATACGAACATTTCGGCAGCCTGCGCGCAGCGCTGGACGCCAGCCGGTCGTCGCTGCGCTCGGCCGGCTTGCCCGAGGCAGTGTGCGCCGAGCTGGCCAGGTGTGGGCGGACGTCGATCCGCGCCGATCTCGATTGGCTGGACGCATCGCCGCAGCGGCACCTGTTGACCTTGGCCGATCCCGACTACCCGCCGTTATTGCGCCGCCTCGACGACGCGCCGTCGGTGTTATTCGTCGAAGGTGACCTCAACGCCTTGTGGCGAGCACAAATCGCGATGGTCGGCAGCCGCAATGCCAGCCGTTCCGGTGTCGGCATCGCGGGCGATTTTGCCAAATACTTCGCACGCCTCGGCATCGTCGTGACCAGTGGCCTGGCCGAAGGTATTGACGCCGCAGCGCATACCGCCTGCCTTGATGCCGGCGCTGCCACGATTGCGGTCTGTGGCACCGGGCTTGATCGTGTGTATCCAGACCGGCATCGCGCGCTAGCGCAGCGCATCGTCGAACAGGGTGCGTTGGTCTCTGATTTCCCGATCGGCACGCCGCCGCTGCCGGAACACTTTCCGCGCCGCAACCGCATCATCGCAGGCCTCACCCTTGGCACCTTGGTGGTCGAGGCTTCGCTGAAGTCGGGTTCGCTGATCACTGCCCGGCTCGCGGGTGAATGTGGCCGTGATGTGTTTGCCGTTCCGGGTTCGATCCACGATCCGCGTGCGCGCGGTTGCCATCATTTGATTCGAAATGGCGCCACCTTGGTCACCGAGGCCAGTGACGTAATCGAAGCACTGCAGCCGATCGGCGACGAGCTCGGCGACGCACTCCGTGCTCGACTCGCCAGCCAGACGGCGCCACGGTCAGCGGTGCACACGCCGGATGCCGCAAACGGCCGCCTGCTGGAAGCAATCGGCTTCGCACCGACGGATTTTGACAGTTTGGTGACGGCGACCGGGTTGACCGCCGGCGCGATCTCTTCCATGCTGATGTCGCTTGAACTCGACGGACACGTCGCCGACCTCGGTGGCGGCCGTTATCAACGACTCGCACGGTGACTGCATTGGTTGAATCCGGATGGATACCAAGGCTGAACCCCACTCCGCAGGACCACGCGCGGCTCTCCAACACTCCCTCCGAAACCGGCGTCGGTCGCGTCGTTCGGGCAGTTTTTCCACCGGCTTCACAGAGGAGCGCACCATGAAGGAGTCCGTGTTGTCGGTGCTGGTCTACTTGTTCCGCAACTATTTTCTCGGCGAGCCGGACACCGTCCACGACCGCGATTCGTTGCAGTCCGAGTTGATCGATGCTGGCTTCGATGCCCTGCATATCGGCAAGGCATTTGATTGGCTGGCGGAACTGCAGGACGACAGCCATGGCGCCGCAAATATTGCGCGATCGCAGCCGGTGCGCATCTACGCCCCCGAGGAACTGGACCTGCTCGACGCCGAATGCCGCGGTTTCCTGATGGCGCTGGAGCAGCGCGGCGTGCTCGATGCCGAGGCGCGTGAGCGCGTCATCGAGCGTGCGCTGGCGCTGGAACAGTCACCGGTCGACCTGAATGACCTGAAATGGGTCGTGCTGCTGGTGCTCTACAACACCCCGAATCGCGAGGCCGGCTATGCCTGGATGGAGTCAGAATTACTGGGCGCGCACCTGCGCCACAACTGACCGTCGGCCGAGGTTGGCTTGACAGCACTATCCCAGACGTGAATCACTGAAAGAAGCACGCGCGTATGTGCGCGCGAGGGAAACGCCGGGTCGCAAGGCCGGTTTCGACGCTTCACCACGAATCAACAAGGATGCCGTGACTCCTCGCGGCGCTGAAAGGACCATGGCCAAAAACCTGCTCATCGTTGAATCGCCTGCCAAGGCCAAGACGATCAACAAATACCTCGGCAAAGACTTTCACGTCCTCGCTTCCTATGGTCATGTCCGCGATCTGGTGCCGCGCGAAGGCGCGGTCGATACCGAGCATGATTTCGCAATGCGCTACGAACTGATCGAGAAGAACGAGAAACACGTCGAAGCGATCGCCAAGGCGGCGAAGCAGGCTGAAGCGCTATATCTGGCGACCGACTTGGATCGCGAAGGTGAGGCGATCAGCTGGCACATCAGCGAGATTCTGCGTGAACGCGGTTTGCTGGAAGGCCGCAAGGTGCATCGGGTCGTCTTCTCCGAAATCACGCCGAAGGCCATCATCGAAGCGGTTGCGCACCCGCGCAAATTGCAAAACGATCTCGTCAACGCTCAGCAAGCGCGCCGGGCGCTCGACTATCTGGTCGGTTTCAACCTCAGTCCGGTGTTGTGGCGCAAAGTGCAGACCGGGCTATCGGCCGGGCGCGTGCAGTCGCCGGCGCTGCGCTTGATCTGTCAGCGCGAGGAAGAAATCGAAGCCTTCAAAGCTCAGGAATATTGGAGCATTGCCGCGCAGTGCGTGCATCCGACGCAAGGCTTCGACGCGCGGCTGTTGCGTTACGACGGCGGTAAGGTCGAACAATTCACCTTCCGCGACGGCGCCTCCGCCGAGGCCGCACGCGCCGAGTTGGTGCGTGCCGCAGGCGGCATGCTCACCGTTGCCGAAGTCACCCGCAAGCAGCGTCAGCGCCGGCCATCACCGCCGTTCATCACTTCGACCCTGCAGCAGGAAGCAGCGCGCAAGCTCGGCTTCGGCACCTCGCGCACGATGCGTCTGGCGCAAGGTTTGTATGAAGGCGTGCAGATTGGCGACGAAGGCCAAGTCGGCCTGATCACCTACATGCGTACCGATGCCGTGCACATCGCGAACGATGCCATCAGCGAATTGCGGGAAGTGATTGCACAACGCTACGGCAAGCAGGCGCTGCCGGAAACACCAAACGTCTACAAGACCAAGTCGAAGAACGCGCAGGAAGCGCATGAGGCGATCCGCCCGACCTCGGCGCAGCACACGCCGGAATCGATGGCGAAATATCTGAATCCAGACCAGATGAAGCTTTACGAACTGATCTGGAAGCGCACCGTCGCCTGCCAGATGGCGCCGGCGCTGATGGAAACCGTCGCGGTTGATCTTGCCGCCGGTGCAAAACATGCGTTCCGTGCCACCGGTACCACGGTGATCGAGCCCGGCTTCCTTGCGGTCTACGAAGAAGGTCGCGATCAGAAAACCGACGAAGACGACGATGAAGGTCGTCGCTTGCCGTTGATGAAGGAAGGCGATCGGATTCCGCTATCGCAGGTGCTGGCCGACCAGCATTTCACCGAGCCGCCGCCGCGCTATTCCGAAGCTTCACTGGTCAAGGCGCTGGAGGAATACGGCATCGGCCGTCCGTCGACTTACGCCAGCATCATCCAGACCCTGCTCGGGCGCGAATACGTGATGCTCGACAATCGTCGCTTCCGACCAGCCGACGTCGGTCGCGTCGTGGCCAAGTTCCTGTCCAACCATTTCGCGCAGTACGTCGACTACGAATTCACCGCGCGCATGGAAGATGATCTCGATGCGGTCTCGCGTGGCGAAGAAGAATGGGTGCCGCTGCTGCGTAAGTTCTGGGCGCCGTTCAAGGCGCTGGTTGCGGACAAGATGGAAACCGTCTCGCTCGATGAGGCCAAACAAAACCGCGTGCTCGGCAATGATCCGGCCACCGGCAAGCCGATCTCGGTGCGCCTCGGCCGCTTCGGCGCATTCGCGCAGATCGGCACCAAGGAAGATGAGGACAAGCCGAAATTCGCCTCGTTGCAGGCCGGTCAGAGCTTGCACACGATCACGCTCGACGAAGCCCTGGAACTGTTCAAGCTGCCGCGCGTGCTCGGACTGGCAGCGGATGGCAAGGAAGTCAGCGCCGCGGTTGGTCGCTTTGGTCCATTCGTGAAGCATGGCAGCACCTATGCCTCGATCAAGGCGCCAGAATCGCCTTACACGATTGAGCTGCCACGCGCGTTGCAGTTGATCGAGGAGAAGGAAGAGCAGATTCGCAACCGCATCATCATCAGCTTTGACGACGGTGTCATCGAAGTGTTGAACGGCAAATACGGGCCGTACATCACCAATGGCGAACGCAACGGCAAGATTCCCAAGGATCGCAACCCGAAAACGTTGACGCGCGAAGAATGCGTGGCCTTGCTCGAAGCCGGCAAGCCGGCCAAAAAGCGGGCCGGACGCTTTGGCCGCCCGGCGAAGAAAGCGGCGCCCGCAAAAAAAGCAGCGGTGAAGAAAGCAGCACCGGCCAAAAAGGCAGCCGCGAAGAAGGCGCCCGCCAAGAAAACAGCGGCGAAGAAGAAAGCCGTAAAGAAAGCCCCCGCGAAGAAGACCGCGGCAGCCAAGAAAGTCGCCTGAGTGCTGCGCTGCATGGGAACGGCGCGACCGCTGCGGTCGCTGCCGTATGATCGCCTCCACTCGACTTCGACGCTGCCATGTTTGGTCTGGAAATCCTGTTCGCGCTGATCTTGAAGTTCTGGACGATCCTTTACGGGCTCGTTTACGGTTCCATCAGCAGCCTGCCGCGCTTGCATCGGTCCTTGCTGGCGCGGCAACTCAAGGTGGAATGGAATGAAGCCGAGTACTTGATCGTGCAAAGTGCCGACCGCGACCTGCACATCGCCGACCTGACGGTGATGACATTGGTCGGCAAGCGCGGCCATATCGCCTATCGCGAACGCGACACCCTGCTGCTGCAAGGCCAGACCTTGCGGATTCCGGTCGACCCGAATGCCGATGCGCTGATTCTGATCGGCAACATGCTCGATCTCGGCAGCGGGCGCGAGACGCGTCTGTACCGCCGGATCAAGCGCGAGCGCGGCGTGCTGCCGCCCTGAATGGCCGAATCGGATACGATCCGGCGTTGCACTCAATGAGTGCAAATTGCATCGTGTTGGTGCAGAGCCAGAAAGTGGCTGCAGAAATTCGAGGCCAAGCCATTGATTTTCATCGCGCCTGACTTGGCACGCCGATTGCGCTGCAACATGCACCTCAGCCCAACGGAGTTGCACCATGTCGGTCGAAAACGTACTCAAGATGATCAAGGACCACGAGGTCGAATTCGTCGACCTGCGGATTGCCGACATGCTCGGCAAGCAGCACCACGTCACCTTTCCGGCGCATGCCATCGATGCCAGCACGTTCGAAGACGGCAAGATGTTCGACGGCTCCTCGTTCTCGGGTTGGAAGGGCATCAATGAATCCGACATGGTGCTGATGCCGGATGCCAGCACCGCCGTGCTCGATCCGTTCACCGAACACACCACGCTGATCCTGGTCTGCGACGTGCTCGAACCGAGCACGATGCAAGCCTATTCGCGGGATCCACGCACCACCGCGAAGCGCGCCGAAGCCTTCCTGAAGTCATCCGGCATTGCCGACACCGCATTTTTTGGCCCGGAACCAGAGTTCTTCATCTTCGACAGCGTGCGCTGGCAGAACAACATGAACGCCACCGGCTTCGAGATCGAATCCGAAGAAGCGGCGTGGAGCTCGAACAAGAAATATGAAGCTGGCAACACCGGCCATCGCCCGGCAGTGAAAGGCGGCTACTTCCCGGTCGCGCCAGTCGATTCGCTGAACGACATTCGTGGCGAGATGTGCAGAGTGCTGGAAGCGATGGGACAAACCGTCGAAGTCCATCATCACGAAGTCGGGAATGCCGGCCAGTGCGAGATCGGCGTCAAGTTCAACACCATGGTCGCCAAAGCCGACGAACTGCTGAATCTGAAGTATGTGGTCAAGAATGTTGCCCACCGCAATGGCAAGACCGCGACCTTCATGCCAAAGCCGCTGGTGGGTGATAACGGTTCCGGCATGCACGTGCACCAGTCGCTCGCCAAGGGCGGCCAGAACCTGTTCGCCGGCGACGGTTACGGTGGTCTGAGTCAGCTCGCGCTCTGGTACATCGGCGGCATTTTCAAGCATGCACGCGCGATCAATGCCTTTACCAATTCGACCACGAACAGCTACAAGCGCCTGGTTCCCGGCTTCGAAGCGCCGGTGATGCTCGCCTACTCGGCGCGCAACCGTTCGGCCTCGTGCCGCATTCCCTGGGTGTCGAGTCCGAAGGCGCGCCGCATCGAAATCCGCTTCCCGGACCCGATGAATTCCGGCTACCTCGTCTTCGCCGCGCTGATGATGGCCGGCCTCGACGGCATCAAGAACAAGATTGATCCCGGCGCCCCCAGCGACAAGGACTTGTACGACCTGCCGCCCGAGGAAGCCAAGAACATCCCGACCGTCTGCCATTCACTCGATCAGGCGTTGGAAGCCCTCGACAAGGACCGCGAATTCCTGAAGGCCGGCGGCGTATTCAGCGACGACATGATCGACGGCTACATCGATCTGAAGATGCAGGAAGTCAGCCGGTTCCGCGCCGCGACGCACCCGCTCGAGTTCCAGATGTACTACTCGCTCTAACGCGTCGCCCTCTCACTGGCAGTGAGCGAACGCCCGGCCAAATCGCCGGGCGTTTTGTTTGGGGCAGGTGGTGTTGCGGCAGAGCTGTTCGACAAGCTCGAGCATGTCAGCGGCATTTGCCAAATTGCACGCGCACAGGAAGCGCATGCTGCTGGCCCAGCAGCGCTGTCGACTCGCTCGGGAAATGGCATGAGTTTGATTCGCAATCGCATAGCGGCGCGATGGCGATTGATGTGGTGGACAAGTAGTCATTCACCGAGTATTCCCTTGCAGCAACGACCACTGAAGACAGCGTCGCCTTTCCATCTCAAAGGATCTGCAATGACAACGATGCTCCGTTGGATGTCCGTCCTTTTGCTGTCTCTGTTCTTGCTGGGCGCCGAGAAAGCCCGCGCCGATGCATCGGGACCGTTGGTGGCTGGAGAGACTCACACCTGCGCCTTGGTCAGCGACGGCACGGGGCGCTGCTGGGGCTCTAACCGTTACGGCCATGTCGGCAATGGCGAAGAAGGGATAAAAACAACGCCGGTTGATGTCTACGGAACGCCGTTTTTGCGCGTATTCGTCAACGGATTTGAAGACATCACGCGAAAAACATTGACCGTGCCGGGCGCCCAAGAAGCGCTGGCCGACTAAGCCAAGTGATGCAATCGGTCGCGGCATAAGCCTCGATCGTGGGAGCGGCTAAAGCCACTCCCAAGAGGAATCCATGCAGGGTTGCCAATGTCTTGAATGGGGCTTGGCAGCGGTCACCGATGCGGCGCACACTCGATGCGGGGACAAATCATGCGGTAGCGCTTCTTGTACTGAATAGCCGCAACAGCAAAATTACATCTGGGGAAAACGTCATGACCTTGCTCCTCAATCGCGCAGCGGCGCTGGTGGTTCTTAGCCTCTTGGCCTGTTTGGCCCCTGCGGCGGTCATGGCGGAAACGCCGGTGCAAGTGTGGGCGGTGGAGAGTCCTGGGCATGCTGGCCCGGGATCGGGTCAACCCGGATGCGGGGCCGTGCCCTACGCGCAACGCGCGATGGCGATTGATTCAGGCGGCAATTCCTATGTCACCGGTTGCAGCAGCAATGGCTCCAACAGCGACTACCGCACGGTCAAATATGACCCAAGCGGTGCGGTGCTGTGGACAGCGCGCTATAACGGCACCGGCAACAACACCGACGTAGCCTACGCCCTCGCCGTGGACGCCGACGACAATGTCTTGGTCACCGGCTATTCGATCGGCAGCAGCGGCGGCTACAACTACGCCACGGTGAAGTACGCCAGTGACGGTACGCCGCTTTGGGTGCAGACCTACAACGGCACCGGCAATAACTACGACTACGCCAATGCCCTCGCCGTGGACGCCAGCGGCAATGTCTTGGTCACTGGCCAGTCGTACAACGGCACCAGCTACGACTACGCCACGGTGAAGTACGCCAGTGACGGTACGCCGCTTTGGGTGCAGACCTACAACGGCACCGGCAACAACACCGACGTAGCCTACGCCCTCGCCGTGGACGCCAGCGGCAATGTCCTGGTCACCGGCCAGTCGGTCGGCAGCAGCGGCGGCACCAACTACGCCACGGTGAAGTACGCCAGTGACGGTACGCCGCTTTGGGTGCAGACCTACAACGGCACCGGCAATAGCACCGACCAAGCCACTGCCCTCGCCGTGGACGCCAGCGGCAATGTCCTGGTCACCGGCTATTCGATCGGCAGCAGCGGCAACTACGACTACGCCACGGTGAAGTACGCCAGTGCTGCCGGTACGCCGCTTTGGGTGAAGACCTACAACGGCACCGGCAATAACCACGACTACGCCACTGCCCTCGCCGTGGACGCCAGCGGCAATGTCCTGGTCACCGGCCGCTCGTACAGCAGCAGCGGCAACGATGACTACGCCACGGTGAAGTACGCCAGTGCTGCCGGTACGCCGCTTTGGGTGCAGACCTACAACGGCACTGGCAATTACTACGACTACGCCAATGCCCTCGCCGTGGACGCCGGCGGCAATGTCCTGGTCACCGGCTATGCCTACAACGGCAGCAGCAACGACTACGCCACGGTGAAGTACGCCAGTGACGGTACGCCGCTTTGGGTGCAGACCTACAACGGCACCGGCAATGGCTACGACGCAGCCTATGCCCTCGCCGTGGACGCCAACAACAATGTCCTGGTCACCGGCCGTTCCCGCAACAGCAGCGGCAACGACGACTACGCCACGATGAAGTACGCCAGTGACGGTACGCAGCTTTGGATCTCGGATGTCGTCGTGGAAAGCCAGCGTCCCGAACGCCTGTCCACCAGTGTCGGCGCACGCAAGATGGTCGTCGACGCCGCAGGCAATACCTATGTCGCCGGCAGCGGTTTCAACGGTCGGAACGACGACTATCGTGTCGCCAAGTTCGACGTCGCAGGAACGCTGGTCTGGAGTGCAACCTACAACGGCACCGGCAATAACACCGACGTAGCCTACGCCCTCGCCGTGGACGCCAGCGGCAATGTCCTGGTCACCGGCTATTCGTACAACAGCAGCGGCAACTACGACTACGCCACGGTGAAGTACGCCAGTGACGGTACGCAGCTTTGGGTGCAGACCTACAACGGCACCGGCAACAACAACGACTACGCCTACGCCCTTGCCGTGGACGCCAGCGGCAATGTCCTGGTCACCGGCAATGCCTACAACGGCAGCAGCAACGACTACGCCACGGTGAAGTACGCCAGTGACGGTACGCCGCTTTGGGTGCAGACCTACAACGGCACCGGCAATAACCACGACTACGCCAATGCCCTCGCCGTGGACGCCAGCGGCAATGTCCTGGTCACCGGCCGTTCGAACAACGGCGGCAACGATGACTACGCCACGGTGAAGTACGCCAGTGACGGTACGCCGCTTTGGGTGCAGACCTACAACGGCACCGGCAACAACACCGACCAAGCCAATGCCCTCGCCGTGGACGCCAGCGGCAATGTCCTGGTCACCGGCTATTCGATCGGCAGCAGCGGCAACGCCGACTACGCCACGGTGAAGTACGCCAGTGACGGTACGCCGCTTTGGGTGCAGACCTACAACGGCACCGGCAACAACTACGACTACGCCAATGCCCTCGCCGTGGACGCCAGCGGCAATGTCCTGGTCACCGGCTATTCGTACAGCAGCAGCGGCAACGCCGACTACGCCACGGTGAAGTACGCCAGTGACGGTACGCCGCTTTGGGTGCAGACCTACAACGGCACTGGCAATAACACCGACGTAGCCTACGCCCTCGCCGTGGACGCCGGCGGCAATGTCTTGGTCACCGGCCGCTCGTACAGCAGCAGCGGCAACGATGACTACGCCACGGTGAAGTACGCCAGTGACGGCACGCAGCTTTGGGTGCATAACTACGACGGTGGACGTGGTCTCCAAGACACCGCCCGGGCCGTCGCCGTCGATGCCAATGGGCGCGTCACCATCGCCGGCAGCGTGCATGAGAACTCTGGCTATGGCCGCATCGGCGTGGTCCGCATTGCGGCCGCTTACACCGTCACCGCCAGCGCCGGTGCCAATGGCAGCATGACGCCCGCCTCGCAGACAGTACTGCAGGCAGACGACGCCCAGTTCACTGTTACACCTGCGACCGGCTATCACGTCGACACCATCACCGGCACCACCTGTTCCCCGGTGGATTTGGGCGGCGGCCTCTGGAAAGCGGCCAACATCACTCAGGATTGCGCGGTTACTGCGACCTTCGCGATCAATCAATACACGCTGACGTACACCGTAGGCGCGAATGGTTCGATCAGCGGCGTCAGTCCGCAAACCGTCAGTTCCGGTGGCAATGGCAGCACCGTCACCGCCGTCGCCGATGCCGGTTACCAATTCGCGCAATGGAGTGACGCGTCGACCAACAATCCACGAACCGACACCAACGTCACCAGCAACATCACTGTCAGCGCACAGTTTGTCGTGAACCAGTACACCGTGAGCTTCGACAGTCAGGGCGGATCGGCGGTCGCTGCGATCACTCAGGACTTTGCATCAACCGTCACCGTGCCCGCCGCACCGACACGCAGCGGCTACACGTTCAGTAGTTGGAACACCGCAGCCGATGGCAGCGGCACCAGTTATGCACCGGCCGCAACGTTCGCAATGCCAGCGAACGATTCAACGCTGTATGCGATCTGGACGATCAACCAATACACGCTCACCTACAGCGCCGGCGCCAATGGCTCGATTACCGGAACATCGCCACAAACGGTCAATCACGGCAGCGATGGTTCCTCCGTTACCGCAGTCGCAGCGGCTGGCTATCACTTCGTCAACTGGAGCGATAACGCCACATCGAACCCACGCACCGATATGAATGTCACCGGCGACATCACCGTCACCGCCAACTTCGCCAACGACGCGCCGAGCATCAGCGTGGTCGCTGATCAGACGATCTTGGAGGACAGTGGAACAACCGTCGTAACGGTGACTTTGTCCGATCTGGAAACGGCGCTGGTGGATTTGCAGTTGACGGCGCAGTCCTCAAACACGGCGCTGATTGCCGATCCCACCATTGGTACCAATGCCAATCCGGCCGAACGCACGTTGAGCTTCGCACCCGCAAGCAATGGCAATGGTGGCCCGGTGACCATCACCTTGACCGCAACCGACAGCGCTGCGGCGACGTTCCAGCGCACCTTTGCGATCACGGTCACAGCGGTCAACGACGCACCGAGCCTGACGCTGGCAACCAGCCCCACACATCCCGCCGCAACGATCGGTGTGCAATCGGTACCGAACTTTGCCAGCGTCGACTTGGGTCCCACCGATGAGGATGCAACTCAAGCGGTCGCCGACTTCCTGATCGACAGCGTGGTGGATGCGGATGGGGTGTTGGTCGCCAGCAGTCTGGACATCGCCAACAATGGAACACTGAGCTACACCCTCAGCGGCATCGGCGGCGGCGCCACCATCACCACCCGCATACGTGACGATGGCGGCATGCTCAATGGCGGCATCGACACCTCCGGCACACAGCAGTTCACCCTCCACGTCGCACCCGGAGCCGATCTGCAAATCGCCAAGACCAACAACCGCGTCAGCCTGCTCGATGGCGAAGTCACGGTATATGCCGTTGTCGTCGCCAATGCCGGCCCGAATGCAGTCACCGGCGCAAGACTTGTCGACACCTTGCCGAGCACCTTGATCAACGGCAGTTGGGCCTGCGTGCAAGCCAGCTCCACCGCCACCTGTCCGGTGCCTGATGCCAACAACGGCAATCTCGACGTGTTCATCAGCCTCGGGGTAAATCAGTACCTGCGATTCGATGTGATGGCCGAAGTCGATGGTGTGATCGAAGCCCAAGTCATCAACACCGCCACCGCCACCGTGCCCGCTGGCATCACCGCACTGAACACCGGAGACGACAGCGCCACCGACACCGACCTGATTGTTCCGGTGGGCGTATTCATCAACGGATTTGAAGACATCACGCGAAAAACATTGACCGTGCCGGGCGCACAAGAAGCGCTGGCCGACTAAGCCAAGCGATGCAATCGGTCGAGGCCGAGCATGGGGACGCGTTGCTCGCCAGAGTGCATTCAGGCGCGTGTTTTCGGCTACGGTGTCATGGCGACAACCCACACTTGCGCCCATGTCCCTGACCGATGCCATGCCTCTGCTTGATGCCCTCAGTCTGCCGCTGTTGCTGGTGGATCGTGAGCGCCGAATCCTGGCGCCGAACGCGGCGTTCTGTGCCTGGACCGGAGCGGGCACGCGGCGTTGGAGCGGTACTGCGGTGCGCGAGTTGGGCGGTATCGGGCCGATGCTGGATGAGGCACTCGCGCGTTGTGCCCGCGAACACCAGACGCAGCGTTTTGCGGAGGTACTGTTCCAGCCCAAGCCCGATCTCGACCTGCGCGCGGATGTCATTTGTACCGCGACGGCGAATGGCGAGGTCGCATTCGCGATCGAATGGCATCGTGCCGCGGATCTGCCGGAGACCGAACGCGCAGCGGCCCTGCCGAATGCGTTGGCAGCGACCTTGAAAGGGTTGGCACACGAAGTGCGTAATCCGCTGGCGGGTTTGCGCGGCGCGGCGCAATTGCTGGCGCGGCGAATCCACGATACCGATCTGCGCCGCTACATCGATGTGATCGACGCCGAGACGCAGCGACTCGCTGATCTGGTCGAGCGCCTGCTTGATCCGCATCCACAGCGGCCGTTTGCGGCACTGAACATCCATGATGTGCTCGAACGCGTGCGTGCGTTGGCCGAGTCCGATGCCGGCTGGAGTGCACGCATCACCCGTGACTACGACCCCAGCTTGCCGGAACTGCTCGGCGACCGCGATCGCTTGATTCAGGCGATGTTGAACCTCGTGCGTAACGCGCTCGAAGCCGGTGCCAACGAAGTGCGCCTGCGTTCGCGTGCCGAATATGGCGTGGTCATCGGCGAAATGACCCATCGTCTCGCCTTGCGCATCGACCTGATCGATGATGGCCGCGGCATCCCTGATGCGCTGGCATCGCGGGTGATGTTGCCATTGGTGTCGGGACGCGCCGAAGGCAGCGGGCTCGGGCTTGCTCTGGCCCAGGAAATCGCACGCGAACATGGCGGTGGACTGAGCTTCATCAGTCGCCCCGGCCACACCGTGTTCACCTTGCTGCTGCCTTATGAGCGCGACTCCGGCGACAATGCGCCATGAGCGAAATCTGGATTCTCGACGACGACCGTTCGGTGCGCTTCGTGCTCGCCGAATCGTTGCGCGATGCCGGCTACCGGGTACGCGATTTCGACAACGCGCGCGCGGCATTGAGCGTACTCGCGCACGCCGAACCCGATGTCGTGTTCACCGATGTGCGCATGCCCGGCACCGATGGCTTTCAGTTTTTAGAAATGCTCAAGCGCAGCAAGCCGGACGTGCCGGTGATCGTGATGAGCGCCTACACCGACATCGCCAGCACCAGCGCAGCATTTCGTGGCGGCGCGTTCGACTTCCTGCCGAAGCCATTTGATCTCGATGCCGCAACGCGTTTGGTACAGCGCGCGCTCGCCGGCGCGGCATCGCCAGCGAACCTGCCGATTGCCTCCGAGCAAGCGATATCGCTGCTCGGGGAATCGCAGCCGATGCGTGAATTGTTTCGTGCCATCGGTCGGGTTGCGGCGACACATTTGAATGTGCTGATTACCGGCGAAACGGGCACCGGAAAAGAACTGGTCGCGCGTGCGCTGCACCAGCATTCACTGCGTGCGCGGGCGGCCTTTGTCGCCTTGAACACGGCCGCGATTCCGGCCGAATTGCTGGAGTCTGAATTGTTTGGCCACGAAGCCGGCGCCTTTACTGGTGCGCACAAGCGCCATATCGGCCGGTTCGAACAAGCACAGGGCGGCACGCTGTTCTTGGACGAGATCGGCGACATGCCGACTGCGCTGCAAACACGCTTACTGCGAGTGCTCGCCGAGGGCGAGTTCTATCGCGTCGGCGGCCGTGAACTGATTCGTGTCGATGTGCGCGTGATCGCCGCGACACATCAGGATCTCGAAACCCGTGTGGCACGCGGCGAATTCCGTTCCGACCTGCTGCATCGCCTCGATGTCGTGCGTCTCGAACTGCCGCCACTGCGGGCACGCCGCGACGACATCGTGCTGCTCGCACAGAGCTTTCTGGATCGGGCTGTGCGCGAGGCGCGTGTCGAATCGAAACGCTTCACAGACGAGGCCATGGCCAAGCTGCGAGCACATGACTGGCCCGGCAATGTGCGACAGCTGGAAAACCTGTGTCGGCGTTTAGCCGTCGTCACTGCCGGCCGCGAGATCGGCGTGCATGAACTGCCGGCCTTCCTGACTGACCCGCAACTCACTACCTTCGCTGGCGGCGGACACAAGGGAGCGGGTCATGCGACGGCAACCGCTGCTGGCGCTATTGCTCACGACAATGATTGGCCCGAAGCGCTGCGCCAAACGATCCAACACGCGATGCGTGAAGGTCGGCCCGACGTTTTCGACGAAGCCCGTGAGCTGTTCGACAAGACCTTGCTCGAAGCCGCGCTCGAACTGACGCGCGGCCATCGTGTCGAAGCCGCGCGCCTGCTCGGTATTGGTCGCAACACCATCACCCGAAAACTCGGCAGCTCACGCAAGCGCAGCGATTAGAACGACCGCTAAGCGGACACCGCCAGGCTTTCGCGATGGTAGATGCGCGCCGCAATCGCTGCGGCAATGCCGGCGATGGCGAGACCGGTGCCGGCGAGAACGCTCCACTCGAGCACACTGATCGACTCGGCGCGAACCAGGCGCATGATTGCCTGGTGCTGCGCCAGCAGCGGCACCGCGAACATCCACAACTGCGCCTTGACTGGCACCACCATCATGATCATCGACGGAATCGCCGGGATGATCGTGAACAGCCCGAGCCAGCTCTGCGCTTCGCGATAGCTCTTGGCGTTCGCCGCGATCAGTGTCTGCAGCGACGATGCCAACAACACCACTGGCGCCAGCGTCAGCAGCAGTTGCAAGAACACGCCGACGCCGAGGTTGAACTTCAATCCGAGCTTGGTCAGCGGCAACTGCGGTAACAACAGCGCGAAGGCGATCAGGGTCAGGAACAACGACGCGATGGCGAATGCCGACGTCGCCGATAGCTTGCCGAGCATGATTTGACCGCGCGGTACCGGCGTCGCCAGTAGTGGTTCCAACGACTGCCGCTCGCGTTCGCCGGCGGTGGTATCGATTGCCAAATACATGCCGCCCATGAAGGCACCGAGGATCAGCATGTAGGGCAGGAAGGCGAGGAACTGCGCGCCGCGTGCAACATCCGAGGCCTGGTCACGATCGACGATGGCCAGTGGCCGCACGATCAATGGACTGACTCCGCGCGCGACCAGGCGTAATGCACCGACCTGCTGCCCGTAGGCAGACAGCGCATCTTCGACGCGGCGGCGTGACTGGTCGGTGTCTTGGCGCGAACCGTCATAGATCAACTCGACTTCCGCCGGCTCACCCTTGTTCCAGTCTTCGGCGTAATCCTTGCCAATGCGCAGGATGACTTCCTCATCCTGCGCATTGATCGCGGCGATCGGATCGGTCGGGCCTGGCTTGATCTTGATGTTGCGCGCACCGATGAAGGCGACGAGGTTCGGTGCTTGCTCAGCACCGATGACCGGTAGTTCCAGCACTTTCTCGGCGCGACCGAGTTCGCGCGTCATCACCGTCGAAATCAGCAGCGCGAAGATCAGTGGACCGATCAATGGGCTGACGATCAGCGCGTTCATCACCGTCTTGCGGTCGCGCAGGTTTTCCAGCACTTCCTTGCGGAAGATGGTCCAAATGGGCGATTTCATCGAGAGTAATTTCATCCGAACAGGCCCTCATCAGTGCCGATTACCTTCACGAAGGCGTCTTCGAGATTCGCTTCGCCAGTCTGCGCGCGCAACGCATCAGGTGAACCCTGCGCCACCACTTTGCCCTTTGCGATCACGATGATGTGATCACACAGCGCGCTGACCTCCTGCATGATGTGTGAGGAAAACAGCACGCAGCGGCCTTCGTCGCGCAAGTTGCGCAAAAACCCGCGCATGGCCCGCGTCGACATCACGTCGAGGCCATTGGTCGGCTCGTCGAGAATCACATTCTTCGGGTCGTGGATCAGTGCGCGTGCGATCGCCGTCTTCACGCGCTGGCCCTGCGAAAAACCCTCGGTGCGGCGATCGGCGATGTCGTGCATGCCGAGCGCCGCAATCAGTGCGTTGCTGCGTTCGTCGCAAATGCGTGGTTCGAGTCCATGCAGATCAGCGAAATAACGAATGTTCTCGCGTGCCGTCAATCGCTTATACAAACCGCGCGAGTCCGGCAACACGCCGAGACGACGGCGTACTTCCACGGTCTCGGTCTGCGCATCAAGCGCATCCACGAGCACGTGCCCGTGATCGGGCTTCATCAAGGTGTAGAGCATGCGCAGCGTGGTGGTCTTGCCAGCGCCATTCGGGCCGAGCAGGCCAGTAATTTTCCCATCCTCGGCGGTGAAGCTGACGCCATCAACTGCTTTCACGGTGCCGAAGGCTTTGTGTAAATCGCGTACTTCAATCATGGCTTACGGCCCCCAGCCATTGGCATTCAAGAACGCAGGAATCACCGGCATGACGTCGAGGCAACTGGCGTCGAGCGCCTTGGCGTCGGTCTTGTCGATGAATTCAGCAGCGAGTTTCGGCATGCATCCGGCGGTGAGCACGATATGGCCACGGCCACGCACCACCAGATGACGACCATTGCGATAGCCCTTCGCCGTCTCTTCGCCATAACGCGGCGGCGTCACCGGATCGAACTCGCCCGACATCAACAGCACCGGCACATCGCTGGTGATCGGGTCATGGAAATCCTTCGGGCGCTCGCCCTTCGGCCAACCGGCGCATTGCGCCTGGATGCCGGTGACCATATCGGTACCGAGCAAGCTGTCGGCATCGGCGGGGTCGACGACAAAGCGCTCGCCGTCTTCGCTACAAATCACGCTGAGTTGCATGCCATGCATGATCGCTTCGCCGAGATCACCGAGAATCATGTCGGACTGCGCCATCAGCGTCTCGAAGCGACCTTGAGCAGCTTCATTGAGCGCATAGGGCAACAGTGCCGCCGGCTCGGGTGAGTAGGAAAACATGCGCACCGTTGAAGCGAGATGACCAAAGCTGAAGTTCTCGTCGCGTAACATCCAGCTCTTGGTGTCGCGGTAGTGCACTGGCTGCGCCGCGCTGCGCAATTGCAGTTTGAGTTTGCCCAAGTCTTCGGCGGGATCACCAAAGGCCTTGAAGCAGCCGGCATCTTCGCGGCAACGCTTGAAGATCGATGCTAGCGCCGCCTCCAAATTCTTCGCGTGCTCATTACCGAGCGCCAGTGAGGGCGGCACCACACCATCCAGAATGATGCTGCGGATGCTATCCGGGTAGTAGCGCAAATAGGTTTGTGCGGCGCGCGTGCCGTAGGAGCCACCGACCAAATTGACCTTGGCGGCACCAAGCGCCTTACGCACCGCATCGAAGTCACCCACAGCGACCGTGGTGGTGTAGTAACGCGGGTCGGCGTGGTCCGACAACTGTTTCGCACACTTCGCCGCGAACGCCTGTTGCGCTTCAGCACTCTCGTCTTCTTCGGCGGAGAAACTGCTCTTGTCGTCCTCGCCTTTGCAAATCAACTTGTTCGAGCCACCGGTACCGCGTTGGTCAATCAAAATGATGTGGCGCTTCTCGCGCATGCGTTCGAAGCCGGGTGCGATTATCGGAAAGCTGTCGAGTGCCGACTGACCGGGGCCACCGGCCAGATAGAACACCGGATCGGGTTCCGGGCTGGCGGTCTTCGCCGGCACCAAGGCCACGCGCAGGTTGATCTTGCGACCTTCCGGTGCCGCCGGGTTTTCCGCGACCGATAGCGTGGTGCACTGCGCACCGAGCACGTCGGCGATCGCTGGACTCTTGAGGTCGCAGTCAGTGAACACCATCGAACCCACGGTCCGCGTTGCATTCGCAGCGACTGCGCCCAATGCCATGGCGACACCGACCGCGATGGCACAATACGACTTGATCATCTTTATCCTCCTCAGGATGGCGCGCATCGTAGGGGAGCGCGGCGAAGTTTGCCGAGTGACGGATGTCAGCCGCAGCAGTTGACGGTTGAATCAGCGCGAGCTCAGATATTTCTCGCGGCGGATCGCTGGCACCGGCAAACCGTCTTCTTTCAACGTCTCGAAGCTGGCATCGACCATATTCGGATTGCCGCAAAGATAAGCGATGTCGCGCGTAGCGTCGGGCGCGAATTCCGCAAATGCATGCTGGACGTAACCACTGCGGTCGTCCGCGCGTGGCGTCAATCGTGCTTCACGCGACAGGCAGGGCACATAGCGGAACCACGGGTGCGCATCGGCAAATGCATCGAACTCTTCGGCATAGAGCAGGTCCGCTGCCGACCGCGCGCCCTGCAGCAGCACGACTTCGATGCCGCGCTCGTGATGATGGCGCACCAGATCGGGCAGCATCGCGCGATAAGGCGTGACACCGGTGCCGGTCGCGACCAGCAGGTAGCGCGCGTTCTTGTCGGTATCGAACAGCACGAAGCGACCGTAGGGGCCGCTTGTCTGGACCGTTTCGCCCGGAATGAGCGTGGATAGCAGTCGGGTCGCGGCACCGCCCTCGACATAGGACACGGCAATCTCGATATGCGCTTCCGGGTTGTGCGGGTCGTTCGCGACCGTCGCCACCGAATAGCTGCGCTTGGTCGGCTTGCCGTCGTCGTACTCGAAGTGCACCTGCAGAAATTGCCCGGGGATGAATGCAAGTTCGCCGCCGTCGGCACGCTCAAACACAAGATGACGCACCGTCGGCGCAAGCATGTGCGCGCGGACCAATCGCAACACGAAATGTTCGGCCATCGGCGCACTCCGGAAGGGGCCGCGATTCTAGCCGCTGTGCTAGCCTCGCGCGCCAATTTCCGGAGTCGTGCGTGACACAGCTGGCGCTATCCATCCGCGGTCTGCAAAAGACCTATGACAATGGCATCGTCGCCTTGCGTGGCATCGATCTGGACGTCGCGGCCGGGGATTTTTTCGCGTTGCTCGGCCCGAACGGCGCCGGCAAATCGACCACGATCGGCATCATCACCTCGTTGGTCAACCGCAGCGCCGGCAGCGTCAAGGTATTCGGCCACGATCTCGGCACGGAACGCGAGGCGGCATTGTCCTGCGTTGGCGTAGTTCCGCAGGAAATCAACTTCAACCAGTTCGAAAAGCCCTTCGACATCGTCTCGAATCAGGCCGGCTTCTATGGCCTGCCGCGCAAGCTCGCACGCGAACGCGCCGAGAAGTATCTGAAGCAATTGTCGCTATGGGATAAGGCCGAGGTCGCCGCACGCACCTTGTCGGGCGGCATGAAGCGGCGCCTGATGATTGCGCGCGCGATGGTGCACGAGCCGCGTCTGCTGATTCTGGACGAACCGACCGCAGGCGTCGACATCGAAATTCGCCGCTCGATGTGGCAGTTCGTGCAGAGCATCAATGCCGCGGGCACCACGGTGATCCTGACCACCCACTATCTCGAAGAGGCGGAAAGTCTGTGCCGCAACATTGCCATTATCGACCGCGGCGTGATCGTCGAAAACACTTCGATGAAGATGCTACTCGGCAAGCTTGATCGTGAATCACTGATTCTTGACCTGGCCGACCCGATCGACGTCTGCCCGGACATCGGCATTGTTCAGTTGAAACGTGTCGACGCAACCACGCTTGAAGCCGACGTGCCCAAGGGCACTAGCCTGAACGAGTTGTTCGATGCGTTGGCGAAGACCGGCATCCGTGTGCGTTCGCTGCGCAACAAGGCAAATCGCTTGGAGGAGCTGTTCCTGAGCTTGGTCGAGCGCGGACCGGGAGATGCGAAATGAACGCTGCCGGCAACTGGGAAGCGCTGAAGACCATCGTCTTCCGTGAGGTCAACCGTATTCTGCGGATCTGGGGCCAGACGTTGGTGCCACCGGCAATCACGATGACGCTGTATTTCGCGATCTTCGGGAATCTGATCGGTAGCCGCATCGGCCAAATGAATGGCATGCGTTACATCGATTTCATCGTGCCCGGCCTGATCATGATGGCGGTGATCCAGAGCAGCTACGGCAACATCGTATCGAGCTTCTTCGGTTCAAAGTTTCAGCGTTTCATCGAAGAACTGCTGGTTAGTCCGACCCCGAACTGGGTGATCTTGACTGGTTACGTACTCGGTGCGCTCGCGCGCGGCGTGATGGTTGGTGTGATCGTGCTGGTCGTGGCGATGTGCTTCACGGACATCCGCTTGCACCATCCACTGGTGACCGTGGTGACGCTGCTGCTGACCTCGGTAATGTTCGCCTTCGCCGGTTTCATCAACGCCGTCTATGCGAAGAAGTTTGATGACATCGCGATCGTGCCGACCTTTATCCTGACGCCGTTGACCTACCTTGGTGGCGTCTTCTACAGCGTCAGCCTGTTGCCGCCATTTTGGGAAAAAGTCTCACACTTGAACCCGGTCCTGTACATGGTCAACGCCTTTCGTTACGGACTGCTCGGCGTCAGTGACGTGCCGTTGGCGACCGCGTTTGCAGTGATGTTCGCGGCCACCATTGCGCTCGGCGCGTTTTCGATGCATCTGCTGATCAAGGGCCGGGGTTTGCGAGCTTAGCCAGCGAGCGTCGACACTTAGCGGCGTGTCCGGTCAGCGCGGAGGCTGCCGGCGCGATCCCGTTCATTCATCTCTTGGGGGTATTCATGTCGAAGTCGTTGTGGTCGGCACTGCTGTCGGCGCTATTGGTGTTCTCGTCCGCGTTCGTCGCCGCTGAGGATCCGGCCGCTGATCCGGCCGAGCAAATCCGGCAATTCAACGCTTCGCTGAACTATCAGACTGGCGACGTGGCGGTCGCAGCGGCACACGCCGTGCTGCACCTCGATGCCGGCTTTCGTTATCTGCCGCCAACGGACGCGCGCCGTGTGCTGGAGCAACTCTGGGGCAATCCGCCGGATGACAGCGTGCTCGGCATGCTCGTTCCGGGTGACCTGGAAGTGACCGACGAGCGCAGTTGGGCGGTGGTGCTGACCTATTCGGATGACGGATACGTGTCCGACGAGGATGCGGCGAAGATCAACTACAGCGACATGCTCAAGACCATGCAGGAACAGACCGCTGCCGCGAATGAAGAGCGCGAGAAGGCCGGCTATGGCGCGGTGACGCTGGTCGGTTGGGCCAGTCCACCACGTTACGACGCTGACAAGAAGAAACTGCATTGGGCCAAAGAGCTTGTATTTAGCGGTGCCGATCAGCACACCGTCAACTACGACATCCGTGCGCTTGGGCGCGGCGGATACCTGAGCATGAATGCCGTTGGTGGCATCGGCGATCTCTCTTACATCCAGCAGGGCATGGGTCGGGTGCTGAATATGGTCGAGTTCGATGCCGGGTATCGCTACGCGGATTTTAATGACGACACCGACAAAGTCGCCGGTTATGGACTGGCGGCGCTGGTCGGTGGTGTCGCGGCCGCCAAGATGGGTTTGTTCGCGAAGCTGGGCGTGTTGCTGTTGAGTCTGAAAAAGTTCGCAGTGTTGTTGATCATTGGTATCGCGGCACTGCTGAAGCGCGTGTTCGGCAAGAAAGACGGCAACGCCGGCTAGTCGGGTAGTCGGAAGAAGCGCTGCGCAGTGGCGGTCGCATTCAGCGCGGTCACCGCGACCGACTCGTCGCGGTCGCGCGCGATCTCTTCGCTGATGTGTGGCAGGAAGGCCGGCTCGTTACGACGATGGCTAGGCTTTGGCTTCAGCGTGCGTGGCAGTAGATAAGGCGCGTCGGTCTCGATCATCAGACGATCGGCCGGAATCAACTTCACGAGGTCACGCAGATGCTGGCCGCGGCGTTCATCGCAGATCCAGCCGGTGATACCGATGTGGAAGCCGCGGTCGAGGTAGTCGACCAGCTCATCGCGCTCGCCGGTGAAGCAATGCACTACTGCCGGCGGCAAGCGATCGCGCAGCACGTCGAGGATGGCGATGAAATCAGCGTGCGCATCGCGTTGATGCAGAAACAACGGCTTCTGCACGTCGAGTGCGATCTGCAACTGTTGCTCAAACGCGAAACGCTGCGCCTCGCGCGGCGAGAAATCGCGATTGTAGTCGAGCCCAGTTTCACCGACCGCCACGACTTCGTCATGACGCAGCAGGGTACGGAGCAGGTCGTCGATGTCGCCGTCGTATTCATGCGCATGGTGCGGATGCAACCCGGCAGTCGCATACAGAAAGTGTGGATACGCCGCTGCCAGTTGCTGTGCAGCGACGCTGCCGCTGCGTGAGGCGCCGGTCACGATGATGCGGTCAACCGATGCTTCGCGAGCACGTTCCAGTACCGCGGGCAGATCGTGCACGAAGCTCTCGTGGGTCAGGTTGGCGCCGATATCGATATAGGTCATGGCACACCGGGGCTGAACGAGCGCGCGAGTATAGTGGCCCGGTTAACCACGGATTCAGTGCCGTCACCGCATCGTGCGTCGCGTTACCCAAGGAGTTTTCGATGAAACGTGTTGCCGCGCTCGCCTTCGTCCTCGCATCTGCATTCGACGCTCAGGCCTACACGCCGTCCTCGGGCTTCTGGTTCAACTCGAGTGAATCGGGTACCGGAATCGCCATTGAGATCGAGGACAAGACCTTGTTCATGGCCGCTTACGTATTCGATGCGCAGGGCCGCACGACCTGGTTCACCAGTGGCGGCAACCTGACCACCAGCGCCAGTGGCGGTGCGACCTATTACAACGTCTACAACGGTTCCCTCACCGGCTTCGCGAATGGGCAGTCGATTGGAGGTCCGTACTACTTTCCGCAGATCCTGACCAATGCCGGTGGCCCGGTGCAGATCGTGTTTAATCCGAACGACGAGTCCAGGGCGACGTTGACCTGGGGCGGGCGCACGTTGCCGATCGAACGCCTCGACTACTACGCCGGCTTCGGTGAGGCGGACAAAGAAATCCAGCGCATGATTGGCGAGTGGTCGGTGGTCGTCGACCTGTATGCGCGCGGCGGCGACTATGCGGTCTATCCGTACTACGGCGATGTGCTGATCTTCGATTTGATCAACCGCACACCTACACCGGACTTCTTCGAAGGTTGTCGCGCCGACACGTCATTGATCGGGCGCTGCACGAATACTGCGCTGACCTATCACGATGCTGCCGGCTACTACGACGCCACGCGCGACGAACACGTCGCGATCGTCACCGACGCTGTCGCCTCGGGCAACAGTCCGGCCTTGTATTGGGCTTACTACCTCGACGTCAACGTGTCCGACTTTGAGGGCGTGGTGGAACTCTACTTCGGCAATGACAGCAGTTCGCCTGGCAATGGTCCGTACTATCCGGTGCGTGGTTATCGTTCCGGCAGTCGCAGCTTCGTGCTCGACAACGGCGCCGGTCCGGCGCTTGCCGCCGACGATGCCAAGCGCTCGGTTGAACCGCGTTCACTGGCCAAGCAAATCATGGCCGAGAATGGCGGCGTGATGCCGAAAGGCCTGAGTGCGGAGGAAGTGCAAGCGCGCTACGGCATCGACGTGAAGGCACACGTCGCCAAAATCCGCGAACTACAGGCGTCGCTGGGTAAATAGGCAGCGTCACTTAAACGAGTTCGACCCACACCGGTGCGTGATCGCTCGGGCGCTCCCACGTACGCGGTGTCCGGTCGATGCCGGCGGCGTGCAACGATCCGAGTAACGCGTCCGACAGCAACACCAGATCGATGCGCAGCCCGAGGTTGCGACGGAACGCCGCTTGCCGATAGTCCCACCATGAGAACTGCGCGGGGTTGTCGTCCTTGATGCGGAAGCTGTCGTGCAGGCCGAGGTCGAGGATTCGTTTCAGTGCGTCGCGTTCTGGCTTTGAGCACAACACTTGATCGTGCCAAGCCTCCGGATCGTGCACGTCGCGGTCATCTGGCGCGATATTGAAGTCGCCGAGCACGATCAACTTCGGATGCCGAGCCATCTCGATGCGTAACCAGTCGGTGACCGCCGCGAGCCAGTCGAGCTTGTAGCGATATTTGTCGGAGCCGATCGCTTGGCCGTTGACGACATACAGATCGATGATCCGCAGGTCGCCGATGGTCGCCGCGATTACCCGTCGCTGCTCGTCGGCAAAGTCGGGAATATCGGTGACGACATCGTTCGGCGTGGTGCGCGCGAGGATAGCAACGCCGTTGTAGGTCTTCTGGCCGCAAGCGACCGACTCATAGCCAAGTGCGCGCAATGCATCGGTGGGAAACGCGTTCGTCTCCATCTTGATTTCTTGCAGCGCGACGACGTCTGGCTTTGCCAACGCCAACCATTCTTCGAGGTGCGGCATACGCACCTTCAATGAATTGACGTTCCAGCTGGCGACTTTCATGCCTTCAACCAGCGCGCTGCCTCAACAGCGTAGTAAGTCAGGATTGCATCGGCACCGGCACGCTTCATGCTCGTCAGTGCTTCCAGCGCACAAGCGCGTTCGTCAATCCAGCCATTTTGGCCAGCCGCCTTCAACATCGCGTACTCGCCGCTGACCTGATAAACCATGGTTGGTGCAGCGAATGCGTCCTTCACCCGCCGCACGATATCGAGATAGGGCAAGCCTGGCTTGATCATCACCATGTCGGCACCTTCCTGCAGGTCGAGTTCGACCTCGCGCAGCGCTTCATCCGAATTCGCCGGGTCCATTTGATAGCTGTACTTGTTGCCTTTGCCGAGATTGCCGGCCGAGCCGACAGCGTCACGAAACGGGCCGTAGAACGCTGATGCGTATTTGGCCGAATAGGCGAGGATGCGTGTGTTTGGGAACCCGTTGTTCTCGAGTTCGCTGCGGATCGCGCCGATGCGCCCATCCATCATGTCGCTCGGCGCGACCACATCGGCACCCGCTTCAGCGTGTGAAAGCGCCTGTTTCACCAGCGCCGCGACGGTGCGGTCGTTGACGACGTAGCCGTTCTCGTCAATCAGGCCATCCTGACCATGCGTGGTGAATGGATCGAGTGCGACGTCGGTAATGACGCCCAGTTCCGGAAAACGCAGCTTGAGTGCGCGCACCGCGCGTTGCGCCAAGCCGTCGGGATTCCATGCTTCGACAGCATCTAGCGATTTCGCTTCCGGCGGCGTGACCGGAAACAAGGCGATCGCCGGTATGTTGAGCCGCACCGCTTCCTCGGCACGCGTCAGCAGCACGTCGATCGACATACGCTCAACGCCGGGCATCGACGACACCGCCTCGATGCGGTTGTGGCCCTCGTGCACAAATACTGGCCAGATCAAGTCATCCGCAGTCAACACGCATTCGCGCATCAATCGACGCGAGAAATCGTCACGGCGCATGCGGCGCAGGCGGATATTCGGGAAACTCATGATCGGCTCCAGTCCGGGGCGGTGATTGTCCTCACGCGCGGGTCGTCACGGCAAAAACCGGACAATGCAGGTTTCTTGATCTAAATCAAGGCGGTTGCATGCACGCCGTGATCGGGCGCACACTCAGCGATTCTGACCGACATCAGCCGACCTTGGGGGTCGTATGCGACGGATTGCTACACGTATTCTAGCCGTTCTGGCGATCTGTCTGACCGGTAGCGTCGTTGCTCAGGACTACCGCTACGTCGTCTATGTCGACCGCGACGTGAACGCCAGCACCGGATGCAACGCCATTCATCCCGGCGGCATCGCGTCCGGGGCCGAGTTCCGGATCACCGCCAACGTCACCGCGACGACGGTCAGTTCGGTCACCACTGCCAATTGCGTCAGCGGTAGTTTCGGAGCCGAATCAGCTTCGGGTGGGCCACACCCGGTCGGCTTGAATAACGGCCTGTCGGGGGCCGATGTCATTGAATTCGCAACTGATCGTGGCCTGTTCGGCAGTGCCGGCGTGGTTCGCGTTACGTTGGCCAGCGAAAACGGCACCGCGGCGTCAACCGATTATCTCGGTCTAACCTCAGCAGGTGGACCAATTTTCCTCGCATTGAATCGTGTTGCGATCCCGGCGTTGGGTGCGCTCGGCTTGTTGTTGCTGGTCGTGGCGTTGCTGTTGGTCGCATCGCGTCGCTTGCGTCTTGGCATGGCCTCAGTGGGTGCGTTGTTGGTCGCAGGCGCGGTCTGGGCGGCCGGTTTCGCCACTGACGGCGCCATCGGTGATTGGGCAGGGGCTTCGCCACTGGCCACTGATGCAAGTGGTGATGCGACCGGGCCGGACATCGGCGCCGACTTCGTGGCGCTGTTCGCTGCCGAGGAGAACGGTCGCGTCTATTTCCGTGTCGATACTGTCGATGTCGAGAACCAAGCGCCAATTGCGGTGCCGCAGTCACCGACTTACCTAGAAGACGCGGCCGCTCAGACCATCACGCTGACCGCCAGCGATGGTGACGGCGATCCACTGACCTTCGCGATCCAAGCACTGCCGACGCGCGGCGTGCTCGGTCCGCTTGTGCCGATTGATGCGACTTCGGCCTCAGTGACCTATACGCCAAATACAAACGAATTCGGCACCGATAGCTTCAGCTTTGTCGCCAATGACGGCATCGTCAACTCGCTACCGGCGGCCGTCACCATCGCCTTGACGGCAGTGAATGACGTGCCCACGTTTACCGCTGGTCCGACAGTAACGGTGTTGAAGGACATCGGTGCGCAGACGGTTGATCCTTGGGCGACTGGCATCAATGCCGGCCCGGCGAACGAGTCGACTCAGGCCCTCAGCTTTACCGTCACTGCGAACGACAACCCGGGCATGTTCAGCGTTGCCCCGGCGGTGTCACCAACCGGTGTGTTGACCTTCACTACTGCGCCGAACATCAACGGCACTGCCAACTTGAGCTTACGTATTCAGGATAACGGCGGCACCGCGGACGGCGGCGTCGATACATCGACGACGCAAGCCTTCGTCATCACCGCAGCGCCGGTAAACGACGCGCCGAGCTTCACCAAGGGCGCCGACCAGACTGTGCTCGAAGATGCCGGCGCGCAGACGGTGAATCCGTGGGCGACCGCGATCAGTGCCGGCCCGGCCGACGAATCCGGCCAGACGCTGACCTTCGATGCCATCGGCAATACCAATGCAGCATTGTTCAGCGCTGCACCGGTGGTATCACCGGCCGGTGTGCTGACCTATACCCCGGTCGCGAATGCGAACGGCAGCGCGACGATCACACTGACTCTGCAGGACGATGGCGGCACCGCCGACGGTGGCGTTGATACCTCAGCCGCGCAGACCTTCGTGATCAATGTAACCGCGGCCAACGACGCACCGGTGAACACCCTGCCGATCGGTCCGCTGTCCACCGGCGTGGGCGCGCCGCTGGCCTTCACCGGGCCGAACAGCATCAGCGTTGCCGACGTCGATGCCGCTGCTGGCAATGTCACGGCGACCGTCTCCACAACCATCGGCACCCTCAGCGCGACCGCGCAGAATGGTGCGAGCGTCACTGGCAGCGGCAGCAGTAATGTCGCCATCACCGGCGTCACCGCTGACGTGAATGCCACCTTGCAGACGCTGAGCTTCAACAGCACGGCGGGCGGCAGCGGCACGATCACCGTGCTGAGCAATGACCTCGGCAACACCGGCAGTGGCGGCCCGCAATCTGACAGCGACAGCTTTGGCATGAATGTCGATGCGGCGCCGACCGTCACCTTGGCGACGCCGGCGGAAGCCGCCATCGTCGCGAACAACGTCGCGCTGTCGATCAGCTTCAGCGAGAACATCACCACGATCAATGGCGATGCCGTGACCTTGAGCTGCAATGCCGGATCGAACCTGATCACCGGTGGCGCGACCGGCACGAACGTCGCCGGGCTGACGCCGACCTACGCCGGAACCTTGCCGAATGGTTCGATCTGCGTGTTGACCGTGATCGCCGGGAACGTTGCCGATGACGACACGATCGATCCACCTGACACGATGACGCTCGACTTGGTGCGTACCTTCAGCGTCGATGCTGCGCCCAGTGTGGCGACGACATTGCCGGCAAATGGCGACAGCGATGTCGCCGCAAACGCCACCATCACCATCAACTTCAGTGAAGCGGTTAACGCGACGACCGCTGCTTTCGGCCTCGATTGCGGCGCCGGCGCGATCGCACTGAGCCCGAACACGATCAACAACGCCAACAGCATCACGATGACACCGGCGTCACCGTTGCCAGCCACCAGCACCTGCACGGTCACGGTTGCGGCGGCGGATGTCACCGACGCCGACAGCATCGATCAGCCCGATAACTTGGCTGCGAACCACGTGTTCGCGTTCACCACCACCGATCCGGCGCCGACCGTCACCAGCACGCTCCCAATCAATGGCGGCACTCACCCGGCCAATGCGGATCTCACGATCAACTTCAGTGAGCCAGTGTCATTCAGTGACGCTAGTTTCACACTGGGCTGTCCAACGACAACGGCATTTGTCAGCGCCGGCAGTGGCAGTGCCATCGCGACCCTGAACCCGACTGGCAATCTTCCGGTCGGCGCCACCTGCACGGTCACCGTGCTGATGGGCGGTATCAGCGATGTTGATGGCATCGATCCGCCTGACACTATGGCGGCCGATAACGTGTTCTCGTTCACGCCGGTGAATCTGCCGCCGACGCTGACGGCCGGTAGCACGCTGAGCTACACCGAGAACGATCCTGCTACGGCCATCGACACCACGATTACCGTCGCCGATCTGGATACGCCGACCTTGTCCAGCGCAACGGCACAGATCACCACCGGCTACGTCAATGGCGAGGACGTGCTGAGTTTCACCAACACGCCGAACATCACCGCAGCGTTCAGCGCCGCGACCGGCATGCTGACATTGAGCGGCATCGATAACTTGGCGAATTACGCCACTGCCCTGCGTTCGGTCGGTTACGAAAACACGTCCGATACGCCGAACACGGCAGCACGCACGGTCACTTGGATCGGCAACGACGGCATCGCCGACAGTGTCGCCGTAACCAGCACCGTCAATGTCGCTGCGGCGAATGATGCACCGGTTGCGAATGCGATTACACCGGCAGTGTTCGATGAAGACACCCAGAGCGTGGTCACCTTGAGCTACAGCGACGCCGAGAGCGACCTCGCGACCGTCTGCGCAATTACCGTTCCGACCAATGTCACCGTGACCCAGGCCTGTGCCTGCAGCGCCGGCGCCTGCACGGTCGGCGTGACCGGAACCGCGAACTACAACGGCACCGCAAGTTTCGCCTACACCGTGACCGCGGCGGCCCAGATCTCGAACAGCGCGACCGCGACGCTGACGATCGATCCAGTGAACGACGCGCCGGCCGGCACCGACAACACCGTGACGCTTGTCGAGGACGCGTCACACGTATTCACGCTCGCGAACTTTGGGTTCACCGATCCGAATGACACGCCTGCAAATGCGTTCGCAAGGGTGTTGATCGCCTCGACGCCAGCGACTGGTTCATTGCGACTGTCCGGCGTCGCGGTGACTGTGGGCGCAAGCATTCCGGTGACTGACATCAGCAACGGCAATCTGGATTTCGTGCCGATTGCAGGTGGCTCGGGATCGCCCTACACGAGCTTCACCTTCCAGGCCGGTGACAACGGCGGTACCGCAAACGGTGGCGTCGACCTTGATGCCAGCGCGAATACACTGACGATCGCTGTAACCGCGTTGAATGATCCGCCGGCCGGCACCGATGCGACGGTCACGACACTGGAAGACGTGCAATACATCCTCACCGCTGCGGACTTCGGTTTTTCTGATCCGAACGACACGCCGCCGAATGCGCTGGCCAGCGTCGTGGTGACAACGTTGCCGGTTGCCGGCACCCTAACGCTGTCCGGTGTACCGTTTGCGGCGGGGACCGATATCACGCTGGCGAACATCGCTGGCGGCAACCTGGGCTTCGTTGGTGCGGCGAACGCATTCGGCAGCCCATACTCGAGCTTCTCGTTTCAGGTCCGCGACGACGGCGGAACGGCCGGTGGCGGCGTCGACCTCGATCCCAGCGCGAACACGTTGACGGTCAATGTCACGCCAGTCAACGACGCGCCGGTCGCGAGCAACGACAGCTTCGACTTCCTCGGCAATACCGATCTGGTGGTGGACCTTGCTGCGTTGGCGACCCCGCACGCGCTGGAAACCACGGGCACTGGCTTTGGCGTCATCGATGGCGATAGCGATCCGGTTGAAGGCGACAGCTTCGCGGTGTCGTCGATCACGGTCGGCGCTTGCACCGATAGTTCGGCGCCGTTCGATTGCTCCGATGCGGCCGTCGGTCGCGTGCAGATGCAAAGCAGCGGTCGCTTCCAGTTCACGCCGGCGCCGGGCGATATCGGAGCGACCGAAAGCTTCACCTACCAGATCACCGACAACGGTACGCCGATGCCGGCCAGCGCAACCGGCACGGTCACGCTGACGCGCTTCGAACGCATCTGGTACGTGAATGCCGGGGCAGGTGCCGGCGATGGCACTGCGTCGTCGCCGCTGAATTCGCTGACCGCGATCAATGGCGCCGCTGGCGCCGGCGATGCGGATCTTGTGGGCGACTACATCTTCATCCACAACAGCGGTTCGGCGCTCGCCGGTGGGCTGGAGCTAGAAGCCAACCAGCGCCTGTTGGGTGAGGGCGCTGGCCTTTCGCTGCCGGTCAACCTCAATGGCAACGGTTCGCCGACCAATCTCGTCGCGGCCGGCACTCGTCTGCAATGGAACAACAGCAGCGGTAATACGGTGTCCGCCACTTGCGCGATGCCGGTCGAAATCCGTGGCCTGAGCCTGAACAGCACCTCGGGCAATGCGATCGACCTAACTTGCGCCACGGCGCTGTCGGGTTCGGCGGCATTGACCATCAGCGGCAACGACCTTCGCGGTGCCAGCGCCGAGGGAATCGATCTGAACCTCAATTCGGGCAGCACCGGCGCCCTGACGCTGGCGTTCAGCAACAACAGCTGGATCGCCGGCACGCACACCGGCAATGCCTTCGATTTGCTCAATGCGGGTACTGTGACGCTGGGGCTCGATTTCAGCGACAACACGAACATCGTCTCCGCAGCGGGCGGCGTCTTGATCAACGACAGCAATGCCGGCGGTGGCGTCACCACGATGACTGGATTCGCCAACAACACGGTGAGCGGCAACACCGTGGGTTCCGGAATCGCAGTGACGAATGCGGTATTCGATTCGGTTGCGGGTGGGGCTTATCAGCAGGTATCGGGTGGAACGACCACGGTCGGCGCGTCGGGCAACGGCGTCGGCGCCACCGGTGTCGTTCTGACCACGATCAGCGGCGATCTGTCCTTCACCGACCTCGACATTTTTGCGAGTGCCGGTGCCGGGCTTCGTACCGTCAGCACAGGCGTGTTCAATGCCGGTACCGGAACCGGGTTCCGTATCGTGGTGGGTGCCGGCGTCGCTCAGTTCGAGGCAGTGGGTGGGCCGGTCGTTGACATTACGCGCGCCACCATCGACCTGCAGCCGACCAGCATTCGCAGCACCGGCAGCGCGGGGCTGGGTTTCCAACTCGACACGGTGGCTGGCACCTTCAGTACGGGCGTCGCCAGCGTCATCAATACTGCGGCGAGCCAGGCCTTCGTGGTTTCGGGCGGAACGGCGAATGTCAGTTATGCCGGGTCGATCGCCAGCACGACGGTTCAGCCAGTTCTGATTTCCGGCAACACTGCGGGAACGATCAATCTTTCCGGTCCGGTCAGTGCGACCGGTCTGGGCGTAGCGCTGAACAGCAACACCGGCGCGACGATCAATTTCAGTGGCGGACTGACCTTGAACACCGGCACCAGCACGGCGTTCAATGCCACCGGCGGCGGCACGGTGACGGTGACGGGTGCAGCCAACACGCTGAACACGACCACGGGTACCGCGCTGAATGTCGCCAGTACGACCATCGGTGCCAGTGGCTTGATCTTCCGCAGCATCAGTTCCAGCGGTGCCGTGAATGGCATTGTGTTGAACACGACCGGCGCTTCCGGCGGACTGACCGTGACCGGCAATTCGGGCGGTCAGTGCGGTGGCGGCGTCAGCGCACCGACTCCGCCGGCGACCATCGTGGTCCCGAATATCGCGGATTGCACCGGCGGTTCGATTCTGGCGTCGACCAACGCCGGCATCGACCTGATCAACACGCGCAACGTGTCGCTAACGCGTATGCGGATCGCCAATGGCAGCGACGACGGCATTCGCGGCGATCGCGTGAATGGCTTCGTGCTCGCGTCCAGTCTGGTCGAAAACAATGGCCCGGTGGTCTCTCCGACGTATTTCAACAATCTTGATTTCGGCGATGACCGCAATCTCGGCTATCCCAGCGGCTGGAGTGGCATGGTGGGTACGGCCAGCATCACCAACTCGACGATTCGCAGCGGCTCGAACAACAATGTGCTCATCCGCAGCCTCGACACGGGCGGCAGCACGCTCGACCTGACGATGACCGGCAACGTCATCGCCGGCAATCCAGCCAATGCGTTCATGAACGATGGCGTGTTGATCGAAGCGGCCGGGTCATCCAACATCAATCCGACCGTGACCGGCAACATCTTCTCGGCGAGCAAGGGCGACCACTTCCAATTGGCGGCAACGAACAGCGGTGATGCCGATATCGTGTTGAACAACAACACGATGCTCGGCGGCCATGCCACGGCCCTGGGCCAGGGCATCACCGTGAATGCGGCTTTGGGCGTGGCGTTCGGCGGCTATACCGGCACCATCCATTACGACATCAACAACAACCACATCAATGGTGCGGTGCTCAGTGCGATGACGACGAATCTCGGCACGTCTGCCGGTACCGCGAGGTTCTACGGTCGTATCCGCAACAACGTGATCGGTACCAGCGGCCAGGCGTTGTCGTGTTCGGCCCAGGGCTACGGCATCGCCATTGACGCGCATGGCAACGGCACACACACGCTGTCGGTGACCAACAACACGTTGCGCCGTTGCGCCGACCGTGGCATCGGTGTGCTGGTGAATGACGGCAACGGTGCGTTCAATCTCACCGCAACCGGCAATACCGTGACCGAGTTGGCGGACACGAATGCCATGATCGGAACGCCGCGCGAGGCGATCGAGTTCACGCTCGGCTCGACCAGCACGAACGTCTTCGGCCAGATCGATAGCCATGCGAACTGCATCTCGCTGAGCAGCAATAGTTTGACCGGCGGTGCCTTCAAGAATGGCGACATCCGTATGCGCCAGCGGCTCCGGACCAGTGTCGTCTTGCCCGGTTACACGCCACCGGGCGGAAACAATTTCGACCCCACGTCGGTGGTCACGTTCCTGCAGATGAACAACTCGCCCGCAACAGCGACGGCGACCGCGAACAACGACGCGGGCGTGACCACCGACGGCTACTACGGTGGCGGCGCCTGCGCGCTGCCACCGTGATCGGAGGTCTTGTGGTCAACCCCCTTTGCACTGTCCGCACAGTTTTTTCCGGAGGCCATCATGGCTGAGCCCTTCCTCTCCGAAATTCGCTTGATGAGCTTCGTGTTTGCGCCCCAAGGGTGGGCATTGTGCAACGGGCAGCTTCTCCCGATCAACCAGAATCAGGCCTTGTTCTCGCTGCTTGGCACCACGTTTGGTGGCGATGGTCAGGTGAACTTCGCGTTGCCCGATCTGCGCGGCCGTACCCCGATCCATGTCGGATCCGGGCACACCCTGGGCGAGCGTGGCGGCGAGCAGGCACATACGCTGGCAATTGCCGAACTTCCGCAGCATACCCATGCCGCCATGGCGTCGCCCAGCGACGCCAACTCACCGGTACCGAACAACAACGTGCTGGCAGCGGCACTGAATGTCTATCACGAGGCGGACAACCTGGTCGCGATGGTGCCGGGTACGGTGACCGATGTCGGCGGTTCACAGGCGCATCTGAACATGCAGCCGTTTCTGACAATCAGCTTCTGCATCGCGATGCAGGGCATTTTCCCGTCGCCGCCCTGAGGAACACTGACCATGGCCCAACCTTACATCGGCGATATCCGCATGTTCGCGGGCAACTTCGCACCCGCGGGATGGATGTTCTGCGAGGGCCAATTGCTGCCCATTTCGGAGTACGAAACGTTGTTTCAACTGATCGGAACAACCTACGGCGGAGACGGACAGTCGACGTTCGCATTGCCGGATCTGCGTGGGCGGCTGCCGATTCACCAAGGCAACGGCTTCATCTTGGCGGAAACCGGCGGCGCCGAGGAAATTACTCTGACCGTCAACCAGATTCCGGCACATGCGCATCCGATGTTGGCTTCGACATCGCCGGCGACCGGCAACTCGCCCATTTCCAAATTGCCGGGAGAGTCCACGTCGATCAGTCTGCAAATCGAGCAGGCGCCCAACATCAGCCTGAACGCGGCGGCCGTGACGGCTGCCGGGGGTAGTCAGCCGCATACGAATTTCCAGCCCTACCTGTGCGTCAACTTCATCATTTCGCTGTTCGGCATCTTTCCGTCGTCGACCTGAGGACATCCACATGGCCGATCCCTTTGTTGCCGAAATCCGTATCTTTCCGTTCAACTTCGCGCCCAACGGGTGGGCTTGGTGTGATGGGCAGTTGATGCCGATTTCGCAGAACACGGCGTTGTTTTCCCTGCTCGGCACCACCTATGGCGGTGACGGCAAGAGCAATTTTGCCTTGCCGGATTTGCAGGGCCGTGCGCCGATGCACCCCGAACAAGGGCCCGGACTTTCCCTGCATGACTTGGGTGAAACGGGTGGCGCGGAAACGGTCACGTTGCTGGAGTCCGAGATTCCGGCACATGCCCACGCCCTTCGTGCGTCGTCGGACGACGGCGACATCAAGGCGCCGTCCAGCAATCGTGGTCTGGCTCGATCAACCGGCGGGTTTGCGTACCAGACCAACGCGTCGGGTCTGCAACCGATGTCCGATTGGGCCTTGGCTCCGGCCGGTGGCGATCAGCCGCACAACAACATGATGCCGTACCTGACGCTCTACTTCTGTATCGCGCTGCAAGGCGTGTTTCCGCCGCGCACCTGAGGGCTCCCCATGCAACGTCGATCGTTCTTGAGAAATGCTGCCTGCGCCGGTGCCTGTGCGAGTTTGTTCGCGCCCTTCGAGCAGGTGTTTGCCGGCGCTGCCGCTGCGACCCGGGATATCGTCCTGAAACTCGAATGTCTGGAAGTCGCTGCGCCGGCTTTGGCGCCGATGCAGTTGCGGGTTGTGCCACAACAGTTCGCGGCGCTTTCCGAACCGTTGCGTGTGCGCGCCTGGTTCGCTGCCGATGGTGGAGCGCAGGCCTTCGACCTAGCTTCGTTCGGGCGCCAGGGTGCCAGCCAGCGCTTGCGGTTCACCGCCGATACGCGTCACCTGATCGGGTTCGAACTCGCGCGCGGCCAACGCGATGACGACTGCGCGTCGACCTCGTCTTGTCGTGCCCTCGATAACGCCGGGGTCGCGCTCGGGCCGGGCCGATACCGACTTTCTCTGCGGCGCGGAATGGACGTTCTGGCGGCGTTGGATCTGCGTCTGGGCGTCGCGACGACGTGAGTCCGGCGTTGTCCGATGCCGTTGCAGCGATGGCGGCGGCCTTGCAGGTGACGGACCCGGAATGGCGGCTGCGCGACGAACGTTTCGAAGACAGGGGATTCGTTGCCAACTTGTACGCGACAACGCGTTGGGACGAACTGACGCAGCTACCTTGGTCCGACAGTGCGAAGACGGCTTTCCTGCATGAGCAGTCGCGCCTGCAGGCCGACCACTATCGCAAGAACTATCCCGGTGCCGCGCTCTGCGTGCTCGAACATGCTGGCGCGGCGGTTGGACGCATCTACCTGTACGCGTCGCCCGGTGAATTCAGGGTGATGGATATCGCCTTGTTACCGCATTGGCGCGGGCGCGGTCATGGCGAATGCATGCTGCGCACATTGATGCAGACGGCAGCGGAAGAAGGACGCGCAATCACCCTGCATGTCGAGCCGAACAATCCGGCCCAACGTCTATACGCCAGGCTCGGCTTTACGTTACGCGAGGACAAGGGCGTCTATCACTTTCTGGGCTGGACGCCCCGCAGTCAGTTGAGCACGGCTTCGTAGATCGGGCCACGTGCATCCGGCTGCAGCGGCACGATGAACAAGTCGAACTCACCCAATTGCGGATGCACGAGACGAAACGTCGACTGCAATAGGCGGTGCGTGCGCGAGGTGAAGGTTAGAGAGAAGGGCTGAGCGCGCGCCGACGGCGATTGCAGGTGTTGCACATCAAGCAGGATCAGGACGTCCGGCGTGCCATTGACGGTGAAGCCGGTACCGACCAGCGGATCGAATTGTTCTGGCGTGAGCGTGGCGAGATTGATCATGTGACCTCCGGGTCGGCAGCGTCGCGCCTGCGGCTGCGTGCGGTCAAGCGTCTGCGCTAATCTCGCCGCAGACGCGGAGATCTCCATGAGCACGGGCATCGATTTATACAGTTTCATCCACTTCGATCGCGGATCGCGCGTGCGCTGGTTGGCGAATGAACTCGGTCTCACCATTAACGAGCATCGCCTTGATGCGCGTGCTGGCGAGCACAAGGGCGCGGCGTATCGGGCAGTGAATCCGACCGGCCTGGTGCCAGCAATCGTGCAGAATGGCGTGACCCAGTTCGACTCCGCTGCGATTTGCTTGTCACTGGCGGAGGCCCATCGTGAGGCCAAGCTCGCGATCTTCGAAGGCGAATCCGGGCGCGGCGAATTCTTGAGTTGGTACTTCTTCGCCGCCAGCACGCTGGATGCAGCGACCTATCCGCTGATGGTCTACAAGATGTTCCAGCCCGATCCGGCCATGCTCGAAGCCTCGACGCAGCGGCTGATGACTCACCTGGCGGCGCTGGATCGACGCATGCTTGATCGCGACTGGGTGTGCGGGCGTTTCACCATTGCCGACATCTTGCTCGGCCATGGACTGGAGTTGCAGCGCCGCTGCGACGTGAACTTCGCCGAGTTTCCGGCGCTCGCCGCCTACCACGCCCGGCTAAAATCGCGGCCGGCCGGCGTTGGCCTGTTCGCGAACTGAGATCGACCGCGCTTGCCGAATACCGCCCTGCCTCGCCAGAATGCAGGGCCGACGGCTGATTGCTCCGGCGTCGGATCCGTATCGGGGAGAGTCGCGTGACAGGCATTCTGGTCGTCGAGCGTTCGGCGACATTGCATCATCTGCTGACCCGCACGCTGCAGGCAGCACAGGCCGGATCTTGGTCGGAGCTATCGACCTACGCCGATACCCTTGATCATCTCGGTCGCGCCAATGACATGGGCCAGCCCTATGGTCTGTTGATTCTCGGTGCGCCGGCGCGGATGACCCGCGACTTCGAGGACTTGCTGATCTATCTACGCAATCCGCGTGTGCGTAAGACCGCTGTATTACTGCTCGCGCACGAGAAAAATCAAGCGATTGACAGTTTCATCGCCGATCGCCCGGACGCACAGTTTCTGCTGTGGTCGAACTTTTCGCGCATCCCGACCGTGATTGGCCAGTTGCTACCCAATGCCGGGTTGACCGCGACCGCTGCCGTTGAATCGTCGAATCCACAGCTCGAAAGCGCCATCTCGTTGCCAGCCCCGACCGTCGATCTGGCCTCAATCGGCGCAGCGCCGACGCCGTCGGCACCGGTCGAGAAGCTCGGTATTCGCGTGCTGTTCGTGGATGACTCGGCCAGTATTCGGCTGGCGTACAAACAACTGCTCGATCGCAATGGTTATGACTGCGACACCGCCGGCACCATTACCGAAGCTTTCAACAAAGCCGCCGCCGGACACTACGACCTATTCATCATCGACTACTTCTTGCCCGACGGGAACGGCGACGAATTGTGCCGACGTCTCAAGGCATTGCCGGCGACTGCGAACGGCACGATTGCCATCATCACCGGCACCTATCGCGAAGATGTGATCAAGCGATGTCTTGAAGCAGGTGCAGTGGAATGTACGTTCAAGAACGAAGCCAAGGAACTGTTCCTTGCCCGCATGGGCGGCTTGGCGCGGCAGATACGTTTGCAGAAGAATGCCGGTAATGAACGCCAGCGACTGGATGGCATCCTCGGTTCCGTGGGCGACGGTGTCTTCGGCGTCGATGCACAGGGCGTGATCAACTTCGTGAACCCGACAGCGCTGCGCATGCTCGGGCACGAGGATGAATCGGCGCTGCTCGGAATGAATGCCCAGCACGCGATCCACCACTCCGACGAACACGGTCGGGCGTTGCGTGACGATGAGTCGCCGATGCTGCAGGTGTATCGCAGTAATGAATCGATCGCACGAATCGAAACCGTGTTCTGGAATGTTGAGCGCGAAGCGGTACCGGTGGAATGCTCGGTGTTGCCACTCGACATCGGCGGCCGTCGTGAGGGTTCGATGGTGGTGTTCCGTGACATTGGCGAGCGCCGAACCACGGATCGGATGCACTGGGAACTGATCCACGACCCACTCACCGGTCTGTTCAACGGGCGCCACTTCGCACAACTACTCGCTCAGGACATCGCGCGCCGGCGAGAGCATGGCGGTTACGGTGCCTTGCTGTATTTCGATATCGATCGTTACACGCATATCGTTGATGCCGGCGGAGCTGCAGTCGGCGATCGGCTGGTCGCCGACTTCGCCGAGGCCCTGGGTAAGCGTCTGCGTGAAGGCGATGTGCTGGCGCGGCTCGAAGGCGATCGGTTTGCGCTATTGCTGACCGGTGCGCAACTCGACAATCTATTCACGCTGGCTGATGGCTTCCGCGAGCTCGCACACAACTGCCATTACACGGTCAATCAGCATCGTCGTCACGCCACCGTGTCGCTCGGTGTCGCCGTCGTCTCACGCGATACGCCGAGCGCAGAGTATGTGCTCGAACATGCGCGCGTGGCGTGCAAGACCGCCAAGCACCGCGGCCGCGATCAGACACAAATCTGGGTCGGTGAACACGACACCCGCATCGCCCGCGAACTCGAAGCGGGCTGGACCGCGAAGCTGCGCGACGCCATTGAGGAAAACCGTTTCGAGTTTGACGTCCAGCCGATCGTTCCGCTGGCGGCGTTGCCGCACAGTGAGGCCGAAATCACCGAGCATCAGGGCTGGCGGCTGGGCGCGCCCGGGCACGAGATACTGTGCGAATTGTTGCTGCGCATGCGCGGCAAGCGCGGCGAATACGTGTCGCCAGGCGTTTTCGTGCCGCTGGCAGAGCGCGTTGGCATGATGCCGAAGATAGACCTTTGGGTCGTGCAGCATGCGCTATCTGAACTAGGCAATCGTCGTGATCTGTTTGGACGTATCGCCTTCAACATCAATCTGTCCAACCAGACGCTGGCCGACTCCGAATCGATGGCGTTGATCAGCAATGCCATCCGCGCCTCGAATGTGCCACCACGGATGCTGGTGTTCGAAATCACCGAGACCAGCGAAATGACGTCGATGCACACCGTGCGTAGATTCATGAATCAGTTGCGTGAAATCGGTTGCCGCTTTGCACTCGACGATTTCGGCACCGGATTCTCCTCGTTCACCCACCTGCGCCACCTGCCTGTCGACTTCGTCAAGATCGAAGGAAGTTTCGTCGAAGGCATGGCCGACAATGAACTCGACCACACCATGGTGTCGTCGATCGCCGGTTTGGCGAAGTCAATGAAGCTGGCCGTGATCGGTGAGCATGTCGACTCCTACGCGACACTGGTTGCGCTGCGCCTGTGCGGTGCTGAGTTCGCACAAGGCCATTGGTTGGGCGAACCACGTCGTCTCGCCGGACTCGATCTCGCGGCGCTGCTGCCGCGCTGATCATGCCTGGTGATCGCAGCCTGAGAATCGCGATCGGCCTGTTTTTTGTACTTGCGCTCGCGAGTTTGGTCGGTCCGTGGTTGCGGCCGTTTGATGCCTGGCACACCGACTGGACCCAGTTGCAGATCGCGCCCGGCATCACGCACGGCCACTGGCTCGGATCGGATGCGATCGGCCGTGACGTCTTCGTTCGCACCTTGCTGGCAGGGCGCGTATCGCTGTTGCTCGGCTTCGGCGCAGGCGCCATCGCATTGCTATTCGGTCTTGCCTATGGCGCACTCGCGGGCACCCTCGGCGGGGCGATCGAACGCTTGATGATGCGTGCGCTGGATGTGGTTTCAGCGTTGCCATTTCTGCTGATCGTGGTGTTGTTGCTGACGCTGTTCGGGCGTAGCGGTGTGTTGCTGGTGGTCGCGGTTGGCGTCTATGCCTGCATTGATCTGGCGCGCATGTTGCGTGCCGAAGCCGCGCGCCTGCGGGTGTTGCCATTTGTCCAAGCTGCACGCGCTCTCGGTGCCGGGCCATGGTGGCTGTTGACCCGCCACATCGTTCCGAATCTGCTCGGGTTCGCCGTCGTTTATCTCAGTCTGGCGATTCCTCAAGCGATCTTGGTCGAGTCATTCTTGAGTTTCCTCGGGCTCGGCTTGGACGAACCCTCGGTTAGCCTCGGCGGACTGCTCGCTGAAGGCGTGCAGGAGTTGGAAGACGCGCCTTGGGTGCTACTGGCACCGGGCGGATTTCTGGCAGCGCTATTGATTGCCTTCACCCTGCTGGGCGACGCGCTGCGCGCACGCCTGCAACGACCGGGTGTGGCGTGAGCGTGGCCAAACTTTCGGTGCGTCAGTTGTGCGTGCGTTATCGCGACGGCGATGTCGTCCTGCGCGATCTCAGTTTTGATCTTGCCGCCGGTGAATGTCTGGCTGTGCTCGGCGAGTCGGGAAGTGGCAAATCGACTCTGGCGCGCACGCTGATCGGCTTGTTGCCCAACGGTGCCCGGACGAACGGCGAGTTGCGCTTCGATGGCGAGGTCCTCGACATTGCGGCGGCGGCGCGTTTGCGTGGTCGCGGTATCGGGATGGTGTTCCAGGATGCCGCTGCCAGCTTGCATCCGCTGCGACGCATCGGCGTACAGTTGAGCGAAGCCTTGCGTCGCGCGCAGGCGGGCCGCACCGTCAGCGACGCGCTGGGCGAAGTCGGCCTCGACGCGTCCAGCACATTTGCCACGCGTTATCCGTACGAACTTTCTGGCGGTCAACGGCAACGCGTGATGATTGCACTGGCGCTGGCCGCGTCGCCGGAATTGCTCATCGCCGATGAGGTCACGTCCGCGCTCGACCCGCTCGCGGCCCGCGAGATTCTTGATGTGCTCGCGCGCTTGCAGCGTGACCGGCGTCTGGCGTTGTTGTTCATCAGCCATGATCTACTGGCGGTGCGTCATCTCGCCGATCGGGTGCTGTTGCTGCGCCATGGCGTAGTTGATGCGTTGGTCGATAAAGCCATTTTTTTTGCGACCCCGCCCAGTGATTACGCACGAGTGTTGCTGGCGGCAGCCGTGCGTGGTGCGGCACCGCTGCTGGTGTCAGGAACAGCCGTGTTGCAGGTACAGGCGCTCTCGGCCGACTATGCCGAACGTCCGGCGCTGCGCGACATTGATCTCGCGCTGCCGCGTGGCGGTGCGCTCGGCGTCATCGGTGCTTCCGGCAGCGGCAAGTCGACGCTGGCGCGGGTATTGCTGGCCCTGCAGTCGGGACACGCGCGCACGCTACAGATCGCCGGTGCTGATCCATTTGTTCTGTCGCATGCCGCCCGTAAGTCGTGGCGACGGCGCGTGCAAATCGTGTTTCAGGATCCTGGTATGGCGCTTGATCCACGCATGACCGTGGCCGAAACCCTGCTCGAACCATTGCGCCTGCATGGTATCGGCGACGCCACCACGCGCGCGGCGCGCGTGCTCGAGCTGCTCGCCTCGGTACAACTCGATGCCACGCTAGCGCCGCGTTATCCCCAGCAATTGTCAGGCGGACAGAAGCAGCGCGTCGCCATCGCACGAGCGTTGGCGCTGGATCCCGAGTTGTTGGTGTGCGACGAAGCGGTGTCGGCACTCGACCTTCCGGTGCAGGCCGAAATCTTGGCGCTGTTGCAAGACCTGCAACGTATGCGCGGTCTCAGCTTGGTCTTTATCTCACATGATCTTGCGGCGGTGCGGGTGCTGTGCGACCGCGTGCTGGTGCTTGAGCAGGGCCGTGTTGTCGAACACGGCGCGACCGTGGACGTGCTGCTGCGGCCGCAGCACGCCCACACCCGCGCACTGCTGGCGGCGAGCACTTAAATCGCCCTTATTTCGGCTTGATCCGTCATCGCTTCGGCCGTCGGCGCTTGCAACCGGTCATTCTTGAGGAGTAGATTCAAGATATTGACGCAAGCGGCTGATTTATATGTGGCTTCTAATTGCCTTGCTGGCTGTGCCCTTGATCCTGCTGGCGAGCCTGCGGCGGGTTCGTGAAGGCGAAGCGGCGCGCCTGCAGCGCTTCGGGCGACCGGTCGGCGTGCTGCCCGCGGGTGTTCATTGGCTACTGCCCGGCGAAGCGATTGCGACGCGCGTTTCGCTGCTTGGTCGCTATCTCGAACTCGCGCCACAGCGCGTACATGCCGGCGCCTACAGTGCGCGCGTCAGCGGTCGCGTCTATTTCCAAGTACTCGACGCCGAACGCGCGCAGGCCTGCGATGCCGCGATCGATTCGCGTGTACACGATGCGCTGCTGACACAACTCACCGGTTCATTGCCGCAACTCGTCGAGCTCTCTTCAGCCGAGCGCAATCACTGCCTGCGCAATGATCTACGCCAACTGTTGCATCAGGACGGCATTCTGCTGACCCGGCTCGAACTCGCGATTGAAGCAAACCGGATCGGCTGACTGGTTGCCGGAATAGCGTTGGGTGTGGATACTCGTGCCCCCACGTTGCCGGAATCGACCATGCGCTCATTGATGTCCTTCCTGGCCCTGATCGCAGCGACGACAACCTTGGCCACACCTGCGCCGGCTGATCTGATCGTGCATGACGCACGCATCTATACGGTCGATGCCAATCATCCAGTAGTCAACGCGCTGGTTGTGCGTGGTGGACGGGTCGTCTTCGTCGGCAGCGAGCGTGAGGCAATGAGTTTCCGCGCGGCGAAAACGCAATTGCTCGATCTCGATGGTGCCACCGTCATTCCGGGCATGATCGATGCACACGCACACCTGCTCGGATTGGGGCAGAGCCTGCAAACCATCGACTTGCGCGGTACATCCTCGTTCGATGCGGTGATTGCGAAGGTGGTCGAACGTCGCGCCGCGACTGCAAGTGGCCGCTGGATCGTCGGTCGTGGCTGGGACCAAAATGACTGGGCCGATACGCGCTTCCCAGAACACACGGCTTTGAGCGCCAAGACAACTGATCATCCGGTGCTGCTTGAGCGCGTCGATGGTCATGCCGTATTGGTCAATGCCGCGGCCATGAAGGCAGCGGGCATCACCAGTGACAGCCATGATCCCGATGGTGGCCGCATCGAGCGTGATGCCAATGGCGCACCCACCGGCGTGTTGGTCGACAATGCCATCGATCTAGTGGCGAAGGTGATGCCAGCGTCGACCGCAGATGAGTTGCGTGACGCAGTGACGCTCGCCATTGCCGAGTTGCAACGCTGGGGCTTGACCGGCATCCATGACGCTGGCGTTACCCGCGGTGTCATCGGCGTGTACGAAGCGATGGCGCGGGAAGGCCAATTTGGACTGCGCAACTACGTGATGGTGGCTGGCAGTGATGACGACATTGGCTGGGCACTGGCGCGCGGCGCACAGAACGGTTTGTACGATGGCCGCCTGTGGCTGCGCTCGATCAAACTCTCCGCCGACGGTGCGCTCGGATCACGCGGTGCTTGGCTGCTCGAACCCTATGCTGATGCGCCGGGCCAATCCGGTCTGGCGACCTTGCCGAGCGGGCGCGTACGTGACGTCGCTATCAAGGCGCTGAAGGCCGGCTTTCAGGTCAACATCCATGCGATCGGTGATCGCGCCAATCGCGTCGTACTCGACGAACTGACGCAGGCACTGGATGCCGTTCCAGTCGCCGATCACCGCTTCCGCATCGAACATGCGCAGATCCTGCATCCGGATGATCTTGCCCGTTTCGCCGAACTTGGCGTAATTCCAAGCATGCAAAGCAGCCACCAGACCAGCGATATGTATTGGGCCGGCGTCCGCATTGGTCCGACGCGTGAACTCGGCGCTTACGCTTGGCGCTCGCTGCTCGACACCGGGGTGATCATTCCGAATGGTTCCGACCTGCCGGTCGAATTGCCAAATCCGTTGATTTCTTTCCACGCTGCCGTGTCGCGCCAAGACGCGAAGAACTGGCCCGCTAGCGGCTGGCATCCAGAGCAGCGGATGACTCGCGATGAAGCCTTGAAGTCGATGACGTTATGGCCGGCGCAGGCGGCGTTCATGGAGGCCGACGTTGGGTCGCTCAGCCCCGGCAAGCGCGCCGATTTCGTTGTGCTTGACCAAGACCTGATGCGTGTCGCGCCGGAATTGATCCTGCGCACGCGCGTGCGCCAGACGTGGCTCGGCGGCGAGCGCGTCTACGCCGCGGAATAATCAAATGGCGGCAGTTTGAGCCGCCATGAATCCGTCCACCTGTTTCTGTTGACAGGATCGGCACTCAGCGATGCAGGTGGCCGGCGCGCTCGGGTTGATAGATGAGTTCCGCCACACACACATCGAGAAGGCGTCCGTCCGGACCCGGCCATTCGATACTGTCGCCGACGGTCATCCCGAGCATCGCCGCGCCCACGGGCGCCAGCACCGACACATTCGTGCCACCGCCCTGTGCATCACGCGGATAGACCAAGGTGCGCTCGAAGGTCTCGCCACCGCCGTTGCGGAAGCGCACAACAGAATTCATCGTGACCACATTAGCGGGCATCTGCTCTGGCTCGCGGATGTCGGCGCGGTCGAGTTCGGCCTGAAGCTGGATGCGCATCGGGGTATCGATGGGCAGATCGGCCAAGATGACCTCCAGTCGTTCGAGATCACGCGATGACACCGTGATGGCTGGCTTCGTATTCATGTTCACTCCGTCGGAAGCCGCTAGCTTGGACAGGCCGGACGGCAAAGGCAAGTCACCGCTTCGCGCTGACGAGCGCGGCACGGAATTCGCGCAGCTTGGCTTTGATTGCGCGTTCGTGCTGCGCGCCCATACGCATCAGCAACTTGTGGCCGGCGGATGCCGATTCAAGGTCGGCGTCGGCATAAACCCAGTTTCCCTTGTCGTCACGTACGACCGCGACCGGTGCTGGCGGCTCCGGCGCAGCCAGTAGATGATCGAGCACGGCGACGAAGCGGTCATTGAAATGGCCTTGGGGATAGCCGAGTTCCCGATACGCCTGTTGCAACAGGGGATAGAGACGCACGTACAACGCGACCGCTGCCGCGGTATCAACGCCGGTCAGCGCCGCGGCATGGGCCTCGTAGCGCGCGCTGTTGGCTGGACCAATCAGGGTGCTGTCGCCCTCCGTCTGCACGAAGAAGGATCCAGTCGCCGGCTTTACTGGCCAGAGTTGGCTCGAGACCTTGCGGTTCGGCAACGCATCAATGAAGGCGACGAATCGCGCAAGCAGATGTTCGGATACCAGCCATTGCGCCAGTTGTGGATGGGCGAACAAGGCATTCAATGCGTCGCGCACGTAGCCGTCGCTGTCGAACAGGTCGGGCAGTGGCGCCGTTGGCATCGTCGCAACCGGCGGCATGATGGCTTCGACCGGGTATTGCGGGGTGCGCACGTCGTTCACCAACGGCGCAATCGGCACAGCGACCGCGGCCGGGGCTGCCGGCTTCACTGCTGGTCGCTGTAGTACATACCAAGCGCCACCACCGATGCCGACCAGAACGCCCGCCAGAATCAGCATGCGGGCCAAGGGATTGCGTTCGTCGTCCATGGTGCGGTCCTCTTCGAATAGCGCCGACGCGGCCTCCTCAATCTGCCTCGGCCCGCCTGAATACAAGCCGCACAGACGCGCGCTGGTGCCGGGGTCGGCGTGCCGTGTAAGGTCCAAAGCCCATCTTGCGGCGAACCACCACGACGCCATGACACCGGAATCCGAGTTGCCGCCAACTCAATCGCTGCGTCGCGCTGGCGTCGAGATTGACTACGCGACGCACGGCCCGGAAACCGGTGCGCCCCTGCTGCTGGCCATGGGGCTAGGCATGCAGCGCACCGCTTGGCCAACGTCGTTGCTCGACGCTTTCGTGCAGCAAGGTTTTCGCTGCATCAGCTTCGACAATCGCGATATCGGTCTGAGCAGCCGTTACGACGAACACGGCACGCCGCCGTTGCATCGCGTCATTGCGGCGCGCCTGCTACACCGTCGCTATCAGACGCCGTATATGCTCGCGGATATCGCCGACGATGGCATCGCCGTGCTCGATCATCTCGGCATCGCACAGGCGCATGTGCTCGGAATGTCGATGGGCGGCATGGTCGCGCAGCACATTGCTGTGCGGCATGCACCACGAGTGCAGTCATTGACCCTGATGGCGACCAGCAGCGGTCGCCTCGGTCTACCGTTGCCGGCAGCGCGCGTGTTGCGATTGATGCTGTCGCGACCGCAGGATCGCACCAGCGTCGATGCCGCAACCCGCTATCTGGTCGGTCTGTTCAGCGCCATCGGCAGTCCGGATTTTCCAACAGCAACCGACGAAATGATCCGCCGCGCCCACGCCAGCCTGCGGCGCGCGCCCACCGGCAATGGTGTCGCACGCCAACTCGCCGCAATCATCAGTGACGGCGACCGCACGCCGTTGCTGCGCCGCCTCGATGTGCCGACATTAATCTTGCACGGCACTCACGACGTCATGGTGCCGCTGGCGCATGGTCGCCAACTGGCGAGCGTAATTCCAGGATCGCGTCTGCACAGCATCCGCGGCTGGGGCCATGACTTGCCGGATGCCTTGAGCACGGACTTCGCTGCGGCGTTGGCGCGACATGCACTGCAGTCGCCGCCGCCGCTGACCTGAATACGTCGTCACGACGTGCCCTACGTGGCTCCTCTACACTGCACGCGATGATCAAGAGGACGGAGCATGGGCGGTTGGATGTTGTATGGCGCAAATGGATACACCGCAAAGCTGATCCTCGATCTCGCATTGCAAGCCGGGCAGCGGCCAGTTTTGGCAGGGCGAAACCGCGACGCGATCAACGCGTTGGCGAAGCAGCATGATCTGCCGGCGCGCATCTTCGACCTTGAACATCCGGACACGCTGGCATCAGCGTTGAGCGGCATCGATGCGGTGCTGCATTGCGCCGGTCCGTTCTCGGCGACCGCGGCACCGATGCTCGACGGCTGCCTGCAAGTTGGTGCGCACTACCTCGATATCACCGGCGAAATTTCCGTGTTCAAGCACTGCCATGAGCAACACGATCGCGCCAAGGCAGCCGGTATCGTGGTGATACCGGGCACCGGTTTCGACGTCGTACCGACCGATTCGCTGGCTGCAATCCTGAAGCGCGAGCTACCCGAGGCGCATGAGTTGGTACTGGCCTTCGATGCCGGTGGTGGGCCGAGCCAAGGCACGGCGAAAACTGCAGTCGAGGGGCTGGCCAGTGGCGGCAAAGTGCGGCGCAATGGTGAGCTGCTGTCGGTGCCACTGGCCTATAAGACACGCGAATTCGAGTTCGACGGCGCGCGCCGCTTCGCGATGACGATTCCCTGGGGCGATGTCTACACCGCTTACATTTCCACCGGTATCCCGAATATCGAGGTGTACATGGGCGTGTCGCCGAAGACCGCTGAGCGCGTCCGTCGCCTGAACTGGGTGCGGCCTCTGCTTGGGCTGGGTTTCGTGCAACGCTGGCTGAAATCGCAAACGGAAAAGCGCGGACCAGGACCGAGCGACGATCATCGTGGGCGCACTGGTGCCACCGTATGGGGCGAAGTGCGCAGCGCCGGTGGTCGCGAAGTGTGCAAGGTATTGACGACACCGAATGGCTACGATCTCACCGCGCACTCGGCACTCGCGATCATGAACCGTATTCTTGCGACACCGCCGGCCGGTGGCTTCTACACCGCATCGCAACTGATGGGGCCAGAGTTCGTGCTGACATTGCCAGGTGTGCAGTTGCACGGGTGAGTTATTCACGCGACGTCGCTAGACTGCGCGCCCTTTGCCTATCGGACAACAGCCATGAGTGATCACAGTGGGCGCGCGGACAACAAGCGACTAGGCGTTTTGGCGACGTTGATTTTTTCGTCGCGTTGGCTGCAGCTGCCGCTGTACATCGGCCTGATCATCGCGCAAGTCGTCTATGTCGTGCTGTTCCTGCGTGAGTTGATGCACCTTAGCGCACATGCGTTTGACTACACCGAACAGCAGATCATGCTCGCGGTACTCGGCCTGATCGATGTGGTGATGATTTCCAATCTACTGATCATGGTGATCGTCGGTGGCTACGAGACCTTCGTCTCGCGGCTGCAGTTGCAAGGGCATCCGGACCAGCCGGAGTGGCTGTCGCACGTCAATGCCGGCGTGCTCAAGGTCAAACTCGCGACTGCGATCATCGGCATCAGCTCGATCCATCTGCTCAAGACGTTCATCGAGGCCGGACAAGTCGGAATGGCAGGCGCCAAAGTCACTTGGGACGGTGTGATGTGGCAGACCATTATCCACATGGCCTTCATCCTCTCGGCCATCGGCATCGCCTGGGTCGATCACTTGATGAATACGGCTATGCCGAGCAAGCAGAAGCACTGACCGGCAGTTAGTGCTCGATCGCCAATGCCCGGTACAGCGCATCACGATAGGTGCGCGAAAGCCCTAGTTCAGTATTGTCTTTCAACACGACGGTGTGGTCGCCGTTGTACAGCGGCAGCAGTTTGGCGACGCGGCTCAGGTTGACGATGCGCGAGCGGTGGATGCGCGCGAAGCGCTTCGGGTCGAGGCGCGTTTCCATCTTGGTGAGTGTTTCGCGCAGAATCAGGGTTTCGTTGCCGGTGCGAATGCACAGATAGTTGCCGGCAGACTCGATCCAGTCGATATCGTCCAGCGCCAGCAGGCGAATACCGTGGTCGACTGGCAGCGATAGTCGATCCGGATAATGCGTCTCACCGCCGAGTTGCTGTAGTTGTGCGACCAGTTGCGGCGACCATTGCGCACGTCGCGCACGCACGCGCTCGACGGCCTGCTTCAGGCGTTCCGGTTCTACCGGCTTCAGTAGATAGTCGATGGCATCAGCCGCAAACGCGCGAACCGCGTGCTGGTCGTAGGCGGTGACAAATACGACGGCCGGGCGCAAGCTTTCGGGCAAGTCTGCAATCAACGCGAAGCCATCGCGTTCCGGCATCTCGATGTCCAGGAAAATCAATTCCGGCGCATGCTCGTGCACCCGTTCCAAGGCATCGGTGACATTGGCGGCTTCGCCGACGATCTCAATGTCTTCGATCATGCCGAGCAAGCGCCGCAAACGGTCACGGGCAAGCTGCACATCATCGACGATCAGGCAGCGCAGTGGTGTACTCATACGATCTCCACAGGTTGTGGCGGTAACAGCAGGCGTACCTCGAAGCCGCCATTCGTGCGCCCCGTCGCTTGCATGCGTGCGACGCCGCCATAGAGGACGTCGAGCCGCCGCCGCAGGTTGCCAAGACCGATGCCTTCCTGCAATGGCGCCCGCCCGCCGACGCCGTCGTCGGACACGATGACCTCAAGCGCTGCACCGTCGCGCCGCGCCTGCACGCGCACGCGGCCACCATCGCGCTTCGGTGCGAGACCATGACGTATGGCGTTTTCGACGAGCGGTTGCAGCAACAGGCTGGGTACGACGAGGCTGCGCAGTTCGGCGGTGACATCGATATCTACCTGCAAGCGATCACGCATCAGCGCGCGGTGAATATCGAGATAAGCCTCAAGAAAATCGAGTTCTTCGGCCAGCGTTGCAAAATGCTTGTCACTGTCGGACAGCGATCGCCGCAGCAGTTCCGAAAGCCGCAGGATCAGGCGTTCGGTCAAGCTCGCGTCTTGATGCGCGAGTTCGGCCAGCGCGTTCAACGTGTTGAACAGGAAATGCGGATCAAGCTGAGCGCGCAATGCCGTCAGTTGCGCATCGACATGTGAGCGTTCAACCTCGAGGTAGCGCCGCCACCATGCATAACCATGGCAGGCAATCGCGGTCAGCGCGTAGAGCATGATATTGGTCGCAGTGACGCCGGAAAGCTGCATTACCACCAGCTTTCCCGGCGGTTCGCTGCGTCCGATCAATGTTAGCCAGATCACCATCAGCAGCAAGTGCACGCCCGCCAGAAGCAAGGCCGCTAGTGCGTGTACGCCAAAGCCGCGCGCGGCATGTTGTTCGCGGATCGGCCAGCGTTGCGTGATGCGCCAGACGATGGGCGTGAACGCCGCCCAGATGATCCAGATGCCGAAATTCGACAGGATAATCACCGGGTCTGGGTCGCTGGCACCGCGCACCGCCGCCATGATCAGTTGCTGTGGTACGTACAGCAGGCCAAGACTGAACCAGAACAACAAGACCCAAGTCATGGGTCGATTGCGTAGCGCGCGCCAGCCGGGCGGGGAGGTTGGAATCGTCATGCTGACATTGTGGCGCGCCGATGCGGCTGTCAGTGTCGGTGCGGGATCATCGGTGCCGACGAAGGGATGGAACCATGCGGCGGTCGGTACAATCAGCCGATGGACGTTTCCCATTTGCTTGACGCGCTCAATCCGGCGCAGCGCGAGGCGGTGTGCGCGCCACGCGGGCACTATTTGGTGCTCGCCGGGGCGGGCAGCGGTAAGACCCGCGTACTGACGCATCGCATGGCTTGGCTCACCGAAGTCGAGCGCGCGTCGCCGTGGTCGGTGTTGGCTGTCACCTTCACCAACAAAGCGGCGGGCGAAATGCGCGGCCGCGCCGAGTTGCTGATGCCGCAGGGCACGCGCGGCCTCTGGGTCGGCACCTTTCACGGCATTGCGCATCGCTGGTTGCGTCAACATTGGCGAGAAGCTGTGTTACCGGAAACCTTCCAGATCCTCGATGCGGACGATCAAATCCGGCTCGTCAAGCGCGTGAACGCCGATCTTGGTCTGGAAGAGTCGCGCTGGCCGGCACGGCAAGCGGCATGGTTCATCAACAGTATGAAGGACGAAGGCAAGCGTCCTGGCGCCATCGCCACCGACTACAACCCGGCAACGCGCACCCTGATCGACATCTACAGCGCTTACGAGGAGCGTTGCCAACGCGCGGGTCTGGTCGATTTTGCCGAGTTGCTGCTGCGCACACACGAAACGCTGCTACGCGACAGCGCGTTGCTGGCGCATTACCGCAGTCGTTTCGAGCACCTGCTGATCGACGAATTCCAAGACACCAATACCTTGCAGTACGCCTTTGTTCGGCTGCTTGCCGGAGATCGTGCCAGCGTCTTCGTCGTCGGCGACGACGATCAGGCGATCTATGGCTGGCGCGGCGCGAAGGTCGAAAACGTACAGCAGTTCTTGCGCGACTTCCCGAATGCGGTGACGATCAAGCTCGAACAGAACTACCGATCGACTGCGAACATCCTTGGCGCTGCGAACGCGGTGATCGCGCGGAATGGTGGACGTCTCGGTAAGGACCTGTGGACCAGCGCCGGCGACGGTGACGCGATTGATCTGTATGCCGCCTACAACGAACAAGACGAAGCACGCTTCGTGATTGAACGCATCCAGCGCTGGGTGCGCGAAGGCGGCTCGGCGCGCGACGCCGCGATCCTGTATCGCTCGAACGCGCAGTCTCGACTATTTGAAGAAGCCTTGATGGTGCAGGGCATGAAATATCGCGTCTACGGCGGCCTGCGCTTCTTTGAGCGTGCCGAAGTGAAAGATGCACTCGCGTATCTGCGTCTTGCCTTGATGCGCGAAGATGATGCTGCCTTCGAGCGCGCAGTGAATACGCCGCCGCGCGGTATCGGTGAGCGCACACTCGATGCGTTGCGCATGCGTGCGCGTGATGCACGCTCGTCGCTATGGGCTGCAGTCGAAGCGGAACTTGCTGGTGGAGCACTGGCGGCGCGCGCAAAAACCGCCTTGCGAGGCTTCATCGAACTGATTGGAAAACTGGCGATGGACAGCGCCGAGGCGTCGCTCGCCGAACGCATGACGCTGGCGATCGAGGCGGCGCGACTGAAGCCGTATTACGAAGCCGAAGGCAAGGGCCAGGCGGAATCGCGTAGCGACAACCTCGATGAGTTAATCAACGTGGCCGCGCGCTTTGAGCGCAGTGTCGACGACGCCGAGGCCGGGCTCAGCGAGGTCGCCGCTTTCCTCGCACACGCAACCTTGGAGGCGGGCGAGGCATCAGGCGAAGCTTGGGAAGACTGTGTGCAGTTGATGACCCTGCATTCGGCCAAGGGCCTTGAGTTCCCACTGGTGTTTCTGGTCGGTCTCGAAGACGGCTTATTCCCCAGCCAGAAATCACTGGAGCAGGACGACCGCCTGGAAGAGGAGCGGCGCCTCGCCTACGTCGGTATCACGCGTGCGCGCCAGAAGTTGGTGCTGGTGTATGCCGAGTCGCGGCGCTGGCATGGTCAGGAAACCTACAACCGGCCATCGCGTTTTATCGGTGAAATTCCGAAAGCGCTGCTCGCCGAAGTCCGGCCCAGGGTGCAGGTGAGCCGGCCAATGGGCGGCTTCGGTCGCAGCGTGGAAGCGTTCTTGTCCGAACGCGGCTTGTTGCGCGGTGGCCTGGTCGAATTGCCACCGATCAAGCTCGGAGCGCGGGTGACGCACGCCAGCTTCGGCGAAGGCGTAGTGACAAACTTCGAAGGCGCCGGATCCTCGGCGCGAGTACAGGTGAACTTCACCGATGGCGGCGCCAAGTGGTTGGTGTTGGCATTCGCGAACTTGAGCATGCTGTGATCAGCAAACAGGACGAGTCGATGAGTGGGCAACAATGGTTCTACGCCGACGCCAGTCGGCAGCAACAAGGGCCCGTGGACAGCGCTGCGCTGGCGCAACTCTGGCGCGATGGCCGCGTCGATGCAGCCACCCTGCTGTGGCGTGAAGCGCAGGCGGGGTGGCAGCCGCTGGGCGGATTCGGCGCCGACTTCCCGTGGTTGTCCGAGGTGCACAGCGCGCCCATTCCACCACCCTTGCCAAGCCATTCGCCGGGAATTCCCACGCCGCCGGCGCGCAGCGGTATGAGGATGGGCGCCGGTTGCGCCATCGCGGTGGTGGCAGCGTTCGTTGGCGTGATGGTGATCGGCATCCTCGCCGCAATTGCTCTTCCCGCTTACCAGGACTACACCAAGCGAGCACTGGTGATGCAGCAAATCGTTTCGGCTGCACCGATCAAGGCAAGGATCAGCGAAGCGTTTGCGCGGGATGGCGAATGTCCCGCCGACCTCGCGCTCGAATCAACCGATGTTCCGGCGGGCTTCAGTGAGGTCTGGACCGGCCGTTTCGAAGACGGTACCTGTGGTGCGCAGTTCACCTTCGATGAGGTTGCGCGCTTGCCAGGCGTCAAAGACAAGAAGTTGTGGTTCTGGCTCGACGAGACCGGACACCAGTGGAAGTGTTCGTCCGATCTCGACAATCGGATGCTGCCAGCGAACTGTCGTGGCTGACTCATCAAAGACGAGGGCCGCATCGGCGGCCCTCGTCGGTCATCGTGGTGATGGCGCTGGACTCAGCCGTTGCTGCCCTTCGGGCGGAACGCGTTGAGTGCGCCGAGATAGCGACTGAGGCGTTCCTCGATCGCTTCGCGGGCTTTTTCTGGGGCGCTGATGTTGGTGAAATCAACCTTCTGAGTGACCCCCGAACCGATCTGTTGGCCTTCGAACACATCCCAGGTTTTGATCGTCAGGTTCGCCGAATACAGGGTGTCTGACTGACCGTAAAAGGTGATCGGTGTCGAGCCCAGCGGTTGTGCGCGAATCACCGTCACAGCACGCACGTTGTTGGCGCGTGCGAGTGCTGCGAATAGGCGCGGCATATCCGGTGCGCCGGCATTGATCATTGCGGCAATCCCTGGCGTCGATTCTTCATCGGCAAGCAGGAATCCCGACGATTCCAGCGCTTCCTCAATGACGCTTTCCGCCGCCTGGGCGATGGCCGGATCACCGACGCTGATGACCATCACTCGCGGTGGGCCGGTCGGACGGCGCGGACGTTCTGGCGGCGGCGGCAAATTACGCGCAACCGCCGGACGGTCCGTCGCCACGTTGTCGCTACGGAATGCGGACGGGCCAGTGCCGGCGACGGCTGCCGTGCTCACAGGTTGCGTCGCGCGGTCCGTCTCGACGTCTTTGCGGCGTTGCGCCATCTCGTCAAGTACCGCCAAGCCGGGTGCTTGCTCTGCAGTGCTGTCGTCGCCGCTGTCGTCGCCGCCCGCAGAGGCAAGACCAGTCTGCGTCGGCAATACGTCGTCGTCGCCACCGTCGATGGGATCGACATTGGTCGGATCGACTACTGGCGTCGTTGCTCCGATCGGTGCCGAGAGCGCAACTGGCGCTTCGGCCGGTGTTTCGTCGGCGACAATGACGTTCGCCGAAGTGCCGAACAGCGCGCCAATCCGATCCTTGAACGCATAACCGGTGGCGCCGAGCGCGCCCAGCGTCAGCACCGCTGCGATCGGCCAAATCACGTTGGCGCCACTCGAGCGCTTCTGTTGGCTATCCATCACCGACGGCCGCACAGGCGGCGCCGGTGGCGGTGCCTGTACTTGCGGGTTGGTCAACGGCGTCGGTGCCGCCGCATGCACCTGCGGCGGCGCCTTCAGCGCCGCTTCGCGTTGCGTCGCTGCGGCAATTGCCTCGGCCGGCGTGGCCATGCCGATCACCGTCGCCGCGGCGAGCGGCAACTTCGCTTGTACCGAGATCGGACCACCCGCCATCACCGCCGGATGCTTCTGCAGGTCGGCGACCAGTTCATGACAACTGGCGTAGCGATCGGCTGGATCCTTGGCGACCATCTTGGTCAGGATGCGCGCCAGTTCCGGATCGACGTCGCTGTTCAACTGACGCACGTCCGGCACTTCCGCCTTGACGACTTCGAGCAGCAGGCCGAGCGGCGATTCGTCAGTGAACGGCATGCGGCCGGTCAGCATCTCGAACATCACGATACCGAGCGAGAACACGTCTGATCGCAGGTCGACCGGTTTGCCGAGGCAAACTTCTGGCGACAGGTAGCCTGGGGTGCCGACGAACTCTCCGGTGCCGGTCAATTTCTTCGAGAAATCATGCTGGGCGAGTGCGATGCCGAAGTCAGCGATCTTCATCATGCCGCGCGTCGTCAGCATCAGGTTGGCCGGCTTGATGTCGCGATGCACGACACCCTTGTCATGCGCGATCGACAAGCCGAGCGCGGTCTGGTGGACGACCTTGGCCGCTTGGCCCGGTTTCATCTTGCCTTCGCGCTTCAGATATGAGGACAGCGACTCGCCTTCGACGAACTCCATCGCGAAGAACGGCTGGCCATCTTCCTCGCCGATGAAATAAATCTGGATGATGTGGGCATCGTTGAGTTGCGCCATCGAACGCGCTTCGCGCAGGAAGCGCTCCTTCACCGACTCGTCATGCGACAGCGACTCCGACAACGTCTTGATGGCGACGTAGCGGTTCAGTGCCGGCTCGAAGCCCTTGTATACGACACCCATGCCGCCACGACCGAGCTCGCAGACGACATCGTAATGACCAACCTTGCTTCTCATCGCTCATCTCCCCAGTGGGTCGTTCGGGAAAACGCGCTATCGCGGCGTTTCCTGTCACCAAACGTGACTTGAGAATAACACTGCATTCTGAACGGCCGCCGAGTCGCGCGACAGCCGCGAACGATGCCGATAGGCGGTCGGAATCCCGGTGTTGGCGGATAGACTCGCCGCTGCGACGGAGGATGCACGATGAAACGACGCCAACTGATCACCGCCGGCAGCGCGGCGGCGCTCGCCGCTTGCGCGCCCAAGCCACAAGGTGCCACGAGCAACGGCCGGCAGCGCTTCCAGTGGAAAATGGTGACCTCGTGGCCACCGAACTTTCCGGGGCTGGGGACCGGCGTCGTGCGGCTGGCGGATATGCTCGACAAGGCTAGCGGTGGCCGCCTGGCCGTAAAGATCTACGCCGGTAACGAATTGGTTCCGCCGTTCGAGGTGTTCGATGCGGTTTCTCGTGGCACCGCTGAGATGGGGCACAGCGGCGCCTATTACTGGAAGGGGAAATCGGAGGCCGCACCGTTTTTTTGCGCCGTGCCATTCGGTTTGAACGCGCAAGAAATGAATGGTTGGCTGTATCACGGCGGTGGCCTGGAACTTTGGCGCGAGCTGTATGCGAAGTTTGATCTGGTGCCGTTTCCGTGTGGCAACACCGGCGTACAGATGGCGGGCTGGTTCAATCGCGAGATCACCTCGGTCGACGACCTGAAGGGACTGAAGATGCGTATCCCGGGTTTGGGCGGCGAGGTGATGGCGCGCCTCGGCGTGGTGCCAGTCAACATTCCCGGCGGCGAGATCTTCACCTCATTGCAGCAGGGTGCGATCGATGCCGCCGAATGGGTCGGTCCCTACAATGACCTCGCGTTCGGTCTGTATCGCGCTGCCAAGTATTGCTACTACCCGGGCTGGCAGGAGCCGGGGCCGACACTGGAATGCATGGTCAACAAGTCGGCGTATGAATCGCTGCCAGATGACCTGAAGGCAATTCTCGATGCCTGCTGCCGTGCGATCAACGACGACATGTTGGCCGAATACACGGCACGCAATCAGGATGCGTTCAAGCAACTCGTCGAGACCCACAAGGTTGAATTCCGACGCCTGCCCGACACCGTGCTGGCCGCGTTGCGCGAACAAGCCGAAATCGTCCTCATTGAGTTGGCGGCGAAGGATGCATTCGCGAAGCGCGTTTACGACAGCTTCGTTGCCTTCCGCGAGCAGGTGCGAGCCTGGTCGGCGGTGTCAGAAGTGCCAAATTTCCAGTCACGGTGATGAATACGGCAATTTTGTCAATGTGAACTAGTTCACAAAATCAGGGTATTACGCGATTTGTTGCAAAGCAGCGTGACCTTGAATTCAGGCTGCGTATAGTCGCCCGGCCTTCCCGGCTTCGGGACAGGCGGGGCGATGGGTCAGGGGGTTTTCCATCGCGCGCACTCTGCAGGTTCCTGCCGCCGGCGCAGCGCCGGTACAGCGAAGTGCGGTCTGCGTCGCGGCGAATCTCTTGAAGACATCGGGGGACACTTCCAAATAACTCATTCCTTATGAAGGGGATTCGTACAGTGGGCAATTTCACGCATAAGCCTGTAGTTCGTGGTTTCACCTCTTTCTCGGCGCTTGCGCTGGCCATTGCGGCCGGTGCAGCGATGTCCGCCGAGCGCCCTGACCTGAACCAGCAAGACGTTCAGGCGATCAACCAGCAGTACGCGAAAGTCATCGCGGAAATTGGTGTCAATGCCGACGCGCCGTCTCGTCATGCCGAAATGCTGGGCCTGGATGCATCGTCGACACTCAGGGTGCTCGAGAAGTCCGTCGATGCCGACGGCACCACGCACTACCGCTATCAGCAGCTTTATCGTGGAATCCCGGTGTTTGGCGAACATGTCGTCATCAGCGAAGGCAAGTCCGGTATCAAGAACCTGTTTGGCCGCATGGTGTCGGGTTTGGATCAGGAACTCGCCGCCGGTGCGAAGTCGCGCTTCGACGACGCCAGCGCCCTTGAGCTGGGCAAGCGTGCAGCACTGGGCAAGCGCCTCGCTGGCGCGATCATTGAACGCCAGAATGCACAGAAAGTCGTATTCATCGACGACGGCGGCAAGGCTTCGATCGCCTTCCTGACTGAAATCCTCGCGGACAAGGCAGGCGGCGGCGCACCCACGCGCATGTTCACGATTCTCGATGCCAACAGCGGCAAGGTGCTGAAGCAGTGGGACGGCCTTGCGCACGCACTGGTCGGTACCGGCCCTGGCGGCAATGCGAAGACCGGCCAGTACGAATACGGCACCACCTACGGCTACAACGATGTGACCCAGAGCGGCACGTCGTGCACGATGAACAACAGCAACGTCAAGACGATCAATCTGAATGGCGGCACGACCGGCACCACGGCGTTCGCCTATACCTGCCCGCGCAACACCGTGAAGACCATCAATGGCGCCTACTCGCCGTTGAACGACGCACACTATTTCGGCGGCGTCATCTACAGCATGTACCAGTCCTATTTGGGCCGCGCACCGCTGACCTTCCAGTTGCAGATGAAAGTGCACTACAGCAGCAACTACGAGAACGCGTTCTGGAACGGCACGGCGATGACCTTCGGCGATGGTGCCAGCACCTTCTATCCGCTGGTTTCGCTCGATGTCTCCTCGCATGAGGTCTCGCACGGTTTCACCGAACAGAACTCGAACCTGACCTATTCAGGTCAATCGGGTGGCATGAACGAAGCCTATTCGGACATGGCCGGCGAAGCTGCCGAGTTCTACATGAAGGGCTCGAACGATTGGCAGGTCGGCAAGGACATCTTCAAGGGCAGCGGCGCCCTGCGTTACATGAATAACCCGCCACAGGATGGTGGTTCGATTGACAATGCCGCGAATTTCACCAGTTCGATGGACGTGCATTACTCGTCCGGCGTCTATAACAAGGCGTTCTACTTGCTCGCCACCAAGACCGGTTGGACCACGAAGAAGGCCTTCCAGGTCTTCGCCCGTGCCAACGATTTGTACTGGACGGCCAGCAGCACATTCAACCAAGGTGCGTGCGGCACGGAAACGGCGGCAACCGACCTCGGCTTCACCAAGGCGGATGTGACCGCGGCATTCACTTCGGTGGGTGTGTCTTGCGCCACGACGCCGCCGCCGTCCGGTGGTGGTGCACTGACCAATGGCGTGGCCAAGACTGGCCAGTCCGGTGCAGCGGGTGCCTCATTGAACTACACCTTGGTCGTTCCGGCCGGCGCCACGGGTCTGAAGTTCGTGACCTCAGGCGGCACCGGTGATGCCGACCTCTATGTCAAGTTCGGTAGCGCACCGACAACGACGTCCTATACCTGCAAGTCGGAAGGCGGTACCAATGCCGAGACCTGCAGCATCGCGACGGCTCAGGCGGGTACCTACTACGTGCTGGTCAAGGGTTACACCGCGTTCTCGGGCCTGTCGATCACTGGCAGCTACACCGCCGGCGGTGGGGGTGGCTCATCGCAGACCTACAGCAATACCGGCGACTACACGATCAGCGACAACAAGACCGTGGATTCACCGATCACGGTCAGCGGTCGCAGCGGCAACGCACCGACCAATGCATCGGTCACGGTCGCGATTGTCCATACCTATCAGGGTGACCTGAAGGTTGACCTCGTCGCACCGGATGGCTCGCTGTACAACATCCACAACCGCACAGGGTCAGGCACCGACAACATCAACAAGACGGTGACCTTCAACCTGTCGTCGGAAACCCTCAACGGCACCTGGAAGTTGCGGGTGAAAGATAGTGGTGCGGGTGATACCGGCTACATCAACAGCTGGTCGATCACGATGTAAACCTGCGTTGCAGGTGATTCAAGCGAAGCCCCGGGAAACCGGGGCTTCGTCGTTCTAGGGGTTGTCGCGACGCGATGGCCAGCGCACGAGTTCATCGCGCAAAGGATCGAGCAGGTCGCCGTAGCGTGCTGCGCGCGCGGTGTCGGCACGCAAAGGTTCGCGCACCTGCGCCGCGCTCGCCGTGCGCACGCTGCGTGCGGACTGCGCGTAGTCGAGGCAGGTCGGCGCGAATTCGATGTTGCAGGCCACGAACAGGCGCCGCAGCTCGGGTTCGGGTTCCGCGACCAGTGCCTCGTAGCGCTGCAGGTGAATATGCTGCGTGTCGGCGTGTCGCCACACGTCCAGTGCGCGCTCGCAATGGTGCAGGTAGGCGGCAATGTCGGCGAAGTCGCAGGCGAAATGCGGCAACTGGTAGAACTGCTGCTTGTAGCAGGACCACGCGGTTTCAAGCGGGTCGCGGCGCATGTCGATGATGTGCGCGCCAGGCAGCATCGCGCGCAGAACGCCGACGAACTTCCAATTTTCCGGAAGCTTGTCGGTGTGCCGTGGTTTTCGTGCACGCCAATGCGCGGTGCGTTTGAGATAGTCGCGACCGAGGCGCAGCCAGTCTTGCGCCGTCGCCTTGCCGATCCAGTGCGGCCAGGGCAAGCCGCGGCGCAGCGATTCGGCAACCAGCACGTCGCCGAGATCGGGCAGTTCGCTCGCGCCTTCGATCAGCGGATGCGCCGACAACATCTGTTCGAGTAGGGTCGAACCCGAGCGCGGAAGCCCGACGATGAAGATGACCTCGCGACCGAATTCCGGGTTCGGCGGCTTCGGCAACTGCCGGGTAGCGGCCAATACTTGATCGACATAGCCACGCAGCGCCTGCTCGTTCCACGGAGAACGGCGGCGCTGCAATTCATTCGCAACCTGCAGTGCGTCCAGTGCGGCGCGGTACTCGCCGGCATCTTCGTCGGCCTTGCCGAGCGCGAATCCGATCGCGATGCGGTCGTTGTCAGCGGTCTCGGGCAACTGCAGCAGCGCACGCATGCGCGTGCGATCGGCGTCATCGAGCGAGCGGGTCTTGATATTGGCGAGGCCACGCCAGGCATCGCCGCAGGCCGGATGCTGGGCGAGTGCTGCGCGGTAATGGCGGACCGCTTCGTCGAAGTGACCGAGATGCACCAGTGCGTCGCCGCGCAGGATTTGTGCTGGCACCAAGTCAGGCGCGACATCAAGCGCGCGACCGAGCGATGCCGCTGCCGTCCCGCTGTCGCCGCGCAATTGCTGTTGGCGACCAAGGTTGAACCAAGGCATGGCGTGATCGGGTGCGAGTTCGGTCGCACGCTGCCAGCTTGCCGTCGCAGCGTCGATGTCGCCAGTGGCGGCCTGCGCGTTGCCGAGATCGCTGCGCAGCAGGCCATCGTTGGGCCACGCCGAGAGCGCCCGACGCAGGCTTGAGATGGCGTCGGCGGGGCGTTGTTGGCGCAGTTGCACCAGCGCCAGCAGGCGCAGCGCTTCCGGATGGGCGGGCGCTTCGGCGAACACGCCATCGAGGGCATGACGCGCCGCATCGATCGTATCCGTGCGGACGGCGTCAGCGGCCAACCGCAGTTGATCGACCGCGTTTGCGGAGAGTCCGTGTGTGCGCGGGTCGCGTCCTTCCGGCGATGTGACGGCACCCGGCATGGGATAGGTCGGAGTCATTGTCGGATCAACGTGTCGCCATCACGCCCGGCAGCCAGGTCGCGAGTGCTGGCCACAGGCACAGAATCACCAGCATCAGTACTTGCAGCGCGATGAATGGCATGACGCCGCGATAAATATCGACCGTGCGCAACGTTGGCGGCGCTACCCCGCGCAGATAGAACAGTGCGAAGCCGAATGGTGGCGTCAGGAAACTGGTCTGCAGATTTACCGCGAACAAGACGCCCAGCCAGACTGGATCGATGCCGAGTGCGAGCAGTGTCGGTGCAGTGAGTGGCACGACAACGAAGATGATCTCGATGAAGTCGATCACGAAGCCGAGCAGGAACATCACCAGCGATACCGCCAACAGTGCGCCCCACTTGCCACCCGGCAGATCACTGAGCAGCGCATGCACGGCGTCGTCGCCGCCGAAGCCACGGAAGACCAGCGAAAATAGCGCGGCACCGATCAGAATCATGAACACCATGCTGCTGACCAATACCGTTTGCTGCATCACCTCGCGCAGGCGCGTCAGGTTCAGTTCGCGATTGAGCAGGCCAAACAGCATCGCGCCGACCGCGCCGACGGCAGCGGCTTCGGTCGGGGTCGCGAAACCGTAGAGGATCGATCCGAGCACCGCCAAGATCAGGCCGAGCGGCGCGACCAGCGCCTTGATCAGATCGCTGGGGCCGATCGCGCTGCGCTCCGCTGCGGGAATCGCGGGTGCGCGTTCTGGATGGCGCCAAGCAGTCCACAGGATGTAGACCAGATACAGCGCCACCAGCACCATTCCGGGAATCAGCGCGCCGGAAAATAGATCGCCGACAGCCACCGTTTTCGGGGCGTAGATGCCTTGCTTCAACTGCGCCTGCTGATAGGCGTTCGAAAGCACATCGCCGAGCAATACCAAAATCACCGAGGGCGGAATGATTTGGCCAAGCGTGCCGGCGGCGCAGATCGTGCCGCTGGCCAGACGCGCGTCATAGCCATAGCGGAGCATCGTCGGCAACGCCAGCAGGCCCATGGTGGTGACAGTGGCGCCGACGATGCCGGTCGAGGCCGCGAGCACCGCGCCGACCAGCATCACCGAGATTGCCAGACCGCCACGCAGGCCACCAAATAGCGCACCCATGGTCAGAAGCAGCCGCTCGGCGATGCGCGCGCGTTCCAGCATCACGCCCATGAACACGAACAGCGGCACCGCTACCAAGGTGTCATTGCTCATGGTGCCGAATACGCGATTCGGCAGCGCTTCGAGGAACGCCGGGTCGAAGGCACCAAGCGCGCTGCCGATGGCGGCGAAGATCAGACCGACGCCGGCTAAGGTGAAGGCTACCGGATAGCCGAGCGTGAGTGCCGTGCACAGGCCGAGGAACATCAGGACTGCCCACACGCCACCGCTCACAGGCGTGCCTCGTCATGCATCACGACAACGGTGACCGGCGAGCGCCAGCGCGCCCACGCGTCGATCGCATTGGCGATGCCCTGCAAGCCAAGCAATACTGCCGCGACCGGTATCAGGGTCTTGAGCAAATAGACGCCGGGCAGCCCACCCGGCTCGCGCGAACTTTCATGCAACGACCAGGCCATGCCGACATAGTCAAGGCTGACCCAGAACAGAAATACACAGAACGGCAGCAGCAACACCACGCTGCCGATCAAGTCGGCCGCCGCACGTGCTCGGGGCGACAGGCGCTGGTAGACGAGATCGACGCGTACATGGGCATCGCGCTTCAATGTGAACGCCGCACCGAGCAGGAACACCAGACTGTGCAGCCACAAGGCCGCCTCCTGCGCCGCGATCGATCCGGTCGCGAACAGATAACGCGCGACGACCAGACCGAACACCAGCAGCACCAGCAACAGGGTGAGCCACGACAGCGCACGACCTAGCCATTCGTTCAGCGCGCCGATGTGCGCACTCAGCGAGTCCGCGACCGCCATCGATTCAACTCACGTCAATCGAAAAATGGTGGCTGGTGATGGCCATGCGCTGGCCGAGGTAGAACGCATGTGCGGCGTGACGATGCACGCCGGAATCGAGGTGCAGGACTTCACATTGCAGACGTTTGGCTTCGCGGTATAGCCATGCGAAAAACAGCTTGCCGTAGCCTCGGTCGCGCACGTCATTCGCAGTGACGAGGTCGTCGATGTAGAAGGTACGGCCACAGACCAACATCGTCATGATGCGATAACCGGCGACGGCGCGCACTTGATCGCCATCCCAGAGCAAGGCGATCTCGTAGCCTTCCTTGCGCTGTGCCGAGACAGCGGCGAGGAAGCCGTCGAGCGTGAGGTGCTTGCGCAGTTCCTGCATGACCGGGAACGCCGCCTTCAGTGCGGCGATGGAATTCGCGCGGCGAATCGTCACCGTGCTTTCGATCTTCGCCATCTCAGTCCCACTCATACAACGTGTAATAGACAGGGCGCACCGGACCGTCTTCGCCGTCGTACTCGAGGCGACCGTTACCGTCGGTATCGAGGTAGGTGTAAGCGATGCCGCGCTCTGGAACGACGCGGATCATGTAGAGGCGATTACCTTGGCGGTATTCCTCGATCACAGCACCCTTGACGTTGCGGATCGACACGGTCGGCGGTGGCTCATCCGGCGGCTGCACCTTCTCCGGTAGCGGCGGATCCTTCGGTTTCGGCGCGTCTGCGACCTTGGTTGGTGCACCGTCGGTTTTTTCGGCAGCGACCAGTGGCAGCGAGATGATTAGGGCGAGTAGGAGCAGTGAGGTACGCATACCGGCGAGTCTATCGCGCTCCTACAATTCATGGCGCACCAGGTGTGGCCGCGGCGAGCAGGATGTCGAGGTCGTCCAGTCGATAGGCCGCCAGCAGGGCACGCAATTGAACGGCTAACTCCGCATGTTCGGCTTCGATCGCAGTGACGCCATTCATCGCGCTTTGAAGGTCGCCGGCTGCAAGCGCACGCCGCATCGATGCCAGCCAGCTTGCAGGAAGCTGTGACAGCCGTTCGCGGTCGGGTGCCGCCAACGCCGGTAGGTCGGCGGTGGCCGTATCGTCCAGGTCATAGACGTATTGCACACCGAGATAGTCAGCCATCTTCGCGAAGATCATGCCTTCGCGAAATGGTTTGGACAGGAAGTCGTCGCAGCCGCTGGCGAGGATCTCGGCGCGCTGGTGTTCGAGCGCGCTCGCCGAGAGCGCGAGGATCGCGACGCGTTCGCGACCAAGCCGTCGTTCCTCGTCACGGATTCGGCGTGCGACCTCGGTACCGTCCATGCCCGGCATGCGTTTGTCCAGCCAGATCAAGTGTGGTCGCCAGTCGCGCCAAGTCGTTAGCGCTTCCTCACCGTTGGTCGCTTGGCGCACGTCGTAGCCGACTGCTTGGAGCAGCCCAGATAGCAAGGTGCGATTGTCGTCGATGTCGTCGACGATCAGGATGCGGCGCGGTGTCTGTCCCGGTACCAGTGACCGTACCCGCCGTCGATCGCCACGCTCGCTGGCGACGACGCCTTCGCTGCTTTCTGCCAGCGCCACGCGGAGTATGAACGTCGCACCGCACCCCGGCACACTTCGCGCGACGATGTCGCCACCCATCAGCCGCGCCATGTCGCGCGACAGCGCCAAACCTAGCCCAGTGCCTTCCTTCGCGGCGCGACCGGCTTCGGTCTGCACGAATGGTGCGAACAACTGGCCGAGCTCATGCGCGGCGATACCGGGCCCGGTGTCCTCGACCTCGAATTCGGCGTGGCCGTCGTGCCAACGGACGCGCAAGGTGACACCGCCGTGCGCGGTGAATTTCACCGCGTTGCCGAGCAGGTTGAGCAGAATCTGGCTGAGCTTGCGCGCATCGCCGCTGACTGTTTTCGGCAGGGTCGCGACCTCGATGCGCAGCCATAGGTCGCGGGCGTCGGCACGCATCCGCATCAGCTCGCAGACGTTTTCGATCAGTGCGCGCAGGTCAAAGCGGGTGACGTCCAGCGCCAACACGCCGGCTTCGATACGCGATAGCGACAACACGTCATTGATCAGGTCGAGCAGATGTTCACCGCTGCGCAGGATGGTTGCGAGGTGGCGATGATCGTCCGCTGACCGTTGCGGTTGCCGGTCCATCAACTGAGCGAAGCCGAGTACGGCGTTCAACGGCGTGCGTAGCTCGTGACTCATGTTTGCGAGGAACACGGTTTTGGCGCGATTGGCGTCCTCGGCACGCGAGCGACTGAGGTCGGCGGCCTGCCGTGCTGCTTCTGCACGAAGGCGGGCGGCATCCAACAGCAGATTTTTTTCACGCAGTTCGGCAGTGCGATCGGAGACCACCGCTTCCAGCGCCTGATTTTCGGCGCGTGCATGCGCCATCCGCCAACGCAGCAGGATATGGAACATCAGTACGCCAGCCAGCAAATAGCTCAGATACGCCCAGATCGTGCGATACCATGGCGGCAGGATGCGGAAGGCATAGTTCGTGGTGTCGCTGATCCGCCCTTCGCGGTCAAGCGAACGCAGGTGCAGCGTGTATGCGCGTTCATGAAGATTGGTGTATGCGCGAAAATTTTCGCTGCTCCAGTCCGACCAGGTACGGTCATTGCCGGCCAGCCAAGTCTGGTACTGCATGCTGTCGCCGCTGTCGTAGTGTGGCTTGGCAAACTCAAACCGTAGTGCGTTCGCGGCAAACGGCAGGTTCAGTTGCGGCATCGGGCCGGCGCCACCGAACAGCGTGGTGTCGAGGTCGCTGTCGGAGACCTTTCGCACCAGTGTCGAGGTTGTCGGTGCGGGTACGGTCGGTTTCGTCGAATCGAACCGGAACAGTCCGTCGGCGCCGCCAAACCAAATCACCCCGCCAACGTCTGCATAAATGGTTTCGATCCAACTTTCGGCCATCGCCGATAGCGGTTGCGGTGACCACGTTGCGTCGCCATCCGTCAGCTGGGCGAGCCCCGCTTGTTTATGGCCGCTGTTTTCGTCCACCGTTTGCAGCCACAAGGCGGCGGCTGTCGTTCCAGCGGCGCGGTAGACCACCCAGCGTGGTGTGTCGCCGAAAAGCCGCGCGAAACGCGGGTCAGCTTCGAAGCGCTGTGTCCCCGAATTGAAGTGCATCAATCCGCGGTGGGTCGAGAACAACGCTTCGCCATCGACGCGTTGCACGTAGTTGTCGCGCAACTGCGGCAGTCCTGCCGTTTCGTCAAAGCGTTGCTGCTGCGCGACGATGACGTGACCGTCGGCATCGGTGGCGAAACCCAGTCGCACCACGCCGTCGTTCCAGGTTCCGATCCAGAGTCGACCGTCCGCTTCTTCGAACAACGAGGTGACGGTGAGGTTGACGCCGGCGATGCGACCTTCGTCGATCCAGTGTCCGTCGGCATGACGAAGGATCGCCAACCCGTCCCACAGTCCGACGTAGACGCGTCCCGGCACGACCGCCGAGGCGAGCAGGGCCATGGTCGTTCCCGTCACCCCCTGCTGCACCTGCACGGCGGTGTCGTCACCGACGAGATAGGTACCGTCATTGTTGCCCACGAGCAAATCATCACCGACGGTGAGGAAGGCATAGGTCTGCCCGTGCATGCCACCGACCGGCAGAAAGCGCGCCGGCTGTTCCGGCTGCAGCCGCGATACGCCCTGGGTGGTGCCGGCATAGAACTGTCCGCGATGTCGGTGCAAGGACAGCACGGCACCGGCGAGCCCGTTGCGTTCGTCGAAGCGTGTCAGCGGCACCTCGCTTTCGACACGGCTGAGACCTCGGTCGAGACTGAGCCAGAGACCGCCTTGGCGATCCACCATCATTCCCAGAACGGTGTCGTCCTGCAGGCCATTCGGCTTGTCGAGATGGCCGCGCGGCTGGCCGTCCCGGTCCAGAAAATACACGCCGCCCCGGAAGGTGCCGATGGCATAGCCGCCATCGATCAACTGCACGCCGCTGAACATCAGGTCGCGGCGCAGCGGTTCCGCAGCAGCCGTGTCCAGCGCACGCAACTGACGCTCGTCCAGCACGCGCAATGCGCCGTCGAAGCTGCCGATCAACAGGCCGGTGTCGTGCCAGGGCAACACGAAATCGACCCGCTCATCGGCCATCGCTTCGGTGCCGGGCACGCGCTGCAATTCGTCGCCAACCAGTTCCATCAGACCACGCCCGCGTTCGCGGATGAAAATGCGGTCACGGGACATGAAAGCGCGATGAAAGGCGACGTCGGGTATCCAGCTACGCACTTCGTTGCCGCGCAGACGGATCAGGCGCGCGTACGTTGCGAAGAACACGTCGTTACCGCGCACGAAAATGTGGTGCACATCGTCGAACACCCGGTCTGCGGGCGGTAGCCGATCGAGCAGCGACACATAATTCAGGCTGCCGTTGGCGTCCGCTACCAGCATGCCGATTTCGCCCACCGCGCCGACATAGACGCGTCCGTCCGGCGCGGCCGCGAGTGCGCGCACCACCGTGCGCTTTTCAGTATGGATCAAGCGCCAGCGCTCGCCATCGAACTCAAGCACGCCGTCGTTGTTTCCGGCATAGATTACGCCGCGCGCATCCTGCGTTACGCACCAGTTTTGGGCATGTGCACCATATTCCTTGGGCGTGTAGTTCCGCAGGAAGGGCAGCCCGAGTTCGGCGTGCGCCGGAGCCGGTTCGGCAGCGATCAAGCCACTTGCCAAGAGCAGCAACAGCAACTGCAGCAAGCGAACCATCCAGCGACAACCCATGCGCACTCCGATCTTTGCGAGCGTCGATCATAGCCCGCTCTGCGGCCCAGGCACGATGCCCTTGCGTGTTAGGCTCAAACGCCAAATCCGCACCCTAGGAATGAGTCGATGCAAGCGAGTACCGAGCCCGCCCGGAACCTCCGAGCGGATATTTTGGTGGTCGACGACAACCCCGCGAACATCGAGTTGCTGGTCGCCATCCTCGGCAGCCATGGGTACCGTTGTCGCGTTGCCAATAGCGGCGCGCGCGCATTGGCAGCAGCACGTGCCGATATCCCCGATCTGGTCATGCTCGACATTGCGATGCCGGGCATTGATGGCTACGAGGTCTGTCGTCAGCTTAAGGCCGATGCTGCAACGCAAGCCGTGCCAGTAATTTTCCTATCGGCGCTGAACGGCGTGATCGATAAAGTGCAGGCGTTCACTGCCGGTGGTGCCGACTACATCGGCAAGCCGTTCCAGCTGGAAGAAGTGATCGTGCGTGTCGAAAATCAGGTGCGGGTGTCGCGCATGCAGCGCGAGGTGGAACAACGCAACGCCGAACTCGCCCGCGTCAACGCCGAACTGCTGGAAGCGACGCGGAGTCTTGAAGCCGGCAATGCGCGCTTGCGCAAACTTTCCGAGAGCGATGGGCTGACTGGCGTCGCCAACCGTCGCTTGTTCGATGGCAGTTTGCTTGATGCGTGGTCTGCAGCCGTGCGCGCGCACCGACAGATCGCGCTGATTCTGATCGACATCGATCATTTCAAGGAATACAACGATGCCGGTGGGCACCTCGCTGGGGACGATTGCCTGAAGCGCGTCGCGCAGGCGTTGGAGTCTGAGGCCAGCATGGCCGGCGCATTGGTTGCGCGCTATGGTGGCGAGGAGTTCTCGGTGCTGTTGCCGGATCCGGCATCGACCGATGTGCGCGCACTCGCCGAAGCGTTGCGCGCGCGTGTCGAGTTTGAGGCGCTGCCACACCGGCGTTCGGTCGTGGCCGCGGTAGTGACAGTGAGTGTCGGCTTGGCGGTGATGGCACCGACCGCAGCGCATGAGCCGGCGCTCTTGATCGACGCTGCAGACCAAGCGCTATATCGAGCCAAAGCCGCCGGCCGCAATCGCGTCAGCATTTGAGCCAGTCCGCTCCGGAGCCGTCATGAGCAAACTGATCCTGATTGATGGGTCCGCGTATCTGTTCCGTGCCTTCCATGCACTGCCGCCGTTGAGCAATGCCGAAGGTGAGCCGACTGGCGCGTTGGTCGGCGTCGTCAACATGCTGCGTCAGCACTTGACGCAGAAGCCGGAATATCTCGCTTTCGTGATGGATGCCAGCGGCAAGAATTTCCGCCATGAGCGCTATCCAGACTACAAGGCAAATCGTCCGCCGATTCCTGATGACCTGCGCGCGCAGATCGAACCACTGATGCAGATCGTGCAGGCGCTTGGCGTACCGCTGCTGCGCGAGTCAGGCGTCGAGGCGGATGATGTCATTGGCACGCTCGCAAAACAGGCCGAGGCCGCAGGTATCGAGGTCGTCGTCTCGACCGGCGACAAGGATCTCGCGCAACTCGTCACCGACAAGATCACCTTGGTCAACACGATGACCCATTCGCGCCTTGATCCCGCCGGCGTGATCGCAAAATTTGGTGTGCGTGCTGATCAAATCGTCGACTACCTCGCGCTGATGGGCGACAAGGTCGACAACATTCCTGGCGTCGAGAAATGCGGTGAAAAAACGGCAGCGAAGTGGCTGGCAGAATACGGCTCACTCGCCGGCGTGATCGCACATGCCGCCGAAGTGGGCGGCAAAATCGGCGAGAACCTGCGTGCCGCGGTTGACCAGCTGCCGTTGTCGCAGGAATTGGCGACCTTGAAGCTCGATGTCGCGCTCGATCGTGCGCCGCAGGATCTGGTCCGCGCTGAGCCCGATCTTGAGGCCTTGCGCAGTTTGTACCTGCGCTACGGTTTTCGCGCGGCACTACAGGACCTTGAAGAGAATGGCGTGGTCGCTGTGGACCGTGCGCCAGCGTCGCGCAGCACACGGCCAGCGGCGTTCGTGCCGCCGATTGCCGCAAGCAACGATGTGCTTGATCCGGCGTTATCCGCGAAAGGCCATTACGTCTGCATCCGCGATCAAGCCGACTATGCCTCGTGGCTGGCGCGGCTACGTGCCGCTGGGCGCTTCGCCTTCGACACCGAGACCAGCAGTCTCGATGCGCAGCAAGCCGAGATCGTTGGATTGTCGTTCGCCATCACTGCTGGTGAGGCCGCCTATCTGCCGTTGGCACATCGTTATCCCGGCGCTCCGGAACAACTGGATCGCGTTGCCGCGCTCGCGGCGATCAAGCCACTGCTCGAAGACGATGCGGTAATCAAGATCGGCCAGCACGGCAAGTACGACATGCATGTGCTGGCGAACCACGGCATCACTCTGCGCGGCTATCGCCATGACACGATGCTGGCCTCCTATGTCTGGAATTCGACCGCGACACGCCACGACATGGATTCGCTGGCACAGAAATATCTCGGCTACACGACGATCAAGTTCGAGGAGGTTGCCGGCAAAGGCGCGAAGCAAATCGGTTTCGCCGACGTCGATCTCGAGCACGCGACCGAATACGCCGCTGAAGATGCCGACGTGACCCTGCGGCTACATGAAGTACTGCAGGCCAAATTGAGGACGTTGCCGCCGCTGCAACGCGTCTATGACGAAATCGAGATGCCGCTGGTGCCGGTCTTGGCGCGGATGGAAGCGCGCGGAATCCTGATCGATGCGCAACGTCTACGCGAGCAGACGCAGCAATTGCGCCGACGTATGCACGAGATCACGACGCGTGCACATGCGCTGGTCGGGCATACCTTCAGCCTCGACTCGCCCAAGCAATTGCAGGTCGTGCTGTATGAAGAACTGAAACTGCCGGTACTCGCGAAAACGCCGACCGGACAGCCGTCGACCAACGAGGACGCCATCACCGACCTCGCCGAGCAGCATGAACTGCCGCGGATGATTCTCGACTATCGCGGTGCCGCAAAGCTCGCGAACACTTACACCGAGAAATTGCCGGAGCAGATCAATCCGCGCAGCGGCCGCGTGCACACGTCGTTTCATCAAGCAACAGCGCAGACCGGACGCTTGTCGTCGACCGATCCGAACCTGCAGAACATCCCGATCCGCACCGAGGATGGCCGTCGTATTCGCACCGCCTTTATCGCTGCGCCGGGTTATCTGTTGCTCGCTGCCGACTACTCGCAGATCGAATTACGCATCATGGCTCACTTGTCCGAAGACGAAGGTTTATTGTGTGCTTTTCACGATGGCGTCGATGTCCATCGCGCGACCGCAGCCGAAGTATTCGGCGTCGAGCCGCATCAGGTCAGTGGCGATCAGCGCCGTGCCGCCAAGGCGATCAATTTCGGGCTGATGTACGGCATGTCAGCCTTTGGCTTGGCGCGGCAGATCGGCGTCGGCCGTGGTGAAGCACAGGATTACGTGAATCGGTATTTCAATCGCTATCCCGGTGTGCGTGCTTTCATGGACCGCATCCGCGAGCAGGCGAAGCGCGATGGCTTTGTCGAGACCGTATTTGGCCGGCGGCTGTATTTGAACGAGATCCACTCACGGAATGCCGCGCAGCGCGCCGGTGCCGAACGCGCCGCAATCAATGCGCCGATGCAGGGCACTGCAGCGGACGTGATCAAGCGCGCAATGCTCACCGTCGATGATTGGCTCGGCGACCGCGAGGATGCGCGGATGTTGCTGCAGGTGCATGACGAACTCGTCTTCGAGGTACGCCCGGACAGCGTCGAGGAACTCAGCAACGGCCTGCGCGCGCGCATGATGGGCGCTGCCGAGCTGCGGGTGCCGCTCGAAGTCGGTATCGGTGCCGGCGCAAATTGGGACGAAGCGCATTGATGCAGGGACGAGTCGCAGCAAACGGCGGCGGTCTTCGCGCCGCGTACACAGCGATGAATCGAATCTGAATTTAGGACCTTCGGCATGCGAACTTTTCGACGCGCCCCAGGATCATAGTTTCCGGATCGCGAAGCCCCTTCCGATCCGTTCACTTCTCCCCAGAGTGAACAGAGCAGGCCCTTACTTCCCCAGTTCGGCCTGCGACCCCAGCCCCGGGTGTGCCCCCAAGCGCCCGGGGCTTTCTTTTGTCTGCAGCACCGATCGCCGATCAGTCAGAATGTACGCTGTTCTTCGTGCGACGGATTTAAGTGGCGGCATTCCAATACCAAGCACTGGACGCGACGGGGCAAGAGCAGCGCGGCGTGGTCGATGCCGATACTGCGCGCTCGGCGCGTCAGCAACTGCGCGATCGCGGACTGCATCCGGTATCCGTCGAGGCGGCGGTGGAGGCGGCGGGTGGTGTGGTCGTGCGGCGCGGATTAGGCACGTCGCGCTTGGCGGTGTTCACACAGCAGCTCGCAACACTGCTTGGCGCCGGTCTGCCCATTGATGAAGCGTTGGGTGCGCTCGCAGACGAAACCGATGATTTGAAGTTACGCCATCTTGTCGCCGCGCTGCGCGGCCGTGTGCGTGAGGGCCGGTCGTTGGCGGCGGCGCTGGCCGAGTTCCCCGAATCATTCGATGAGCTGTATATCGCCACGGTGACTGCCGGCGAAAGCAGTGGCCGTCTCGATGGTGCGCTGCATCGTCTGGCCGAATATGCCGATCAGCGCGACAGCTTGCAGCGCGAGGTCTGGACCGCGCTTGCCTATCCGGTGCTGCTGTTGATTGTCGCCACCGCTGTGGTGACTGGCCTGATGACCTCGGTGGTGCCGAAAGTCATCGACGTCTTCGAAAACCTCGGGCGCGATCTGCCGTGGCTGACAGTCGCGATGGTGTCGCTGTCGCGTTTTCTGTCGGCTTGGGGTCTCTGGCTCGGACTGGCGCTCGCGTTGTTCATCACCTTCGCGCTCGGTGCGTTGCAGCGTCCTGCGGTGCGCGCACGCGTCGATGCGCTGATGTTGCGCCTGCCCGGACTAGGTCGTTTGCTGCGCGCCATGGATACCGCCCGGGCGACGCGCACCTTAGCGGTGCTGGTTAGTTCCGGTGTGCCGGTGCTGGATGCAATCAAGCTTTCGGTCGGTACCGTGCGTCGTGAGCCAATGCGTGTCGCACTGCGCCAGGCGGCGGTACGGGTGCGCGAAGGCGCGACGCTGGCGCGCGCCCTCGGCGAACACAAAGCGATGCCACCGGTGGCGCTGCGCTTGATCGGCAGCGGCGAAAAAAGCGGCCAGCTTGCGACCATGCTGGAAGCCGCAGCGGCGCAACAATCGCGTGAGGTGCGCACGCATCTATCGGTGGTTGCGGCGATTCTCGGTCCGGTGGTGATCTTGCTGGTCGGCGCAGTGGTACTGGCGATCGTTCTGGCCATCCTGTTGCCCATCTTCGAGCTGAACTCGTTGGTGGGCCGGGCATGATTCGTTTCGACAATGTCAGCAAGCGCTATGCAAACGGCGGCGACGCGCTCAGCGACATCGCATTCGAGATCGGTACCGGTGAGATGGTGTTCGTGACCGGGCATTCCGGTGCTGGCAAGAGCACGCTGATCAAGCTGCTCGCCTTGATCGAACGACCGACACGCGGCCAGATCATGATCGACGGTGAGCATCTCGCGACTACCCGCGGTGCCCGTATCGCGGCTTACCGACAACGGCTTGGTCTGGTGTTTCAGGATTACCGGCTGCTCGAAGATCGTAGTGTCGCCGACAATGTTGCGTTGCCATTGAAAATCGCCGGCTGCGAACACGCCGAGCTGCAAAAACGTGTACGTGCAGCATTGGATCTGGTGGGGCTCGGCGGGCGTGATCGCGTGCGTCCCAGCATGTTGTCGGGCGGCGAACAACAACGCGTCGGCATCGCCCGTGCGATCGTCGCGCGCCCGGCGCTGATCGTCGCCGACGAACCCACCGGCAATCTCGATCCGCAGCTCGCCAGCGAGATCATGCAGTTATTTGTGGCGCTGGCGCACACCGGATCAACGATCCTCGTCGCCTCGCACGACCTGCATTTAATCCAGCGCATGAAGAAGCGCGTGCTGGTGCTGGACAAGGGGCGGCTGATCGACGATTTCCGTCCGGGGCAGCGCGCATGAGTCGGCGTATCCGCAAAACCAAAGCCGGCAAGGAAACGCCGTCGCAGCCCGCAAACATTCGAGTTGCGCGCAACCGCGGGCTGGAGCGCACAAGCCTGATGCAATGGTTGGCACAACATCGCGCTGCGCTGCGTGCCGCGCTGTCGCAACTCGGCGGTCATCGTATCGGCAGCATGGTCAATGTGCTGGTGATCGGGCTGGCGCTGGCGCTGCCCTTGCTGCTCGATCATGCGGTGCGCAATCTTGCCCAGGTCGGCGGTGCGCTGGATGAGCAGCGCGACATCACCGTCTTTCTCGACCCGGCGCTCGACCGTGCTGCAGTCGATGTCGCGATGCGTGAGCTGCATGCAATCGCCGGTATCGCTTCAATCCGGCGGCGTACACCCGAGCAGGGACTGAGCGATCTGCGTCAGTTGCCAGGATTCGAGGCGGCGGCGACGGCGCTGGATCGTAACCCGTTGCCGTGGGTCGCACTGGTCACACCGGCCGATGCGGTTGAACAGGGCGATCTGGTGGCGCGGCTTGAGGTCGTCGCCGGCGTTGACTTGGTTCAACACGATGCTGTCTGGCGTGAGCGTCTCGACCGGATCCTCTCGCTATTGCGGCGTGTCGTTTACGTGCTTGCAGGTTTGCTCGGTGTCGGTGCGATGCTGTTGATCGCCAATGCGATTCGCATCGACGTGATGGCTCGGCGCGAAGAAATCAGCATCGTTTCGCTGCTCGGTGGCAGCGACGCCTATGTGCGGCGTCCATTTCTGTATGGCGGTGCGTTGTATGGCGTACTCGGTGCGATTGCGGCGATCGTGCTGCTGTGGGCGGTGCATTTGGCAGTGCGTGATCCGGTGGCCGCGCTATCTGTGACCTACGCCGCAGATTTCCGATTATCGACGCCGAATCTCGCGTCCAGTGCGGCAGCACTCGCGGTCGGCTTGGTGTTGGGCTGGATTGGCGCCTTGGTCGCCGCTACGCTGCAACTCCTTTCCGACCGAGCCGACTGACCGCCCATGGATGCTGTTCTCACCTCCCACATTGCGAGCGACGAGCCGCGCGTGCTGGTGGTCGACGGATCGAAGGTAGCGCGGCGCATGATCGAGCAAGTGCTCAAGGCCGAGTTGCCGAATGTGGTCGTGATGAGCTGCGAGACCGGCGCCCAGGCGAAACAACACCTTGAAGCCGGCGTGGTCGATCTGGTCACGATGGCGCTGACTTTGCCGGACATGAGCGGCTTCGAGCTCGCGCGTTATATCCGCGAACACACGCCGCAGGCCTATATCCCGATCATCGTCGTGTCCGGCAGCGTCACCGAGATGCTGGAAACGCGCGGCATGTCGGACGACGTGACCGATTACTTCGATAAGTCGCTGGGGTTTTCGGCGCTCGGCGAATTCATCCGTGGCTACATCAGTGCGCAGTCGTCGGCTGATGGCCAGGTGCTTTACGTCGAAGACAGCAAGGTCGTCGCGCTCGCGACCCGTCGCATGCTGGAGAAGTACGGACTCAAAGTTACGCATGTGGTCAGTGTCGAAGATGCGCTGGCCTTGATCGATACCGCGCAAGTTCAAACCGGCGGCCCGGGCGCGGACATTGTGTTGACCGACGTTTACCTGAAGGGTGGACTGACCGGCAAAGAACTGCTCGAACACGTGCGTGGGCCTTACGCCTACACGAAAGGGCAGTTGCCGATTCTGGTGATGACCGCCGATGACAATCCGAACAATCAGGCAGCACTGTTGCGTGCCGGTGCGAACGATCTGGTCAGCAAGCCGGTCGAAGAGCGCCTGCTGATCACCAAGCTGCTGTTCCAGTTGCGCGTCGGCAAGAATTTTCGTAAGACCCAAGCCGCTGGCGCGTGAGCGCAGATCGCGCCCGCTTGGAGCCGGGCTGGAAGGCGCGGCTGATGTCCGAGTTCGAGGCGCCGTACATGCAGGCGTTGCGCGAATTTCTGGTCGCTGAGAAGCATGCCGGCAAAACCATTTTTCCAGCGAGCGCGAATATCTTCGCGGCACTCGACGCCACACCCTTCGATCAGGTCAAGGTGGTGGTTTTGGGACAAGATCCCTATCACCGCCCTGGGCAGGCGCATGGCCTCAGTTTTTCGGTCCTGCCGGGCGTGGCGATCCCGCCTTCGCTCGACAACATCTACGCCGAAATCCGGCGTGATCTCGGCTTGGCGCGTCCTGATCACGGTTGGCTGATGCCGTGGGCGAAGCAGGGTGTACTGCTGCTCAATGCCGTGCTGACGGTTGAACGTGGATTGGCTTGCTCGCATCAGGGCAAGGGCTGGGAACGATTTACCGATGCCGTCGTGGCGCGCTTAAACGAGGAACGCGAAGGACTGGTCTTCTTGCTCTGGGGCAGCTACGCACAAGCCAAGGGCAAGGCCATCGACGGGCGTCGACACAAGGTATTGAAAGCACCGCATCCATCGCCGCTATCGGCGTATCGCGGTTTCATCGGCAGTGGCCACTTTTCCGCTGCAAACGCATACCTTGCGGCACGCGCGGTCACGCCGATCGACTGGTCATTGCCACCGCGCGCTGCACTGACGCAGATCTAGGCGGATTCAGGTATTGCTATGGCGCTTGTCGGACTTCGGCGAGCCAAAGCGCAACCAGTGCTCGGCGTAGCTTTCATTCGAGAACATCATGATCGTGAGGCCTTTCTCGGTGCCGATCATCATGCCGTACTCATTGGCTTCGACTTCCTCATGTTGGTCGACAAAGGCGCAACGAACCTCGCGCAGGCCGGCAGCGACCGCGGCATCGGTGACCGCTTCGAACACTTCTGCAGGGACGTTCGGCCACGCTGGCAAATCTTCGACGACCAGCACTGCGGTTGTTCCGCGGCGACTGCACTCGACGCCGATCATTGTCCAGTAGGCGACCGACACCGCTTGCGAGTCCTCGTCACCCCGCACCAGCACGCGCAAATAGCCCGCGCGATCCTCCAGTTCGATGCTGAATCCGGTGCCATCCAGGCGTTCAATCGACACGACTTTCTCCATCTTGCCCATCATTCGGGCGTATCCACGCGGCGCATTGTGTCACCACCGGAATGGCCGCAATGACACTTCCTTGACATTCTCGCCACCGACTTGCCGGATAATGCTGGCGCTTTGGCGCTTTTGGCTAGAGCGTGTTCCAAGGGGAGTAGCTCCCGCTGCGGTGATCGTCAGTACGGAACCGTCGGTTCCCGGCCCGCAGGCAGCGTTCAAACGCTGCGAGCAAGACCTTGGCCGTTCCGAACGCGTGGCGCAATGCCGCGGGTTCGGCCGCTGTGTGCGGAGGCCGGGTCGATGACATCGTTCCGATTCCGTCACGACGGATATTCAGTGGCTGAGTGTCGGAGGTTGTTATGCAGTCGATTGGCGAATGGTGGATGTGGGCGGGCTTTGCCGCCTTTGTGGTGATCGCATTGATCGTCGACCTCGTGGTCATGCGTGCCCAAGGGGCGCACAAGGTCTCAATCAAGGAAGCGCTCGGCTGGTCGCTGGTCTGGGTCGCCTTCGCGATGATTTTCTGCGTCGGCCTGTGGTGGTATCTCGACGCTAGCGGTGGGCGTGAGTTGGCGAATGCCAAGGCGAGCGAGTTCCTGACCGGCTATCTGATCGAGAAATCATTGTCGGTCGACAACATCTTCGTGTTCTTGATGATCTTCACCTACTTCGCGGTGCCGGTCGAATTCCAGAAGCGCGTGCTGATCATCGGTGTGATCGGTGCCATCGTGCTGCGCGCGATCATGATCTTGCTTGGCGCGCTGTTGATCGCCAAGTTCCACTGGATCCTCTACATTTTCGGCCTGTTCTTGCTGGTCACCGGTATCAAGATGCTGTGGTTCGCGGATGCGACGCCGGATCTGGAACAAAACCCGGTATTGCGCTGGATGCGTGCACATCTGAAGATCTCGAAAAGCTTTCGTGGTGAAGACTTTAGCTTCGTCGACGCTGGTAAACGGTGGTACACGCCGTTGTTTGCCGTGGTCATCCTGATCGCCATCACCGACGTGATTTTCGCAGTCGACTCGATCCCGGCGATCTTCGCCATCACCGAAGATCCATTCATCGTGATGACGGCAAATATCTTCGCCATCCTCGGTTTGCGCGCCCTGTATTTTCTGCTCGCCGACATGAAGGACCGCTTCCACCTGCTGACCTATGGTTTGGCGCTGGTCTTGGTTTTCGTCGGCATCAAGATGCTGATCGTCGAGTTCTACAAGATCCCGGCCTTCATCTCGCTCGGTGTGGTCGTCGCCATTCTGGTCACCAGCATCGTCATGAGTCTGATGTATCCATTCGGCAGTCGCCGCGAGGGCGCCGGGCTTGCAGCGGGGCAAGATCCACGCGACGACAAGAGTGCCTAGATCGAGAGTCGCTACGAATTGCTGGTATCACTCTACGCGGGAACGACCCGGCTGACCTCACCGCGTCGCTTCGGGCAATGGATCCTGCAGGGCATCAAGTGCCTGCAGCCCGAGTTGGCCGAGGTCGGCGTGGCCACCGATGTGAAACCAGTGGCGCATCGTCGCGCGAATCACGCCGATGCAGGCCCCGGCGAGCACGCGGGCGCGCAACTCGGCGCCATCGCTATCGCCGAGTCGGCGCACGAAACAGTGGTACATGGCCTCTTCCCAGTCGCGGTCGATTTTGTTCTCGACCGCGATCAGTGCGGCAGAACTGGCAATGACACGTTGCTGCGCAATCAACTGTTCGCGGTTCGCGGTGTGCTCACCGGCGAATAGCTGGGCGATGCGGCGCAGACTGGCAATCGGGCTTTCGCCCGGTGGGGCGGCATCGAGCAAGGACATGAAGCGTTCCAAGCGTTCCGCCCGATGCGGGAAGGCCAGTGCTTCCTTGTTCTCGAAGTAACGAAAAAACGTGCGGCGGCTGACGTCTGCTTCGGCGCAGATTTCGTCGATGGTGGTGGCGGCAAAGCCGGCGCTGCGAAAACGCTGGTTCGCGGCCCTCACCAGCGCGCGTCGGGTCGCATCTTTTTTCAGCTCTCGCAGCAGCGACGGTGGCTTTTTCATCGGCGAGAGGATATAGCTGTTAGGCTACAAAGTGCCACTGAGTGCCAATTTCGTGACGACGACCCGCCCGCTCACCACCGCTGCGATGACCGCGCCTTCGCTGTCGTGGATCGCAGGCGCAGCCGCGCCCGTGTTCGATGAGCCGGGTCTGGTCGACGCCATCCATGCCCCACGCCAGCCGGCGTATATCGTCCGTGGCGATAACGGTGGCATCGGCGTCGGCCGCGACGGCGCTCTATCTAGCGGCACGAATGGCGCAGACTGGCCGCTGCTCGGTCTGCTGCCGCCGCTCTACCCGGAATGGCTCGGTGATCGTTCGTTTCAGGAAACCTACGGCACTCGCTACCCGTATGTCGGCGGTGCGATGGCGAACGGCATTGCCAGCGCGTCGTTCGTCATCGAACTCGGCAAGATCGGTGCGCTCGGCATGTTCGGTGCCGCCGGTCTGGCGCCAGCGCGTGTCGAAGCCGCGATCAACACAATCGCTGCGGCGCTCGATCCGCTCGCTGCCGCTTGGGGCGCAAACCTGATTCATAGCCCGGCCGAACCAGCGCTGGAAGACGCCATCGTCGATCTGTATTTGCGCCGCGGCGTCCGATGTGTCGAGGCAAGCGCCTTCATGGCGATGTCGCCTGCGATCGTGCGCTATGCCGCAAGCGGCCTGCAGCGCGACGGCGATGGCCGCATCCAGCGTCGCAACCACGTCATTGCGAAAATTTCGCGCGAAGAAGTGGCGCGACGCTTCCTCGAACCACCGACTGCGAAGATGCTCGATGCCTTGGTTGATGCCGGTCGCCTCAGTCGCGCTGAAGCTGATCTCGCGGCGCAGTTGCCGATTGCTGATGACCTCACCTGCGAATCCGATTCTGGTGGCCATACCGACAATCGACCGCTGGGTGCGCTGCTGCCGACCATTCTGCGCCTACGCGATGAGATCGTCGCGAAGCGTGGCGACGGGCGCATCATCCGCGTCGGTGCAGCCGGTGGTTTAGGCACACCGAACAGCGTCGCCGCAGCATTTGCACTCGGTGCGGCCTATGTGCAAACCGGTTCGGTGAACCAAGCCTGCGTCGAGGCCGGTCTGCATCCACGCGCCCGCGCAATGTTGGCCAAAGCCGGCATGGCCGACGTGATCATGGCTCCGGCCGCCGACATGTTCGAGATGGGCGTCGAGGTGCAGGTACTGAAACGCGGCACTTTATTTGCACCGCGCGCACGCAAGCTCTATGAGTTGTATCGCGCCTATCCGAGCTTCGCCGCCATGCCGCAGGATGATCGCGACCGCATTGAGCGACAGATGCTACGCAATGACTACGCCAGCGCTTGGGCGTCGACGCGCGCGTTCTGGTTGAAGCGCGAACCGGCCCAGGTCGAACGCGCGGACCGTGATGCCAAGCACCAGATGGCGCTGGTGTTCCGCTCGTATCTCGGACTCGCCAGTCGTTGGGCAATCGATGGTGTCGAGGATCGCGAGTCCGATTACCAAATCTGGTGTGGCCCGGCGATGGGTGCTTTCAATCGTTGGGTCGAGGGCAGTTTCCTCGATCCGCCAGAGGCGCGCACGGTGGCGCAGGTCGCACTCAACTTGCTTGAAGGTGCGACCGTGGTCACCCGTGCACTACAACTCCGCAGCTATGGCGTGCCGGTGCCGGCCGCCGCATTCGATTTCCGTCCGCGCCCGCTGGCCTGAGGCGCACCGAGGGTGACATGAGCAACGATCGATCTTCACGCCACCCGGCGATCGCCGTGGTCGGCGTCAGTGCGCTGTTCCCCGGTTCACAGGATGCAACCGGCTTCTGGAACGACATCCTCGCTGGACGCGACCTGATCGGCGATGTGCCGGCCAGCCATTGGCGCATCGACGACTATTACGACCCGGATCCGTCTGCGCCCGACAAGACCTATGCACGTCGCGGTGGGTTTCTGTCGCCGATCGACTTCGACGCCCTCGGCTTCGGCATTCCGCCAGCGACGCTATCGGCGACCGATACCTCGCAACTGCTGGCACTGATCGTCGCGCAGGCAGTGCTCGAAGACGCGGCGCGCGACCAGATCGCCAGCATCGACCGTTCGCGCATTTCGGTGATCCTCGGGGTGACTTCGGCGCAGGAGCTATTGTTCTCGATGGTGTCGCGCCTGCAGCGTCCGGTGTGGGTCAAGGCGTTGCGCGAAAGCGGGCTGCCGGAAGATGAGGTGCAGCGCGCCTGCGACCGTATCGCCGGGCATTACGTGCCATGGCAAGAAGCAAGTTTTCCGGGTCTGCTCGGCAATGTCGTCGCCGGGCGCATCGCGAATCGGCTGAATCTCGGCGGTACCAACTGCGTCACCGACGCGGCCTGCGCGTCGACGTTCAGTGCGTTGTCGATGGCGGTCAACGAACTCGTGCTCGGTCACAGCGACATGGCCATTGCTGGTGGTGTCGATACCTTGAACGACATCTTCATGTACATGTGTTTTTCGAAGACGCCGGCATTGTCGCCGAGCGGTGATTGCCGCCCGTTTAGCGATCAAGCCGATGGCACCATGCTTGGCGAAGGACTGGGCATGGTTGCACTCAAGCGGCTCGACGATGCCGAGCGCGATGGTGATCGCATCTATGCGGTGCTGCGCGGCATCGGCAGCGGGTCCGACGGTCGTGCAAAGTCGGTCTATGCGCCAGTCGCCGCTGGTCAGGCGCGCACATTGGCGCGCGCCTATGCGGCCGCCGGCTATGGTCCGGAAACGGTCGAAATGGTGGAAGCTCACGGTACCGGAACCAAGGCCGGCGACGCCGCAGAGTTCGATGGACTCCGCCAGGTGTTCGCTGCCAACGGCGATGGTGCGCGCCAGTGGTGTGCGCTTGGTTCGGTCAAGAGCCAGATCGGGCACACCAAGGCAGCGGCGGGTGCGGCCGGCTTGTTCAAGACAGTCATGGCCCTGCATCACAAAGTGCTGCCGCCGACGATCAAGGTCGCCGCACCGAATCCGAACCTCGCGATTGCCGACAGCCCGTTCTACCTCAACACCGAGACACGTCCATGGATTCGCGCTAGTGATCATCCGCGCCGCGCGGCGGTGAGTGCGTTCGGCTTCGGTGGCTCGAATTTCCATGTGACGCTGGAGGAATACCTCGGGCCGGGCGCAAAGGCCGAGCGTCTGGCAACGCAGTCGTGCGATCTGGTGCTACTTGGCGCGGCCACCGCAGCCGAGTTACTGCCATTGATGGACGCCATGCTCGCGAGCACCGCGCCGCTCGCGTGCATCGCGCATGACAGTCGCATCGCCTTCGATGCGCTTCGTCATCCAGCGCACCGTTTCGCCGTGGTCGCGGCGACGCGAGCACTCTTGCAACAACGACTGCTGGCGGCACGTGCGCGCATCGTCGCGCAGCCCGATCAGCGCTTCGATTTAGCCGACGGCAGCAGTTATGGCGTCGGTGCAGCGGTGGAAAAGGTCGCGTTCCTGTTCCCCGGCCAAGGCAGCCAATACCTGGGCATGGGTGCGGCAATCGCCATGCAATTCGAAGCCGCGCGGCGTGTGTTCGATGCCGCTGCAGATTTACCGATGGATGGCGACGTGCGCCTGCACGAGGTGATGTTTCCGCGCCCAGCCTTCGACGACGCGACGCGACAACGGCAGCAAGACACGCTGACCCGCACTGAATGGGCACAGCCGGCGCTTGGTGCGCACGCGGCCGCCCTGCTCGCACAGTTGCGCGAACTCGGCGTCGGTGCCGATGCCCATGGCGGACACAGCTTCGGTGAAGTGGTTGCGCTGCACGCCGGCGGAGCCTTCGATGCGCCGACCGTAGTGCAGATCGCGCGCCGGCGCGGTGAGCTGATGAGCGCCGCCGCCGCGATCAGTAGCGGCGCGATGACCGCCGTAAGCGTGGATATCGATCGCGTACACGCATTGCTTGCCAAGCATGCACCGGACCTTGTCGTTGCCAACCACAATGCACTGAATCAGGTGGTCGTATCCGGTGCACTTGCCGCGATCACCACGTTCGAGACGATCTTGCAGCAACAAGGTCTCGCGTTCCGTCGCTTGCCGGTGGCGAGCGCATTCCATTCGCCGTTGGTTGCATCGTGCAGCGACGCATTTGCACAGGCACTGAAGACGCTGCCAATCGCATCATTGACGATGCCGGTTTACGGCAATGCCAGTGGCGCCTGTTTCCCGAACGACGTCGCAGCGATGTCGGCACAACTGGCCGCGCAGATTGCGAATCCGGTGCGCTTCGTTGACATGATCGAGGCGCTGTACGCCGATGGTGTGCGCAGCTTCGTTGAAGTTGGTCCCGGTGGCGTGCTGAGCGGACTGGTCGGCGCGATTCTCGGCGATCGCTCGCATCGCACGATCGCGCTTGATCGCAAGGGTCGCGATGGCGTCGAATCGCTGCTGATCGGACTCGCACGCCTCGCCGCTGGCGGTACATCGATGCAAGCGGCGCGCTTGTTCGCAGACACACGCCGACCGCCGGCGACCGCCAGCGCCGCCAAGCTCGCTGTGGCGATCAGCGGTAGTAACTATGGCAAGCCGTATCCGCCGACCGATCCGCGCGAGATTCCGCCACCGAATCCAGCGCGTGCCGCATTCACCATCAGTCAGACGCCGGCGACCCCCGGCGCCGTCGTAGGGACCCAAAACATGCACGCTCAGAACCCGCCTAGCGATGCGTGGCTTGTCGCCTTTCAGGAAAGTCAGCAGCAGACCGCCGCCGCACACGCGGCTTTCCAGCGCACGATGGCCGAGAGCCATGCGGCGTATCTGAAGTTGGCCGAATCGGCTTTGCTCGGATTGAGCGGCGGCGTGCCGATGGTCGTGATACCGACCGCTGTCGCCGCTGTGGTCGAGACGACAACGACGACTGCTGTGGCGAAGACGACGAGCACGGCATCGTTGCCTTCATCGCCATCATCGCCGCCAACCGCTATAGCGCTGCCGCAGTCACAGGTGCTTGCGCCGCGTGCTGTCGATCTGCCGGCGCTGCTGATGGCGATCGTTTCCGAAAAGACGGGTTATCCGGTCGATATGTTGAATCTCGACATGGACCTCGAAGGCGATCTCGGCATCGATTCGATCAAGCGTGTCGAAATCTTGGCGGCAGTCGACGAACGCG
>Ga0073899_10000051_pt1 | contig 101376 bp, 84 predicted proteins | sample KloWWTmetaKNB5Ph_FD_88975 | JGI IMG/M metagenome (GOLD analysis project Ga0073899, IMG submission 88975) | Active sludge microbial communities from Klosterneuburg, Austria, studying microevolution and ecology of nitrifiers - Klosterneuburg... | ecosystem: Engineered > WWTP > Aerobic digester >... | reverse complement strand
CGCACGCTGTACGAACCGTTCGGCGCACCGCTGACGACGCCACGCGAAGGCGCGCCGAGCTACACCGGGCACCAGTTCGACAGCAGCACCGGCCTGAGCTACGCCCAGCAGCGCTACTACGACCCGCAACTCGGCGTCTTCTACAGCCCCGACCCGATGGCCGTGGACACCCGTTCGGCGATCAACTTCAATCGCTATGCTTACGCCAACAACTCGCCGTACAGGTTTGTGGATCCGGATGGGCGGGGAGCATGCGACGGCATCTCGACATGTCGAGTGGCTGCGGAAGAACAAGCCGTCGCGCGCGGTGAGATGACTCAGGAGCAGAAGCAAGAGAATGATGCGGCACGAGGTGTTGGTGCGATCATTGCGGCGCCGGTCGCGGCAGCGATCATCATCGCGACGCCAGAGGCGGCAGTCGGTGGTGGGATCGTTGCGGCCGCTAAGGTTGCTAGTAGGGCCGAGCAAGTTGTTGTCCGCACGACGCGCTCTGGAGATCGTGCGGTGCGAATCACCAAGCCGAATGGTGCGGTTAAAGACATTTCTCCTCAGCGCGTCAAAGAATACGTTCCAAACACTCATCCCAAGGCACCATCAGGCGCGCTGGAAAAAGTGAAGTTTCCAAATGCTCAGCCTGGCAGTAAGGGGGTTAAGCGTGATCCAACACCCGAAGAAGTGGACATCTTGAAGAACACACAATGAGTACGCTTCCTGATTTTATTAATATTGCTGAAATTCCAGATTTTGGAGTTGTCTTGAAGTGTTCAGACGTCGAAGTGGCAGATCGGCTGGAAGACTTCTTCACGGAAGAATGTTTTGTGCTTTTCCAGGTCAGGCTTGAGCCCAACGAAGTAGCGTTCTTTTTTGGTCAAGCAGGGAGCTCAGTGAAGGTCGCTGAGTTGTGCAATCTGTTTTTCTCGTCAATGGGAATCTCGGGCAAGTCTGGGCCGTGACTGCTCCATCAATGCTTGATTTCGTCGTCGCAACAGATGTTCACGGCCAGCCCTCGCGCTGGCCGTGCTTTTTGTGCGGTCGCGAAGATCAACGCGCAGATTGCGCGATGACGTCGGCGACGATTCGTTGTTTGGCGCGCGGTAGTTGGCAGACAAGCGAGACAACCTGAAAGGTGCATGGTCCTTAAGTGTCCGGCAGATCTACCACGGCCATGGTAATTTACATGGCCATGATATATAACGTGGCCACGGTAGATCGAGCGGACGCCCATGGCCCTTTTATCTTCAAAGCAGAACAGCGAAGCGCTGGCAGCGGATCGGGTATCCGCGTTGTTCCATGAGGATGGCTGGGATATTCAGCGGCAGCCGTGCGTGGGCTCTTTCCGCCCGGACTGGGTCGCAGGCAAAGGCGCTGTGCGCTATGTGATTGAGCTTAAATCCATGAGAGAAGGGCGCCCCGATCGCGTGATTGCGCTGCTTTCACAAGCCATTCTTGAGGCTGGTCGTTACGCCGACCATTCGGCAATGAAACCATTGGCGATCGTGCACGTTAGCCAAACTTCCGCTTCACTGTGGCGCAAAGTGGAGCAGTTCCATTCGACCTTTGCGCCGCATGTCGCCATCGGCATCGTGTCGGAAGCAGGTGAGAGCCACTTCATCGGGCCTAGTCTGGAGGCGCTGAATGTAAAGGCGCCTAGGAACCCCAGCCGCGGGAAACACGCCAAGCCACACAAGGCTTCGGATCTGTTCTCGGATCTCAATCAATGGATGCTCAAGGTGCTTCTGGCACCTGAGTTGCCCGAGCACCTGCTGACCGCGCCTCGCAGGGATTTAGCCAACAGTTCGCAGTTGGCCGACGCCGCAAATGTGTCGGCCATGAGCGCTTCCCGCTTTGTGCGACGGTTGCAGGAAGAAGGCTTCCTTGATGACTCAGGAAGTTCGTTCCAACTGGTGCGGCGCCAAGAATTGTTTCACCGCTGGCGGTCGGCCGCGATGCGCTCGTCGCCTGAGCTGCGCATGTCGTACCTGATTCCGGCCAGTGGCGCGCGCCAGCTGCACAAGGTGGTGTCGAAACTGGATGCCTGTGTTGGCCTTTTTGCTGCAGCGGACCTGCTGCGGCTAGGCCACGTCAGCGGCGTCGCGCCTTATGTGTATGTCCGTCGTCTGATGGCAGCGGATAACGCAGGCTGGCCGGGCCTCGTGTCAGCTGCGCCCGGCGAGCCGGCACAGATCATCCTCAAGCAGTCGAATGTGCCGGGGTCATTATTCCGTGGAGCCGTGCGCGTGGGCGACATGCTGGTATCGGATGTCTTGCAGATCTGGCTAGATGCATCGGGGCATCCGGCCCGCGGCGTCGAGCAGGCGGAATTTCTACGAAGCAGCGCTCTTGCGGGCGTTTTGAGAGAATTTGAATGAACGACCAGCAAGCATTTACGAAACTGGTCGAAGCTCTTTCACCGTGGCGTCCACAGCTGGTATTCGTCGGCGGCTGGGCGTATCGCCTGTATCGACTGCACCCAAACGCGCAAGCACTGCCTTACCAGCCGGTGGCGACGCTTGATGCCGATGTCGCCTTTTCGGAACGTGAAAGGTTGGATGGCAGCATCAAAGCCAGACTCATTGAGGCTGGATTCGAGCAGCAGTTGACGGGTAACCATCAGCCTCCCGTTTCCAAGTACACCTTGAGCGAAGATGGACCGGCCGGTTTCTATGCCGAATTTCTGACTCCGCTAACCGGCTCCGGACTCACCAGGGATGGTGTGCCAATCGCAACGCTTCGGATGGCTGGCATCACTGCGCAACGGTTGCGCTATCTGGAGTTACTGCTCAGGCTGCCCTGGCGCGTGACTTTGGGGGTTAGCTGGGGTGCTGGATCGCCACAAGAGCTGCGCATCCCGAATCCGGTAAGTTTTATCGTTCAGAAGCTCCTGATCCATGATGGCCGCCCGCGTGCCAAGCAGGCGCACGACCTTCTCTATATTCACGACACGCTGGAACTGTTTGCGGAAAAACTGGACGATCTTGCTGTGCTCTGGCGCAACGACCTGCGGGAAACGTTGCACGCAAAATGGCTGGACGACCTCCCACGCACAAGGGAGCGCGTGTTTGGAAATTTGACTGACGCACTTCGCGATGCTGCGCAGATCCCGCAGGACCGCGAACTGGATCCGGAACGGATGCGGGCCATGTGCTTCGCAGCACTGAGGGAGATGCTGGCATGAGCACGATTGGCGAGAGCTCGAATATTCCGGAAGCTGTCCACCAAGGCGACTTCGTACTCCGGCCGAGATTATTTTCATCGCGCTGATTGCACGATGAGGAAGTCGATGAGCTGCATGACGAACTGCTACCAGGCGCTTCGGCGGTCGATTACGACAGCGGTTTTTTTATTGCGTCTTTAGCACTCAGGGGAGAGTTTGATGCGGTTCGTGACAACAGTCGGTTTGCTGCTTCTCACGGCGGGCGCTCTGCATGCCCAAGATCATCCGAACATCCCTGAGCGTTCTGCAGCCCTGAAGGCTCTTGATGGCAATTGGGTCATGTCCGGCGATGTCATGGGCAAGCCCGTGACGTATCGGATGGTCGCCGGGCCCACGCTTCAAGGCGCCTTCACCGAGCTGCACATGACGGATGTCCAAGTGCCATCGCAATACGAGGCACGCGTGTTCATCGGATACGACACGGACAGCAAAACGGTCGTCGCACATTGGATGGACAGCTTTGGCGCCAAGTATTCCATTCCGCATGGCACCGGGCGTATTACGGGAAATACAGTTCAGTTCACCATTCCATACGAGAGCGGGTCATTCCGAGACACTTTCACATACAACCCGGCGTCGAAAACATGGCTATTTGTACTCGAAGCAGCGCAGATGGATGGCACGTGGAAGCACTTCGCGCGCTATGACGTTCATCGTCAGTAGCTGAGTGCTGACAGTTCGTCCGGTGGCCGTATTGTTGCCGGCACGCGCACGCTCGCGTTGCGCGTGCGCATGGTTTGAGTGCGCCGCGGACTCATGTCGAGCGACTTGAATCGCGCCATCACCAGATCGCTTGTTCACCGGTATCCCATAGCGCGAGATCGGGGCCAGTGTTTCTGCAGCGTCGTTAGATTTTTTGGCGGACGTTCGTCGGCAGCAGCAGACTCGCGCCGATGATCGCGAGCAGCGAAGCGAAGAATCCCGGCACCATGGCGTACAGCCCGAAAATGCCGCCGAGATGGGTCAGCGACATCCATCCGACGACGGTGATGCCGCCGACGATGATGCCGGCATACGCACCGGCGCGGGTCATCCGCGGCCAGTGCAGTGACAGCACAATCGCCGGGCCGAAAGTGGCGCCAAAACCAGCCCAGGCATCACCGACGCGTGACAGCACGGTACTGGTCGGGTCGAGTGCGATCACGAACGCAATCGCGGCAACGCCAATGACACCGAGGCGGCCGACCCAGAGCAATTCCTTTGCACCGGCCTGCTTGCGGATCAAGCCACGGTAGAAATCTTCGGCGAAGGCAGCCGAGGACAGCAGCAACTGCGCCGAGGCGGTACTCATGATCGCCGCGAGGACACCGGCCAGACAGATTCCGGCGATCCACGGCGGAAAGAACTGCGCACTCATGTGGATGAAGGCTTTCTCGGCCTCGGCGCCTTCAAGGCGAACCGGCAACGCACCGAGCGCGGTGAAGCCGACGATCATCGCCGCGACCAGCACCGTCACCTGCCAAGTCATGGCGATGCGGCGCGCAACGCGCATCGCCTGCGGATCGCGGATCGCCATGAAGCGCGCAAGGATGTGCGGTTGGCCACAGTAGCCGAGACCCCAGGCCAACGATGACGTGATGCCGATCCAGCCCAATGCCGCTCCGCTTGCGCTGGTGAATGGATTCAGCAACTCGGCATTGAAGGCGTTCAGCGTTGCCTGCATGCCATCGAGTCCGCCGACCACATTCAGCCCCATCAGCGCCACCGCGACCAATGCGAAGAACATCAGGGTGCCCTGCAGCACGTCTGACCACGACACCGCCAAGAAGCCGCCGAGGAAGGTATACGCGAGCATCACGATCGAACCGGAAAATACCGCCCACGCATACGGCAGTCCGAATAACGACTCGAACAAGCGCCCTGCGGCGACGAACTGCGAGCTCGCGTAGAGAATGAAGAACACCAGAATGAAGAATGCGGTGAGCGGTCGCAGCAGGCCGAGGGAATCGGTAAAGGCGCGTTCGAAATACGCCGGCAGTGTCAACGCATCGCCGAGGACCTCGGTGCGCTCGCGCAAGGGCTGCGCGACGAAGCGCCAGTTCAGCCAGGTGCCGACGATTAAACCCAGCACCAGCCAGACTGACTCAACACCGGCGAGATAGGCGAAGCCGGGCAGCCCGAGCAACAACCAGCCGGACATGTCGGTGGCTTGTGCCGAGAGCGCGGTCACCCACGGCCCGAGTGAGCGCCCGCCGAGGATGAAGTCTTTCAAGTTGGTGGTGCGCCGCCATGCGACGAAACCGAGCGCGAGGCAGATCGCAAGATAGACCGCGAAGGTCGCGACGATGGTGCGGGTATCGTGCTGCGTCATAGGTACTCGTCAATCATTCCGGTTGGAATTATGGCTGCTCGCCGGCAGTGACCGCGCCTGCCGCAGCCAACCAGCCACTGAATCCACCGACCAGCGACAGCGGTTCGGCAAAACCGAGTTGGCGTAGTGCATCGGCAGCCAGCGTCGAGCGTGCGCCGCTGCGACAACAGAGCACCAGGGCACTACCGCGATGCGCCAGCGCCGGGTCTTGTTGGCAGTTCACCGCCGGGTGGCCATCGACCTGGAATTCGAGCACGCCGCGCGGAATATTGATCGCACCGGGAATATGCCCCTCCAGATATTCCGCCGGCTCGCGCACGTCCACGATCGGCGTTCCGGCCTGCTGCAAGGCCAGCATTTCTTGATGGCCGATTTCGCGGATGCGGGTCTTGGCATCGAGTACAAGGTCTTGTGCGGTCTTCATGAAGCACTCCTGAGGTGATGGCTGGCGATGATGCAGTCAGAACTGGTTGATCGGCAGCTTAAGGTAGCTGACGCCGTTTGCTTCGGGTTCGGGCATTGCCCCGGCACGGATATTGATCTGCACCGAGGGCAGCAGCAGCTTGGGTATATCGAGCGTGGCGTCGCGCGTTTCGCGTACATGCACATAGTCGGATTCGGAGATGCCGGTGCGAACATGGATGTTGTCGGCCCGCTGCGCTGCAATCGTGGTTTCACAGCGGAATTCGCGGCCACCGGGGGCATAGTCGTGGCAGACAAACACGCGTGTCGGCGCCGGTAACGCATACAGGCGCTGGATCGAGCGATAGAGCAGCGCGGCACTGCCGCCCGGGAAGTCACAACGTGCGGTGCCACCGTCGGGCATGAACAAGCTGTCGCCGACAAACAGTGCGTCGCCGATGTGGTAGCTGACGCTGTCCTCGGTATGGCCAGGCGTGGGAATCACTTCGGCCGACATCGTTCCGACTTCGAACCGCTCGCCGTCTGCGAACAGGTGATCGAACTGCGATCCATCGACCGGGAAATGTTCGCCGAGATTGAAGATCGTGCGGAAGGTCGCCTGCACGCCACGAATACCGGCACCGATGGCGAGTCGTGCCGTTGGCCATTGCCGCTTCAGCCAAGCGCCGGCACTGAGGTGGTCGGCGTGGGCATGGGTCTCGAGGATCCACGTCACCGACAAGCCCTCTGCACGGACTGCGGCGACGATCGCATCAGCACTGTGCGTCGCGGTGCGTCCGGACGCCGCGTCGAAGTCGAGCACCGGATCGATGACGATGGCCGTCGGCGATGTCGGATCGCGCACCAGATAGGTCCACGTGCAGCTGTCTTTGTGGAAAAACGGAGTCACGGTCGGCGTCATGGCGAACCTCGATGCAGTCAGAGTTGCAGCACGGTGCCGACCAGAACAAGCCTGGCCATCAGCACCAGAAAGGACGCGAAGAGATGCTTCAAGTGTGGTTGTTGCGGCGAGCGTGCAGCGAAGTGGTCACCGATCAGGGGCGATCGACGCCGGTGGCACCGAGACTCACCTCGGCCCAGATCAGACCGCGCAAATCGCCGAGCCGGAAGCCAGTGGCCAAGTCAGCCGGATACTTTGCCGTGATGGCCTGTGCGACGTCAGGCGCAATGCTGTCCTTCGGGCCGTGACACATCAGACAGGGTGCCTCGACCTTGATGCCCTTGGCGACGCGCAGGACCGCGTTACTCTCGGTCGATGCGACAACCGCCGGGTCTTCACCATTGGCGACGCGCGTTGCAAATGCGTCGAGCGTCGCGCGCTGCCAGTCGCTCGGTGTATTCGCAGCGCTGCGATGCCTCACGCTGGTTCGTCCAACCGTCACGCCGTGTTTTTCCGACACCTCGGCAGCAATGCGCGGTGCTTCGTCGGCGCAGAATGTGACGGCGGCAACGACGCCATCGTTCGCGATTTTTTCCTGCAACGCGGTGCGCAAGGTCTGGCCAAGTTCGGCCATCGCCGTCTGCGCACGTTGCAGGTTCGGATCGACCGGTGTCGTTGCAACCGGATCGGCGATGGCCGCCACAGCGAACATGCTGATCAGCAAGGCCGATGTCCAACGTGCAGGCATCATGCGGATTCCTCCAGTACCGATGGTGTGCGAACCAACAGCGCGTAATAGAGCAGCGGAATGACCAGCAGCGTCAACACCGTCGAGACCATGATCCCGAAAATCAGGCTGATCGCCAAACCATTGAAAATCGGGTCGTCGAGGATGAAGAAAGCGCCACCCATCGCCGCCATCGCGGTGAGCGCAATCGGCTGCGCGCGCACGGCGCAGGCCTCGATGACGGCATCGGCCAAGGCCATACCTTGATTGCGGGCATGGTTGATGAAGTCGACCAACAGGATCGAGTTACGCACGATGATGCCGGCAAGCGCGATCATGCCGATCATCGAGGTCGCAGTGAACTGCGCGCCGAGCAAGGCATGTCCAGGCATCACGCCGATCGCGGTCAACGGAATCGGCGCCATGATGATCAAGGGCACGACGTAGCTGCGGAACTGTGCAACGACGAGCAAGTAAATCAGTACCAGTCCGGCCGAGTAGGCGAGGCCCATGTCGCGAAACGTCTCGAAGGTGATTTGCCACTCGCCGTCCCATTTCACGGCAAAGCGCGAGGTGTCGGCCGGTTGCGTGAAGAAATACTGGTCGAGCGATTCGCCGGCAACTTTTCCGGTGTTCAGTTGCGACACCACGTTGAACATGCCGTACAGCGGCGAATCGAGTTTGCCGGCTTCATCGGCAGTGACGTAAACCACCGACGCGAGATCCTTGTGATACAGCGTCTGTTCCCACGGGCGCTGCTCGACGCGCACCATTTCCGATAGCGGCACCAGTCGGCCATCACCGGCGCGCAAGCGAATCGCGAGTAGTTGCACGCTACTGGCCTGTTCACCGGCGGGCAGGCGCAGACGGATCGGCAGCGGATACTTCGACGCGCCATCACGCAGATAGCTCACGTCGATGCCAGACACCGCCAACACCAATGCGTCGGCGATCTGGGCCTGGCTGATACCAAGCCGGGCAGCCCGTTCGCGGTCGACAATCACGACATCGCGTGGCGCAGCAGTTTCCATGCTGGTGTCGATATCGACCAAGCCGGGGGTCGCGGCAAACTTCGCTGCAAGGTCGCGGGCAATTTCGCGTGCCCGCGCCGCATCCGGCCCGTAGACCTCGGCCACCAGTGGCGCCATCACCGGCGGCCCCGGTGGCACTTCGGCGATCTTCACCGAAGCGCCGTACTTGCCACCGATTGCCGCGAGTTGCGGACGCAGGGCGCGTGCGATGTCGTGGCTCTTGCGTGAGCGCGCGTGCTTGTCGACGAGATTGACCTGCAAGTCGCCGACGTTGGCGCCGCTGCGCAGGTAGTACTGGCGCACGAGGCCGTTGAAGTTCACCGGCGACGCCGTGCCGGCATAGCCCTGTACGTGGATCACTTCGGGGACATCGGCTAACGACTGCGCGAGTTCAATCAGCAGGGCATTGGTGCGTTCCAGTGGCGTGCCTTCCGGCAGATCGACGACGACCTGAAATTCCGACTTGTTGTCGAATGGCAGCATCTTGAGCACGACCAATTGTGCGACTGCGAGCAAGGCTGCGATCACCACTGCGCTGGCCATGCCGCCAAACAACATCAGTCGCCGCCGTCCGCCGCGTTCGCGGTCGAGAAAAGGCGTCAGTACGCGCTTGAATAGACGTGACAACTTGCCACCACCGTGGCCGCTATCGGTGCTGCCGTCATCCGCGACATGGCGCGACAACAGCTTGTAGGCCAGCCACGGCGTGACCGTGAGTGCGATCAGCAGTGAAATCAGCATGCCCACCGACGCATTGATCGGAATCGGCCGCATGTACGGCCCCATCAGACCAGAGACAAAGGCCATGGGCAGCAAGGCGGCGATGACGGTGAAGGTGGCGAGAATGGTCGGCGCACCGACTTCGTCGACCGCTGGCGGAATCGCGTCGAGCAGCTTTTTCGCACCCAGCGCCATGTGCCGATGAATGTTTTCGACAATGACGATGGCGTCGTCGACCAGAATACCGATCGAGAAGATCAGCGCGAACAGCGATACGCGATTGATCGTGAATCCCATCGCCCAGCTTGCGAACAGGGTCATCGCCAAGGTCAGAACGACCGCCGTACCGACGACGACGGCCTCACGCCAGCCGAGAGCGAACAACACCAGCAGCACGACCGATAGCGTCGCGAATACCAGTTTCTGGATCAGCTTCAGCGCCTTGTCATTGGCGGTGTAGCCGTAGTCGCGTGTAGTCGTGATCTGCACGCCCTCGGGTACGTGGGTGGCGCGCAATGTATCGAGTCGAGCGAGGATGCCGCGTGTGATATCGACGGCATTCGCACCCGGCTTTTTCGCAATCGCAATGGTGACCGCTGGTGCGACCGCGAGCGAGCCGGCGGCTTTGCCGGGCGTGGCCTGCCAGACGTACTGGCGTGGCACATCGGCGCCGGGACGGATCTGCGCGACGTCCGCCAGCAACAGCGGACGACCATCGCGTAGTCCGACAATCAGGTTCGCAACCTCGTCAGCGTCGGCAAGCCATGTCCCGGCGGTGACCGGTACTTGCGCACCGGGGGCGACGCGCTCGCCGGCCTGTTGCACAACGTTCGCGGCTGCGAGGGCGCTGGCCAGATCGGACGGTGCCATGCCATAGGCGGCCAGACGGGTGGCATCGAGTTCGACCACCACTGCGCGTTCGGGTGCGCCGATGGTGTAAACGTCGCGCGTACCCGGCACGCGCTTGAGTTCGGTTTCCAGCGTGTGTGCAACTTCAGCGAGTTCGGTGGCACCGCGTTGGTCATCACTCGACAATGTCAGGCTCATCACCGGCACGTCGTCGATGCCCATCGGGCGTACCAGTGGCTGGCCAACGCCGAGGCCACGTGGCGCCCAGTCCTGATTCGAATAGACCTGGTTGTAGAGCCGCACCAGCGCGTCTTGGCGTGGTACGCCCACCTGGAACTCGACGGTCAGCACCGCCATGCCGGGACGCGATACCGAATAGACGTGCTTCACGCCCTCGACTTCCGACAGCACTTGTTCGAGCGGGTAGCTCACCAAATTCTCGACATCCTCGGCGGGCGCGCCGGCGAACGGCACCAAGATGTTGGCCATGGTCACGTCGATCTGTGGTTCTTCCTCGCGCGGCGTGATCATCACCGCCACAACACCGAGCAGAAAGCCGGCAATGGCGAGTACGGGCGTCAGTGGATTCGCGCTGAACGCGCGCGCCAGCCGCCCGGAGATGCCGAGCGTCGCGGTCGAGTGGCTCACTCGGCGATCTCCCGGTGGCCGGTGATGTGGGCGAGGGCGGCCAGCGGGTCGGCCGCGATGCGTTCGCCATCGACGAGCCCGGCCAGAATTTCCACCTGATCGCCGAAACGATGACCCAGTCGTACTTGGCGCAGCGCGACGTGGTTCGTGCGATCGACGACATAGACGGCGGTCACCTCGCTACGACGCACCATTGCGCTACTCGGAACCAGAAGTCGTTCAGTCGTTCCGATTGCAAACGCCGCCTTGACCGTCATCCCGGGTTGCAGACCGGTTTCTGCTTCGGGCAACTCAAGACGCACGCGGAAGCTGTGGGTCTTCGCATCGGCGTACGGAAAAACCACGACTGCACTGGCGTCGATGCGGCGACCGTCATCCAGCAGAATCGCGGCACGGGCCTGTTCGCGGATTGCGGCGAGATCGCCCTGCGGGATTTCCACTTCCACACGCAGTTGTGCCAAGGACAAGCCGGAGATCAGCGGCTGACCGGGGCGCACGGTTTCCCCGACCTGGACATGGCGTTCGGTCAGGATGCCGCTGTAGGGCGCGCGGACGATCGTGTAATCGACTTGTTCGCCAGCGCCGCGCACGCCTGCGCGTGCCGATTCGAGCGAGGCTTTTGCGGCATCGTTGCGCGCTACTGCCTGATCGAAGACGGCTTGTGCGACCAGTTTCTTGTCGATCATTTCGCGAGCACGTTCGAATGCGAGCCGTGCTTCGAGTGCATTCGCTTGCGCAGCACGCAATGCCGCGTCTGCTTGACGACGTCCCGACTGCTGCTCGACATCGGTGAAACGCACGATCACGTCGCCGACCTTGACGTAGTCATTCACATCGAACGGCAATTCGGTGACGCGGCCGCCGGTCTGTGCCGACAACGTGGCCTTGTGGACGGCATCGACGACACCGTCCCACAGACGTTCCTGCGTCGCTGACTGCTTCGCCACCGTCAGCGTTGCGAAGCTGACCGGTTTGATCGGGCGCGGCGCGCTCGGGTCAGCACCGCATGCGACCAGAGTGACGGCAGCGACAAGGGCAGCGAGACGGATCAGGTGCATGGCAAGCTCACTTGAAGGCGCAACCGGATTGAAAGCCGAGCTTGCGCATCACGATTGCCGCCGGGCAGAAACCGGTGAATGCCGACTGCAATAGATTCAAGCCGACAAATGCGGTCAGCAACAACCACAGTGGCGAGACGAAATAGGTCAGCACCGCGCTCAGCAGCACCATCGATCCAGCGAAGGCGAACATGGCTTTGTCGACGTTCATGGGAATACTCCTTGGAAGCGGGGAATCAGTCATTTCAGGCGTTCAATGCCGAGGGCTTTCAACACGTACTTCTCGTAGATCGGCTCGGTGTTGCCTGAGCGCATCTTGGCGAGGAAATATTTTTCGAATGCGATCTTGGCGAGATGCACCCATTTGCCGACCTTGGCCCAAGTGACATTGCGCGGCGGAATCTGCGGGATCGCGACGAAGGCGGCGCCGGTATCGCCCATATCGGCGAGACAGATCGCGTTCCAGGTGGCCTTCGCACTGATCTCGCGGCCTTCGATGTCGGCACGAATGTTCTCGACGATGGCGCTGACCATCGACTCAATCATGAAGCCGGTCTTTGGCGCACCTGTCGGTACTGGGGTCACTTCGACTGGCGGAATGGCGACACACACACCAGCCGAGTAGATGTTGCTGTAGGTCGGGTTACGCTGGTGTGCGTCGATCAACACGAACCCGCGCGGATTGCACATCTCCTTGGCTTGGCGCACTGCGTCGACGCCGGTGAATGGCGGCATCACCATCGCGTACTTGAACGGCAGCGAGTGATCCTTCAGCGCCTTGCCGTGGTCGTCGAGTTCGGTTGCTTTCAGTTCGGTCGCGGTGACCTCAGTGATCTTTGCATTGGTGATCCATTTGATGTGGCGCTGGCGCAATTCCGATTCGAGCAGTCCTTTTGAATCGCCGACACCGCCGAGGCCCATGTGTCCGACATACGGCTCACTGGTCACATACGTCATCGGTACGCGATCACGCAGCTTGCGCTTGCGCAGGTCGGCGTCGAGGATCATCGCGAATTCGTAAGCGGGCCCGTAACAACTCGCGCCGGGCGCGGCACCAATCACCACTGGTCCGGGATCCTTCAAGAAGGCTTCGTATGCGGTCCATGCAGTGACGGCGTGATCGGTCGTGCAGATCGATTGCGTGAACGCCGACGGGCCAAGGCCGGGCACATCATCGAACGCTAGTCGCGGGCCGGTGGTGATCACCAAATAGTCGTAGTCCAGCGTGCGGCCATCGCACAGCAGAACCTGATTCGATACCGGCACGACGCGTTCGGCGCCGACCGACTCGAACCCGATCTGCTTCTTTGCCAGATGGACGGGTGCATCAACCTGAATATCGGCCGGCTTGCGCCAGCCCACTGCAACCCAGGGATTCGAGGGCGTGAAGCTGAATTTCGTGCCTTCGCCAACGACGGTGATGTTCGCCTGGTCTTTGCCGAGGGCCGCGCGTAACTCGTAAGCCACGCTCATACCGCCAATGCCTGCGCCGAGTACCACGATCTGCCTCATGACGCCCTCCCTTCGGGCTGTGATTATTTAGACGTTGCTAATGTAGCTAGACCTAATCTATATTGCAAGCCGCGCCGCGATGCCGCTGGTGCAGGAGCCTCCACATGACCCGATCGAATCGCCGTCTCGCCTTGCCGGCACCGGGGATGGCCGCAGCGATGGCGGCGCAGGCCGAGTTGGCCGCCGACCTGTTGAAGGCGATGGCTCACCCACAACGACTGCGTGTGCTCTGTTTGCTGGTCGAGGGCGAGCGCTCGGTGGGCGAGATCAACCGTGAGATCAAACTCAGTCAGTCGGCCTTGTCGCAGCACCTCGCGAAACTGCGTGAGGAAGGCTTGGTGGCGACGCGCAAGGAAGCACAAACCGTTTACTACCGCCTCGCCGCCGGTCCGGCGGTCGAGGTGATTCGTACCTTGCACGATGTTTATTGCCCAAGCGAGGCGGCGGCCCGCATCTGTTCGTGACCACTTGTCGATTGCGCCATCTCGGCGCTAAGATAGTAATCAATTACTATCTATCGTGAGGCAGGGTGATGGATTTGACTCCCAAGCATCTTCCGGCGGATGAGCGCCGTGCCGTGACGGTCCGCGCCGTCGTGGCGCTGGCGGCTTCGCAAAATCCCAGCGAGATCACCACGGCGGCGATCGCCAAGCACATGAACTTGACCCAAGGCGCCCTGTTTCGGCATTTTCCCAGCAAGGAAGCGATTTGGCAGGCCGTCATGGAATGGGTGGCCGAGCGTCTTCTGGCACGGATCGATCATTCCGCGCAGGGCATCGAATCACCCGTGGCCGCGATGGCGGCAATGTTCATGAGCCATGTCGAGTTCGTGGTGGAGCATCCTGGCGTACCCAGAATGATGTTTGGTGAGCTTCAGCGTGCCGACATGACACCCGCGAAGCGCATGGTGCAAACCCTGATTCAGCGCTATGGCGAGCGTCTGCAACGCCTGATCGAGAACGGCAAGGCGTGCGGCGAATTGTCTCCTGCGCTGGACAACGAGGCCGCGGCGACACTGTTCATCGGCACCATCCAAGGCCTGGTCATGCAGTCGCTGCTGGCCGGAGAGGTGACGCGCATGCGCCGCGATGCGCCACGAGTGTTTGCGATCTATCGACGCGGCATCGGGAGTGCGTCATGACACGACTGTCGTTACAAGCTCGCAATCTGGCGCTGCTCGCAGTGATCGTCCCGCTGCTTGCGCTGTTCATCTACGTCGGACTCCGCTCCGGCCCGCTGGCCCCGGTGGCGGTGACGGTGACGACGGTCAAATCACAGGCGGTCACGCCGGCATTGTTCGGTATCGGTACCGTCGATGCCCGTTACACCTACAAGATCGGACCTACGTTTTCGGGACGGCTGAAGCGCCTCGATGTGCATGTCGGTGACGCGGTCACGTCGGGACAGATACTCGGTGAAATGGATCCGGTCGATCTCGATGATCGAGTGCGCGCACAGGAAGCGTCGTTCAAACGTGCTGAAGCCGCATTGCGCGAGGCACAAGCCCGGCAAACATATGCACGCACTCAGGCGCAGCGCCATGAGCGGTTGTTTACGGCGCGCTTGATCAGTGAGGAGATCGTCACCAGCAAGCGGCAGGAGTTGCAGATTGCTGATGCGGTGCTCTCGGCTGTCCGTCAGGACATCGTCCGGACACACGCTGACCACGAAGCCGCCGTTGCGCAACGGAACAATCTGCGCTTGATCGCGCCGGTCGATGGCGTCGTCGCAGTACGTGATGCCGATCCGGGTAGCACCGTCGTTGCCGGCCAGGCCGTCGTGGAAGTGATCGACCCCGCGAGTGTCTGGGTTGATGTCCGCTTCGATCAGATCAGTGCCGCCGGGTTGGCAGGCGGGCTGCCCGCCCGAATCGTCCTGAGGTCGCGCAGCGGCCATCCGCTGCAAGGTCGCGTGCTGCGCGTCGAGCTGAAGGCCGACGCAGTGACCGAAGAACTATTGGCGAAAGTGGTCTTTGATGCGATACCACAGCCGTTGCCGCCGATCGGTGAGTTGGCTGAAGTCACCGTGGATTTGCCAGCACTCGCGACGTCGGCGGTGATTCCCAATGCGGCCGTCCGGCGTGACGGCGACAGAATGGGTGTCTGGCAAATCGTCGACGGTGAGTTGCGTTTTGCCGTGATCACGCTTGGCGCTTCTGATCTCGATGGCAACGTGCAAGTACGCGATGGCATCAAGCTTGGCGACCAGGTCGTGACCTACAGCGAGAAAGCGTTGACGGCACACAGTCGCATTCATGTCGTCGAACGCATTGCCGGCGTACCGCGATGATCAGCTTGGCTGGCCGCGACATTCTCCATGCGTGGGGAAAGTTCGTCTTCACAGGCATCGGCTTGGGACTCTTGATTGGCGTCACCTTGGTCATGGCCGGGGTGTACCGAGGCATGGTGGCTGACGGCAAGGCGCTGCTCGACAACAGTGGCGCCGATCTTTGGGTGGTGCAGAAAGATACGCTCGGCCCTTACGCCGAGCCGTCCAGCGTCAACGATGGCGTCTATCGCGCCGTGCTGACCATGCCCGGTGTCGCCCACGCCGCGAATGTGACCTACTTGACGATGCAGGTGCACAGCAGCGGTGGTGATGTGCGCGCCATGGTGGTTGGCATCGCGCCCGGTGGGCTAGGAGCCACGCCGGGATGGCCGCCCTATCTGGTTGCCGGGCGTCAGATCACGCGCGGTCATTACGAGGCGGTGGCCGACATCGCCAGCCGCTTCAAGCTGGGGGATCGCCTCAACATTCGCCGTAACCAGTACACCGTCGTCGGGCTGACACGACGCATGGTGTCGTCCAGCGGCGACCCGATGATTTTCATTCCCCTCAAGGACGCACAGGAAGCACAATTCCTCAAGGACAACGACGCCATTTTGCAAAGCCGTCGCCGCAGCGAAGCCAACCCGGCATTCGATCGACCGGGCGTGCCCGGTCTGCTGGATGCAGTGATCGCATCGCAGAGCACCAATAGCTTCGTCAATTCTGTATTGGTCACGCTGAAACCCGGGCAGGGCCCCGATGAGGTCGCCGAATCGATCCGGCGCTGGAGGCGTCTGACGGTCTACACCCGTGCCGAGATGGAAGGCATTCTGGTCGGCAAGCTGATCGCCACATCCGCCAAGCAGATCGGCATGTTCCTGGTGATTCTGGCGGCGGTCAGCGCAGCCATCGTCGCCTTCATCATCTATTCGCTGACGATGGACAAAATCCGCGAAATCGCGGTGTTGAAGCTGATCGGAACTCGCAACCGCACCATCGCCGCGATGATCCTGCAGCAGGCGCTTGCGCTGGGTGTGATCGGCTTCGTCGTCGGCAAGATCACCGCGACGTTCGCTGCGCCACTGTTTCCCAAGTATGTGCTGCTGATCCCGTCCGACTCGATCAGCGGCTTATTCGCCGTGCTCGCGATCTGCGTTCTGGCCAGCATCGTTGCCATTCGCATGGCGCTCAAAGTCGATCCGGCCGAAGCCATTGGAGGTTGAGATGAGCGGCGGCACCGGCATTCGCATTGAAGGTTTGAAAAAACGCTATGGCTCGGGCGACACCGCAGTCGATGCCCTGAAAGGCGTGGACATGGAGGTGGCCGCGGGCGAAGTGGTGGGCTTGATCGGCCCTTCCGGCTCCGGCAAAAGCACGCTGCTCAAGTGCCTGGGTGCAGTGATCGATCCGACGGCCGGACGCATGACGTTGGGCGATGAGGTGATTTACGACGGTGCCTGGAAGGTGCGCGACCTGCGTGCCTTGCGCCGCGACAAGATTGGATTCGTGTTCCAAGCGCCGTACCTGATCCCGTTTCTGAATGTCACCGACAACGTCGCGCTGCTGCCGATGCTCGCTGGCGTAGCGAATGGCGAGGCCCGCAAGCGTGCGCTGGTTCTGCTCACCGCGCTGGATGTGCAACACCGTGCTGGCGCGATGCCGTCGCAGCTTTCCGGCGGCGAGCAGCAACGGGTCGCCATTGCGCGTGGATTGGTCAACCGCCCACCGGTGATTCTGGCCGACGAGCCGACCGCGCCCCTCGATTCCGAGCGCGCAATGGCGGTCATCCGGATCCTCAACGAGATGGCGCGAAAGTACGAGACCGCGATCATCGTCGTCACCCATGACGAAAAAATCATTCCCACCTTCAAGCGCATTTATCACATCCGCGACGGCGTCACCCATGAAGAAGCGGGTGAGGGGCGAGGCTTTGAATGATCGCGGTCGCGACGACGTCAGGTAAGCCATTTTGGTGTTTTTGTATGACTCGGGAGAAGTCGTCATGACGGCACGCAAACCGCGAAGTATCGGAATCTGGGCAATTTCCATGATCGCCGTTGTTTTCGGGCTGCTCACTCTCAAGGAGGGCGGGACCATCCTGTTCGGAAGCGACTCTGCGCGTGCAGCCGCCGGGAACTACGTGCCATTCGTGCTCTGGTTCAACTTCGTGGCTGGATTCGCCTATGTCATCGCCGGTGCCGGGCTTTGGCTGCAAAAGCGCTGGGCGACGCGGTTGGCCATTGCAATCGCGGTGGCAACGGCATCGGTGTTTGTGGCATTCGGCATTCACATCGTTGCCAACGGCGCCTATGAAATGCGTACGCTGATCGCGATGACACTGCGGACCCTGGTGTGGGTGGCGATCGCCGCGACTGCCGTGCGGGGCGCCCGCTAGCGAGGGCCGGCGAACGGATCAACATAAACGCTGGTGTTGACGCGGCCCTTTTGCCTTGGGTTGCGCCCGTCTACACTCGGGCCATCACCCGACGAATGACAGGGAGCGCCTGATGGCGGTCGATGCGGCAGTACTCGCGAAGCTCTATCCGCTCGATAAGCTCGGTAGCGAGTGCATCGAGCAACTCGCCAAGGAAGTGGAACAGATCGAGGTCGGCAAGGGCAGCGTGTTGTTTCGCGCTGGCGACACCGACGAACACACGATCTATGTCGCAGCGGGCGTTGTGCGCGGCGATTATCCGGATGGCAAGAATAAAAGCACCGATGGCAATTCCCTTCAGGGTCGTTATCCCTTGGGCGACCTTCAGCCGAGGCGTTTCACGGCAACCGTCGAATCGCTGACGGCGACTCTGCTCAAGCTGGATCGACGCTACGCCGAGAAGGTGATGGTGTTCGATCAGCTCACCAAGGGGTCTGGGTTCCAGCACTACGCGCAAGACCCTGGCGGCAATCGTTGGGTATTCCGCCTGCTGCACAATCGCGCACTGCACAAGATGCCGACTGGTGCGGTCGAGCGCCTGTTCCAGCGCCTCGTAGAGGTGATCGCGGTGAAGGACCAGATCATCGTTCGCGAAGGCGACGAAGCCGACTACTTCTACGTCATCAAGGAAGGTTCGGCGCAGGTATCGAAGCAGATCGACGGCCATGAGTCGGTGGTCGCCTACTTGGTACGCGGCGACACCTTCGGCGAGGACGCGTTACTGACCAAGTCGGTGCGCAATGCCACGGTGTCGATGAAGACAGACGGCAAACTGATGCGGCTATCGACCAAGGACTTTGCTGAAATTCTGACGCCGCCAGTGGTCGACTGGGTGAATCCGGCGAAGGCTTCCGAACTGAGTCAGGCCGGCGCGCAAATACTGGATGTGCGCACCCGCGAAGAATTCGATGAAGCTGCAATCAAAGGTGCGCTGAATATTCCACTGCTGAGTCTGCGTGACCGTATCGACGAGCTTGACCGCACACGCAGCATCATCGTTTATTGCAACACCGGCGAACGCAGCGCCGCCGCGACCTTCATTCTCGGCAAGGTCGGCTTCACCGCATTTGCACTCCAAGGCGGTCTCGCGGCGATGATGAAAATGCGGACTTAGCGCGACCCGTGCCGACAAAGCATCGCGACCCGTGCCGACAAAGCATCGCGACCCATGGGTCGCTCCTACCGTGGGTTGCCGCCGACGATCACGATATCCGCGGCGCGTTTCGCGAACAGGCCGTTGGCGATGACACCAGTGATCTGGTTGAGGTCGTTTTCCAGCTGCACCGGGTCGATGATCGTCAGGTTATAGACGTCGAGGATGATGCCGCCGTTATCGGTGACAACACCATCACGCCACACCGGCTGTCCTCCGAGTTTCACGATCTGGCGCGCAACATAGCTGCGTGCCATCGGGATCACTTCTACCGGGAGCGGGAATTTGCCGAGTAGATTGACTTGCTTGGTGGCATCGATCAGGCAGACGAACTTCTTCGACGCCGCGGCGATGATTTTTTCGCGCGTCAACGCGGCACCACCGCCTTTGATCAAGCGATTGTGCGGGTCGCACTCGTCGGCGCCGTCGATGTAGAGCGCGAGATCGCCGGTGTGATTCAGGTCCAGCACCGGAATGCCGAGCGCCTTCAGTTTCGCGGTGCTTTGCTCGCTGCTCGATACCGCGCCTTCAATGCGCGACTGGATGCGGCCCAGCGCCTCGATGAAATAGGCCACCGTCGAGCCGGTGCCGACGCCGATGATCATGCCGTCCTCGACATGGTCAATGGCCGCCTCCGCAGACCGGCGTTTCTCGCCTTCTTTGTCGGTGTTCAGCGTGTCGTTGCTCATGGTCACTCCATCGATAGAATGTTGTTCCACTGCGTTACCGTGACCGGCAATACCGACAGGCGGTTGCCACGGCGCGTCAACACGAAATCACCCAGCCCATCCATCGATTTCAATTCACCGAGCGTGATGGTGCGCTTGAGCTTGCATTTGTAGGCGACGTCAACGCAGAGCCAGCGCGGCTTGTCGCGCGGACTGGCGGAATCGAAATAGTCGCTTTCCGGGTCGAACTGGGTCGGATCGGGATACGCCAGCTTGGCGACCGTGCACAGACCGACGATGCCCGGTAACTCACAGTTCGAATGGTAGAAGAAGATCTCGTCGCCGAGTTGCATGCCATCGCGCATATAGTTGCGCGCCTGATAGTTGCGTACGCCGCTCCACGCCTCGCGTTTCACTTTGGCAAGACGATCGATCGAGAACTCGTCGGGTTCGGACTTGATCAGCCAATGCTTCATGCCCATTCACTGTATCGCCGGATTGCAGTCGATCAATTCGCGTTCGGTGACGATGAAGTCGAGGCGCACATCATGCGCTTCGACCGGCAGCATCGATACTTCCTGAAAGCTGTAGCCGATGCCGACCAGCAGGGTATGCGCAGGTCGTGGCAGGTCGTGCAGGAAGGCGAAGCTGCGGTCGTACCAGCCGCCGCCACTGCCGAGACGATGGCCGCGGCGGTCGAACGCAAGCAGGGGCACGAGCACGACATCGAGCCCGTGCGGGTCGATCACGGTCGCGGCGTTCTGATCGGGTTCGGGAATGCCGAAGCGGTTCGCGGCCAAGTCCTGTCCAGGCAGCCACGGCGCAAATCGCAGATGCTGATCGCTGGCGAGCACCGGCAGGAATGCGATTTGGCCACGTCGAACCAGTGCTGGCAGTGCATGGCTCAACGGCAGTTCACCGCGCACTGCCCAATACACGGCGATGCGCAGGTCGGTCAGGAACTCCGGCAAAGTCTCGAGTTGTTCGCCGACGCCGCGCGCCGCTGCGATGCGCTCAGCTGGGCCAAGCGCCATGCGTTGCGCGCGCATGCTGCTTCGCAGTTCGTCGCGTTCACCGTGGCTCATGCGGGCTGTCCGTGCTCACGGCGGAAGGAAAAGGTGCACCGCAATGCCGATACCGCACACGGACAAACCCTTGATCCCTAGGATCAGGTGGGAAGGCGCGTCGGTCATCAGGCTTTCCGCACGTAGCGGACATGCACACCGACCGAACTTTGCGATCCCGGGGTTTATATATGGGACAAGGCAATAAATGTTCGTGCGACAGCACGGCAGTTACGGTGCACGGGTATTGTGGAGGCTACCCAGCGCGGCATCAAGTCGAATACGCAACGCGGCGAGCTCGGCGTCGACCAGATGGTTGGACGAACCGGATTTCGAACGCAGTTGCAGAAGTTCGTGCGCCAAGTTCAACGCCGCCAGCACCGCGATACGTTCCGGCGTGGCGTTGCGCGCGGCATTGCGCAGGTCGCGCAGGCGGCTGTCGAGCAAACTGGCAGCGGCGCGTAGTCCTTCGCGTTCATCCGGCGGACAGGCCACCAGATATTCGCGGTCGAGGATCGAGACCGAAACCGGGTCACTCACGGGTTCTGCTCCAGCGATTTGAGTCGCGCAATCATCGCCTCGACGCGCGAACGGGCCTGTTCGTTCTTGGTCAGCAGGTTCGCGCGCTCGCTGACCATGGCTTCTTGATTCTGGCGCAGTCCGCGGTTTTCCTCGGTGAGGCGCTGGCACAGCGCGATCAGCTGATCAACGCGGGCAGCGATCAACTTGAGTTCTTCGCGGGTCGGCGAGGGTTCCATGGGGTGACGTTAAGGCAAACGTTGAAGCCGGGTCAATCGGAGCTTGTTGCGGCGAAGCGCGCGCGAATGCGGCATTCAGCCTCGGCGCGGCGATCAAGCAGGAATTGCAGGATGTGGTCGGCATCCAGCGGCGAGCTGATCAGGTTGCCCTGCACCTCATCACACTTCTGTTCGGCCAGGTAACGCAGTTGGTCGTCGGTCTCGACGCCTTCGGCGATGACATCGAGCCCGAGCGAATGCGCCATCATGATCACGGTCGAGACGATGGCCTCGTCGTCCGGATCGGTTGTCAAGTCGCCGACGAACGTCTTGTCGATCTTGAGCGTGTCGATCGGAAGCTGTTTCAGGTAGGCCAGCGATGAATAGCCAGTGCCGAAGTCATCGATCGACAGGTGCACGCCGAGCGCCTTGATCTGGGTAAGGGTGGCGATCGATTGTTCGGGATTCGCCATCAACATCGATTCCGTCAGTTCCAGTTCCAGCCGATGCGCGGGCACCCGTGCTTCAGCGAGGATCTCGCGCAGCCGCCGTGCCAGGTCGCCTCGGAACAACTGCAGTGCCGAGACGTTGACCGCGAGGGTGTGCAGCGTCAGACCCGCCTCGGTCCAGCGTGCGATCTGGCGACAGGCTTCACGCAGCACCCAGTCGCCGATCGGGACGATCAGCCCGGTTTCCTCGGCGACCGGGATAAACGTGCTGGGTGGGATCGAGCCGAGCGTCGCATTGTTCCAGCGCAGTAGCGCCTCGGCCCCGGTGATGCGGTTTTCGCCCAGCGCCATCTTCGGCTGAAACACCAGCGACAGTTCCTTGCGCTCCATGGCGCGCTGCAACTGGCTCGCCAGATTCGCGCGCAGACGTACCAAGGTGTCCATCGCATCGTCGTAAATTTGATAGGTGTTCCGGCCGCGATCCTTGGCGTGGTACATCGCGGTGTCGGCATGCTTGAGCAGGTCGGTCGGCAGTTGGCCGTGCTCTGGATACAGACTGATCCCGATCGATGGCGTGATGACCACTTCCTGGCGGCCATCGATCTCCAGCGGTGCGCCAAATGCCGCCAGCATTTTCTGCGCGACCCGCTCGGCCTCGTCGGTATCGCGCAAGTCTTCGAGGATGACCGTAAATTCGTCGCCACCAAGGCGGGCGACGGTGTCGGATTCGCGCACGCTGGTGACGATGCGCGCCGCCGCAGACTTCAGCAAGCGATCGCCGGCAGCATGGCCCATTGAATCGTTCACATGCTTGAAGCGGTCGAGGTCGAGGAACAACACGGCGACCCGAGTGCCGAGCCGGCGCGCACGGATCAGCGCATGCGCCAAGCGTTCGCTCAATAGCGTGCGGTTCGGCAGTCCGGTCAAGGTGTCGTAGTTTGCGAGGTAGCGCAGTTCTTGTTCGGCGCGCTTGCGGTCGGTGATGTCGGAGATCACCGCGACCCAGTGCGTGCGTTCGCCGCTTGCATCGCGCACTTCGTTGACTTCCAGCCAAGACAGGAATTGTTCGCCATCCTTGCGCCGCTGCCACAACTCGCCGCTCCAGTGGCCGCGCTGATTCATGATCATGCGTAGTTCGTCGAAAAACGCGCGTGGATGCTGTTCACTGTCGAGGATACGGGCCTCGACGCCGATGACCTCGTGGTCGGCATAGCCGGTAATGCGCGAAAACGCCGCATTGACTGAAGCGAATCGATAGTCGAGGCCGGTCACGCAGACCGCTTCGCCCATGCTGCGGATCACTTCCTGCGCGATCCGGCGTTCGCGATCGCGATCACGCTCCTGGCTGACATCGCGGAAGGTGCCGGCAACGCGCAGCGCACGGCCCTGTGCATCGCGTTCGGTGGCGCGGCCACGGGCGATGATCCAGGCGATGCGGCGGCTGGCGGTGTAGATCCGGTATTCGGCCTCGTAGTGGTCGCGTTCGCCAGAGACATGCGTTTCCAGTGCCGCCAAGACGCGTTCGCGGTCGTCCTTGTGCACCACGTGCTGGCGCCAGACATCGGCCGAAACCGTGGTTTCACGCTGGCCACCAAGGAATTCTTCCGGGCCGGACAGAAACATGCGATCCGTGACGACATCCCAGTCCCAGAAGCCGTCACGACTGGCCCACAGCGCCAGCGACAGACGATCACTGTAGAGCTTGAGTTGATCGTGCTGCTCGCGCAGTGCAGCTAATGAATGCCGCCGCCACCAGACGTAGGCGAGGATGGCGAGTGCGATCAGTCCCGCAAACGCGATGCGTGCCCACAGCGTTTGCCACCAAACGGGCGCGACACTGACGCGCGCGCTGAGTGGCAGGGTTCCGAAACGGCCATCGCGGTTGCTGCCGAGCACCTCAAGCTCATAGCTCCCTGGGCCAAGGTTGGTAAATGCGACTTCGCGTCGCGTGCCGAGATCGACCCATTGTTCGTCATAGCCGAGTAGTCGGTAGCGATAGCGGTTGCGTTCCGGCGTCGCGAAATCCAATGCGGCGAAGCTCAGCATCAGTACGCGGTCTGCCGCGGCTAGTCGGACTTCGCGAAAATGTGCGGGGTCGTCGATGCGTCGTCGTTGCGAACCAATTTGCACTGACGTAAACGCCAGTGGCGCTTCGTAGCGACTGATCTCGGTGGTGGACGGCTGCAGCCAGTTGATACCGCGGGTACCGCCGAAGGCCAGTCTGTCGTTGCCGATCCGCGCCTGTGCGCCGCCGTTAAACTCGGGGCCTTGCAGGCCGTCGCGCGTAGTGAAGTTGATGATCTCGCCACTGCGTGGGTCGAGCATGAACACGCCACGATTGTTGCTGGCCCAGATGCGGCCGTCACCGTCATCGAGCAATCCGTAGATGGTGTCGTTCGCGAGCCCGTCGGAGATGCGGTAGGCGCGGAAGCGGGCGACGCCGTTCTCGTAGGACAAAAGCTGGTTCAATCCACTATGCGTGCCAATCCAGATGCCGCCATCGCGGGTTTCGAGAATACTGCGCACCATGTCGCCGGCGAGGCCATCGTCGTCACCGTTGCGCGCTGCGATCTTGTGCAGTCGACCCGTCGCACGTTCATAGACGTTGAGACCGTCGAGCGTGCCGATCCAGACGCGTCCGCCACGATCTTCGTGCACCGCCATCACCGCACTGCTCCAGAGTCCGGTGACGAAATGTTCCCAACGTTGCCGATCTGGCTCGTAGCGGACCAGACCGGCGGTGAGCGTGCCGATCCACAACGAACCGTCGGCGCCACGCGCGAGTGCGCGGATGTCGGCCGAAGGCAGCGCATCGTCGCGCGTCGCATCGACGGCTAACTGCACGGATTGTCCGGTCTTGGGATCGAAACGGGCCAGTCCGCGTGGTGTGCCAACCCAAAGTTGGCCGTTGCCGGCGTCGGCCAGCGCCGTGACATGTTGTGCCTGTTGTGCGCCGCCGGTAGCGGATGCCGCAACTGCGGCAGCGCGATACGCGGTGAAGGTCCGCTCGCTGAAATCGTAGTGCTTGAGGCCATCGCCTTCAGTGCCGATCCACAGACCGTTCTCGCCATCGGCGAGCAGTGCGCGCACATCGTTACCTGGCAATTCGTCGCCAGTGCTGGAGCTATTGAATAGATAGTTGAACACCGCACCGCTCGGCTCGGTGCAGGACACGCCGCGGAGATCGCCACCCACCCAGAGCAGGCCGGAGCGATCGACAAACAAGGTACGGATCGAGTCCTCCGGCAGACTGCCAGTGATGCGCGGATCGTGTTCCAACATGATCGCTGCATTCGACTTCGGATCGAAACGAACTAGACCGGCACCATGGCCATGTCTGGACAGCCACAACGTACCGCGCATGTCTTCGGCGATGTCCGTCATCGTGCCGGGCTCGCCGGCGGGCGCCGACCAGCGTGGCTGGACGTCGTTATCGGACAGATGGAACAGGGCGCGTGGTGTCGCCAGCCATTGGCTGCCGTCGCGACCGCAGTGCACGGCAACGATGTCGTCGCCGGCATTGGCGCTGACGCGGACCGCTGTTGGGCCGTCGACGCCGATGCGGTAGGCGCCGCGTGCGGTGGCGGCAAGGACATCACCGTTCTCGCAGACGGCAAGATCACGCACCATCCGGAAGTCCTCTCCGGAGAGCGCCAATACCGTGGTGCGGCTGCCGCCGGTGGCCAGTAATTCGATGCCGAACTGAGAGCCAATCCAGAGACCGCGCCGTGCGTCTGCGGCCAGTGCAGTCACCCGGTCACGCGTGGTGTTGGCATCGTTTGCGGTGGTGACGCGCACGAAGCGGCCGCGGTCACGATCCAGCCGAACCACGCCGCTGCGGTTGGTGCCGATGTAGAGCGTGCCATCGGTCGTTTCTGCGAGTGCGGTGACGAAACTTTCGGGCAGGGTGCCTTCGACGTCGGCCTGATGCTGGTACGCCAGCAGTTCTCGACCATCGTAGCGATGCAGGCCGCCCTGAGTGCCAATCCACATCAGGCCGCTGCTATCCTGCAACAGCGCATTCACGGTGCCCTGGGCGAGTTCGTCGTTGCGTGCCATCGGCGCGAAATAATGACTGCGCTCAGCAGCCACCGTCGCGCCGGCAACAAGTGCGAGCCCGAAACAGAACGCCGCCGTCACGGCGCGATGGCGTATGGGCGACAGCATGATCGCCACGTTGAAGGGCTCCATTGGCGCGAGCATATCCGTTCGTCGGTGGCGCGTCAGTGCGGATGCGGCATGCCAGCTACAATTCGGCCATGAACCCAGCGAACTACGAGCAAATCGAACAATTGTTGACCCGACTTCACGCTGGCGTCGATGCCGCTGAAGTGCATGGTGCGTTGGCTGGGTATTTGAGCGGGGGCGGACGCTGCCGTGCCGATACCTGGGGTGAGGCGCTGGCGCTGGATACCCTGTACGACGCCCAACTGGAAGGAGGCAGCGGTGCGCTCGAATTGCGTGCGTTGTACGAGGCCACCGCCGAGGCGCTTGCTGACGAAGACGATACCTTTGCACCCTTGCTGCCGGAGGACGAAGCCGCATTATCGACGCGCGCTGATGCGCTCGTGTCTTGGTGTCGGGGCTTCCTCGGCGGCATTGGTCTCGCTAATCCGCGTGCGCGTGGCGTGTTGTCCGAGCACGCCGAAGAGGCGATTTCTGATCTCGGACGGATTGCCGCCAGCGAACTGAGCGTTGACGAAGGCGAGGCCGACGAAGATGCCTACGCCGAAGTGCTGGAGTTCGTGCGCGTAGCCGCCCTGTTGTTGCGCGACGAGTGTGCTGCCGCGGCGAAGCGGCATTGACTATGGCGACTGCACCGATGATCGCGCCAACCGAATTTCAGCGCCGTCGTCGGCAGTTGATGCGCATCATCGGTCGCGACGCCATCGCCATCCTGCCCGCCGCACCTGAGCGCATCCGCAGTAACGACGCGCACTATCCCTACCGCCAAGACAGCGACTTCCATTACCTCACCGGCCTCGACGAGCCGCATGCGGTGCTCGCGCTCGTACCCGGGCGCAAGGCCGGCGAAGTCATCCTGTTTTGCCGCGAGCGCGACATCGAGCGCGAACGCTGGGACGGTCCACGACTCGGGCCGGAGCGTGCAGTTGGCCAACTGGTGATCGACGACGCATTTCCGATCGACGACATCGACGACATCCTGCCCGGCATGATCGAGGGCCGCGATCGTGTCTACTACCACTTTGGTCGCGAGGTCGAGTTCGACCAGAAGCTAATCGGCTGGATCAATCGTGTACGCGCGCAAGTACGCCAGGGTGCGCGGCCGCCGCACGAGTTCGTCGCGCTGTCACACATCTTGCACGATCTACGTCTGTTCAAGTCGCGCCCAGAACTGCGGGTGATGGCGAAATCGGCGCAGATCGCTGCCGAGGCGCATCTGCGTGCGATGCGGGCGACGCGGCCCGGTTCCAGCGAAGCGATGATCGCTGCCGAATTGATCCACGCCTTCCATACCAACCATGCGGTGCCGAGTTACGAACCGATTGTCGGCGGCGGCGCGAATGGCTGCATCCTTCACTACCGTGCCAACAATGCAACGCTGCGCGACGGTGACTTGCTGCTCGTCGATGCTGGCGCCGAGTTCCAATGTTATGCGTCCGATATCACTCGTACTTGGCCGGTCAATGGCCGCTACAGCGCACCACAGCGCGCGTTGTACGAGTTGGTACTGGAGGCGCAGTACCACGCGATCGATGAAGCGCGTCCAGGGCGTCCATTTACCGCGATGCACGACGCTGCGGTGCGCACACTTACGCGCGGCCTGATTAAGCTCGGTCTACTGGAAGGCTCGCTGGAGGTGAATCTGAAGTCCGGCGCGTACAAGCGTTTCTACATGCACAAAACCGGGCACTGGCTCGGCCTTGATGTGCACGATGTGGGCGATTACCGCGTCGACGACGAGCCACGCGTGCTCGAACCCGGCATGGTCGTCACTGTCGAGCCTGGTCTCTACATCGCTCCCGACGAAACCGGCATCGATGGCAAGTGGAAAGGTATCGGCATACGCATCGAAGACGACGTCGTCATCGCCGCCACCGGCCCGGAAGTGCTCAGCGACGGCGTGCCCAAGGAACCCGACGCGATCGAAACGATCATGGCGAATCGCTAAGTAACGCCTTCATTCGCTATGCGGATTTTGGGGACGCCTGGTTAAGCTGCGGCAAACGCGTTCCGTGTCAGGTTCTCGGGTTCGCCGACGGTCGCACGAACTTCGTCTTCGATGCGGATGCCGCCGAACTGGGTCAGGTGTTCCACCTTCGACCAATTCACCTGTGCGGCCTGCGCGCCGGCCTTGAGTTCGGCGAGCAGCATCGGGATGAAATACAGACCAGGTTCGATGGTGACGACGAAGTTCTCTTCAAGCGTGCGCGTCATCCGCAAATAAGGATGACCGGGCGGACGTGGAATCGTTTCGCCAGCCTCATTTGCATGAAAGCCGGCGACATCATGCACCTGCAGGCCAATGGGATGGCCGAGGCCGTGCGGGAAAAAAGTCGAGGTCACGCGCTGCTCGACCATCGCTTCCTGACTCATGCGCACAATGTCCTGTTCTAAAAGCACGCTGGCGAGTAGATGATGTGCCTCGATGTGTAGTTCCGGATAGTTCTGGCCAGCGCGTACTTTGCCGCATAGCCGTTGCTGGACCAGATCGACGGCGCCGATCAGTGCTTCGAATTCGCTATCGCCATTTCCGTAGGTGCGCGTGATGTCGGATGCATAACCATGCACCTGTGCGCCGGCGTCGATCAGGAACGAACGATGCGCACTGGGACGGTCATGGCGCTGGTACTGGTAGTGCAGCACGGCGGCATGTTCGTTCAAGCCGATGATGTTGGTGTAGGGCAGGTCGATGTCGCTGTGGCCGGTGGCTGCGAGGTAAGCGCGATGGATCTCCAGCTCCGACCCCTGTGCGCGGAACGCCGCTTCGGCGGCGCGATGGCCGCGCACAGCACGGCTCTGCGCCAGACGCATGCAGGACAGTTCGTATTCGGTTTTGGCGCTGCGCGTGTAGTGCAGCGACGAGAGCACGCGTACCGGGTTGTTTGGCCGATAGACGCCGACGGTATCGTGCGCTTCGCCGATGATCGCGAGTTTGTCGCTGAACGCCGGAAAGTGCTGTGCCGCATCGTCCGGCGTGCGGATCACGCGGATGTCGAACTGTTCGACCCAATAACCGTGCGGCGCGGCGGGTGGCAGGTGCCAGTAGTCGTCCGGCAGGCAGTAGACCAAGATCGGCTTGCGCCCGGGGGTGACCACAATCCACGAATCAGTCTGCTGCGTCAGCGGTACGAACGCCTTGAACGGTGGATGCGACACGAACGGTAGCGGACGATCATCGAGGAAACGGTATTGCTCACGCCCCGAAGCGATGAGCAGATGATCGAAATTGGCGAATGCGAGTGCTCGCTCGGCGCGCTGGACAACGCTGGCAACATGATTCGGGTAAAGCTCGACCAGACCTTCACTCATCTCGAACTCCGTTGCAGGACGCGCATTTTGCCCGAGCGCGCGCTGCACCGACAGTGTGCGTCGCGGTATTCAGGCGTTGCCGCCGCCGTCCACCCATTCGGCCAACAGTTCTTGGTCTTCCGGCGAAATCGAGACGATGCGCAGACCCGACCAGTATTGACCGGGTACGCCCGCAGGTTCTGACCACTGCTCGTGCATGCCGACTTCGATTTCGATCGGCGCATGGTTATCGATCGGCAGTGGGAAACTCAATTGATAGATCGCATCGGCATGCAGTTCGCGATTCGCGATCAACATCATACCGTCCGGCGACAAATTGCCGATTTGGCCGATCGGCTCGCCGCTCATGGTGTTGACGACCTGCACCGGGATTTCGGGATCGCGGCGTTTTGAGCGTCGGTGTTCGCGCATCTCAGACGGCCTCGGCAGTGTTGTTGGGTTGACCCGTGATGGATTTCAGTTTGCGCACGATGGCATGCCACGCGCGGTCGATTAGGTTTTCCTGCAACTGCTCAAAGACCTTGATTCGGCCTTCGTGCAGGTCACGCGAGAGCTGTTCCATCGAGCTGTCTTGGGTGCGTGCACCGCGTTGATTTACGAACAGGCAACGCCCGGTGAGGGTGCTGAACCAAGACAGTTTGCGGCGCACAGTCTCTTTCTGTCCGGGCAGCGACACCTCGAACCAAGTACCGAACGGCAGCGTCTTCAGGCGTGCCAGCAGGGCCTGTTCTGCTTCATTCAGCGGCGGATCGACATGTGGTTTGTGCGCATGTTGTTGCCCATGCTGCGCGCCTTCCTCGCCGAAGCGGCTGTGGGCCTTCAGGCGTGCGGCCACTTCGGTCAAGGTGGCCGGATCATCATTTGCGGCAGCGGCATGCGTGCCTTGAAGCGCGCCGAATAATCGGTCGCATACCGACTGGATATCTTCGACATGGAAGCCGATTTGGCTCAGGCCGGCTTCCAGCAATTCGCGCAGGGATTCGCGCTTCGCTGGCGTGCAGTCGGCGGCATCGCCGCGACCGAAGCGGATGAGTGCATCGATGAAGCCGACACGCTCGCGGTAGATCGGCGAGTCATCACCCTGACGGAGTACGGTCAATGCCAGCACATCGGTCCAGGCCTGCTCAAGCAGCGTGCGAATCAGTGCTCGCGGCTTGCTGCTGCCAATGGATTCAGACACCGCCGTGGTTGCGGTATGCCGCGCCGCCTCCAGTTTTTCACGACCACGCGCGGCATCGACATGGCGGCGTTCGGCGACTTCAGATTTTTTCGCTTGCGTGTGCAGATGTCGCGACAGGTCACTCAGCACCTGCTCGAATACCACCGGATCGTCGTGGAATTCGGACAGCACGCGATCGACCGAGCTCTGCATCTTCTCGACCAGTTGGCGATCGTCCTCGCCTTCGTCGAGCCAGTACAGGCCACTCTCGGCAACGGCATTCAGCAATTGCCGTGCCGGGTGTGCGCGCTGGGTGAAGAAACTCTTGTCGCGTAGCGCGACGCGCAGCAGTGGAATCTGCAGCTTGGTCATCAGCTGCGACACCGTAGGGTTTGGCGCACCATGCTTGGACAGGTTGTCGAACAGCAGACCGACCAAATCGATCGTGTCGGCGTCTTCTTCGTGCAGGCGCGGGATACGACCTTCCGGCGTGACCTGGCGCAGTTGGTTCAGGATGTCCTGCTTGACGTGGCTGATCGCACGCGGCATCAGCTTGCCGCCGATCGACAACGGCATCGCCGGCTTCTGTTGCAACACTCCAAGCACCGACTGCACGTCGTCACTACGCGCCGCAACGGCGTTCGCGTCTGGCGGCGGTACAGCGCCCAGACCAAGTGCTTGGCGGCGGCCGGACAACAGCTCGCGCATGGTCTGGAACATCTGCCGATCCTGCCCATCATTCTCGGCAGCGGGGCGCGCAGCGGCAGTCGCGCCCGATGCTGTCGTCGGCATGCTCGCGGGTACACCGGGCCATCCGGTCATCGGTCGCGCGAATCCGCCGAAGCGGCCGCTGTCGCCGGTCTCGGCCTCAGCGACGGTGGTTGCGGCCGGCGTCGTCAGGCCGAAGCGCGTTTGCTGCGAACGTTGTTGGAACCGCGTACTCGCCTCGTTCTGAGGTGGTACGAGCGGTGTCGGCGTCGATACCTTCGGCGATGCAGTGGTCAGCGGCTGCGGTGCGGCAGCGGCAGGCGTCGTCACCTGGCCGTGCGGAGCTTCGTTGTTTGCCGTCGGTTCCGACGAGCTGCGACCGTGGTCGCTTCCGACCGGTTTCCGCACAACGTCGGTGCCATCACCTTCGGTTACCGTCGGCGGTGACGTTTCACGATCACCACTATGGCTGCCGAGTTGCGGTCGGCGCGCACGCGGACTGAGCACAAACAGGTCCGGCAGTACGCGGCTTTCGACGAGGATGCGATTGGCCTCATCGATGAACCGATCCATTCGCGCGAACAGGCTCTGGTCGACGCAGCGGAAGAACTGCAAGCGGTGTTCCGCCGGTAATGCCAGTCGCTCAGCCGCTTGACGCACGCTTTCGCTCAGTCGATGCGGACCGACCGGTAGGTCTTCGGGTTCGAACATCGGCGCTTCGGCCAGAGTCGCGAAGCGCATGCCGAGTGCGAACAGCGGTTGGCTGGAGCGCACTTCCGCCCGGTTCGCGGCGTCGACCACGATCAGCGACTCTTCCAGCTCTTCGGATTCGACCAAGGACAATTCGCTGCGTAGCCCGCGCGCTGGCTTGGCAAGCGCGGACGGGTGCCGCGGCTCATTGAGACTAGCAAGGTTCGATTCGAACAGCGCCATCAACGCCGGAGCGAGATCGGAGCGAATTCGCCGTACTTCACGCAGCGATTCGAAGCAGCGCTGCTGCACGTCGTTGCTACGTGCCTGTTCGGCGCGCCGGAACAAGTCTTGCTCCAATGCGTCCAGCGCGTCGACCATGCCATGTTCCAGAAAGGGCGATAACTGCCCCAACAGGGTCTCGAGAATGGCGCGCACCCGTCCTGGAAACGGGCGCGACTTAAGTGTCAGCAGCGGCTCGCGCTTGGCGGCCTGCCGGCCACGACCGGAGCTGGGAGCTTCCATGAATGCAGACCTCCGAATCGAATATCCTTGCCAGGCTGGCCGGGCAAGAGTGTGATCCAGTTCACAAGCAAGAAACTTGCCAGCCCGTGTGAAAAAGTGTCCTGAACCGACTTTACTCGCCGTAGCTGATCGTCAAATAGGCGCCGCGACCGGGCGTGTTATAGCCGGACAACACTTTGTAGTCACGATCGAGCAGATTTTCGATACGCAACCCGACTCGCCAGCGGTCGCCGAACGGCAGATTGCCGATCAAATGCAGCAAACCATAGCCGGGCAGGGTCCCGTTGAAATCGTCACGCGTACCCGAACCGAATACTTCGGTGCTGACGCTTGCCCCGTTGTCGAATCGATAGTCGACGCTCAGGTTGCCCTTGCGCCCCGGCCGACGCAGTAAGTCCAAGCGGGTGTCGCGGTTCTCGGCATCTTGTAGCGTCGCGTTGGCGGTGATCGAGAACGCTCCGATGCGGCCGTTGTATTCAAGTTCGACGCCGTCGATATCGGCGCGGGCAATATTGATGGCTTGGTACAACGCACCGCCGCTGAAGCTGATCAGATCATCGACGCGGGTGCGGTAGGCGCTGAGTTCGAGACCGTGGGCGCCGTTGAAATCATGATGCAGGCCGAGTTCGAACGTATCCGACTGTTCCGGTTGTAGCGCCGGGTTACCGGCAAACAGGCCGCCGTATCCGGGCGTAAACAGTTCATTGAGGCTGGGCGCGCGGAAGCCCTGACCGAAACTTGCGCGCAGACGCGTGGTGTCGGCGAACCGCCAGCCCCAAGCGGCCTGGACCGTCGTCTCGCCGCCGAATACCGAGCTGTCGTCGTAGCGACCGGTGAATTCGAGATCGTGCGCACCGGCATGATGGGCGACGCCGGCATACAGCGCCGCATTGTGACGGCGCGTAGCAAACACCGCGGTATTACCGAAAGTTTCGAATTCGGCGCCGCGTTCGCGGGCGAAGTTGAGCCCGCCGGACAGCGTCGTTGCATCGTTGCGCGCGTATTGATGATGCCAGTCGAGCGTACTTCGGCGCGCCTCGAAGGCGCCGAAGTAGGCGGGCGTGTCGAGATCTTCGCGAGAGTGGCCGAGATCGAGGCGGTGCGTCCAGCGATCAGCGATCGCACCTTCGATCGACAGCATTGCCGAGGCGTTCTCGGCGTCGGTGACACCTTGGTCGAATTCGACTTCCGCCTGCGTGCCCTGAGCGACGAAGCGCAACATCTGTTCGCCAATGCTGGAGGCGATGTTCACGCGCGCGTGGTTATTTTCGTAGCCATCGCGGTCTGGATCGAAGCCGTAGGCGGTTTCCTTCGTGGCCGAAAAGCCATCCGTCTGTTCTTGCCCGAATGTCACCGACATTTCGCCGTGTTCGCCCTGACCGCCGAAGCTGACATCGGTACCAAGGCGACCGTATTTTCCAGCCATGATGCGACCGGCGAAGCCGTCGACCTTGCGCGTAAAGATCTGGACCACACCGCCGATGGCGTCCGAGCCCCAGAATGCGGCCCGCGGACCACGCACGATCTCGATGCGCTCGACATTCGCGAGCGGCAGGTGGGCAAGGTCATACAGGCCCGAGTTCGCGGACGCGACGCGAACGCCATCAATCAGGAATAGGGTGTGGTTGGAATTGCTGCCGCGCAGGAACAGCGTCGTCGCCTGGCCGACGCCGCCACTGCGGGTGATATCGATACCGACTTCGCTGCGCAGCAATTCGAGCAGGTCGCCGGCTTGGTGGCGTTCGATCTCGGCACGCACGATGACGTGCACGGCCGCTAGAGATGCGTCGATCGCTGTTGATTCGCGCCGCGCCGTGACTTCAATGGTGGGGCCGCGCGTGGTGGTGTCCGCCGCGTCTGCGCTGGGGACGACGAACGTCAGTGCAATGGCGCAGGCAAGGGTAGTTGCAGTCTGTCGGAGCATGGTGTCTTCCTCGTTCGGCACGCACCCGTGCCGGTGATGGTGAGACGCCACGCGGGACTTTGTGGTCTGCGGCAACAATCGAACTTCGCGATGCACATCAGCCCACGCTGCCCCACGCAGCGCCGGTGAATGCCATCGGGCCGGTCTCCGGGCTCACGAGTGGAGTCGCCTCCGGAATGTCACCTTCCCATGCGTGCGCACAGTGGTTCAGACATCCCAACTCGCTTACCGTTGCGGGGGCAGCGTCGGTCTTGCACCGACTTCCCGTTTCACCCCACGCGCCTCGATCCGAGACGAGTGGGACACCAGATAGCCGACTCAGCCTAGCGGCACAGTGGCGCCTTACGGCAAGCGCCCGCGATGTGCTACCGACAACTGCAGCGCCGTCATCGTGGCATCAACGCAGTTCGTGCCGGTGCACCCGCGGGGGTAGTGGAATCGCGCCGTGCTTGCCTTGCACCCGGCCCGCACCCACACTGCCGGTATGACTTACGCCCCGATGAAATCGACGAAATCCAAAGCCGTCACGAAACCCGAGTTCAAGCCCTCAAAAGCGCTTGCCGCCGCGAATTTCGTGCTCTCTGCACCAACGCCGCAACATCTGCCGCCGGACCGTGGCGCCGAAATCGCCTTCGCCGGCCGTTCGAACGCCGGTAAATCGAGCGCGCTCAACGCGCTGACCGGGCAAAGTGCCTTGGCGCGAGTATCGAAGACGCCAGGTCGCACGCAGCAACTCGTCGTGTTCCAGATTGATGAGTCACGCCGGCTGATCGACCTTCCCGGCTACGGTTTCGCCAAAGTGCCTGGCGAGATCCAGGAAGTCTGGCATCGCGCGTTGGACGAATACTTCCGCGAACGCCAATCGCTCGCGGGATTGCTGCTGGCGATGGACGTGCGGCACCCACTCACCGAATACGATCAGATCATGCTGGCGTTTGCGCGCGCACGGGTACTGCCGGTGCATATTTTGTTGACCAAGGCGGACAAGCTTGGTCGTAGCGCCGCGACGAATGTGCTGCATACGGTTCGCAAGGGGCTCGCAGACCATCGCGCCGCTGCCAGTGTGCAACTGTTCTCGTCGACCGAACGCAGCGGTCTCGATGTCGCGACAAAGTGGGTCGAAACACGGTTGGGTATTTCTGACCAGCCATGACGCTCGTCACATGACATTTGTACATGTGACCGGCACGATGCCGGGTCGGCTGCGGTTTCGCCGTTGCCACCACACCCTTATGAGGACTAACCGATGACACTGAATCGACTCGCCTTCGGGCTGGCCGCGGTGCTTGCCGCACTTCCGGTCGCGGCCGAATACAAGGCACCGATCGACATTCCGTACCAACAATTTCGGCTCGACAATGGGCTGACGGTGATCGTGCATGAGGATCACAAGGCGCCCATCGTCGCGGTGAATCTCTGGTACCACGTCGGTTCCAAGAACGAACAGGCCGGTCGCACCGGTTTCGCGCATCTGTTTGAACATCTGATGTTCCAGGGCTCGGAGAACTACAAGGACGAATTCTTCAAACCATTCGAGAACGTCGGTGCCACCGACCAGAACGGCACCACCGATTTCGATCGCACCAACTATTTTCAGAACGTGCCGACCACCGCCCTCGATACCGCGTTGTGGATGGAATCCGATCGCATGGGCCATCTGCTTGGCGCGATCGACCAGAAGGTGCTCGATGAGCAGCGCGGCGTCGTCCAGAACGAGAAGCGTCAGGGCGACAACTCGCCTTACGGCAAGACTTGGTACAGCCTGCTCGAAGGCGTATTTCCAGAAGGCCATCCGTATCGTTGGGAGACCATCGGCTCGATGGACGACTTGAATGCCGCCAGCCTCGATGACGTCAAAAACTGGTTCAAGACCTGGTATGGCCCGTCGAATACGGTACTGGTGCTGGCCGGTGACATCGATGTCGAGACTGCGCGCAGCAAGGTCGAAACCTATTTCGGTGATATTCCACCTGGCGGTCCGCTCACCAAGCGCGATGTCTGGGCGCCGAAGATGACGTCGCCCGCGCGCGATGAAATGCAGGACCGGGTAGCGCAGACGCGCATCATCCGTGCGTGGATGGCACCGCCGGCAACGGCACGTTCGTCCGATGAACTCAGTCTGTTCGCGCGCGTGCTTGGGCAGGGCAAAACCTCGCGTCTGGTTCAGCGCTTGGTGCTGAAGGATCAGTTGGCGAGCAGCGTTGCATCGTTCCAGTACGGGCTGGAAATTGCTGGGTTGTTCATTGTTCAGGCGGATTTGAAACCGGGGGCGGACGTTGCCCAGGTCGAGTCGATCATCGACGAGGAACTCGCGAAGCTGATCGCCGAGGGGCCGACGACCGCGGAACTCAAGCGTGCGCGCGTCGCCATCGAGGCGGGCGTGATCCGCGGTGCCGAACGTATCGGCGGCTTCGGCGGTAAAGCCGATTTGCTGGCCGAATGCGCGACCTATGCGCATGATCCGGACTGCTACAAGACGTCGCTCGCGAACATGGACGCGGCGACACCGGCCAGCATCCGCGCCGCTGCAACGGAATGGCTGACGCCAAACCATTACACGCTGACGATCTCGCCGTTTGCCGAGGTCAAGGCTGGCACCGCCAAGGTCGACCGCAGCAAGGGCCTGCCCGAGACCACGAGTTTCCCGGACTTGGCGTTTCCGAGCATCCAGCGCGGCGCAACCAAGAACGGTATCGAAGTCGTGTTGGCCGAGCGTCATGAAGTGCCGGTTGTACAGATGCGGATGATCTTCGATGCCGGCTATGCCGCGGATCAAGGCCGCAAGCTCGGGACGGCCAGCTTCACGATGAATATGCTGGACGAAGGCACGAAGACCCGCGACGCGATTGCGATTGCTGCGCGCAGCGAGGAACTGGGTGCGCAAATCGGCGCCTTCAACTCGCTCGATATCTCCGGCGCGACGCTTTCGGCGCTGAAGACCGAACTGGTCGGGTCGTTGGATCTGTTCGCCGATGTCGTGCGCAATCCGGCGTTCGATGCCAAGGAAATGGTGCGCGTAAAAGGCCAGTGGATGGCGCAGATTGCGCAGGAGAAGACCAGTCCGAATGCACTCGGTATGCGTGTGTTGCCGCCGCTGTTGTACGGCGAAGGCCATGCATACGCGATTCCGTTAACCGGTTCAGGTACCGAAGCGTCGATTACGTCACTCACACCCGAGGACCTGGCCACTTTCCACCGCGATTTCGTGCGTGCCAACAATGCCCGAATTATCGTTGTCGGCGACACCACGATGGCCGAGATCACCGCTGAACTGAATCGTGTGTTCGGTGATTGGCCGTCGGACAAAATGAAGCGCCCGGACAAGAACATCGCCGAAGTGGCGGTGCAATCGAAGCCGCGTATTTTCCTGATCGACAAGCCGAATGCCGAGCAGTCGGTGATTCTCGCCGGTCAACTGATTCCGTCGAGTAAGGCCGCCGATCGTCAGGTTACGCAGACTGCGAATTCGGTGTTTGGTGGCGAATTCACTGCGCGCATCAACATGAACCTGCGCGAAGACAAGCACTGGGCGTATGGTGCTTACTCGTACGCGAGTGGTGCACTTGGCCAACGTCCGCTGATGGTTTCGGCCGGCGTGCAGTCAGACAAGACCATCGAGTCGATCAAGGAACTGCAGCGTGAGTTTGTCGAGTATTCGGGAACGCGTCCGCCGACCGACGCTGAAATCCTGAAGATCAAGATTGGCGACGTGCGCAGCCTGCCTGGTTCGTTCGAAACCGCTGCCGCCGTGCTCGGTGCACTGTCGGACATCGTCATCTACGGCCGCCCAGACGACTATGTGCAGACGTTGAAGGCGAGTATCGAAGCGCAGAACGACAAGGACATCGCGGCAGCGGCGAAAAAATATTTCCAGCCCGACGCACTGACGTGGGTAGTCGTTGGCGATCTGTCGAAAATCGAGACCGGCATCCGCGCACTCAACATTGGCGAGTTGAAGGTGCTCGACGCCGACGGCAAGATTTTGCGCTAATCGGACTTTCTGCCGCGCCGATCACATCGGCGCGGTAGTCACTCGTCGATGCGCACACTCGCAACTGCTGCGGCGCGTGGCTCTGACAACTTCATGTGGCTGCGCCATGCCGCGGCCATCATGGTGTTGTGGGCGCATTCCTACGGTATGTCCTCGTCGGGATTGGCCGAACCGCTTTCGCGTTGGTTGGCCGGCTTTGATGCTGGTCGTGGCGCGGTATATCTGTTTTTCGCGACCAGCGGGTACTTGATCGCACTCAGTCTGGTCCGCAATGACGCGGTACTGCGTTATGTCTGGCATCGCAGCCTGCGCATCTATCCGGCCTATGCGGCGTGCTTGTTGTTTTGCGTATTCGTTGTCGGTGCAACTTTCACGTCCTTGCCGATCGCCGACTATTTTGCACATCACGACACTTGGTTGTATTTCGTTCACAACTGGTTGCCACTGTCGATGCAGTGGGGCCTGCCCGGCGTATTCGAGCAAAATCCCTATCCGCGAATCGTGAACGGATCGTTGTGGTCGCTGGGTGCAGAAATCCGCTGGTACTTTTTCTTTGGCGTGTTTGCGCTGCTGCAATTGTTTCGCCATCGCATTCTGTTCACGCTGGTCGCGGCGGCGTTGATGATTGACGCCGTGCGTCGTCACGGATTGGCACCAACCGACAGCACCGGTTCGCAGGCCATCACGCAACTATTCCTGCTCGGCGCACTCGCGGCGTTGTGGCGCGACCGATTGCCGCTTTCCGCGCGACTGCTCGGGGTGTTGATTTTGCTGGTCGGAGCAACACTGCAGACAGCGTTCGCTGGCAGCCTGTTGCTGCTGACCTGTGTGTACTTTGTGCTGGTTGTCGCGTACCGAATGCCGGCATTGCCGAGGCTGCGCGAAGACTGGTCCTACGGCATCTTTCTGTATGGCGCGCCGGTGCAGCAGTCGCTGGTAGCGCTGTGGCACGACCTGCCGCCGTTACTGCTGTTCCTGGTCGGCACAGTCGCCGCTACAGCACTGGCGGCGTTGTCGTGGCGCTTTGTCGAGCAACCGGCGTTGCGCCAGAAGCACCGATTTGACCGTACCGCTATTGCGCTTCCGCGTCGGCTTCCTTGAGTCGGTCGCGCGCGCTCTGTCCGATGATGTCTTCGACGCCACGTGCCTTTTTCATCGCTTCGCCTTGGGATTCCAGTACCGTTCCCTTGAGCGGATTGCCCTTGGGATCTTGGCGCTCCGCTTGGATGGCCGGGTCGACTGGCGTGGTGTCGCTGCTGCAGGCGGCAAGCGCACCGCAGAGCGCGATGGCCGAAATGGTGATGGACAGGATGCGCATGGCGTGGCCTCGGTGATAATGCACCGATCCTAGCGGGAGAACGGCTGCGATGAATGTGCGCTGGCGTCTGGACGGAAAAATCGCGCTGGTTACCGGTGCGAGCAAGGGTATCGGGCTGGCGACGGTGCAAGAACTGGCTGCGTTCGGCGCCGACGTGTTGATGGTCGCGCGCGATGCCGAGGTCCTGGAAGCCCGCCGCGCCGAGCTTGAAGTGGCGTATCCAAAGCAGCGTGTGCTGGCCTTTGCCGCTGACTTGGCCGACGCCGAACAACGCCTCGACTTGTTCGACTGGATTCACGACCTGGGGTGCGGTCTCGATATCGTCGTCAACAATGTCGGTGGCAATGTCACGCGCGCAACGCTGGACTACGCGCTCGACGAAGTGCGTCAGGTGTTCGAGTTGAACGTGATCACCGCGTTCGAGGTCTGCCGCATGGCACAGCCACTGCTGGTTCGCCACGGCGAAGGCGTGATCGTCAATGTCGGCTCGGTTTCCGGCATCACCGCAGTACGCACCGGTTCACCGTATGGCATGAGCAAGGCCGCGATCACGCAGCTCACGCGCAATCTCGCGATTGAATGGGCGGGCGAAGGCATCCGCGTGAATGCGGTTGCGCCCTGGTACATCCGCACCCAGCGGACCGAAGCCAAGTTGGCGAACCCGGACTATCTCGAAGAGATCATCGCGCATACACCGATGGGACGGGTCGGCGAACCTGAAGAAGTTGCTGCCGTGATCGCGTTCCTATGTCTGCCGGCATCATCGTATGTGACCGGCGAAACCATCGCCGTCGATGGTGGTTTTCTGCGCGATGGGTTTTGACGATGCGTCGGCGCTAACAACCGACCGAACGCAGCGTTGCAGCGGCGCCGACCAGTTCCCGAGCACCTGAATGCGGTCGCCCAGCATGAACTGCAATGCACAGTCGCGTACTTCCGTGCCGTCGCTGCACGCCATCCGCAAGCGGCCGGCCGTCTGTCCGAACAAGGTAAATGCGTGATCGAGTCCAGCTAATGACAAAGCATCGCCGTTTGCCGAATAGGCGGTCGTGACCGCTCCAGACAACGTCCCGGGCAAGTCACGCAGATAAAACAGCACGTCGTCGTGAGTGGCACCGACACGCTTGCCGCTGGCGCCGGTTTCATTGTCGAGCAACGGATCGTTCACGGCGTCGACGGCGACACTGCGCTTTTCCAAGCGCGTGCTGCCGTGCTCGTCCTGCACCAGCGCGAACCAGGTATCACCGTTGCGGGCGCTGATTTCGTCGCCGTGATAATCCCCCGGCAGCATCAACTCGGTTGCAGAAACAGAGCAGGCACAGACACCACAGACGGTGAGGTAGGCAAGGCGAGGCAGAAACATGCAGGCTCCGTGGATAGCGCCACAGTGTCGCGAAACGCGTGATCAACGCGATGTCGTGTTCACGACAAATTCGGACTTTGTGCGGGCGGTTCATCGATGCGTTCGAGTGACCCCCGATTTGCGGGGTGCCGCAGCTCGCCTGTCGTCCGTAGTATCGCTTCCGTAAACAGTGACGATCAGGTGTCGTAGAGCACCGCGCCCGATTCCATGGCCGGCATACAGGGACGAGGCCGGCTCTGGTTTTCCGTCAGTGTGCGGCGCGGTCGACCAGGCCGCGGCGTGTTGCTTCCAGCGTTGCTTCGGCGCGCGAATTGATCTGCAGCTTGCGGTAGATGTCCTTGACGTAGCCGGCAACGGTATGGCGGGTCAGTTGCAGCGCAGTCGCGGTGTCGATCACCGTCAGCCCTTTCGCGATCAACTTGAGCACATCGCGTTCGCGCGCCGTGAGCGGACTATCCGCCGTTGTTGTCGCTGGCGCTGGCGCCTGAAAATGTCGCAGGACGCGTCGTGCGATCGACGGCGACAGCGGCGGCTGGCCGTCGACGATGCCGCGCAGTAGTTCCGCGATCGACTCGACCGTCGCATCCTTGAGCAAGTAACCATGCGCACCGGCGCGCAATGCTGGAAACAGGTGCGCGTCGTCATCGAACACGGTGGTCACGACGACCTGGGTCTGCGGCGCATCGCGCACCAGCATTTCGATCAACTGCATGCCGGAACCGTCGGGCAGGCCGAGATCGCATAGCACCAGTGGCGGCGGCGACTGCAGCGCCGCGCGACCGCTGGCGACATCCTCGGCGTAGCGGATCTCGATACCGGGGAAGGCGAGCGCAAGTGCACGCGTCAGCCAATCACGGCAATGGTCGAGATCGTCGACGACCAGGGCCGAGGCGAAGCCACTCATGCGGCCTGCTCCGCGGCGTCGTTCAAGGCGACGCTGAGGATGACCTTGGTGCCGTGTCCGGTGGCGTCGCGCCACGTGACATTGCCGTCCAGTTCTTTCGCGCGTTCGCGCATGTTGTCGGTGCCGCGTCCACGCCCGGCACTGCCGCGCCCGATGCCGTCATCGCTGAGTTCAAGGGTCAGGCGCTGCGCGGTCGCATCGACGCGCACTCGCAGCCGGGTCGCACCGGCATGGCGGATGGTGTTGCTGATCGCTTCGCGCACGATGCGGAACAGATGTAACGCTTGCTGTTGCGACAGCGGCGGATCGGCGATTTCCTCGCCATCCTGCCAGTCCAGCGTGATCTTCACTGCGGCCAGTCGTTGCGTTGCCTCGGAGCGGATATCAGCGAGCACATCGCCGAGCGTGCCGGGTTCACCGCGTGACCGCGTGACGACGTCGCGCAGATCTTGCAGGACGGCGCGCGCCAGGTCGGCTTGGCGCGGGTCATTCGCGGTGTGGATCAACTGCAGCAGTTTGGCGCCAAGATCGTCATGTAAATCGGCGTAAATACGCTCCCGCTCCTCTGCCAGCGCTTGCGCAGTAGCGGCGGTAGTGACGGCAACCGGCAGTGCCGTCGTGGCGTGACGCAGGTACAGCCATGCACCGAGAACTCCGGCGAGGAAGGCGAGCAGGACGGCGAATGCAGTCATGACCCTATCTTGCCGCAGCCGCGCCCGCGCAGCCAGCCACGGCACAGCGGATTGGCATGCGCTTCATCGGCGGTTCGGTGCGGACGTCAGCGCTTTGGTGCGTAGCGGTCGCGCAGTAAGGTTTGCCGCGACACCATCGGCTGAGCTTCGCCGCCGATCCAGACTTGCGTCGCGAGCGAAGAAACATCGAGCGGGTCGCCGTCCCAGAGCACGAGATCGGCGCGCTGCCCGACCGCGATGCGGCCACGGTCGCCGGCACCGAAGATTGCAGCGGGATTTGCGGTAATTGCCGCCAGTCCAGCGTCCCAAGGTAGTCCATTGGCAACCGCAATGCCGGCTCCCTGGCGCAACTTGCGCGCCATGTGCGAGGCATCGCCGGACTGCGAAAACGCGACTGTGACTCCCGCCTTGTGCAAACGCGCGGCATTTTCCAGCGTCGCACCGAACTGATCGAAATTGCCCGGAAGGTTCACGAACGGATCGACCAACACCGGAGCCTTGGCGGACGCCAGTTCAGCGGCGACTTGCCAGGCCTCCGCACCGCCGACAATCACCGGCCGCATCCCGTGCTTCTTCGCAAACGCCAGGGCGCGGCGGATATCGATGGCACGATTGACGGAGAGCACCACGCGTCCGCCGGAAAGGTATTTTGCCAACGTCTCGCGCCCGGCCACCGTGAGCAGACGCTCGCCTTCGAACAGCGCGCCGCGCGTCTCGCGGATCGCCTGGTCGAGCAGCATGTATTGAGCTGCCCGCGAATTTCCGGTGAGTGATGATGCGCCACTGCCGAGTGCGATGAACAGCGAACGCGACGCCGGCAGCAGATCAATGCTGCGGCCATCCAGTGTTGCCAGCCCCCCCTGACCGCCGACCAGCGTGCCGCCCGCCATCGCGCTCGGTGCCAGCATGGTGAAGGTGATGCCTTCAACGACCTGCACCGGAATCACCATCGAGGCCGGGTTGTAGGCATAAGCCAGATCGAATTCAGGCCGCATCGACATCGGCTGCGCCGGCATCACCGCACCCGGCGTGTAGGCGTTGTCGACCGTAGTGACTTCGGCCGAGACGTCTTCAAGCCCGAGCGCCGTAAGCCCGCCGAACAATCCGGGGGTGAGCGCTTTGCCATTGGCATCGACGATACGAGCATCGGCGACGACGATGGCCTTGCCGATCTGCGCGATCAAGCCATCGCGAATCAACACGTCACTGTTTTCCAGCACGCCGGCAGTGTCGACCGTATGCACGCGTGCACCGCGGATCAGCACGGTTTCGGCGGCGACTTGGGTGCTCGCAGCGAATGCGAGAGACAAAGCGATCAGTCGACGGCTCATGGCGTCACCTCCTTCTGCATTCCCAACATCACGTCGGCTTGATGCCAAGTCGAACGATCGTTGCGGTCATAGCGCAGTGCACCGTCGATGAATACTTGCTCGGCCTTGGCATAGACGCTGAACGGTGTGCCGTTCCAGATCACTACGTCGGCCTGCTTGCCGGCTTCGAGTGTGCCGACGCGATCAGCGACGCCGAGTGCTTTTGCGGCATTCGCGGTGAGCCAGCGAATCGCGTGCTCGGGCGTGATGCCGAGTCCGGCGCGATTGCCGTAGGCCATTGCCTTGGCCGCTTCTTGGTTCAGGCGCTGGATGCCTTCGCCGGAATCGGAGTGGACAATGGCACAGCCGTTCTTTGCCGCATCGACGAAGGCGATGTTTTCCTGGATGCCGTCGAGCGCTTCCATCTTGAAGCCCCACCAGTCTGCCCACAACGCTGCACACACGCCCTTTTTCGCCAGCAGGTCAGCGATCTTGTAAGCCTCGACACCGTGGTGAAAGGCGGTGATCTTGAAACTGAATTCTTCAGAAAGATCGATCATCGTCGCCATCTCGTCGGCGCGATAACAGTGGTTATGCACCAGAATCTCCCCACGCAACGCACCGGCGAGCGTCTCCAGTGCCAAATCGGTCTTCGGTGGCGTCGGGCGGTCGCCACGCTTGCCCTTGTCACCACTCTCCCAGACCACCAGTTTCCGCGTGAATTCATCCTGCGCGCGCATGTATTCCTGCGCGTCGAGAAACGCCTTGCGGTAGCCGGCGACATTGCCCATGTTGGTCATTGGCGCCGCGCCTTTGCTGCCATAGACGCGCTTCGGGTTTTCGCCGCACGCGAACTTCAGGCCATGCGGCGCATCCGGAAACTTCATCGCCTGATAGGTTGTTGCGGGCACGTTCTTGATCGTGACGCCGCGACCGCCGATCAGATTTGCCGAACCCGGCAGGATTTGCATCGAGGTGACGCCACCGGCGCGCGCCGTGTCGAAACCGGGATCGTTCGGGTTCAACGAATGCTCGGCCCATACATTCGGTGTGGTCGGCGCCGTCATCTCATTGCCGTCGTTGTGCGCACTCATACCCGGCGAGGCATACACACCCAGGTGGGAATGCACATCGATGATGCCCGGCGTGACGACCTTGCCGTGACCGTCGATCACGCGTGCGCCGTCCGGTGTATCGAGATCGGCGCCGATCGCCGCGATTTTGCCGTTCGCCAACAGCAGGTCGGCGTCATCAAGTTTATCGCCATTGCCGATCAACACGGTCGCGTTGCGGATCAACACCGGCGCGCTGGTCGGAACCTGATAGGTGCTCGGGTAGGGCGCTTCCGCAGCCATCGCCGGCAACGACAACGTGAGCGCGATCGCGATCGCCGTGCGCAACAGTTTCACGTGGGACTCTCCGTGATGGGAAAGTCCGAACTATGCCAGAGGTACCCGGCACCACCCGGTCCGATGTTCACGGGTGGCGGCTGTGTGGACGCGACTCGTCACGTGCGCCAGAAATGGTTCAGCACGGCGACGCCGCCACGGCCTGGCCGATAGGCATGGAGTAACGCACCATGCACATAGTCGGTGGCGTGGGCGCATGCCTCGGGCAGTGCCTGGTCGCGTAGCAAATGAGCGGCGATGGCTGCTGCCAGAGTGCAGCCGGTGCCGTGACCTTCGACATCGAGCCGTGTATGCACGAACTGTGCACGTAAATCGCCCGCAGCGAGTCGGTCAATCATGCGCTCACCGGCCAGATGTCCACCTTTGAGCAATACCGACGCAGCCCCCAACTCGAGCAACGCTTCCAGTGCAGCCGAAGCGGCGTCGCCATCGACGATACGTCGGTTAAGCAGCAGTTCCGCCTCAGGAATATTCGGCGTGATCAAGGTCGCGATTGGAATCAGGCGCGTGCGTAGCGCATCAAGCGCCGACGCTTCCAGCAATTTCGCCCCCGAGCTGGCGACCATCACCGGATCGACCACGATGTGTGGCGGACGCCAGTAGGCGAGCGCATCGGCGACGGCGTGGATGATCTCGGCTGTCGCCAGCATGCCGAGCTTGACGGCGCCGATACGAAAATCGTCGAAGCAGGCATCGATTTGTGCGCGCAGAAACGTCGGCGGCGGCACATGCACGGCGGTGACACCGCGGGTGTGCTGCGCGGTCAACGCGGCAATCGCCGATAGCCCATGCACGCCATGTGCGGCAAAGGTCTTCAAGTCTGCCTGAATGCCGGCGCCACCGCCGCTGTCGGAACCGGCGATGGTGAGTGCACACAGCGGGCGATTGTCGGTCATCGACTTATTCCAAGAAAGCGTTGAATGATACGCGGCTCCAGCAACGCTACGGGGCAGCCCGGGCAAGTGACGGTCGCTCGTCCGCGCGCCGCAGGTCGGCGTCGAACCTCTACAATGGTGCAAATACGACGATGGAGAAGAAGATGAAAGAAAAGGACGAGATCGTTGCCAACTGGTTGCCGCGCTATACCGGCGTGCCGCTGACCGAATTTGGCGAACACATTCTGCTGACCAATTTCGGTGGCTACTTGGAAGTGTTCAAGCGCGTGATTGGTGGTGGCGAGATTCGCGGCGCCGATCGCCCGATGCCCAGTGTCACCTTCGACGGCATCACCATGATCAACTTCGGCATGGGCAGCCCCAACGCCGCGACGATGATGGATCTGCTCTCGGCGATCACACCCAAGGCGGCGCTGTTCCTGGGCAAATGCGGCGGGCTGAAGCGCAAGAATGAGATTGGCGACCTGGTGTTGCCGATCGCCGCGATCCGCGGCGAGGGAACATCCAACGACTACCAGTTGCCGGAAGTGCCGGCACTACCCGCATTCTCGTTGCAGCGCGCAGTGTCGACGATGATCCGCGACCTTGACCACGATTACTGGACCGGTACCGTCTACACCACCAATCGCCGTGTTTGGGAACACGACGAGGCGTTCAAGGAATACCTTCGCAAAACTCGCGCGATGGCCATCGATATGGAGACCGCGACGATATTCGCGGCCGGGTTCCACAACGAGATTCCTTCAGGTGCTTTGTTGCTGGTCTCGGACCAGCCGATGATCCCGGAAGGTGTGAAGACCGAGGCGTCGGACAAGAAGGTCACCGAAGGCTTCGTCGATGCCCACGTAAAAATCGGCATCGAGGCACTGCGGCTGATCCGTCGCCACGGCAAATCTGTCAAACACCTGCGCTTCGACGAATAACGAAGGCTGAAAACGGTGGCGGGGCCGAAGCCCCGTCGTCGATCAGAACGCGAATTGCAGCAGGATCACGGTCGGTTCGGCGTCCGGCTTGGCCGGATCGAATTGCACACGACAGGTAAATTCCTGCTTGGATTCATTGGCCTGAGCCGAGTCCAGCGTAATTTCCGAATCGATGTCGAGCATGTCGGTGCCATCGGCTTTGGCAGTCGCGGCAATCTTCTTGATGTCGGCCAAGTACGGGCGATCTTTCTCGATCTTGGACTCGAACTCTTTGACGCAGGCCTTGGCTGCGCGTGTTTCGCGCGTCTCGCTGCATCCGCTCAGCAACAACGCAGCGCCGATCAGCAAGCCGAAACCGGACGCCTTCACAAACGCAATCGCATGCATTGCCGTTCCTTTTCGTTGTGAGGAGAAGCCTAGCGTATGGTGACCGGCGTCACAAACCTTGGAACCTGCAAGCGATTGCGGCACGGGGCGATGCAGCGGATGCGCATCAATAGCGCGGCACGCTGGAATCGACCCGCTGCGACCAAGCATCGATACCGCCTTCGACATTGAACAGGTGGCTGAATCCGGCGGTACGGAAGCGCTCGGCGACGACCCGACTGGACTGGCCGTGATGGCACAGGAAGGCCAGCGGCGTATCCTTCGGCAGGGCCAGCAGGGCATTTTCCTCATCGTCGAGAATGCGCGCACCGGCGAACGCTGCACACGCGCGCGCTGCGGCCGGGCGCACGTCGACGACCTGCAGCGCACCTTGGTCGAGTGCCTGCGCCAACGTCTCCACGTCCATCGCCTTTACCGCGATGGGTGCATTCGGATTGCGTAGCGACAGGCCTGCGCCCTGTGCCGTCTCCACCCAGTCGATCTGCAGTCCCTGCGAACGCTGCGCGGTCGGCAGGTCCATGCGAATGGCAATGCCCGCATCGCGCGCGACGATATCGTGATCGGTTGCGGGCTTCAGGAAGAACTGCGCATGGAAGCGTTCATCGATGCCGAGGTGCAGCACCTCGCCATCGCCATCGCGTGTGGCTGCGCGCAGGGCGTCTGCGGCAGCGGCGCTGATGTGGATGGTCGGCGGCGTGCGATCGGGAACCGGCAGACCGAGCAACTCGTGCAACGCGCCACTGTTGGCCATGTCGTCAAGAATGTCGGCGCCACCGACCAGTTCACCGCGCACATACAGTTGCGGAATCGTTGGCCACTGACCATAGACCTTGATCGCCTCGCGCAGTTCGGGATCGACGATCACGTCGACATCGTGAAAGTCAGGCGTCACCGCGGTCAACGTGTTCACGGCACCGGCCGAGAAGCCACAGCGCGGCGCTGTGCGTGTGCCTTTCATGAATAACACGATGTTGTGTTGCGCGAGCAGCACGTCGATACGGCTGCGAAGTTCGGGGCTGAGGCTCATCGGCGTGTCTCCGGTTTCGAGGCGCGCATGCTAGCGGAATGGTCGTGATCATTGCCTTGCGCGGATCGCGTCTCAGGCGCAATCCCGTTACCCTGCGCGACTTTCCTTGGAACGGAGAACATACGCATGCTGCGTCGAACCCTGCTGGCCACCGCGATCGCCGGTGCGCTGATGATGAACGTCCACGCGCAACAAGCGCCGGCCGATACTGCGACCAGTATTCCGCTGACGTACGTCGGCACCAATGTCAGTGCCGGCGTCAGCGTCTCGGACGAAGGCGACTTTGGCGGTGAGGTGCGTGCGTTTTGGGGAATCAAGCCGAAGTCACTGTGGTTTGGTGAAGCTTGGGGCCAGGACTACGGCGCCGCCGGCTTGAAGGTCGGCCGCCATTGGATCTTCGGTTCGGGCTCACACGAGCAAGAAGCCGAGGCGCCGGGATCGGTCACTGTGGCCAAAGTATTCGCTGCGGTCGATCGCAATCGCTTCAATGACCAGAAAGCGACGCTGGGTGTCGGCATCGAGCGAGAGCGTTGGTTTGGCAGCGTGTCGGTCAGTAGCGCACTCACCGATGAGCGTCTTGTCGGCAGCGACCTCGGCGTGCAGAACAACCTGCTCACCGGCACCGACAACGGTCGCCCGTACCAACAAGCGCAGACGATCGAGACTCTGGTCGAAACCTTTGAACACCCTTACCAGACCGGGGCCGGCGTGCGTTTTGGTCGGTTCTTTGATGCGCAGTCATTCCGTTTACAAGGTGGATTCGACTATGAGCATGGCGACTTCGACAGCCGCCAGTACACGGCATCGCTTGGCGCGCAGAAGTACTTCAGCGGTACCGGCCACAGCCTTGGTCTCGACATCGAAGCGCTGGACAAGGATGGGCTATTCGAGACCGACCGCAGCGATACCCGCGCTTGGTTGACCTACCGTTACGAGTTCGGCGGCGATTCCTTCCGCCCGACGCAGCGCATCGAGAATGTTGAGCACAAACGCGATGTGACGCGCGAGGTGCCGTCGGAACCAGTGGTCGTGCGCAACGAGATTCAGATGAGTGCCGATGCTTTTTTTGGGCTCGATTCGGCCGTGCTGACCGCGACCGGTATTGATGCGCTGCAGACGGTGGTCGATGCGATTCGTGGTGGTAAGCGTGTCAGCCGTGTCGCCGTCGTCGGCCATACCTGCGACTTGGGTTCGGAGACTTACAACCAGAAACTGTCGGAGCGACGAGCGAGCGCCGTGCGCGACTGGTTCGCCACGCAGGGCATCGATGCGGCGGAGTTCGATGTCGGGGGCAAGGGCGAACTCGCTCCGAAGTATCCAAATACGCGTGACGAACGTTCGAAAAATCGCCGCGTTGATGTGAGCTTCCTGACCGTCGAAGATAAAACTGAAACACCGGCTCCGACGACGACAACCGAGACGGTCATCGAATGGGTGAAGACGCCGGTGGCGCTGCCAAGCGCCTGGATTGATCGCGCATTGCGCAATCCGGCTCAACACAAGCGCAGCGTCGATGTCTATCGCTACGAAGAGACCACGGTGTCGGAGACGCTCGGAGCGCGCGTCTATCTCAATCGCCAGCCGGTCGCGGTCAACGACGCCGCCACGGTATTGCGTGACAATCCCGTCAACATTGCCGTGCTGGCCAATGACAGCGATCCCGACGGCAATTCGCTGACGGTTACCGCCACGACTCAGGCGACGCATGGCACGGTCAGCTTCACGACCAATGCCGTGACCTACACGCCCGCCGCGGGCTATGTCGGTGCCGACAGCTTCAGTTACACCATCAGCGATGGTGCCGGTGGTACTGCCACGGCCACGGTGACCATTGCCGTGACCGATCGCGCACCGATTGCGAATGCCGACACCGCCACGACGCGTATCGATACGCCGGTCACGATCAAAGTGATGGCCAACGACAGCGATCCCGATGGCGATGCGTTTCAGGTCAGTGCCGTCGGATCGCCGAGTCATGGCACCGCTACGATCAGTGGCGGCGCGGTGGCCTACACGCCGGCGGCGGGATTCGTTGGCAGCGACAGCTTCAGCTACACCATTACCGACGTGCATGGATCAACGGCGTCGGCGACGGTGACGGTGGCTGTGGAAGCCGGCAATCGTGCGCCGGTTGCGGTGGATGACTACGCCGAGACCATCAACCTGGCCTGGGTGCTGGTCAATGCGCTGGCCAACGACAGCGATCCGGATGGTGATGCGATCAGCGTCGTGTCATTCACGCAACCGGTGAACGGTATCGCCGTACAAGTTGCGCCTGGCCAGTTCCACTACAAGGCCAATGCCAGCTTTTGCGGTCTCGATAGCTTCACTTACACGATTCGCGACAGCGCCGGCCTTGAGGCCACCGCAACCGTGACAGTGAACGTGCTCGACTGAGTTCGCGGTTTTCTTCACCAAAAAAAGGGCGGCTTGATGGCCGCCCTTTTTGTACTTCGAGCTGCGACAGCAATTACTCGAAACTGTCCTCGAACACGCCGTCCGCCGGGCCCAATTGGGTCGAACCCGAGAGGCACCAGCGTGTCAGCGTGCCAGTATCCCCGCTGGCGACGTCCGACACCGTGAGACGCCACGTGCCGGCACGCTCCTGACCATCGAAGGCGGCCAGCAGATTGTTCGGCGTGAAGGTGCCATTGATCGTCGGCACTGCGCTGGCGCACTGGGTTTCGACTGCGCCGCCTGCGGCCTCATCATCCAGCGTGGCATTGATGTCATGGCGGTTGCAACCGTAAGTCGAGCCCGGCTGACCAGGACGATCGATGACGATCACCGACGTGCCGGTGCTGACATTGGTCAGCGTGAAGATCAGGTCACCGACCCACGAGTGGGTGGCTTCGATCTTGACGTTCAGATCGGTGATCGTGCCGCCATTGGCGACCACGAGGTCGGAGGTGACGCCGGTCGGGTTGCCGTCCGGAATCGCCAGGGCAGGCACCGGTTCCGCGCAGAAGAAGGCTTCGGTGGTGAACGAGAACGTCGGCGAATTGCTGCCCGCACCGCAGGGATTCGTCGAGCGGACGCGCCAGAAATATTCTGTCGAGCCCTGCAGCGGCGTCGCCACGTTGTGACTGGTTCCGGTCACCGTCTGCGTGTACACGATGGTTCCGAAGGCGTTGTCAGTAGCAACTTCCAACACATAACTACCGGCCTCAGTGGCCGCCGACCAAGTCAAACTCGGTGAAACCGCGACGTCTACCGCGGCGTTCGCCGGTGCCGATAGCGCCGGCGTTGACGGGCTCGCAGCGAAAACGGTCAAGGACAGCGGCAGATCGAAATTCTGTGTGCCGTTGGTGCCGTGGACGTTGATCGGGTAAGTACCCGCAGCGACCGTGGTGGTGTTGCCGAAAGTCAGCGTCGACGTGCTAGGTGCGGGCGCCGGGTTGGTCGAAAACGTTGTCGTCGACGGTGCCGGATTGCCGGTGGCCGACAGTGTGGCCGTGGCCGGTGCCGTCCACGCTTCACCGACGGTGATCGGGAATACCGCATCGGTGCCGGCGCAGATTTGCTGACTGGCCGTTTCTGCGCCAAGGAAGTTACAAGAATCCGGAATGTTGAAGCCATTGGTCGGCGAGGTGCTGTTCGCGCCGCCGGAGACGGCGTTCGAACCCAGTCCGTATTCGGCAAAGGCACGCCAGATCGTGCAGGTGTCAGCGCCGTTGTAGGGCGCGGCATTGGCGGCCGCGATGATGCCATCGCGGATGTCGGTGAAGGCCGGACTACAGATCGAATTCTTCAGGCCCTGGATCGAGTAGTACATCGCGCGGATATTGCCCTTGTCCGCGACCGTGCCGGTGTAATTGTCGAGGTCGGCGTCATAGCCATGCTTGTCGATCAGCGCCCAACTGACCTGCCAGAATGCCTGCGCCCATTTCTCGCCGACGCCGTGCGGCACTGCGGAGCCGGAGACATTGGCATACGTCCACAGGTTTTCTTGCGGCTGCGCATTCACCGCCGGATCGCCGTCGTAGTAGTCGGTGCGAATGCCTACACCCGTCGTCGCCTGATTCAGCGCGTAGGTGCCGATGCTGCGCATGCGCGAGGTTGCGTCGGGCTGGGTGTAGTACAGCGACCACCAATCCGACAGACCTTCGCCGGCTTGCTGCGAGTTGCCGAGACAACTGACGTTGCTCGGGCCGCCGACCAAGCGATTCGAGATGCCGTGGCCGTATTCGTGCGCGATGATGCCGTTGTCGAAGTCACCATCACGATCCGGCGTCGGGCTGGTCCACACGAACATCTGCATGGTTGGGCGCGAACCGTCTGGAGGCGTGCCGAAGTTGGCGTTGTTGGTGCCTTCCCCGTCCTGAGCTTCGGCCTGTACGGAATCATTGCCGGAACCGCCATTGCCGTAATTGTTGACCTGGAAATTGCCGCCGGCCTCATTGAACCCGAACGGATAGGCGATGTCGTGCATCATGTTGTTCATGTAGAACAGGTTGGCAACTGCGGCCGGACGATAACTGGAAGGCGCCTGCGTCAAGTCGAGCGCGAAGGTGCAATTCAGTGGTGCCGTGCAATCGGGTGAACTGCCGGGATCCGGTGCATCGTTGGCATCGGTGTCGGTATAGGCCTGAGCGTTGTTGCCGATGGTGAGCGTCGATTCGGCCCCGGCGACACCATTGGTGTCGTGCCAGCCAAACGCGGAGGCGAGTACGCTGGCCGGATTGACTTGGGTTGTACGGCCATCCGCCGGCGGTAGCGGCGTGGTGTGGTTCGGGCTCTCCCTCGGTACTTCGAACACCTTGTACTGGTCTTCGGCAATCCAGCTGAACTTGGTCCAGACCTGACCGGTTTCGGCGTCGATGGTGAAATCGCCGATGTCGCGGCCACCGCCGCGTTCCCAGATCTGGAAGTTCCAGACCAGACGCGCATCGCCGGCGCCAATCGGCAACAGCATCAGCTTCGCTTCGATCGGACGCTTGGACAAGTGGTCGGCATTCATCACCGTGGTGTGCTGCACGTCGCCGTCACGGCGCGTCTGCGTGATCGGACCGACAGTGCGGTCGATGTGCTGCGCAGCGGCGGCCAGCGCTTGTTCGGCGGTCACGATCGGCTGCAGACGATTTACCGACTGCGCCAAGTTTGGCAAGAACAAGTTGTTGATGATCAGGATGCGGCCTTCATTGTCCACCGGCAGTTGCAACTGACCGTTATAGACCGGCAGGCCTTGGTACTTCTGGCGCAGGTAGAGGTTGCGGATCGGTGCCGCATTGCTCTGGACATCATCGGTGATCTCGTACTCGGCGAGGTCGGCGGCGGTGAGGCCGAGCAGGGCCGCGTGGCTCTGCAGGAACGACAGCGCGCGCGCCTTGTTATCGCCGCTACTCGGGCCGGTCAATGTGCCGACTGGATTCGACAGGGTTCGCGTCGCCCCGGTCACGGCATCGATCTCGTAGCGCAGTTCCGGCACCGAGGTGCGCAGGGATTGCAGGGCGCTGGTTTGTTCCGGCGATGGGCTGCGTGCTGCTGGCATGGTCAGCGCAATGCGCGCATCGAATTGACGGCCGTAGTGGCCTTCTTGTTTACCGCTGGCCGCGAGTGCCGGCAGGGTCAGGGCGGTAGCGATCAGGCAGGAAAGCAATGAACGCTTGAGCAAAACAGGAACAATCAACGGCATGGTCTACCCCAAGGTGTGTCGCGTGGTGAATCGCTGACTATCCCGAAACCGAGGCAGAAAGAAAAGAACGAGATGTGCAAACTGACGGGGCATTGCAGTTTTTGGCGGACATCGCCAGCGCAGCGATCCGGTGCCCGGACTCACGCTCGTGACTGACCGTCCTGCTGCCACCACGCCTGCAGTCGCGACATGCCTTCGACAATGCTCACCGCCGGCAGGTAGCCCAAATCACGTTTGGCCGCACCGATGTTGAACCAATGCGCGGTCGATAGTTGTTCGGCGAGAAACACCGTCATCGGCGGGTCGTCGTGGCGTCCGCTGACGCGGTACACGGCCTCGAACATTTTGCCGGCCAGTTTTGCGATGGCCGGTGAGATGCGTTTCGTCACCGGCGGCTGACCACAGCAACGCAGCAGGCGATTCACCATATCGTCGAGCGTGATCGGCTGGTCTTGCGAAATAAAATACGCCTTGCCTGCACATACCGCTCCCGGCGCGATGCGGTCGAGCGCGTCGACATGCGCCTGCGCGGCGTTGTCGATGTAGATCGTGTCGATCTTCTTGGGCGGACCAATAAAGCGCAGTCGCCCCGACTTCGCACGTGACAGGATGCGCGGCAACAAATGGTTGTCACCCGGACCCCAGATCAAGTGCGGACGCAGTGCGAGCGTGCCGAGTTTGGGCGAATTTGCCGCCAGTACGCGCTGTTCGGAAACGGCTTTGGTCGCCGGATAGTGCGCGTTGAACTGAGTCGAATACGGCAGGCTTTCGTTGCCGCCCTCGATGTCGTGGCCAGCGTGAACGACACTGGGTGTAGAGGTATGAACGAGCTTGCCGATGCCGTTCAGTTCGCAGGCACCGAGTACCGCCACGGTGCCGCCGATGTTGGTGCGACTAAAGTCGTCGGCTTTGCCCCAGATGCCGGCCAGCGCCGCCGTATGGATGATCGCGTCACAGCCACGACTGGCGCTCAGCACACTATCCAGCAGCGCAACATCCCCTTGCACTTGGCGCACGCCGATCGTGTCGAGTGCCGGATAGCGTGATCGCGACAGGCTGACGACGTCATCGCCGCGCGTCCGCAGAAGGCGACAGATGGCGCTGCCAAGGAATCCACCACCGCCGGTGACAAGTACTTTCATTGCGGGTACCGAATCATCATGTCAGACCGAGATCGGCCTTGTCGGCGCGCTTGCTGGCCCATTGCGCGAGGGCGAGACGATCGATCTTGGCGTTATGACGGATGTCTACCGGGAACCCGGGATGACGCCAGAAATGGCGGATGACATTGGTCGCCTCGTTGCGCAACGCAAAGTCACGCAACTCGAAACGAATACGCTTCCAATCGGACTTGCTGAGTTCGCTGCCCAGTTCGACGCAGATGCCTGGCACCGCCTTGCCATTGACGCGCACACCGACCAAGGCGGTGCGTCGCACTCTCGGATGTGCATTGAACACACCTTCGACAATCTCCGAGTAGAACACGCCGTTGCCAGTCTCCACTCGATGCACCTTGCGGCCGCAGTACCACAACCGGCCGCGGGCATCGATGTAACCGACATCGCCCATGCAATGCCAAATCCGGCCGTTGTGAGTGATCTTGGCGAGTTGCGTCGCTTCGGGTCGTGCGAAATAGCGTTCGGTCGTGGTCGGGCCACAGACGACGATTTCGCCGATGCTGCCCTGACTGACTTCATTCGCCGGCGTGAATGCGTCAACGACTTCGTCGGTCACCTTGATCAGGCGCAATTGATTGGTCGGCAAGGGTTTGCCGACGCAGATGCCTTCGCCGCGATCGGTGTGCTCGGCCAAAGCGAGGATCTCGCGCCCCTCGATGGTGCATACCGGCAGGCATTCCGTCGCGCCATACGGAGTGAAAATCTCGGCATCGTCCGGCAGCATCGAACGCAGTCGCTGCACGGTCTTCGGCGTGACCGGCGCACCAGCGGAAATCACTCGTTTCAGGGTGGTCAGGCGCTTGCCGGTGCTGGCGCCGTAATTCGCCAGCACATCGACCAAGGCGGGCGAACCGAACAGCGTGGTCACCGCATATTTTTCGATGGTACGAATCAACTTTTCCGGATCGGCACTGGCGGGTTTGGTCGGATCCATGTCTGGAATCACGCTGGTCATGCCGAGCGCCGGATCGAATAGTGCAAACGGCGGGAAGGTCGGCAGGTCGATTTCACCGGGCTGGATGCGGAACGCGGCGCGGATCGCAATGATCTGTGCGAGGAAATGACGGTGCTGGTATTCGACGCCCTTGGGTACACCGGTAGCGCCGCTGGTGAACAGGATCGCCGCCAACTGATCGGGTGCCATCGCCGCCGGTGGCACCGGCCCGTGTTTGTCGCCCAGCACCCGAATATGCGCGTACAACGCACCACCCCAGAACAGGCGCGATCCGTTCACAGTGACCCGCTGTTTGATGCTGTCGCGGCCCCAGCCGAGTAAAACGCGCCCGGCATGCGCCATCGGCACGCCGATGAACGCTTGCGGGCGAGCATCATTCAGACACTGCTTCAACGCACGCCGATCAATCCCGGGATCGATCAGTATCGGTATCGCGCCGGCGCGGAATAGCGCGAACATCAGCACGAACAATTCAATGCTCGGGCGCACCATCAACGCCGCGCGGACCCCGGGTCCGATGCCGTAAGCGATCAGCCCAGACGCGATCAGCCCAACCTCGCGTTCGAGTTCGGCGTAGGTCAGCGTTTTGTAAATCGCAACGCCGACGGCATCGCGTCCGACCGGGCAATGAATTGCGATCCGCTCGGGCTGGCGCGAGGCCATGAAGCTCAGGCTGGCGGCGATATTGCCGGTGGAAGTCGAGGTGTTGCCGGTCATGTCAGACAGCCCGCTCCAGCGTCGTGCGATCGAGGAATTCGCGCACACTTGGAATGATGCGTTCATGCGCGTCTTCCAACACGTAATGGCCAGCATCCTCGTAGACGGTCAACTCAGCCTTCGGCAATTGCCGTTGCCATTCCGCGAGGAAGGCATTGTCGAACACGAAATCGTGGCGGCCCCAATGGATCTGCGCGGGCAACGCGGAGAACTGGGCCAGTGCCTTGCCGGTCTGTTCGACCAATGCATAACCCGGATCGTTTGGGGTCAGCGGAATGTCCTGCACGAAGCGCAGCGTGCTGATGCGATGCGCTGGAGAGTCGTAAGGCGACAGCATCGCGGCGCGCGTCGCTGGATCGAGTCGCCGCTTTACACCCCAAGTTGCCGCGCCAGCAGCAAACGCATTGCAGCGCGTGATCAGCCACGCGCCCAGCGTGGAATCGCGGCCGAGCTTCAGCGTCCACGGCAGCGCCATCTGTTTCGGATTCGGGAACGCGGCGGTATTCAAGATCACCAAGCGCGCGATGCGCTGCGGATGCCGGCAGGCGTATGCCAAGCCAATCATGCCGCCCCAGTCGTGCACGATCAGGGTGTGACCTGTGGCGGGTAGGCCGCGTTCATCGATCAGGAATTGCATCAGTCGTTCAAGGTCTTCGACGCGACGTTCCAGCCGATAGGAATAGCGATCGTCGCCGGGCTTGTCGGAGAAGCCCATGCCGATGTGGTCGGGCACGATGCAGCGATAGCCGCTACACAAACCGGATACCAGTCGGCGGTAGTAATAACTCCACGACGGATTGCCATGCAGCATCAATACCGGTGCCCCACGGCCCTCGTCGAGAAAGTGCTGGCGCAGTTGATCCGGATGCGAAAAGAACTGCGAGGCGAACGGGTAGTCAGGCAGGACCAAGGGGCGGGCATCCGTCGGATCGGAAGCCGATTCTACGCAAACCAGCGCAACACCAAAGTCTTGACGTCTTCGAATATCTCGTATCCGGCCGGCAGATCACGATGCTGCCATGTTCAGTGGCCGCGTTTCCGGCTATGTTGTGCGCTGTTTCAACGCCTGTAACTCACGTGCGCGCCAGCAAATCCATGACGCCCGCAGCGAGCGACAAGATCGCCGCTGCCCCCGATGACCTGTTCGAATCGAAAGCTTCCGCCACTTCGGCGCCGCAGCGCGTGGCCGAGTTGCGCTTCGGTCAAATCGGCATGGCGCAGCTGAAACTGTATTCGATCGACCCGGCGCGGCTGTATGCCGATGTCGAGGCGCGCGTCCAAGCGGCACCGCAGTTGTTTGCGCTGGCGCCAGTCGTGTTCGATTTGTCGGCGCTTGATGTTCTGCCCTCGGCGGAGGCGATGCGCAGTTTGATCGAAGCAGTTCACGGCGCAGGCCTGCATCCGGTCGGGCTCGCGGCCAGTGACGCGGTAGCGGCGTTGGCGCATGAACTCGATTGGCCGGTGTTCGCGAAGTTTCGCGTTGAGCGCGAATCAGTGGTGATGTCGGAGCCGGTGATCGCGGCGGCGGTCGAAGTGATCGCACCGGTGCTCGAGTCGGTGATCGTCGACATGCCGGTGATGGCAGAAGTGCGCGCGGTCGGTCAGCACCACGCCGAACCGGTACGGTCTGGCCAGCGCCTATATGCGCGCGGTACCGACCTGACTGTCGCGGCGATGGTCGGGCATGGTGCCGAGGTGATTGCCGATGGTTCGATCCACCTTTACGGCGTATTGCGCGGTCGCGCGCTTGCCGGTGCCCGCGGCAACACTGCGGCGCGGATCTACTGCCAGAATTTTCAGGCTGAGTTGATCGCCATTGCTGGCCAATATCGCGTATTCGAAGAACCCGCGCCGGAATTGCATGGCAAGGCCGTGCAGGCGTGGCTGGAAGGCGACAAGCTTAAGCTTGCGCCACTGTCTTGATTCCCTTTGTGCGTTGACGGAGTAGTTGTCTTGACTGAAATCATTGTTGTGACCTCGGGCAAAGGCGGCGTCGGCAAGACCACGAGCAGCGCCAGCATTGCGATGGGCCTCGCGCGTCGTGGCAAGCGCATTGCCGTCATTGACTTCGACGTCGGTCTGCGCAATCTCGATCTGATCATGGGCTGTGAACGCCGCGTCGTGTATGACTTCGTCAATGTCATTCAGGGCGAGGCGACGCTGAGGCAGGCCTTGATCAAGGACAAGCGCTTCGACAACCTGCATCTGCTCGCCGCATCGCAGACGCGCGACAAGGATGCGTTGACCAAGGAAGGCGTCGAGCGCGTGCTCAACGATCTCAAGGAAATGGGCTTCGACTACATCCTGTGTGATTCGCCGGCCGGCATCGAAAAAGGCGCGTTCCTGGCGATGTATTTCGCTGACCGTGCCGTCGTCGTGGTCAATCCGGAAGTGAGTTCGGTGCGCGACTCTGACCGCATCCTCGGTCTGCTGGCGAGCAAGACGCGCCACGCTGAAACCGGCGAGAAGCGCGTCGTCCAGCACCTGCTGCTGACGCGCTACAACCCGGAACGCGTCGAGCGCGGTGACATGATGAGCATCGTTGACGTGCAGGAAATTCTCGGTCTCGAAGTGCTCGGCGTAGTGCCGGAGTCAGAATCTGTGTTGGCCGGCTCGAATGCTGGAAATCCGGTGATCCTCGATCTGACATCGCCAGCTGGGCAGGCTTATGACGATGCCGTTGCGCGCCTGCTTGGCGAGACGGTACCGATGCGTTTCACCGAGGCGCCGAAGAAGGGCTTCCTCACGCGATTGTTCGGAGGCTGACATGGGCATCTTCGATTTCCTGAAACCGCGTGCACCAAATTCGGCGTCAGTCGCGAAAGAGCGACTGCGCATCATCGTCGCGCAGGAACGTGCGCAGCGCGACGCGCCGGACTATCTGCCGACGCTACGCCGCGAATTGCTTGAGGTGCTGAAGAAGTACGTGAACGTTGATCCTGATGCGATCCAAGTCAAGGTCAGCCAGGAAGGCGGTCACGAACTTCTGGAGCTTTCGGTGGCACTGCCGGACAAGGCCGGCGGTTGATCGCAACTACTGCGGCGTGCGCCATGCGCTTGCGAACAACAGCCGCAGCAACTGCGTTCCGAGCGCGAGAAAGGTGAGCGGCAAGACGATGGCCTGCAGCAGGAACACGACCGCGAGCGTCACCAGCGGTTCGGCGGCGTTCTCGACGATGCCGCGAATACGCTCGACGCGCTCGCGCACATCCATCTCCGCTTTCGCAGATTCCCACCAGCGCAGGATCTGTTCGCCGACTCCGGCCGGTGACATCTCGGTCGCCGGCTCTGCAGCGGCCTGAGCCGCCTCACTGGTCAATTGCAGTTGCGCCTTCGCTGCCTCGAATTCTGGGGTGAGCAAGCTGTGATCGACCAGCGCAGTCGCGAGCGCAAAGCCCGGCACCAGAAAACGCAAAGCCAGCGCGAATACCAATAGTCGTGCCGCCATCGGTTGCAGTGCCAACGCCCGTGGCCAGAACTGCGCTGCTAACCAGAGCCCTGCCGCGGCACTCAGCAGCAGATTCAGCAACAGGCTGTCGGACAACTGCAGCGCAAATTTCTGAATGCCGAGCGCGGTCAGCGCGGTGAACGCCAGCGTTGAAAACTGTTCAAGCAGATCGTTGAGCGGATCAAGTAGTTCGCCTGGGCTGACGGTCAGCCCGACGCCTGCTGGCGACAACGACACATCGGCGTCCTGGATCAGTGAGATTACGCCATTCAGCGAACGCGCGATGGCGAACGTCGCAAAGCTGCGTTTGAATGCGCTGTCGAGTTCTCGCGACGCCACCCGATCGAGCGCACCCAACCACGCCAAGACGACTGCGACGATGAGTACGATGGCAGCGATGCGGGTACGCATCAGTGGTTGTTCCTTCGCCACTCGGTCGGCATCGACATGTCAGTTTCTCCAGCGCATGCTGATCCTTCCCGGTTCGCGCCATGCATGCAAGTTTCGCCCGCTACACTCGTGGCCTACTTCAACACGGCGGGGAAATGATGGACAAGGTCACAGGCGCAGGCGGTACGCCGGGCGGCATTCCGATGTTTCTCGCTGGCTTCGTGATGGCGGTGGCCGGCGCCTACCTGCTGACCAGTCAGGTCACCGTCACTACCGGTTTCTGGGCCTTTTTTGGTCAGCATACGTTCGGGCTATCGTTGTTGCCGTTCATTGCCGGGGTGCTGATGCTGTTTATGGACGGCCGCTCGAAGCCCGGCTGGCTGATGTTGCTCGCCGGCGTGGTCATTATCTTGGCCGGTATTCTGATGAATCTGCGTATCTATTTCGAGCCAACCAGCCTGTTCAATACTTTGCTGATGCTGGTGCTGCTGTTCGGCGGTATCGGGCTGATTGCGCGCTCGCTGAAGTCGCTTTGATACCGCAACAGACGGTTTCGGCGTAGCATTCCGGCCAGAGACTTGCTTCGGATTTGGCATGGCCAACGCACGGACCCGCTACGACACGATCCTCGACTACATGGTGCGTCGGCATGACGCTGTGGCCGGGCAGTTGTACGGCAAGCCGGCTGCGCTGCTGCATCATGAGCCCTTCATGGCCTACCACTTCGACGGCATGGCATTTCGTCTGCAGGGCCGGGCGCGCCTGAAGGCGAGCACCTTGGCGGGTGCGAAATACTGGGACCCTCGCGGCGGTGAGATGCCGAGCATGAACTGGATCAGTGTGCCAACCGCGCACTTCCTGCGCTGGGACGGGTTTGCCATCGATGCCATGCATCAGATGAAGGAGGGCGTCGGCAAACGTCCAGTCGCAGCGCCCGTGGTCGGCCCGCCGAAAGCACCTCCGGCATCGTTGCGCTGGGCCGAAAACATCCAGAACCTGCTCGCCAAGATCCAGTCCCTGCAGCTCGCACCGCAAGAACCGCGAGTGGAGAAGCCGAAGAGTCGGTTTGGCTAAGCGATTCTTGGCGCGCGATCGCGCTGCGGCTGGTCGAACGATGTGATGCCGGCTGCGGGCCGTTTATGCCAGTGCCCGCAATTCTTTTTTTGCTGCATCAAAAAACGCGCGCTCTTTCTTTCGGTAGTAGGCGGGTGCTGTTTTCTCGCGCTTGAGGACGCCTTCGTAAGCATTACGAGCTTCACCGACGTGGCCTAGTTGGGTGAGCAAGCGGGCGTAGCGGAGGCGCGCTTCCTCGCCCGGATAAGAGTGTTCAAGCACGCGATATTCCGCCAGTGCTCGCTCGGATTCACCCAGCGCCTCCAGCGTCGTCGCGTATAGCAGATGGCCATCGCTGGACTTGTAGTCCGGATTTTTCGCCATCAGTTGTTCGAGCGTGGTGCGGGTTTCTGCAAACAAGCCGAGGCCGAATTCGGCGCGGGCGCGGCCAAGTAGAAAGTTTGGATCACTTGCAAACGGACCACTGAGGCAGCGTTCGAATAGTGCACGTGCGTTCTGGTGGTCACCGAGTTGCAAGCACTCTTCGGCGAGCCGGATGCGATTCTGCACCGTATCGGCGACGTCGAGTTGGGCGGCAATGTCGCGCTTGCGCTTCTCCGGATCGATCGTGCGCGCAACATTTGCGACCACGCGTTTTGTGGTCCGGCTGTTGCGGATTTCGGGCAGGAGTTCGACCAGAAAATACGCGAGGCAGCCGATCAAGGAGCCAATCAGGATGATGATTGGCCAGTACTGCACACGACCGCTGCGGACCGCGTGCACGATGCACGCGATCTGCAGTGCGATCGACAGGATCGCAAGGATGGGCATCGACGTCTCAGTCCGTGCGTTCGCTGCTGGATGCTTCGCGCGCGGTCCGGAACTCGCTGCTTTCGCTCCAAGTTGGCCACTGGCCGGCTACGCTGAGGCGCTTGCCAACTTCAAAATACAGGTTGAGATCGTCGATCAGGCCGGCGTAGTCCCAGTTCGGATCGAACGCATCGGCCGGCTTGTGATAACGGTTGCTGGTGTAGTCGTCTGACCACTGCTGGCCGTAGGCCGCGCCTTTGTCGACGTGGGTGAGACCGGCGCGTGCATACAGCGCAGGCACGCCCTGCTTGGCGAAGTTGAAATGATCTGAGCGGAAGAAGAAGCCCTTCTCGGGTGCGGCTTCCGGCTCCATCGTGCGGCCTTGTGCTTTCAGTTGATCAAGCAACAAGGCTTCGAGATCAGCCGACTGGCCTTGGCCAATTACACCCATGTCGGCGTTACGACCGCGGATCGGTAACGCGTCCATGTTGATCACGGCGGCCAATTTGGCGAGGTTAATCGGTGGATGTGCGGCAAAATATTTTGAGCCGAGCAGCCCGGATTCTTCCAACGTTGGCAGCAGTATCACGATTGAGCGTGCTGGCTTTGATGCCATTGCTGAGAACGCATGAGCGATCTCCAGCGCCCCGGAGACACCGCTGGCATTGTCGATGGCGCCATTGAAAATGTGATCCTCGCCGTCGCTGCTGGCGTTCACGCCGAGGTGGTCCCAGTGCCCCATGTACAGCACCGATTCGCCCGGCTTTTCGCTACCAGGCAGAATCGCCACAGCGTTATGCGAGAACTTGTTTTCCATCGACAGCTTGATCCACGAACTCGCGGTTGCGTGCAGCGGTACCGCCTTGAAGCCGGGCGCGTCGGCTTCAAGCATCAGCTTTTCAAAGTCCTTACCATCTGCGGCGAAAAGCGCCTTGGCGGCATTGAGCGTGATCCAGCCCTGCGCATCGATGCGCTTTTCCGGGTCTTCGGAGAGCGGCAAGTCGTGTGCCGGGCCGGTCCAAGAATTCACCACCACGTCCCAGCCATAGGCCGCCGGTTCGGTGTTATGCACGATCAGAGCGGCCTTCGCACCTTGGCGTGCGGCTTCTTCGAACTTGTAGGTCCAGCGGCCGTAGTAGGTCATCGCGCGACCTTTGAACAGCGACTCGTCTTTGCGCAGGAACCCAGGGTCGTTGATCAACATGACCACGGTTTTGCCGTTCACGTCGACACCGTCGTAGTCGTTCCAGTTTTGCTCCGGTGCATTCACGCCATAGCCAACGAATACGACGTCGCTGTCCTTGATATCGATGCTCGGCTTTTCGGCACGAGAGCCGATCACCATGTCTTTGCCGAGCGCCAATGTCTGTGTCTGTCCACCGACACTGAAACTCAGCGTCGTCGCCGGATCGACTCGCGTCTCAACCATCGGCACACGCTGAAAATATGTCGCACCCTGACATGGGAAGGCAGTACACGGCTTGCCATCGGAGATGGCCGGCAAGAATCCGATGCGGCTGAACTCATTTTCGAAATAGTTCAGTGTCAAACGCTCACCCAGCGACCCCGGGCCACGGCCTTCGAACTCGTCGGAGGCCAGTGTCTGGATGTGTTTAGCCAGATCATTTGCATCGATCGCTGCGCTCATCGTGGCCTTGGCCGGGTCACCGTGCAGTTCGACATAGGCCGGTTTCAACGGTGGCGGTGGCGGCACGGTCGGTGGCGGGGCATCGCTGCCGCAGGCGGCCAGTAGCAGGCAGGCAGGAATCAAGATCCGACGCATCGGCGTACTCCAGTCAATCGGGCGCCAATTCTAGCCGGGCAGCACCCTGACGCTGGTTAAACCGACGTTGTTCAATTCGCCGCGTACACGCTTCGCCACAGCGCGGCGAGGGCGTCGGCGGTATCGCGCGGCCGTTCCATGATCGGCATGTGGCCGCAGTCGTCAAGGATCAGCACGCGTTCGTTCGGCAGCCCGGCGGCAAAGGTTTTGATTGAGCTGACATCAAGCACCTGATCGTCGCGGCACCAAAGTACGAGACTCGGCATGTCCAGTATCGGCAGCACATCGACCAAGCCAAATCGTTGGTCGGGTGCTTTGAGCGCATTCATGGCGATCGTCCAATCGTCGGCACGCGCAATGACACGATCGGCATAGACATCCTGCACCGGCCTGGGTAGGAACGGGCGATGCTTGAACACCTTGCCAAGAAAGGCATCGAATTCGTCGCGCGTGGTGACCTTGTAGGGGTTCTCGCCACGTTCCAGCGCGAGCAGAAACGCGTTGGCTTCGAACGGTACGCCGGCGGCGTCGATGAATGCCAGCGTCCGCACCTGCTGCGGATGGACCGACGCATAGCGTCCGGCGATATAGCCACCCATCGAGTGGCCAACGAGATCGAACTGGGTGATGTTCAGCGCTGTGAGCAGGGCGTGCAGGCGTTCGGCTTGGGTGGCGACGCGGAAATCGCGATCGGCTGGCGTCGGGCTGTCGCCGAATCCGGGCAGGTCGGGCACGATGTAGCGACGCGTATCCGGCACGTTGCTTAGCACGTCCAACCAGTTCGTCGCATCGCCCTGCAAGCCATGCAGCAACACGACCACGTCAGCGTCCGGACTGCCGCGCTCGAAGTAGCGCCAGTGCTGGCCATCGACATCGATGTTCTTCACGCTGACGCCGGCCATCCATTCTCGGCGCGCCAATTCGACATCGAGCACTTTTCCGGGCGCGACAAACAACGCCACGCCGAGCGCGATCGCTGCCGTGGCGCCGATCGTCATCAACACCAATAACGATCGGCGCAGTCCGCGTTTCATCGTCAATCAGGGCTTCAGGCCGAGCATTGCATCGAGCGTATTCTGCGCAATTGGATGCAGGCCGGCGCGCGCGACTTGATAGACGTCAATCGCCCAAGCCTTGTTCGCCGGCGTCTTCGCAAGTTCGCCCCAGAGCGGCACCATCAGCTTGCGGCGCCCGATTTCGATCAGATGCGCGCGCAACGCGTCGCGCATCGGGGTGTAGTTCGCACGGATGCCCGCGAGGAACCAGCGCATCGTGATTTCGCGATTCAATCGCTGCGTCAGGCCGTAGTTTGCGTCGAGATCAGCCATCTTCGTGGCATCGGCATTGTCGCCGTAACCGTTCAGGAAATGCACCCATTCGCCGGTCGACCAGGTCTTGGCATTCAATGCCGCAGCATCTTTTTTTCCGGCGACGAAATCAGCCAACAGACCGTCGATTGCTTCGAGTTTTGCCGAATGCGCGAGCAACGCATTCTTCGGCACGCCCGGCTGGTATAGCCACACGTCAAGATCGGCACGATGGATTGGCGAATCCTTGGCATCGAGAAGTCGTGTGCCGAAGAAGTCGAGAAACTGTTCGGTCGATACCGATTGAAAGGCGTGTTCGTCAAACCAGGCGCGCACCACGGCGTCAAACTTGTCGCGTCCGAAGCGTTGCTCCAGTGTCCGCAACATCCATTCGCCTTTCTGGTATGGCACACCGCTGAAGGCGTCGTCGGGATCGCGATCCTTCAGGTTCAGCACCAGATGCTGGTCGATCGCCGGCAGCTCCTTCATCTCGGCGAGTAGTTCTTGCTGGCCGACCACCTGGTCCATTACCGCCTGATCAACGCCGAACACGGCTTCGACGATGCGGTTCTCGACATAGCTAGTGAAGCCTTCATTGAGCCAAATGTCGCGCCATGTGGCATTGGTGGCGAGATTGCCCGACCACGAGTGCGCAAGTTCATGCGCAACCACATTGACCAGCGACTTGTCGCCGGCGATCAGCGTCGGTGTCAGGAACGACAGTCGCGGATTTTCCATGCCGCCAAACGGAAACGACGGTGGCAATACCAGCATGTCGTAGCGGCCCCAGCGATAGGGACCGTAGAGCTTTTCGGCGGCGGCGATCATCGCCTCGATGTCCTCAAATTCCTTGGCGACGACATCGACGCGACCCGGCTCCGTCCAGACAAACGAACGCGGACCAACTTGCTTTGCGGCGATGTCGCCGGCAGCGATCGCAAGCAGATACGACGGAATTGCCTGTGGCATGTTGAAGCGAAAACCGCCGCGGCCATCGCTCGATGGTTCGTTGTCGGCGCTCATCACCACACGAATACCCTCAGGCGCGGTAACGCGGGCACGATAGGTGAAGCGCACCGTCGGCGTGTCCTGCAGCGGCGCGAAGCTGCGCGCGTGGATCGCTTCGGCCTGAGAGAACATGAACGGCTTTTGCTTGCCGAGAGTTTGCGCCGGTGCCAGCCACTGCAGTCCGGACGCAGTCGGTGCGGTGTGATAGTAGACGCGTACTTTCGGTGCGGCGTCCTTCAGGCGAATCGTTAACTGTGAGCCGAATTTCGCATCACGCTTCGCCAGTGCGAACGATGCGTTCACCCACGAGCCATCGATACGCTGGGCGCTCACGCGCTCGATGCTCAAATCACGGGTATCGAGATCAAGCCGCTTCGCGGCTGGCTTGCGCCAGTCGAGGTTTAACTCGGCAAAACCGGCCAGTTGTTTCTTGTCGAAGGACACATCGAGGTCGAGATAAACGTGCTTGATACGCACTTCGTCGAGATGCGCATACGAATGTTCATCGCGCGCCATCTCAGCCTGCACCGACGTGATCGGCCCGACGGCCGCAACGATGGCCACCAGGCCTGCCCAAAAATTCCGCATGATCCGCCTCCGAAAGAGGTCGCGAGTTTAGCGCGGCGCGGTTATCGCGTTGTCACGGTGGGTCACGCCCGGTAACCGCTATGAATCGCGACGATGCCGGCGCTGAGATTGCGATATTCGCAGCGGTCCAGCCCAGCGTCCTGCATCATCTGCTTCAAGGTGTCTTGATTCGGGTGTTTGCGGATCGATTCGGCCAAGTATTGATAACTGTCAGCGTCGTTGGCAAACAGTTTCCCTAGTCGCGGTAGCACCTCGAAGGAGTGGAGGTCGTAGAGTGGGCGCAACAGTGGTTCTGCCACTTCGGAAAACTCAAGCACCATGACCTTGCCGCCCGGTTTTAACACTCGCCGCATTTCGCGCAACGCAGCGGCCTTGTCGGTGACATTGCGCAGGCCGAAGGCAATCGTCACAGCATCGAAATGGCCGTCCGGGAACGGCAGCGCTTCGGCATTTAGACGGACGTAGCGCAGGTTGCTCACGAGGCCGCGATCAGTCAGCCGGTCGCGACCAACGCTCAGCATTTCCGTGTTGATATCGCCGAGTACGACCTCGCCTTCGTGACCGACGCGGTCGGCGATCAGTGCGGCGATATCGCCAGTGCCGCCCGCCAGATCGAGCACACGCGCACCACGCCGGATACCGCTGGTGGCGACGAAGTGGCGCTTCCACAAGCGGTGAATTCCGAACGACATCAGATCATTCATCAAGTCGTACTTCGATGCCACCGACGTGAACACCTTGCCGACCAGCTTCTGCTTTTCGTTCCAGTCGACGTCGCGATAGCCGAAGTCGATCTTCTTGTTGGCGTCAGTCACGGATTCACCTCAACGGCAATTCTAGCGGAGCGCGGGCGTTCGTCTGGCAGAAAACGGATCAGCAGTTCGTTCAACAGTCGGCGCCCGTCGGCCGTTGGCTGCAAGCGTGCAGGGTCATCGACCAGCAAACCATCAGCGATCGCACGCGCGACGACGGACGCAATCGCGGAACGCTCGAGTCCGGTCCGTTGCGTCAACAATGCGTTGTCGACGCCATCGACCAAGCGCAGCGCGTTCATCATGAACTCAAAAGCCAGTTCACCTCTGGCGATCGGCGCCTGCGTAACGAGTCGCTCGGGCAGGGCGGCTTTGGCGAGATAGCTCTTTGGTGTCTTCAGTTTGGCAGTTCGAATGATCTGGGCGTCGTCGCTGAGCTTGCCATGCGCACCGGCACCGATGCCGAGGTAGTCGCCAAACGTCCAATAATTGAGGTTGTGCCGGCAGCGATGCGCCGACTGTGCATAGGCCGACGTCTCGTATTGTGGAAAACCCGCATCGGTAAGCCGGGTCTGACAGGCTTCCTGCATGTCCCAGCTCGCATCATCGTCGGGCAGCAGCGGTGGCTTGGCCGCGAATGCGGTGTTCGGTTCCAAGGTGAGTTGGTAGTGTGAAAGATGCGTCGGCCGCAGCGCGATCGCACGTTCGATATCGGCGAGCGCGCCGGCTAACGTCTGCTCCGGCAGCGCGTACATCAAGTCGAGATTGATCTCGCTGATGCCGGCGTCCTGTGCTTCCTTGATCGCGCGTTCCGCTTCGCTCGCCGAATGAATGCGGCCGAGGCGCACGAGCTTGTCGTCGTCGAAGCTCTGCACGCCGAAGCTGATGCGGTTCACGCCGGCGCGAAGATAGGCGTCGAAGCGGCCGTGCTCGACGGCACCCGGATTCGTCTCCATTGTGACTTCAGCAGCGGTATCGAATTGCAGGCGCTCGTGACAACCGTCGAGGATGCGTGCGATCAAATCCGGTGTGAGCAGGCTCGGCGTGCCACCGCCGAAGAATACCGAGACGATCGGACGCCCATGTACGCACGGGAAGTGCGCGAGGTCGGCAGCAAGATCGGCGAGCAACGCATCGACGTAGGCAGCGTATTCGTTGGCACTGCGCAGCTCGTGTGAATTGAAGTCGCAATACGGGCACTTCTTCACGCACCACGGAATGTGGATGTAGAGCGCTAGCGGCGGCGGTTGCAGTCGCATCTCAAGCGAACGGCCAACGTGCGCGCAACCCAGCGAGGGCTTGGGCGCGATGGCTGATGCGGTGCCAGTGTTCAGATGGCAGCTCGGCCGACCCGAGACCAAGTTCCGGCAGGAAGAAAATCGGTTGGTAACCGAAGCCATTGCTGCCGCGTGGTGCCTCGAGGACACGTCCTTCGATGATGCCTTCGGCGACGATCGGTTGCGGGTCTGCGGCGTGGCGCATCAATACGACGACGCTGTACAGGCGCGCTGTGCGTTGCGCCTCTGGCACGCCGCGCAACTCATCGAGCACCTTGGCAATGTTGCGTGCGGTATCGCCATGCGCGCCGGCGTAATGTGCCGAAATCAGCCCAGGCGCGCCGTTCAACGCATCGACGATTAGTCCCGAGTCATCGGCGATCGCCGGCAGCCCACTCAAGGTGCAGGCCTGACGTGCTTTCAGGATCGCATTCTCGATGAAGGTGGTGCCGGTTTCATCAACCGCGGGGATGCCCAGTTCAGCTTGTGCGACCAAGTCGATGTCGGCGTCCGCCAGCACATGGCGGATTTCCGCGAGCTTGCCCAAATTCCCGGTGGCGACGACGAGACGCATCGGTCAGCGTGCCAATGCCTCGCGCTGCCGCGCGTGGAGTTCGCCGATGCCTTTGCTCGCCAGCGCCAGCAGGGCATCAAGTTCGTCGCGACGGAAGGCATGGCCTTCGGCGGTGCCTTGCAATTCGATGAAGCCGAGCGCGTCGTTCATCACCACGTTCATGTCGGTCTCGCAGTTCGAATCTTCGGCATAGTCGAGATCGAGCACTGGCGTACCTTTGTAGATACCGACCGAAATGGCCGCGATCTGACCGTGGATCGGATCGTTCTTGATCAAGCCTTTCTTCATCGTTGCGCGCACCGCATCGACCAGGGCGACATAGGCGCCGGTGATTGCTGCTGTGCGTGTGCCGCCATTGGCCTGCAACACGTCGCAATCCAGAGTAATTGTGCGTTCGCCAAGTGCCGCGCGATTCACCACCGCGCGCAGGCTGCGACCAATCAGGCGCTGGATTTCCAGTGTGCGTCCGCCTTGTTTGCCACTCGCGGCTTCGCGATTCGAGCGTGAGTGCGTTGCGCGCGGCAGCATGCCGTATTCGGCGGTGATCCAACCTTCGCCCTTACCACGCAGGAAGCCCGGCACCTTTTCCTCGACGCTCGCCGTGCACAACACTTTGGTGTCGCCGAAGCTCACCAGCACCGAACCTTCGGCATGGCGCGTGTAGTGGCGCTCAATGGCGACGGTACGCAGGGCATCGGAGGTGCGACCGCTGGGGCGAAGGACGGTGCTCATGGGCGCGAATCGCTTGGGAAAAAAGGGCGCGGAGCGTAACATGGCCACCCTTACGCGAAGGACTGCCTGATGATCCGCAGCATGACTGCCTATGCCAGCGCCGAAGGTCCGAGTGCGCGCGGGCGCCTCGTGTTCGAATTGCGCTCGGTCAACCATCGATTTCTCGAAATCGGGTTTCGGTTGCCGGAGGAATTCCGTGCGCTCGAGCCGAAGCTGCGCGAACGCATCGAGAAACGTGTCTCGCGGGGCAAGGTCGATGTGTCGATGCGCTTTCGCGCTGTCGCCACCGCCGATGCGCTGAGCTTGAACACGACCTTGGTCGAAAATCTGCGCCAAGTCGAACAACGCCTGCTGCTGGCATTTCCAGAGTCGCGGCCGCCGTCGCGCATGGAAGTGCTGGCGTTTCCCGGGGTGATCAATGAACCCGAGGTCGACAATGCCGCGCTGACCGAGGAGGCGCTGAGCTTGTTCGACGTCGCGCTGGACGATTTCATTGCCACCCGTTCGCGCGAAGGCGAGCGCTTGAAGACGGCGCTGGTCGAACGCCTCGACGGCATCGCCGCGATCGTCGTGCAGGTGCGGCAATGGCTGCCGGATATCCGCGCTGGCCTGCGGCAAAAGTTCGAGGCGCGCATTGCCGAATTGAAACAGCCGCTCGATCCCGGCCGCCTCGAACAGGAATTGGTACTGGCATTCCACAAGCTTGATGTCGACGAAGAAATTGATCGTCTCGGTGTGCATATTGCCGAGGTGCGTAGTCGCCTCGATTCGCCCGAGCCGATCGGCCGCCGCCTCGACTTTCTGATGCAGGAATTCAATCGCGAATCGAACACGCTCGGTTCCAAATCGATCGACACCCGTACCACGCAGTCGTCGGTCGAGTTGAAGGTGCTGATCGAACAACTGCGCGAACAAGCGCAAAACATCGAATAAGAGGACTAGGTGATGCCCGGTTCCTTGTTCATCGTCGCTGCACCCTCCGGTTCCGGCAAATCGACGCTGGTAAACGCCTTGTTGGCGAACGAGCCAGGTATTTCCTTGTCGATTTCCTACACTTCGCGCGGTCCGCGCCCGGGTGAGTTGGACGGCGAGCATTATCACTTCGTCACGCGCGGGAAGTTTGAGGAAATGGCCAGTGAAGGCGAATTCTTCGAGTACGCGATCGTGCACGGCGACTTGAAGGGCACGGCGCGGCAATCGGTAGAACCGTTGTTGGCGTCGGGTCAGGATGTGTTGCTCGAAATCGACTACCAAGGTGCGCAGCGGGTGCGAGCGCAAGTGCCATCGTCGGTCAGTATTTTCATTTTGCCGCCGTCGCGTCTTGAACTCGAGCGCCGCTTGCGTACGCGTGCCAAAGACAGCGAGGCAACCATCCGGCGTCGGCTTGCCGATTCGCGCAAAGAAATTGCTCATGCTTGGGAGTTCGATTACATCGTCGTGAACGAGGTATTCGAGACCGCGCTGGCGCAGATCAGCACCATCGTGCGCGCTACGCGTCTACACCGAAGGGTGCAGCAGCAACGTCTGAAAGGCCTCGTCGATAGTTTGATGGCCTGATTCATTTATTTGTAAAACAATGACTTGCCGAATCCGTGCGAGTCAGAACATTGCCCGGAAGGTGGCGCGCTGCTAGCCTGCTCGGCCGCTTTTCCCCGTTTACGCGATTTTTCAGGAGTGGCCCATGGCCCGCATCACCGTCGAAGACTGCCTTGAAGTGGTCGACAACCGTTTCGAACTCGTGCTGATGGCGACCAAGCGCGCGCGTCAGATCGCCAAGGGCGCGGATCCCCTGATCTTCTCCGAGAACGACAAGCCAACGGTGCTGGCGCTGCGCGAGATTGCCGGCGGCCACATCAATCTGGACATGCTCAATGAGATCGAGCGCCAAGAGCGTGAGCGTGCCGAACGCGAAGCCTTGGAGTGGGCCGCGCAGGAAGTGGCCGACGACGATCTGGCGAAGGGCACTGACGATCTCTGATCGTCGGCTCCGCAAAGTTCTGCAACACTCGACTCCCCTATCGATGAATTGAGGAGCCGCACCAGTGACCGAGGCGACCGTCCGCGAACGTGCAGACGTGACCCCGAGCCTTGCGGCGCACTGGCAGGCGCTCGACCAAAAGCTGGCTGAGTACCTTTCGCCTGAAGCGCGCTCGACGATCGAGCGCGCTTTTCGTTTTGGGGCGATCGCGCACCATGGGCAGACGCGCAAGTCTGGCGAGCCCTATATCACTCATCCGCTCGCGGTCGCCGGCATTCTTGCCGAGATGCGCCTTGATACCGACGGGCTCTGTGCAGCGATCTTGCATGACACGCTGGAAGACACGCCGGTCTCACATGCCGAACTCGCTGCGCAGTTTGGTGAAGACGTGGCCGAGTTGGTGGACGGCGTTACCAAGCTCGACAAGGTCAAGTTTCGTAGTCGCCAGGAAGCGAATGCCGAGAGCTTTCGCAAGATGATGCTGGCGATGGCGCGCGATCTGCGCGTCATCCTGATCAAACTCGCCGATCGCTTGCACAATATGCGCACGCTGGACGCAATGAGCGACGAATCGCGCCGCCGCATTGCGCTGGAAACGCTCGAGATTTACGCACCGATCGCGCAGCGTCTTGGTATGAACGCGATCAAAGCGGAGTTGCAGAACTACGGTTTCGCCGCTTACCACCCGTTGCGACACCGTGTACTTAAAGCGCGGTTACGCCAGCTCTACGGCAATCGCCGCGATGGCGTCGCCAAGATCCAGCAAGCCATCGCAACCAGGCTCGACCAAGAAGATATCGCAGCGCGGTTGGTGTCGCGGGTGAAGTCGCCCTATTCGATTTACACGAAAATGAAGGCCGACCACAAGACGCTGGCCCAAGTGCTGGATGTTTATGGGGTGCGTGTGGTCGTACGCGAGACCATGCAGTGCTACATGGCGCTGGGTGCGGTGCATAGCTTGTTCAAACCGGTGGACGGGCGTTTCCGTGACTTCATCGCGATGCCCAAGGCGAACGGCTACCAAAGCCTGCACACGGTGCTATTTGGTCCTGGCGGTACGCCGATCGAAGTGCAAATCCGTACCGAGGATATGGACCTGCTCGCCGAACGCGGCATCGCGGCGCATTGGGCCTACAAGAGCGACGTTTCCGCGGGAAACAGTGCGCAGTCGCGCGCCCGTGAATGGGTTGCTGGGTTAGTTGACGCACAGTCACGCTCCGATTCGTCGCTCGACTTCGTCGAACACGTCAAGGTCGACCTGTTCCCAGATGAGGTCTACCTATTCACGCCCAAGGGCGACATTCTTGCGTTGCCGCGCAATGCAACGGCGCTTGATTTTGCCTACGCAGTGCACACCCATGTCGGCGATCATGCTGTGGCGGCGCGTGTCGACAAGAAGTTGGTGCCGTTGCGCACACGCCTGAGCAGTGGCCAGTCGATTGAGATCATCACCGCCGCGAGTGCGCAGCCGCAGATCGGGTGGCTCGAATTCGTCGTTAGCTCGAAAGCGCGCAGCGCGATCCGACATGCGCTGAAGCACATGCAGCATGAGGATTCGATCGAGATTGGGCATCGTCTGCTTGATCGCGCACTGGAAGTGTTAGGGGCATCGCTCGAACAGATTCCGGCAGCGATGCTGGATGCCTATCTTCAGGAACATCGGCTGCGACGCTTGGAAGATCTGCTTGCCGAGATCGCGCTCGGCAACCGCATGCCGCAGCAGGTTGCGCTTGCGCTGGTGCGCGATGCCGCATTCCTCGATCTCGGCACGATCGCCCGCGGCCACGAGAAGATCCTGATTTCCGGGGCCGAGCGCGGCGTGGTGTCGTTCGGCAATTGTTGTCATCCATTGCCTGGGGACGACATCGTCGGTTTCCTGTCGGCGGGCAAGGGCATCGTCGTGCATCAAGCGGAATGCCCTAACATTCCTGAATTCCGCAAGACGCCGGATCGCTTCGTCGCGATTGCCTGGGATCGTGAGATCAGCGGCGACTTCAAAGTCGCGCTCAAGGTCGTGGCCGACAACAAGCCGGGCGTGCTGGCGACGGTTGCTGCTGCGATTGCCGAATGCCAGTCGAACATCGATACCGTCGAATATCAGGAGCGTGATCTGCTCACTGCGGGGATGTTGTTCGTGATCGAAGTCAAGCACCGCAAGCACCTGGCAGAAGTGCTACGCCGGTTGCGGCGCTTGCCGGTCGTGCATGCGGTCAGTCGTTACATCGGCTGAGACCGGCTAGCATCACCCACTTCGACTTGTCATGCATAGAATGGGGAGCAACCCATGCGCGAAATCATCAGCACGCAGGCCGCACCGGCCGCGATCGGCACATATTCGCAGGCAGTGAAATACGGGAAAACGGTGTACCTGTCCGGCCAGATTCCACTTGATCCGGCCACCGGCCAGCTCGTTGAAGGGGCATTCGAGGCGCATGCCCGCCGCGTGTTCGACAACCTGCGTGCGTTGTGCGTCGCTTCCGGTGGCGATCTTGCGGACATTGTCAAACTTAATGTCTTTCTGACCGACATGGCCAATTTCGGCGAGGTGAACCGTGTCATGGCCGAATATTTCCAAGCACCGTATCCGGCACGTGCCGCGGTCGCTGTGGCGGCGTTGCCGCGTGATGCGCAGGTCGAAATGGATGCGATCGTCGTTTTGGGCTGACCCAGCGTGAGCGATGCCGCATCGCGGTCACTGGCAGATTTACGCGGTGTCGGTCCGGCCATCGCCGAAGCCTTGTCGCGACTATTGCTTTACCGGTTATCGGATTTCTGGTTCCACTTGCCGCTGCGCTACGAAGACCGCACGCGCATCACTGCCATCCGCGATTTGCGCAATGGCGAGTGCGCGCAGATCGAGGCGGTTGTCGACGCGGTCGAGCGTGGATTCCGCTTTCGGCCGTTGTTGCGTGTGGTCGTGTCCGATGCCAGTCGTGCGACGCTGACCTTGCGCTTCTTCCACTTCTCGAAATCCCAGGCAGAAGGTTTCTTGCCAGGACTGCGGTTGCGCATTTATGGCGAGGTGCGCGAGGGTGCCGCCGGCTTGGAGATCGTGCATCCGCGCTACCAACGCGTGCAACCGGACACGCCGCTGGAAGTGGCGCTGACACCAGTCTATCCGGCGACCGAAGGGATCGGTCAGACGACCTTGGTTCGGCTCGCAAAACTTGCGTTGGCGGCCCTGCCTGACGATGCCGAGCTCGACGTGTTGCCGGAAGCGCTGCGCTGCAGTGTGCATCTGCCCAGTCTCGGTACTGCCCTGCGCACTGTCCATGCGCCGCCGGGAGAAGCGGATATTACGGCGCTGATGGCGCGCACCCACCCTGCGCAGCGTCGCCTTGCCTTCGATGAGTTACTCGCCCACCAGATCGGCATGCGCAAGTTGCGCCGCCATTTGCGCGCGTTGCCGGCGCCGACCATCCGCCATGACCAAGCGAGAAGACGCAGTTTCCTTGCGGCCTTGCCGTTCGCACTGACGGATGCTCAGCAGCGGGTACTTGGCGAGATCGATCAAGATCTCGCCATCGGTAGGCCGATGCTGCGCCTGGTTCAGGGGGATGTCGGATCGGGCAAGACCGTGGTGGCTGCGCTGGCTGCGCTGGCTGCAGCTGATGCCGGTGTACAGACGGCGGTGATGGCGCCGACCGAGTTGTTGGCCGAGCAACACCTGCGCAACTTCGAGCGTTGGTGCGCGCCATTTGGGTTACGCGTGGTCTGGCTCGCAGGTAAGGTCACCGGCAAGGCGCGCGCGAAGGCGCTGGCCGAGATTGCAGCAGGCGCGGAAATTGTTATTGGAACGCACGCATTGATGCAGGAAGGCGTGGTGTTCGCAAACCTCGGGCTGGCCATCATCGACGAGCAGCACCGCTTCGGCGTACACCAGCGCCTGGCGCTCCGTAACAAAGGTCGCGATGGCGCGCGTACTCCGCACCAGTTGGTGATGACAGCGACACCCATTCCGCGCACTCTGGCGATGGCCGCCTATGCCGATCTCGATGTCTCGGTGATCGATGAGTTGCCGCCCGGGCGCACGCCGGTGCAGACAGTGGCGGTATCGGATGCCCGCCGTGACGAGATCGTCGAGCGCATCCGCATCGCCTGCGCCGAAGGTCGTCAGGCGTACTGGGTATGCCCACTGATCGAGGAATCCGAGCAGATCGAAGCCAAGGCGGCGCAAGCGACCTACGAGGATCTGCAGCGCGCCTTGCCGGCACTGCGTATCGGCTTACTGCATGGGCGCATGAAACCGCGCGATAAGCACGCGGTGATGGATGCCTTCAAGGCCGGGGAGATCCGCTTGCTGGTGGCCACCACGGTGATCGAAGTCGGTGTCGATGTGCCGAATGCAAGCCTGATGGTGATCGACAATGCTGAGCGCCTCGGTCTGGCGCAATTGCACCAACTGCGCGGCCGCGTCGGCCGCGGCGCGGCGGCATCGAGTTGCGTGCTGGTGTGGCAGCCGCCACTCTTGGCATTGGCGCGCGAACGGCTCGCGGTGATGCGCGAAACCAATGATGGCTTCCGTATTGCCGAGAAGGATCTCGCTTTGCGCGGACCAGGTGAGGTCGTTGGCACACGCCAGACCGGCGAAATGAATTTCCGCGTTGCCGATCTGGTGCGCGATGCAGAGGTGATGCCGAAAGTGGCTCTGGCCGCCGATTGGCTACTCGAACACGATCTGCACGCCGCCGATGCGTTGGTCGTACGCTGGATTGGCCAAGCCGTGGAATATGCGCAAGCATGAGGATCGCAGAATGCAACGACTACTGATCGATACTGACCCGGGCGTAGACGATGCGCTGGCCCTGCTGATGGCCTACGCGCATCCGGGCACGACGGTCGAGGCGTTGACCATCACCGCTGGCAATGTTGGCATCGAACATACGCTGCGCAATGCGCTCAACTTGGTCGAATTGGTTGGCGCTGACACGCCGGTTTTCCCCGGCGCGTGCGATCCGTTGGTGCGTCCGGCGGAGGACGCAGCCTTCGTGCACGGACAAGACGGATTCGGCGATGTCGAACTGCGGCTGCCGCAGCGCAAGCCCGAGGCGGAACATGCGGCAGCGGCGATGGTGCGGCTGGCACGACTCCATCCGGGCGAATTGACCTTCGTGATGCTCGGTCCGCTGACCAATCTGGCGCTAGCGTTGAAGCTTGATCCCGAACTGCCGACACGAGTGCCGCGCCTAGTCATCATGGGTGGCGCTGTGAATGGCCGCGGCAATGTGTCGCGTGCGACCAGCGAGTTCAATATCCATTTCGATCCGGAAGCCGCTGCCGTCGTGTTCGATGCTTGGCCGCAATTTGAACTGGTGGACTGGGAAGCGACCTTGGCGCATGGCATTCCGTTTGCCGATTTGGCGCGATGGCTGACTGTCGACAGTCCACGCGCACGCTTCTACGACGCCATCTCACGCAAGACCCGCGAATGGATGCGGGCGCGTCGCAACACGACGCATTGGCATGCGGCAGATGGGTTGGCGATGGCGGTCGTCCTTGATCCGACCGCTGCCGAACACTGGGAAACGCGGTCAGTGAAGATCGAACTCGACGGTGCACTGACTCGCGGCATGAGTGTGGTCGATTGGTCCGGGCGCATGGATTGGCGGCTACAGAGCCGTATTTTGATGCGTTATCGGATTGGACGGTTCGCCGAACTGATCCAAGCAGCATTGGCTTGACCATTGAATTAAAAGGATAAATGTCTCAATCCTGAAAGTCGGCACGGAATCGCCTTGCCAAGTTTGGGCGGCGTGGCTACGATGCGCCTCTTTTTTGCGGCCGGTTCCTTGCCATGAAAGCTAACATCCATCCGAAGTACAACGAAGTCGTGTTCCACGACGTCACCGCCGATTTCAAGTTTCTGACCCGCTCGACCATGACGAGCAAGGACAAGACGACTTGGGAAGACGGCAAGGAATATCCGCTGGTGAAGCTGGAACTTTCCTCGGCTTCGCACCCGTTCTACACGGGCAAGCACAAGATCGTCGATACCGGCGGTCGGCTTGAGAAGTTCCGCAGGCGATACGCCGCCAAGTAATTCGTTCGGCGCAGGATCGCGCTGCACAGGGCTTGACCGACGCCGTGGCCGAAAGGCTGCGGCGTTTGTCTTTTCAGGCTTTGCAAAACCACGTGCCGCGATGCGGAAATTTCAAACGCCCGTGCGATAATCGGCGTTGAAACGAACGAAGGAGTGTCCCGTGTCCGACCGCAGCGTGCAGATCACCGATAGCACCACCAGCAAGTCCGTCATCCTGCCGGTGGTGTCCGGCAACCTCGGTCCCGAGGCCATCGACATCGGCAAGTTGCACAAGGAAACCGGGCTGTTCACCTACGACCCCGGCTTCATGTCGACGGCGAGTTGCCGCAGTGCGATCACCTATATCGATGGCGATGCCGGCGTGCTCATGTATCGCGGCTATCCGATCGAACAGTTGGCGAAACATTCGAATTTCCTCGAAGTTGCCTATCTGCTGATGAACGGCGAGTTGCCGAACCCACAGCAGTTCAGCACGTTCGAGCACGAAGTCACGCACCACACGATGATGCATGAGGCAGTGAAGAGCTTCCTCGGTGGCTTCCGCCATGATGCACATCCAATGGCGATGCTGTGCGGCATGATTGGCTCGCTGGCGGCGTTCTATCACGACTCGCTCGACATCGACGATGCCGAACAGCGTCGCCTCGCGGCGGTGCGCTTGATTGCCAAGGTGCCGACAATCGCCGCGGCCTGCTACCGCTACTCGATCGGCTGGCCGAACCGTTATCCGCGGAACAACCTCGACTACTGCACGCGCTTCCTGCACATGATGTTCGAGGTTCCATCGGAACCGCTGATGTTGCCGCCGGTCGCGGCGAAGGCGCTCGACTTGTTGTTTATCCTGCATGCCGACCACGAGCAGAATGCGTCCACTTCGACCGTGCGTTTGGTCGGTTCGACTGGCGCGAACCCTTACGCCTGCGTCGCCGCAGGTATCGCGGCACTCTGGGGCCCGGCGCATGGCGGTGCGAACGAAGCCGTGCTCACCATGCTCAATGAGATCGGTAGCGCCGACCAAGTCGGTAAGGCGATCGAAAAGGCGAAGGACAAGAATTCCGGCTTCCGCCTGATGGGTTTCGGGCATCGCGTCTACAAGAACTTCGATCCGCGCGCGACCATCATTCGCGAAATGTGTCATCAGGTATTGGATGAACTCGGTGTGCACGACCCGCTGCTCGATGTCGCATTGAAACTCGAAGAAGCGGCGCTGAAAGACTCGTATTTCATCGAGCGAAAGCTATACCCGAACGTCGATTTCTACTCCGGTCTCATCTACAAGGCGTTGAAAATTCCGACCGAGATGTTCACCGTCATGTTCGCGATTGCGCGTACCGCTGGCTGGGTCGCCCACTGGCTCGAGCAGAACGTTACCCCGGATGCCAAGATCGGTCGTCCACGTCAGGTCTACGTCGGCTCGCCGGCGCGCGATTACGTCGATCTCGCCAAGCGCTGATCATCGTCTGGCGTACTTTCAAAAAGGCGGCGTCAGCCGCCTTTTTGTTTAGCGATCAGGTCGCGCACAGCATTGATCGATGCCCGTCGCATCGGCGTGTCCGAGGTGCGTGACAGTGGTGCTTGGCGCAAATGGATCTTCGGCAGCAGCGTCAGATCGATGGTGTTCGCATCGGCATCGAATCGCAGCACCGGGAACTCGCTGCTATGCCCGCGCGATAGGCGCAAAACCCGCTCATCCTCATCGTAGGGAATCTGCTGATCGTCAAGGAAGCGCACTACTTCGGATGGATCATCTTCAAACAAATGCAGGCAGACCGCGGAATGAGCGTCGGCGGTGCCTTCGAGTACAGCACCGACCAGTCGCGGCTCGAAGCGCGCAAGGAAGGTCATCGCCTCGACCGCGACTTCACGCAACTCCTGTAGTCGCTGCGGTTGCGTTTGTGACTGGAATAGACGCTGGTAGTCACGCAGCGCTGCTTCGATCTCGCGATTGGTCGGTAGGTCGTATTCGTCGCGCGCACCGACGCGCTCCGCGGCCTTTCGCTTCGCTGCACCGTAGTCGCGAACACCTTGCTCGGCCATGATGCGCGCCGCCTCGTGGGCGAGACGCGTGCGTAGGTCGCTGTCGTGACGGCTCATCGTTCACTCAGAACAAGTCGATGCCCTGTTGTTCGGCATCCTGTTTCCCGGAGCTATTTTCGTCGACCACGGACAGGCGCATCAGGTCTTCGGTCTTGAAAAATTCGACGATGCCGCCTTCACTCGCTTCTGCGAGCAGGTTGCCGGCCGCGTCGATTCGCGCGGTGGTGATGCCGTTTGGCACGACGAGTTCCATTTCTGGAACGTCGCCGAGCGCCACACGCATGAAATCGACCCAGATCGGCAGGGCCGTCTGCGCCGCAAATTCGCGATCGCCAAGTGACGAGAAGTCATCGTGGCCCATCCACACGGTAGTGACTAGCGCTGGATTGAAGCCCGAAAACCAGGCATCGCGAAAATTGTTTGTAGTGCCGGTTTTGCCGGCCAGATCGTTGCGCTCTAACACCATTGCGCCGCGCCCGGTGCCACGTTTGACGACATCGCGCATCACGCTTGTGATCAGGAAGGCATTGCGTTCGTCGATGACACGCGGGGCGAGCAGACCGCTTGGACTGGCGATGTCAGGAACGGTCAGTGCCGGCGCAGTTTCTGGCGGTGCCGAGTTGCCGTTGAGCATGGCCGACAGATCATCGGCGCTGGCCGCACCGTCATTTTCGTCACCGGCGACGCGTGCGATGCATTCGCGACATGCGCGTTTCGGTGCAGCGGTATAGATCGCATTCCCGGAGTCGTCTTCAATGTGTTCGACGCTATAGGTATCGACGAGATAGCCGCCGTTCGCGAACACCGAATAGCCGCGCGCCAATGCCAGTGGTGGCAGCGACGAGGTTCCGAGTGCGAGCGACAGGTTCGGGGGCAGTGACTCCGGTGGAAACCCGAAGCGTTGGATGTATTCCCGCGCAAAGTTGATGCCGACGGCATCCAGCAACCGAACCGAAACGAGGTTGCGCGACAGCACCATCGCTTCGCGCAGACGCATCGGCCCGAGGAACTTTTCGTTGTCGTTCTGGGGCTTCCATACGCCACCTTCGGCGGATGGATCGGCGAAGGCGAGCGGTGCATCGTTCACGATCGAAGCTGGATTGAACCCGCGTTCGAATGCCGCTGCGTAGATGAACGGTTTGAAGCTTGATCCGGGCTGGCGATTGCTCTGCGTCGCACGATTGAATTTCGATAGCGTGAAACTGAAACCACCGGTAATCGCACGAATACTGCCGTCTTCCGGATCGATGGCGGTCAACGCCGCTTGTACACGCGGCAATTGCGAGAGACGCCAGACACCTTCGGCATCGCGCGCGACGCGAACGACATCACCGGATGCCAGCGCCCGCGATACGTCTTTAGGCTTCGGGCCAAGCGCGCCGGACTCGCTGCGCGGCCGTGCCCACTCGACTGCGGCCAAGTCGAGCAAAATCACTTGACCATCGGCGAGGATAACGGCGGCCGATTCGGCATCGCTGGCGGTCACCAGTCCGGGCATCAACCCTGAGACCGACCGATAGGCGCCGACGGCTGCACGACGGGCTTCGACCGTGGTGAGCGTACTCATATCCACGCGCGCCTCTGGACCGCGGAAACCTTTGCGCTGATCGAATGCGAGCAGGCGGTCACGAACTGCGGCGTTGGCCGCTTCCTGCAACTTGGAATCGATCGTCGTGAACGCTTTGTAGCCGTTGTTCAGCGCATCGGCACCCGCACGCTCGATCACTTCCAAGCGAACCATCTCGGCGAGATAAGGTGCATCCAGTTCGATCGCGGGTTCATGCGGGAAGGCGTGACTTGGCTCCGATTGTGCAGCCCGCATCTGCTCCGGCGTAATTGCTCCGATCTCGGACATACGCTCGAGCACGTAATTTCGGCGAATCAGCGCGCGGTCGGGGTTGTTCAACGGATTGCCGCTGGATGGGAATTTCGGGATCGACGCCAGCATTGCCGCTTCAGCCAGATCGAGGTCGGTCAACTTTTTGCCGTAGTAAAACTCGGCCGCCGCGGCGATGCCGTAGGAGCGATAGCCGAAGAAGATCTTGTTGAGGTAGAGCTCAAGGATCTCGTCCTTGCTCAGCTCGCGTTCGAGGCGCAACGCCAGAAAGATCTCCGCGACCTTGCGTGTCAACGAGTATTCATTGCTGAGGAAGAAATTGCGCGCCACTTGTGTGATCGTGCTGCCCCCCGGCACGCGGCGGTCACTGGTGGTCGCGAGCAACCAGATCGCGCGCACGATGCCGCGCCAGTCAATCCCAGGGTGCTCGTAGAATCGCGCATCCTCGACGGCGAGGAACGCATTTCGGACCATGATCGGCACTTCGGTAATGTCGACCGGCATGCGTTTGGTCTCGCCGAACATCGCGATCAATTTGCCATCGCGGGAATAGACGCGCAGCGGTACTTGCAACCGGACATCGCGAATTTCGGCAGCAGTGGGTAGCCGCGGCTCGACCATCCAGTAGGTCACGGCGATCGCCGCCACCCCCAGCAGAACCCCGGTCAGGCCGAGGATCAGGCCCCATTTCAGCAAGCGTCGAACAAGGCGTTTCACCGCGACAGACCTAGGTTTGATCAAAAAGAGCGCGAGTATAAATGGCATTGCCAAGGAATCGGCCCGGGAGTAGCGTCAAGTTCACGATTCAAGGGCCGAAATAGGGGGCTGTTGCCAGATGGTTAAGTTTGGGATTTAATGTATCTACGCATGAACCGCTCGTAAGAGCCCGTGGGAAGGGGAAAAAGTGTGGGACTGTTCACAGCAAGTACACCTCCTTTGATCGGCGTGGACATCAGCTCCACCGCGGTGAAGCTGCTCCAATTGTCACAATCGGGTGGCCGCTATCGCGTCGAACACTACGCGGTCGAGCCGCTGCCGCCGAATGCAGTGGTCGAAAAGAACATCGTCGAAGTTGAAGCGGTGGGTGAAGCGATCAAACGCGCTTTCGCTCGCAGCGGCGCTCGGACCAAGTTCGCAGCGGCATCGGTTGCCGGCTCAGCGGTGATCACCAAGATCATCCCGATGCAGGCCGACCTGTCCGAGGACGACCTCGAAGGGCAGATTTTGGCCGAGGCGCAGCAGTACATCCCGTATCCGCTTGAGGAAGTCAGCCTCGATTTCGAGGTTCTGGGTCCGGTCAAGGACAACCCGGAACTGATGAACGTGCTGCTGGCGGCATCGCGAACGGAGAATGTCGATGTCCGCATCGCAGCGCTGGATGTCGGCGGCTTGTCGGCAAAAGTAGTCGATGTGGAAGCGTTCGCGATGGAGAATGCCTACCGGCTGCTCTCCGACCAGTTGAGCGTCCCGAAAGACGCCACAGTGGCCGTAGTCGACATCGGTGCAACGATGACGACGCTGTCGGTGCTGAAGAATCAGCGCACCATCTATACCCGCGAACAGGTATTCGGTGGCAAGCAACTCACCGATGAAGTGATGCGGCGCTACGGCCTCTCCTACGAGGAAGCCGGCATGGCCAAGCGTCAAGGTGGCTTGCCCGAGAGCTACGAGATTGAAGTCCTTGAGCCGTTCAAGGAAGCGATGGTGCAGCAGATCAGTCGCTTGCTGCAGTTCTTCTTCGCAGGTACGGAATTCAGCAAGGTCGATCAGGTCGTGCTCGCCGGTGGCTGTGCGTCAATTGCCGGGGTCGCTGAGATGGTCGAGGAACAGATCGGCGTGCCGACTATCGTCGCCAATCCGTTGGCCGGCATGAGCCTGTCGAACCGTGTCCAGGCGCAGACGCTGGCACAGGACGCACCGGCACTGATGATTGCCTGCGGCCTCGCACTGAGGAGTTTCGACTGATGGCCAAGATCAACTTATTGCCGTGGCGCGCCGAGCGCCGCAAGCAGCGCGAACGCGAATTCCAGACGATGCTCGGGGGCGCCCTGATTCTGGGCTTGATCGGCGTTGTCGTGGCGATCTTCCATTGGAATGGCCTGAAAGACGACCAGACGCAGCGCAACCAGTTGTTGGAACGCGAAATTACTGCGCTCGATGCCAAGATCAAGGAAATCGAGTCGTTGCAGCAGACGCGCGAGCAGTTGTTGCAACGCAAACAAATCATTGAACAGCTGCAGTCCAGCCGAACTCAGATGGTGCACATGTTCGATGAACTCGTGCATACCTTGCCCGATGGCGTGCGCTTGACGTCGTTGAAGCAGAGTGCGGATTCGATCGAAATCGAGGGTATGACCCAGTCTTGGGCGCGCGCCGCACAGTATGTTCGGAACCTCGAGAAGAGCGAGTGGATCCGCAAGCCAGATGTGAAAATCATCGACTCGACGACGCCCGATAAAGCAGCGCGCTACCGTTTCTCGTTGACCGCCAACTTGCGCAAGTCCGAGGACGAAAAAGCCGATGCCGTTGAGGGTGATATCGACCTTGCCGCTCCGGTCAATGCACAGGCGGGGGGTGCGCCATGAAACTTTCCGACATCAACAATCTGGATGCAAAAAACTATGGATCTTGGCCGATGCCGGTCAAGTTCGTGGCCGCGCTCCTGTTATTTATTGTTGTGCTGGTCGCAGGCTATTTCATGAAGATCAAGCCGGCGAATGACGACCTCGACATCCTGCGCGCTAAAGAGCAGGAGCTAGTTTCGTTGTTCACCGAGAAACAGGGCAAAGTGGTCAATCTCGAGGAATACAAGAAGCAGCTTGAGGAGATGCGCGAGTTGCTGCGACAGATGATTCGCCAGTTGCCGAGCAAGACCGAAATGCCGGACTTGCTGATCGATATTTCGCAGACAGCGCTGTCCGCTGGCATCGACAACGAGTTGTTCGAGCCCGGCCCGGAGGTAGCGAAAGAGTTCTACGCCGAAAAGCCGATCACGTTGCGCATGAAAGGCAGCTATCACCAGTTCGGTGCATTCGTAAGTGGGGTTGCTTCGCTGCCGCGCGTGGTCATTCTGACCATGCACGATGTGTCATTGACGCCTTCTGGCGCAACGACGGGCGCGGCACCTGCACGTTCTGGCTCGCCACCGTCCAGTGGAACGTTAGTGCTGGAAGGCACGGTGAAGACGTACCGCTATCTGGATGACGAAGAGTTGTCTTCAATGGCTTCCGCCGCCGCACCAGCTGCAGGCGCCGCAGCTACGCCGCCGGCACCATGAGGATGAGCCATGGGGAGTTTCATCATGAGGTATGAATTCTCGCTCCGGGTTGCGGCAATTGCGCTACTGGTGTTGCTTGCCGGATGCGCAAAAGGCACTCGAGATCTCGAAGAACAACTCGCGGAAATTCGATCGCGCCAGGGCTCACCAGTTGATCCACTGCCAGCGATGCGGGATTTCCCACCGTTTCCTTACACGGCGTACGACCTTCGGGACCCGTTTGCGCCGTTCTCCGAGGATGACAACGCGCCTTCGGGCGGTGGCGCCGGACCGAAACCCGACCCGGATCGCCCCAAAGAATATCTGGAGTCCTATCCACTCGACAGTCTCGACATGGTTGGCACGCTTGGCGTGATCGGCGATTTGACGGCACTGTTGAAAGACCCGGATGGTGTGGTGCATAGGCTTCGGCTTCTTAACTACATCGGTCAGAACGATGGTCAGATCACCGCCATTTCCGAAGACCGGATCGAACTCGTCGAATTGGTTTCCAACGGCAATGGCGGCTGGATCGAACGTCCCGCGTCGATCGCGCTGGACGATGAATAATCAGGAGTGGCACGCATGAGCACACACACGGTCACGCAACGGTTCGCGCAGGTTTTTGGCGCCGGATTGCTCACGACGCTCGGTCGCAGGGCCATTGTCGCGGCGCTGGCGCTCGCTTCTATTGGAGCAATGGCGTCCAACCGCGTCGAGGACATCAGTTACGCCTCGACACCGGACGGCAATACCGAAATCACCATCAAGTTAGCCAGTCCGCCAACAGCGCCGCGCGCGTTTGCCACTGAATCACCGCCACGAATCGCGGTTGATTTCGAGGATACGCAGAACGGTCTGGTTGAGCGACGCGTCAACATCGGAAGCGGGGCTGCTGCGTCAGTCTCTGCGGTCGAAGCCGGTGGTCGAACCCGAGTTGTCGTTGAACTCTTCCATCCGGCGACATTCGAATCTCGGATTGACGGCAACAACCTAATCCTTGCCGTTGGCAAGGGAACGACGGCTGCGGGTAAAGAGATTGCCGCATCCTCGGGGTCCGGACTTTCTCAGCCTACCGTCAGCCAAGTTGACTTTCGACGCGGACCCAACGGCGAGGGTCGCGTGATCGTGAGCTTCGACAAAGACGGCGCTGGCACCGATATGCGCAAGGAAGGCAACAAGCTGATTGTCGACTTGTTCGATGTCACGCTGTCGAATGACCTGCCGATCCGATTGGATGTCACCGATTTCGCAACACCGGTGCAGTTCATCGAGACGCGTGAACGCGCCGGTGGCGCACGCATGGAAATCCAGACCGGTGGTGCGATCGAGCACATGGCCTACCAGACCGGCAACGAACTGGTGATCGAGATTGCAAAAGTCACCGCGAAGGACGACGAACGCAAGAAGCTCGGCGAACCGGTCGAATACAACGGCACGCCGGTGACCTTCAACATTCAGGACATTCCGGTGCGTTCGGCATTGCAGTTGATTGCCGATGTGTCGGAACTGAACATCGTGGTTGCCGATAGCGTGCAAGGCAACGTCACCTTGCGATTGGTCAATGTGCCCTGGGATCAGGCGCTCGACATCATTCTGCAGGCCAAGGGGCTGGACAAGCGTAGCCAAGGCAATGTCGTCTGGATCGCTCCGACTGCAGAGATCGCACAGCGTGAGCAGGCGATTGAAGATGCACGTATTGCTCTGGAAGACCGTGCTGAGCTGGTGACTGAATACATCCCAATCAATTATGGGAGCGCAGAGGATATTGCGAAGCTGTTGACAGAGACCGCGCTGCAATCTGCACAACAACAACAGGGCGCGGACACGCAAAAGAATATTGAGAAGGGCTTTTTGTCCAAGCGCGGCAGCGTCACTTTTGACAAGCGGACCAATACGCTGCTCGTCAACGACACTTCCGACAAGATCAAGGAGCTCAAGAGCTTGATTGCGTTGCTCGACCGTCCGGTGGATCAAGTCCTGATCGAAGCCAGGATCGTGGTCGCAAACGACACATTCTCGAGGGAACTGGGTGCGCGGTTCGGAGTTTCGGGCGCCTATGAGGACCACCACGGCAACATCATTACCTCCTCGGGGACAATCCAAGGCACCGATCAAATGATCAACCGTGCACTGGCCAACCGACTTTCTGGCCGTCCGAGCGGCCTGCCGGTGGCAACCGCTGGTCCGAATGGCTCAGGTGTCTTCGGCCCCGCACTGGCCAATCGATTGAATGTGAATCTTCCTGCCGCCGCTGGCGCGGGCAGTTTCGGTTGGTCGGTGCTCGCGGCTGACTACATTCTCGATCTGGAACTTTCCGCGCTGCAAACCGAGGGCCGCGGCGAAGTCGTTGCCAGCCCGCGCGTGATCACCGCCAATCAACGGGAAGCAGTGATCAGACAGGGTGACGAAGTTGGCTACGTGACACTTTCTGCGGCAAGCGCCGGGGATATTCCGATCCCGATGGTGATGTTCAAGGAAGTGTTGATGGAGCTCAAGGTGACGCCAACCATTACCCAAGACGACCGCATTTTCCTGTCGATGAACGTCAAGAAGGACGAAATCGCCGGGTTTGTATCGACGTCGATCGGCGACGTGCCGCAAATCAACAAGCGCGAGTTGAACACTGCGGTGCTGGTTGAAAATGGCCAGACGGTAGTGCTGGGAGGCGTATACGAGTTCAAAACGCGCGAGGACTTGGCGAAGGTCCCGTTCTTGGGTGATCTGCCTGCACTCGGCAACTTGTTCAAGAAGAAGTCGCGGGAAACTTCAAAGGCTGAGCTGCTGATCTTCGTGACACCGAAGATCCTGCGCCAGCGCGGCAAGGACTGATCGCAAGCATGACTACGAATCCGGTTACAGAACGTGGAGATCAACATGACTAAGTTCGCGAAGGCAGTGGGTGCATGGGTCGCGGCACTCGCCCTGGCCAGCTGCGGTGGTGGCGGCGGAAGCGGCACGGACGGTGGCTTTACGGCCCCCGGGCTGCGCGTCTCGTTGACGCCAGCGCAGACACAGACCACACCATTCTCTCTCGTCGATGTGCCGGTGCGCGTGACTTCGGCCAATGGCGCTGCGGTGACCGACGGCACACAGGTCACTCTGCAGGTGTCGTCGGGCAGTTTGGGTCTCGTTTCGTCGCTGCAACGAATTGCTACCAGTGCAGTGATCGGTGAACGCGTCACGGCGACGACCAGCGGCGGTACGGCGTTGTTCCGCTTCCATAGCCGTGCTGTTGGAACGATGAACTTGACCGCTACTGCAGCCGATGTCGCGGCGGGCTCGGCACAGGTGAGCGCAACGACAAGTATCAGCATTGTCGCCGGCCCATCGAATGATCCTCGTCTCGCCTTCGCAGCGCAGACCACTACGCTGCCGATCAATCGCTTCAGCGTCACGCCGTTCCTTGGCTCTCCCTTCATGTCCGAGGTGACGGTGACGTGGCGTCGTTTGAACGGCGAATTAGTCACGGTGACGTCCAATGGGCAGGATCGTCTGACGATCGCGGTGGCGGTCAATCCGGTCAACTCGATCGGTGGCTTCTCGATGCTTGATGATCCAGAGACCGAAGATGATCCGACCATTCCGGGAATCGACCACAATGAATTCCTGACGATCATGGGTCAAGCACCGGTCAACGTGGTCTCCGGCAAGGCGACGATTTTCTTCCATTCGTTCGACGAATCGGGAACCAGCGTGATGACCATCACGGCCCAGGACCCTGACACCAACGAAACCCTGCAAACACAAGTGACCTTCAATGTCGTTTCGGGATCGCCGCGCTTACCGGCGTCGATCTCGCTGCAGCGCGACGGCCGCGCCGTCTACGCATCCAATTCCGGCGGGAACTCGATCGATCAGGTCGAAGCGTCGGTTTATGACGGCAGTGGCGACAACGTCCCTGACCCGGGAACGTCTGCTGCACCCGCAAATAACCTGGAAGTCGAGATCGTCGGTGGTGCCCAGAATGGCGAACGCCTGCGTTCCGTCAACGCACAGGGTGCCGTCGTCAGCGGTTCACCGATTCGTGTCAAGACTGCTCAAGGCCTTACCCGCTTTACCTTCGAAGCCGGTACGCGTTTGGGCTCAGTGCAGATTCGTGCGACCGCCGATCGCGCGGACAATAACGTCGACAACGGCATCTCTGATCCAGTTTCCTCGCTGATCAGCGTCACCGTCGGTGACGGTCGATTGTTCGACCTCGACATCACCACGCCGACCAACGCGACAATTACCGAGATCATGTTCAACAACGGTACGACACTCGAAAGTACGGGTTCGTACACGTTCAACCTCTCGGCACTGGCAACTGACCGCTACGGCAATCCGGTGATTCCGGGGACCGAAATCCGCTTTGGCTTGATCGACAGCCCGTATGTCGACGGCACGTTTGCGATCAACGGTAGCGATGGCGACCCGCAGGAAGCCGGCACCGGCTTCAACGCACCGACAGGTGCATTCAAGACCGCTGGCGGTGGCGCAGGTCCGAACGACACGGTGATCGTGTTCGGCGAGGAATCCAACGGCAACCGAGATCTCGAGAGCGCACGCCGCGTTGCTACGGTGCCGAATAACTCCAACCTGACGGTCACCCAGCGTTTTAACTACAACGACGACACCGGTGCCACGGTCAACAATGGCCCGGTTCTGCCTTATGTGATTGGTCGTGCCGTCGATGCAAACATCGCGCCGTCGGGCTACACCGACCAGTTCGGCGTTGCGTTTGCCAAAGTCGCGTTCCCGGCAACCAAGGCCGGCAAACTCGCGGCGGTCTACGCGCAAGGAAACGGTGACGTCGTCGGCGGTGCACCAGAGTTGGTGACGGATGCCGAACTGATGCGTCTGTCCGCCATCGCTCCAGGCACGATCATCGCGTCCCCGGACCCGATCGCCGGCAACACGACCGTCGTCGTCCAAGCCTGCTTGGTCGATGCCAACAGTCAGGGTATCCCTGGTGCGCAACTGACGTTCTCGTTCGACACGCTGTTCGGAATGGGTTCGGTCGACGGCATCGCGAACCAAGGGCAGCTGGCGAATCTCACTGGACCGAACGGCTGCGCGGATGCAACTGTCGTGACATCGGGGCTGCCGAATGATGGCGGTGCAACGCTCAAGTTCAGTCTCGGCGCTATCGAAGACTCGATCGATATCCGCGTCAATAACAACTACTACCTGTATGCATTCCCGAGCCGAACTTACGGCGACGGCGCGCGTCTCTTCACCTTGCGATTGGTCAACTCCAGCGGCGTCCGCGTGCCGAACGTGTTGATTGTGGGTGAGTGCGAAGCATCGTCACCGCAGTTCCTGAATATTTCGACTCATCCGGGCTTGACCAACGCCCAAGGCGAAACCACGACCATCGTTGATGCAGATGGTTTTGATGTCGTCGGCATGCCATCGGGAAGCGATGCGAGTTGCACGTTCCGCACCATCAACGACGAAGCCGAAGTGGTAATCGTCTGGGGCGAGCGCGACATTTGCGACTTCTTCAGCCCGTCACCACCGGTCGGCTGCCCGACGGCCATGTTGACGGTGACCATGACCACCGGCGGTACGGTGATGTCGACCAATCCGTCGGCGGCAGTGCAGTGCATCGGCCCTGGTACCTGCACCAAGCCGTTCCAGCCGTTCGAGAACGTCACCTTGAATGCATCGGCGAATGCGACTTGGGGTGATGCCTGCAGCGCGTGCGGCACTGGCGTCCAGACCTGTACCGTGGCATTGGGCGACACTGGCAGCACCACCAACTGTGACGTCGCCATTCCTTGATGTACGAGGGCGTTAGTTGATCGCAGGAGGCCGCCTTCGGGCGGCCTTCCTGCATCTAGGGCCCGGTGGATGCGTGAGGCTGATAGCATCCGAGTCGTCCATGCGGAGCCGATCATGAGCAGCAAGCGCCTGCATCTCACCACCGGTGACATCGTGTTTCGTGAAGGCGATCCACCGACGTCGGCCTACTTGGTGGAATCCGGGCAGATCGAAATCCTGACGGTGAAGGAAGGGATGCCGATGGTGCTGAGTGTGCTCGGTCCAGGCGATTTGCTTGGCGAGATGGCAGTGATCGACGACGCGCCGCGTACCGCCACCGCGCGCGCGCTGAATGATGTTTGCTTGATTGAAGTGGATCGTGCGCAGATCAATGAGCGCATCGACAACTCCGACCCGATCGTGCGCGCGCTGCTGAAGGGCCAACTCACGCGCTATCGATCTGCCCTGCAGGCGCTGCGTAGCGGCGAAGCACCGATGCTGCGCGCACACGCCCATCCGCAGGCATGTGATGCTGATGGCTACGACGATCAGGCGATGGCGAAGATCCATCTCGAAACACAGTTGCGCGATTCATTGACCGCAAAATCACTGGAGGTCCGCTTTCAGCCGATCTACGAAGTGCGCGAGCAGCGCATCAGTGGCTACGAGGCGCTGGTGCGGTGGACACACCCGGTTCGCGGCCCAATCTCGCCGGCCGAATTTATTGCGCTCGCCGAAGAGACATCGTTGATCCTGCCGGTCGGCGAATACGTGCTGGACCGCGTCGCCGAAACTTTAGCTAAGCTGGCAGATCAAGGTGTTTCGCCGCTGCCGTTCATCGCAGTGAACATGTCTGGCCGGCAGTTGGCCGAAGCCGACATGCTCGGCGTTGTCACCATGATTTCCAAAAAGCATGGCATCGACGCACGCTCGATCAAGATCGAAGTGACCGAAAGCCTGATGCTGGATTTCGAGAAAGTGGGTGAGTTGATCAACCGTTGTGGCGACCTGGGAATCAAGGTGGCACTCGACGACTTCGGGACCGGCTACTCGAATCTCGGTCATCTGCACAAACTGCAGTTCTCGACAGTGAAACTCGACCAAGGCTTCGTGCGCCAGATGCTGCACGCGCCGCGATGCCACGCGATCGTGAAGGCGATCGTACAGATGGTTCACGCGCTCGATTCCGACATTGTCGCCGAAGGCGTCGAAACCCAGGAACAACTCGATGCACTCGCGGCATTGAACTGCCGCTACATCCAGGGTTACCTGATCGGCCGTCCGCAGACTTATGACGAAATGCGCGGTAATCACGGCCTGACTTGATTCGCGGGCGTTTTCCGGGCGACGTCACGCCGCGGTTGCTGCATCCAACGGCTGTCGGGACAATAGCGATCTTCGCGCCCATCGCGCCCGATATCCTTTCAGCGAGAAATGCCATGCCGAACCGTCGTGATCTGGCGAATGCCATCCGTGCTTTGTCGATGGACGCCGTCGAGGCAGCAAAGTCCGGTCATCCAGGTGCGCCGATGGGCATGGCCGACATCGCCGAAGTGTTGTGGAACGATTTTCTGCGCCACAACCCGGCGAATCCGCGCTGGGCGAACCGCGATCGTTTCGTGCTCTCCAACGGCCATGGCTCGATGCTGTTGTATTCGCTGCTGCACCTAAGTGGTTACGACTTGCCGATTGAGCAGCTCAAAGCTTTTCGACAATTGCATTCGAAGACGGCTGGGCATCCGGAAGCACACGAGCATCCAGCGATCGAGACGACCACCGGGCCGTTGGGCCAGGGTTTGGCGAATGCAGTCGGATTCGCACTCGCCGAAAAGGTGTTGGCCGCACGCTTCAATCGTGCCGGATTCAACATCGTCGATCACAACACCTATGTCCTGCTCGGCGATGGTTGCCTGATGGAAGGCATCTCGCACGAGGTCTGCTCGCTGGCTGGCACACTTAAGCTCGGCAAATTGATTGCGCTCTACGACGACAACGGCATCTCGATCGATGGACAAGTGCGTGGCTGGTTCACCGACGACACCAAGGCGCGCTTCGAATCCTACGGATGGGAAGTCATCGCCGGTATCGATGGCCACAACGCCGAGGCAATCAAGGCGGCGATCGTGTCGGCCGCACTCGATCCGGACAAGCCGACGCTGATTTGCTGCCGCACAACGATCGGTTTCGGTGCGCCGACCAAAGCCGGCAAGGAAAGCGCGCATGGGTCGCCGCTCGGCAAGGACGAGATCGCCGGTGCGCGGGCGGCGTTGGGATGGGCGCACGCACCCTTCGTGGTGCCGGACGACATCTATGAAGCATGGAATGCGAACGCCAAAGGCGGTCGATGGGAATCAGAATGGAGCGCGCTGTTTGCACACTATGCGCAGGCGCACCCAGATCTGGCTGCGGAATTTTCGCGACGCATGGCACGCGAACTACCGGCCGACTTCAGTGCGAAGGCGCTTGCCTACGCGCGCAAGTTGCAGGCCGAAGGCCCGGTCGTGGCCTCGCGCAAGGCGTCGCAAATGACACTCGATGCGTTCGGCCCGCTATTGCCAGAACTGATCGGTGGCAGTGCCGATCTCGCGCACTCCAACCTCACGTTGTGGAAGGGCTCGAAAGACGTCAACACCGCCGGTGCTGAAGGCAACTACATCTATTACGGTGTGCGCGAATTCGGCATGACCGCCATCAGCAATGGCCTCGCACTGCACGGTGGCTTCGTCCCCTACGATGCGACCTTCCTGGTGTTCAGCGACTATGCGCGCAATGCGGTACGCATGGGTGCGTTGATTCCGGCGCAGGCCATTCATGTCTACACGCATGATTCGATTGGTCTCGGTGAAGACGGTCCGACACATCAGCCAGTCGAGCATTTGGCGTCGCTGCGCTATATCCCGAACAATCCGGTGTGGCGTCCCTGCGATACCGTCGAGACTGCAATTGCCTGGAAGCACGCCATCGAACGCAAGCTCGGACCGAGTTGCTTAATCTTTAGTCGCCAGAATCTGCCGCATCAGTTGCGCAGCGATCAGCAGTTACTGGATATCGAACGCGGCGGCTATGTCTTGCTCGATCCATTGAATACGAAGATTGAACTGATTTTGATCGCAACCGGTTCGGAAGTAGGACTGGCGATGGACGCAGCGCGTGTGCTCGATGGCGAGGGCATCGGCGTGCGCGTGGTGTCGATGCCATGCACGCAGGTTTTTGATGCCCAGCCAATCGAGTGGCGCGAAGGTGTGCTGCCGTCCTGGTGTCGCGCCCGCATTGCTGTCGAAGCGGGGGTCAGCGACTTCTGGCGCAAGTATGTGGGTCTCGATGGCGCCGTCATCGGCATCGACCGCTTCGGTGCCTCGGCGCCAGCAGAGAAGCTCTATCCGTACTTTGGGATCACCGTCGAAAAGATTGTCGAAGCCGCACGCACGCAATTGCGGCGCTGACCTGCATCAAACCGCCTCGTCGCGGTATTCGTCCGGTGTCGGGCAGATACAGACGAGGTTGCGGTCGCCGTAGGCGTTGTCGACGCGATTGACCGGGCTCCAGTACTTGTCTTGACGCGACATACCGCCGGGGAACACGGCCTCTTCGCGCGAGTACGGGCGCGACCACTCGGCATCGGCGAGGTCATGCACGGTATGCGGTGCGTGACGCAGCGGGCTTTGCTCAATCGTGAAGCGCCCGTTTTCGACGTCGGCGATTTCTTTGCGGATGGCGATCATCGCGTCACAGAACCGGTCGATCTCGTACTTCGATTCCGATTCGGTCGGCTCGATCATCAGCGTTCCAGGCACCGGGAAGCTCATCGTCGGCGCGTGGAAGCCGTAGTCGATCAGGCGCTTGGCGATGTCATCCACGCTGACGCCGCAAGTATTTTTTAGCTCGCGCGGGTCAACGATGCATTCGTGTGCAACACGGCCATTGTGGTTCTTGTACAGCACCGGAAAATGCGGGTCGAGGCGCGCAGCGACGTAGTTTGCGTTGAGTATGGCGACCTCGGTGGCGAGCTTCAAACCTTGACCGCCCATCATCAAAATGTAGGCGTAACTGATCGGCAGGATGCTCGACGAACCATACGGTGCAGCCGAAACCGGGCCGACCGGCGAGGTGTTGCCGTCGAGTTCCGGATGGCCCGGCAGAAATGGCGCGAGATGTGCCTTGACCCCGATCGGACCCATGCCTGGGCCGCCACCGCCATGTGGGATGCAGAAGGTCTTATGCAGATTCAGGTGCGAGACGTCGGCACCGAATTGGCCCGGCTGGCTTAGACCGACCTGCGCATTCAAGTTTGCACCGTCCATGTAGACCTGGCCGCCATGGTGATGCACGAGGTCGCAGATCTCGCGAATCTGTTCCTCGAACACGCCATGCGTGGACGGATACGTGATCATCAACGCCGCCAGGTTCGCGCTGTGTTTTTCGGCTTTGGCACGCAGGTCGGCGAGATCGACATTGCCCTCAGCGTCGCAGTTCGTGACCACGACATCCATGCCGACCATCTGCGCCGATGCCGGGTTGGTGCCATGCGCGCTCGATGGGATCAGACAGATCTTGCGATGACCTTCATTGCGCGAACGGTGATAGGCACGGATCGCCAGCAGCCCGGCATATTCTCCCTGTGCACCCGAATTCGGCTGCAGCGATACCGCGTCGTAGCCAGTAATCTCAACCAGCCAGCGCTTCAGGTCCTCAAACATTTCACGATAGCCGTGCGCCTGTTCGGCCGGAACGAACGGGTGCAAGGCGCCGAATTCCGGCCAAGAAATCGGCACCATCTCGGCGGTGGCATTCAGCTTCATCGTGCAAGAACCGAGCGGAATCATTGCGCGATCGAGCGCAAGGTCACGATCAGCGAGTTTGCGCATGTAGCGCAGCAGTTCGGTTTCAGTGCGGTAGCGACTGAACACCGGATGTTTGAGACAGTTGCTCTTGCGCGTCAGTTCGGCCGGAATCGCGTCGGTCGAATCGCTGGCGATATCAGCGCAACGTAGTTGACCACCGAACGCTGACCACACCTGTTCGACGACGGCATCGGTCGTGGTCTCATCGAGCGCGATGCCGATGCGGCCATCGGCGAAATGACGGAAATTGATCTTGGCCGCGAGTGCGTGCTCGACGATCGCGGCGCGGTTCGCACCAGCATCGACGGTGATCGCATCAAAGAACGCGCTCTGGTCGATCTTAAAACCAAGCTTGCGCAAGCCAGTCGCCATGGTCGCGGCACGACGGTGTACCGATTGCGCGATTGCTTTCAGTCCCTCTGGGCCGTGATAGAGCGCGTACATCGACGCGATCACCGCGAGCAATACCTGCGCTGTACAGATGTTTGAGGTCGCCTTCTCGCGGCGAATGTGTTGTTCACGCGTCTGCAGACTAAGACGCGCAGCGGGTTGGCCACGCGTATCGATCGACAGACCAATGAGCCGGCCGGGAATCGAACGCTTGATGGCATCACGCACCGCCATGTACGCGGCATGCGGACCGCCATAGCCCATCGGCACGCCGAAGCGCTGGGTCGAACCGATGGCGATGTCGGCACCGAGTTCGCCGGGCGGCGTGAGCAGGGTCAGTGCCAGCGGATCAGCAGCAAGCACGCTGATTGCGCCAGCGGCCTTGAGCTTCGCGATCGCGCCGCGATAGTCGCGGACATCGCCACGTGTGCCTGGGTACTGGAAGATCGCACCGAACACGTTCGACGCATCGAGGGCGGTGTCGGGATCGCCAACGATGACGTTCCAGCCGAGGGGTTCGGCGCGAACCCGAATCACTGCAATCGTTTGCGGATGGCAGTCGGCGTCGACGAAAAAGCTGGCTGACTTCGACTTGCTCGAACGCTCGGCCACAGCCATGGCTTCGGCTGCTGCGGTGCCTTCGTCAAGCAACGAAGCGTTGGCGACATCGAGGCCGGTGAGTTCGCAGATCATCGTCTGGAAGTTCAGCAGGGATTCGAGGCGACCTTGCGAAATTTCTGGCTGGTACGGGGTATAGGCCGTGTACCAAGCCGGGTTTTCGAGGATGTTGCGCTGAATGACGGCGGGCACGATCGTGCCGGAATAACCCTGCCCGATCAGCGAAGTGAACATCTGGTTGCGGTCAGCGAGTGCGCGCAGTCGCGCGAGCGCATCAACCTCGCTCAGTGCTGCACCCATCGAGGTCAACGGGCCGGCCATGCGAATGTTCGCTGGTAGCGTTTGTGCAATCAGTTCATCGAGACTGGCGGCATCGATCGCATCGAGCATCTCGCGCTGTTCTTGTGGCGCGGGACCGATATGGCGATCAGCGAAATCGCGGGCGACGTGGGGCTGGCGCAGGGAAACCGGTGCGGACATGGCAGGCTCTCGAATAGGGGCGATGCAGGCGCGCAAACGCCATGCGGTGAGCCCCATCTGTACCCGTGCCTGAGAGCGTTATCCCTTCGGCGGGCGCGGCATCAGAAATGTGCGCCTCTTTCCAGATGTTCTGCTGCTGCTCGCGGTCCTTTTGCCTGAGAGTTTCCGGGGCGGTTGCTCCTTCGGCGCCGACATGCGTCGGTCTCTCCCGCAAGCGGCGCGCAGGTTAGCATGCGATCCCGTGATCAGTTGCAGTCGCGGGTTGCCGCCATCCAAACATCGATCAGCTGGCGGACTTCAGTGTTCCTGGCAGCAGCGCCTTCCAGCGCTGGCGCGTTGCCTTGTTGCTCGGTTTGGAACCCGCGGTGCCGCTGACCGCCGGTGTGGCTGCTGTCGCCGCAGGTTCGCCCAGGTCCGGTGCATCGCTGCGGTTTGACGGACACGGCAGTTCTGACTGCTGCAGCCCCGATACCGATGTCCTGGCCACGGCCGTAGCCGACACCAGCAACGCGATCAATGCAAAAACGAACGACAGTGCGGGGCGGAACATCGGCGTCTCCAATTCATGAACGGGCTGGTCGTCGCACGCTCGGCGGCAAGACTGACCTCGGGTTTTTTAAAGCGCAAGTGCTGAGATTCACAAAAGCACCAGAAGGTTGCATTTCTTTTTTTGACGCAGCGCAGCAAGCCGAAACCGTTCGTGCTGCCTACACTCGCGGCTCGTTTTGCTTGGGGAGCAGCGCTTGGCTGCACAGATCAGCGTGCAACGCCTGTCGGGTTACGGCCTGCGTCGGGCATTGGTGGCAGGAATTCAGCGCGTCATTGCGCGTCGCGATGAAATCAATCGTATCAACGTTTTTCCGGTGCCAGACGGCGATACCGGGACCAATCTCGCATTTACCCTGAGCGCCGTATTGCAGGGCGTGCGTGCGCCGCGCTTGGCCAGCGCCGGCGAAGTGTTGCGACGGGCGGCCGCCGAGGCGATCGACGGTGCGCGTGGCAATTCCGGAGCGATCCTCGCGCAATTCTTTCAGGGCGTATCCGAGGCGCTTGGACCAAGCAAGCGTCTGACACCCGATGCATTGGCGCGTGCCGTATCGCGTGGTTCGTCGCTGGCACGCGAAGCTATGGCCGATCCGCGTGAAGGCACGATCCTGAGCGTGATCCATGCATTCGCGGTTTCACTGCGCGAGCAGGCCGATTGTGGCAATGACTTTCGTACCGGGTTTCGCAACGCCCTGCTCGTGGCACGTGAAGCGCTGCGACAAACGCCCGAACAACTGGCGGCACTGCGGGCCGCTGGCGTGGTCGATGCCGGTGCGCTCGGTTTCGTCGACATGCTCGAAGGCATCGGCGAATTCATCGAGACCGGGCGCCGCGCCGACGATAGCGAAATGCCCGAGGAACTCGCGGCGGCGGGGATCGATACCGCGCGCGGCGGCGAATACATCGACGGCCATCGCTACTGCACCGAGTGCGTGATCAGCGGTGAAACGGTCGATCGCGGTGCACTGAAGGCGGCGTTGTTGGCGATGCCGATTTCCAGCTTGGTCATCGCCGGCACACGCGAAAAAGTGCGCATTCACGCGCACCTCGACGAACCGACGCAGTTGTTCGAAACTGCAGCGCGATTCGGCGCGATCTCGCGTGAGAAAGCTGACGATATGCGTGCGCAGTCGAAGTCGGCGCATACGCGACGTGATCAAGTTGCAATTGTTGCTGATTCCGGCGCCGACATTCCGGCCGAGGCGATGGATCGGCTGAACATTCATTTGGTGCCAGTACGACTGTCGATCGGTGGCCGTGATTACCTTGATCGCGTGTCGATCTCGCCACGCGAGTTCTACAACGAGCTACGCACCAGCCCGGTGCCACCACGCACGTCGCAACCACCACCGGGCGATTTTCGCCGCCTGTTCGAGTTCCTGCTGTCGCACCACGAGCGGGTCGTCGATGTCTCACTGGCGCGCGGTCTGTCCGGAACGATGCAATCGGCCGAGAGTGCTGCCAGTCGCACCGACTCGGCGCGTGTCGCGGTATTCGATAGTTGCAATGGTTCTGCCGGACAAGGACTGCTGGCCATCTGGGCGGCGGAAGCGGCACTCGTGGGTTGGTCGTCCGAACGCATCGTCGAAGGTCTGACGCGAATGCGCCCACGCAGCACGTTGTATGCGGTCGTGCGCGATATCGGTTACGGCATCCGCGGCGGTCGCGCGCCGAAGTTGGCCGGTCCGCTAACCCGCTTGCTGCGCTTTTCGCCGGTCGTGAAGAGCAAGGCCGATGGCCGACTCGGCCTCGTCGGGGCAGTATGGGGACGTGAAGATCTGCCGGAAAAATTTGCACGCAATATCGCCAAGCGGCTTGATCCTTCGCGCCAATGGCGACTCATCATCGGTCATTGCGATTGCGCCGAAGACGCTGAACGCGTGCACGCCATGCTGTTGCGCAGCGTGCGCAATATCGACCGTGCCTGGGTGATGGAGGCCGGTGTCGCAATCGGTGCCCATGCCGGCCCGGGTTCGCTCGTCATCGGCGTGCAGGACTACGAGCCACCGCAGCCGTGATCGTGTCGATGATGTTTGGCAAGCTGCTCGCCGCCTATCTGATCGGCTCCGTTTCCGGCAGCTTGTTGCTCGGGCGCCTGCGTGGCGTCGATATTCGAACCTTGGGCAGCGGCAATGCCGGCGGCACCAATGCGCTGCGTACCCAAGGCCTGAAGTTCGCGCTCGGGGTGGTGTTGATCGATGTCGGCAAGGGCGCATTGGCCACTTGGATCGGTCTGCAGAGTGAGCCCGACACGACGATCGCCTTGCGCCTGGCACTCGGTTGCGGCTTCGCGGCCATGCTCGGTCATGTTTGGCCGCTATTCCACGGATTTCGCGGCGGCAAGGGGGTTGCGACGGTGATTGGCCTGTTACTGGTGCTGTGGCCATTGCTGGTGCTGCCGATGCTCGCAGTCTTCGCCTTGGTGTTGACCACGACAGGCTATGTCGGACTCGGTTCGATCTTGGCCGGATTCACGATGTTACCGGCCGCTTGGTGGTTGTCCGAACGCGCGCTGGCGATTGAGTGGTGGAT
>Ga0073899_10000048_pt1 | contig 104627 bp, 104 predicted proteins | sample KloWWTmetaKNB5Ph_FD_88975 | JGI IMG/M metagenome (GOLD analysis project Ga0073899, IMG submission 88975) | Active sludge microbial communities from Klosterneuburg, Austria, studying microevolution and ecology of nitrifiers - Klosterneuburg... | ecosystem: Engineered > WWTP > Aerobic digester... | reverse complement strand
TGGGACGGCGTCGGGCTGGACGGCAAGGCGCTGTCCGGGACGTACACCTTGTTCGTCGAAGCGGCCCGCGAACATGGCCCCCATTCGCTGGTCAGCGGCCCGGTCACGCTTGGCACGTCGGGCACCGCCAAACTGGCCGGTAACGGCGAGCTGTCGGACGCGGTGGTGACGATTGCCTGACGAAGCCCTCGCTCCGACAACGCCCGAACAGCTCACCGACCGGCAGCAAGGTCGGCTCGACGCGCTCGCCGGTCGGTCGCCCGGAAAGCGCCAATCTCGCCGCGGTCAACAGACCGGGAAGTGGATGCGCCTGTTCCACGTCTACGTCTCGATGGCCAGCATGTTGCTGGTTGCCTTCTTCGCCGTCACCGGACTGACCCTCAACCATCCAAAGTGGTCGCTCGGCTCGACCAGCACGACGACCAAGCAGGGAACGCTGCCCGCCGGTTCGGTCAACGGTGCGACGGTCGACTACCTGAAGATCAGCGAGTACGCGCGCAACGAGCTTGGCGTCAGCGGACATGTCAAGGACTACGGCACCACCGGCGACGAAGGCTCGATCGATTACGCCGGGCCCGGTTACAGCGCGCACGTGACGTTCTCGATCAGCACCGGGACGATCAACGCCGCTGTGACCCAGAACGACCTACTGGCCGTGCTCAACGACATTCACAAGGGCCGCGACACGAACAGCTCGTGGAGTTGGGTGATCGACGCATCGGCGATCGTGCTGCTGATCGTCACCCTCACCGGGGTCGGTATCCAACTGTTCCAGCGCAAGCGGCGCACAAGCGCGCTGATCACTGCCGGTGCGCTAACAGTGGTCTCGGTCGTGTTGATCTACGTCGCCACCCGCTGACGCTCGACCGCCCGAATCAAGCCGGTCGTTCGTCGATCGAATCGACCCAGGCCGCGCTGCGCCATACGATCCCGGACTCGTCAACCACCAACGCCGCAGCGTTCAGTCGTTCGGCGAGATACTCGCGCTGTTCGGCCGTTGCCACGCCGAAAGCCGAGGCCAGCGCATCGGCGTCGGCCGCGGTCGCCGCGACCACCGTGGTACTGCGCCGTTCGGCGATCGGCCAGCCGGTGATCGGATCGGGTAAGTGCCCATACCACCGACCGCCGACCAACCAGCCGCGCCGCGCCCCGCTGCTGGTGGCGATCGCTGCATCGGCCACCGTCACGACCGACAGGGCCGAGGCATTCTCGGCGGTAGCCCACGGGTTCTCGACCGCGATCCGCGCCGCCGTTGACCCCGCTCTGCCGCGGTGAGCAATGTCACCACCCAGGTCGACGACGACGGTATCGACACCGTCGATCGCCGTCGCCACCTCGACGAGTCGATCCACCACCCAGCCCTTGGCCACACCATGGAGATCGACAACCGAGCAGTCGCCCGTGCGGTGGACGACGCCATCAACCACAGCGAAGGGCAGCTCGGTGGTCGCTGCGGCCAACCCAGCCATCTCGCCACGCCCAGGCAGTACCTGGTCGGCGACCGCCTGACTCCAGCGGGCCATCACCGCGCCGAGACAGCAGTTGAACAACCCGCTGCTGCGGCGATGCCACCGGGCGGCGAGCTCGAGCACGTCGACGACCTCGACCGGCAGATTGGCGGGCTCGCCGCGGCGCCACCGACTGAACACGCTGTTCGGACGATACGTCGACAGCATCGCCTCCAGCCGGTCGGCCTCGGCCAGCATCAAGTCGGCCACACGGTCGGCGAGGCCAGCGTCGCCGCAGTCGACACGCATCCCGAGCCGCGTCCCTAACACCGGCTCGACCGTCGAGCGAAACGCCGTTGCCACCGTGTGCACCGTACGCGATTCGGGTCCACCACGGCTGGCGCGTTCAATCGAGTGGGTTACGGCATCGCCCGCCGCGTAAGGTCTGCGCCATGACAACGACCGAGCCGCTGCAGACGCCGGCGCAGGCTGGACGCTGGACGGCGCAGTGGAAAGAGCTGTACGCCGAAGTCATCACCACCGGGCTGTGTACCGGCTGCGCAGGCTGCGTGGTCACCTGTCCGCACGACGTGATCGGCTACGACCACGAAGAAGGCAAGTACCGGCCCTTCCATCTGGAAGAAGAACTCGGGCCCACCAACTGCATCCACGGCGAGAAGGGCTGCACCACATGCACCCGCGCCTGCCCGCGCTTTCGCGCCTGGGAGCCTGTAGCCGACGAGCATCTGTTTGGTCGGGTTCGCCAGGCCGACGAGATGGCCGGCATCTGGCAGCAGATCTACCTGACCCGCGCCGCCCACGACGACCATCACCAAGGTGGCCAGGACGGTGGCTTCGTCACCGCGATGCTGCTGTGGCTGATGCGTCACGACTACATCGACGGCGCCCTGGTCAGCGGGGTGGAAGAGAACGACGTGTGGAAGGCCAAGCCGGTCTTGGCGCACAACGAGGCCGAAGTCTTGGCCACCGCCGGCAGCCGCTACACGTACTGCGCCAACCCGTTGGCGCTGCGTCAGGCGCAGGAAGAAGGCATCAACCGCCTGGCTCTGGTGGGCATGGGCTGCCAGACCGCATCGCCGCCGGTGATGTGGCACCGCAAAGCCGGCAAGGTGTCCAAGCCGTTCCTCTTCAACATCGGCCTGCTGTGTTCCAAGACGTTCGACGATTCGATCTTCCCGGAACTGTTCGAAGCCAAGTACGGGCTGAAGAAGCAGGACATCGTCAAGATGAACATCAAGGGCGTGTTCCAGCTGTGGATGAAGGACGGCTCGTACCACGAGATCGACCTGAAGGAATGCCACGCCTGGACCCGCGAGGGCTGCAAGATGTGCCCCGACTTCGCCGCCGAGCACGCCGACATTTCCCTGGGTGGCATCGGCAAGGACAATGACTGGACGCTGACCATCGTGCGCACCGAAGTGGGTGAAGAGGTCATCAACCGGATGATCAACGACGGCACGATCATCGCCAAGCCAGCCCAAGAGGACGAGGTAGCAATGAAGCTGTTGCGCACCTTGTCGATCGTCAGCCGTCGCCGTTGGCCAAATTGGGCCGACCCAGCGCCTTCGGTCGGTGTTCCGCCGCCGAAGAAGAAGGCCGCCGCGGCACCTCCGCCAGCAGCCGACTAGATCACCTCTCCCCCATCACCTCACGAACTCTCTAGGAGCACCATGTCCACCACCATCTCGCTGAACCCGCCGCGCCGCGCCGTCCTCGCGGACCTGATCCGCACTGAGTCGTGGCTGGTCGACGGCGCGCTGATCCTGACCGGGATCGTTGTGATGTCGGTACTGGCCCAGATTTCGATCAAGGTGCCTGGCTCGCCGGTGCCGGTTACCGGACAGACGTTGGGTGTTGGTCTGGTCGGGGCCTCACTGGGTGCCCGCCGTGGCGGCGCGTCGCTGCTCGGCTATGTGCTGGCTGGCCTGGCGCTGCCGGTGTACGCCGATGGCTCCAAGGGCTGGGGCGTGCTGTGGGGTGCTACGGGCGGCTACCTGATCGGGATGGTGTTTGCTGCGGCGCTGATCGGCGCGCTGGCCGAGCGCGCCGCCGACCGCAAGGTACTCACAGCCTTCGCCGCGTTCATCGGCGCCCAATTGCTGATCTTTGGGTTTGGTCTGGCTGGCCTGAAGATCTACTTCCCGAACAACTCGTGGAGTTGGGTGATCGATGTTGGCTTCGCCCCGTTCATCGTCGGCGGCCTGATCAAGGCGGCGATCGGCGGCATGGCCCTCCCGGCAGCGTGGCACGCTGTCAAGCGCCTCGACCGCGTTCGCTAGCGGGGTTGCGCGGTCACCAGCCGACGGCAGTTGTCGTGCATGATTTTGCGGATATCGGCAACGTCGAGTTGGTCGATTTCGTGGATGAACTCGCTGGGGTCCGCCAGGCCCTCGACGTGCGGATAATCAGATCCGAACAAGACTCGCTCGGCCCCGACCGCATCGATCAACGCGTACACGTCGTCCTCGAAGAACGGCGACACCGACACGTGACGCATGAACAGCTCGTACGGCGCCTCGGCGAATTCGCCCGGTGCCTGGACGTGCACCGACTTGAGCTTCTTCAGCAGTGGGGCGACCCAGGTGGATCCGGTTTCGATCGTGGCAACGCGTAGATTGCCGAACCGCTCGAACAGCTTGTCGGCAAACAGCGAGGCGATCGTATCGCTGATCGGCGAGGCCGACAGCAGCTTGCGCAGCGGCGGCTGGCGGAACGCCTCGGTCTCGCCGCTCAGCCCCCACATCTGCTCGTAGACCTGGTAGCCAGAATCCCCGCCGTGGAACACCAGCGCTACCCCGGCTTCGTCGAGCCGGGCCCAGAACGCGTCGTGGCGCGGATCGCCTGGCGTGCGCCGACCGTGCGGATTGGGAACCGAACCAGGACGCATCAGAATGACCCGCGCCCCGCGGCCGAGCACATCTTCCAACTCGTTCACTGCCCAGTCGGGATCGGCCAAACTGATGTACGGTGCGCCGTAGATCCGGTCGAGGTAGTTGAATCCCCAGTCCTCGTCCATCCATCGGTTGAACGCGGTGAATGCCGCCGACAACGCCTCGGTGTCGTGCGACAGGGCGGTCTCCATACCGACGCCCAACGTGGGCAGCATGATCGTCGCTTCGATTCCCTGGCTGTCCATCAACGCCAGCCGCGCCGTACGGTCGCGATATTCCGGACGCTCCTCGATCGGCACCAGGGTGCCGAGGCCGGCACGCATGTCTTGCACCCCGTCCTTGGCCCGAAAGAAGTCCATCAGCACCCCTGGCTCGGACACCTGGGCAAAGGTCGGGTTGGGGATGAATCGATTCACCTGACCGGCGACGAGCAGCCGCGTCTTGCCATCGATCTCTGCCCACTGCATTGCCCGCTTACGCAGCTTCGGGTCGAGATAGCGGGTGAACGCGTCGGTTGCTTCGTAGAAATGATTGTCAGCGTCGAAGATTGGAAAGTCGAGGGCGGCCATCAACCCACCCTAGGAAGCCGATGCCGCGGATTCGTGGTCGGCCACTACCCGGCTCGAAGTCCGTCGACGCCAGCCGCCTATCGTCATCCCATGGATCCAAAGGTCACAGCGGTCGCCGGCGCGCTCGGTGCTCGTCTCGATGGCGTCGACCTTCGCCAGCTATCCGCTGGCGACGTCACCACGCTGGGCGAGCTGTTGCACCACTACCAGGTCGTCTTCTTCCCAGGTGCACATCTGAGTCCCGACGAACACATGGACCTCGCCCGTCGCTTTGGCGAACCCAGTGTGTTTCCTTCGGCCAGGATGCGCGGCGCTACCGAACCCAGCTTTCAAGTGATCACCGACACCCCGACCAGCGTGCTCGGCGCGGATTCGTGGCACACCGACGTGACCTGGACGGCAACCCCACCCCGGTATGCCCTGTTGCACGCCGAGGTGGTCCCCGATCGTGGCGGTGACACAATGTGGGCGTCGACAACCGCGGCCTACGACGCGCTCCACCCAGCGATGCAAGAGATGCTCGACCACCTTGATGTCGTCCACGACAACGAGTGGTTCCTCGCCGAAGTCGCCAAGAAGATGCCCGCCGACCAGTTCGATGTGTTCAGCCGGCGGATCAAAGACACCTATCCGCCGGTGGTGCACCCGCTGGTTCGCACGATCACCGAGACCGGCAAGCGCGCCCTGTTCAGCGGTGGTCCGTTCATGAAGCGAGTCGTTGGCATGTCGCCGCTGGAGAGCGACGTAGTGCTGGACTTCGTGCGCCGTCACGTCGCCGAGGAACAGTTCCAGTGTCGCTGGCGATGGTCGGCAGGCGACTTGGCGATCTGGGACGAACGTTCGACCAATCATCGCAGCGCCGCTGATTACGCCGGCCAACACCGCAGCATCCGTCGCTGCGAGATCGACGGCGACCGTCCGTATCGGGCCTGACACGCTCGGTTACTGAGTCTCGCCAATCGAGAACTGTTCGTTGACTTCGTTGGACACGTTGCCATCGGGGTCGTAGCTGCGTTCGACGACGGACACCTGGCTGCCTTCGGGTGTCGATTCGACGACGACCACGGTGGAACAACGCGTGCCGTAGAGACGGCCCTGATCATCGACCAACCGAATGAAGGCCGCCGAGAGCTGGCGCTCCCGATCGTTGGGCGTTTCATCCGTCAGCGGCATCGTGGCGCGCAACGCTACATCGGCCGCGGCCGTGCGGTCGGTCAACCCAACGAACAATCGCTCGATGAGCGAGCGAGCGGAATCCGCCTCGGCGAGCGCCGCTGCCAGGCGAGCACGCAAAGCGACGACTTTCGGCCATGGCGTCTGCAGTTGCGCGTTGGACAAGCCCCAGACCCCGGCCTGCCAGTCCAGGCGTTGCTGCTGTGGCTGATTGGAATGCCACCAGCCGCGCCCCGTGCCGATGTCAGCGGCAACAAAGTTGAACCCGTTGCGCGCCACGGTGGTCAACTCGACGGCCAGGGCTGCTTCGGCCTGGTGGTCCGCGGCGTGCAACCAGGCGGGGACCAGCTCGCCGCGCGAAGGCGCATCAGCAGCGGGCTCGGCCTCGCTGCGCACGTTGGTAACGAGGCCCAACCGACCACGCCGATTCAGTCCGAGCCAAGTGCCTCCCGCCCGCGTATCACGGCCACTCAAGATCTGCGGCCGGTTCGCGCTCGGCGACCACCACGCCATCGGCAGGGTCGGGCGATCGAAGAACTCGTCGCGGTTCGACGCAAGGACGAAGCTGAACCGATCACTCTGCGCGGCAGCGAAGGCGACGAGACACACCCGTATCAACCTAGGCCACCACGGCCACAGGCCTAGAACAGCTCGAGCGTCTCCCATTCGGAATCGAAGCTCAGCATCCGGTCCCAATCGTCGAGCATCGGTCGGTACTCCTCCCACCACTGATCGAACGCCGCGCCAGTTGTTGCCGCTTGATGGGCAGCGCGGCTGGACCATCGTTGGACGGCGAGGATCGAGCGCCCGTCGGTGGCGAACTCCAGACCGAGGGTGACCTCGGACGACAGCTTGGCGTACATCGGGATCGTACGGTCACGGACGAAGGCAACGATCGCCTCGGACGTCGCCCCCGGGCGCGGCGTCCACCGCTTGTACAGGACGAGCCGTCGTGCCATGACTACCGAGTCTGGCACCGCTGTCGACGACCTCGACGAACGCCGCGGGTGATCGCGGCTAGGCCGCGCTCCCCCGGAACGAGTCGCGCAGGCGCCCGGCAACCAGGTCTTCGGCCTCGACGGCCTCGGGCACGGCCAGCGGCATCGAGAAGAACCCATGGATCTGTCCGTCGAAGCAGCGGTGCTCGGTGTCGACGCCCAGCGCAGCCAAGCGTGCTGCGTAGACCTGGCCCTCGTCACGCAGGGGGTCGTACCCGGCGGTGATCACCGTGGCCGACGGGCACTGGCTGACCACCTCGTCGGTGGCGTTGCGCGGCGAGATACGCGCGTCGGTGGGGTCGATTCCCGAGCCACCCAGGTACTGCTCGGCGAACCACAGCATGCCCTGTTTGGTCAGCAGGTAGCCCTCGGCGTTCTCGTCGATCGACGGCGACGACCGGGTCAGATCGGTGCTCGGATAGACCAGCGCCTGGTGGCAGAGCCGCTGCCCAAAGCGCTGGGCCATCAGCGCCGACAGGTTGCCGCCCGCCGAGTCGCCGCCGACGGCGACTCGGTCAGCACGTCCATTGAGCGACTCGGCGTTGGCCAGCACCCACTCGATCGCCACCGCACAGTCGTCGGACGCGGCAGGTGCCTTGTGTTCTGGCGCCAAGCGATAGTCGACACTGACCACCACGCACCCGGCCTTGGTGGCCAGGTTTCGGCAGGTGGACACCGACTCGGCCGCGCTGCCGATCACCCACCCGCCACCGTGGATCCAGACCAACACGGGGAATGGGCCCTGGCCGTGGGGGGTCACGACGATGACCGGCACGCCGTTGGCATCGGCATCGACGACACTGGCCACGTCTGCCCCTTGTCCGCCGAGCAGCGCCAGGTTGGCGAACGCTGCTCGAGCCTCGGCGATTGGCAAGTCCTGCAACTGCTTGCCCCCTGCTTGGGCCATCAGGTTCAGCACGTTCTGGGCGGATTCGTCGAGCGCCATCAGACGAACACCTCGCGCCAGAAGTCGGCCATCGCAATCCACGAGCGCCGATCGCTGGGCTCGTGATACTCGAATCCCGGGCGTTTGGAATTGACGTTCGTGAAGCTGTGCCCGGCACCGCTAAAGAGCAGCATCTGCCAGTCGACGCCGGCCGCCGACATCTCCTGCTCCCACGCCAAGCGGGCTTCGCTGGGGATAATCGGGTCGTCGACGCCAAGGATCACCAACACCTTGGCGGTAATCGCCGAGGACGCCTCGGGGTGGGGGTTGCCCAAACCGCTGTGGAAGCCAACGACGCCGCGCAGGTCTTCGCCACCGCGGGCCAGCTCGATCGCCAAGGAACCGCCGAAGCAGTAGCCCATCGCCCCAATCCGCGAGGCGTCGACCCGCGGCTGGGCAAGCAACTGCGCCAGTCCGGCCTCGGCGACGGCTCGCATCGAAGACGGATCCTGAATCGCCGGCCACATCTTGTCGTTGATCTCTGCCTCGCTGAGCGCCTTGCCATCGCCCCAGTAATCCAAGGCAAAGGCCACGTAGCCGAACTCGGCGGCCAGCCGGTCGGCGCGCTGGCGGGGATGGTCGTTCATCCCCGGGCCCTCGTGACAGATCAACACGCCGGGGCGGCGTTCGTCGTCACCACGATCTGGCAGTGCCAGATAGCCGACGTAGCGCTGCCCGTCGTGGGTGTATTCGATCGACTCGCCCATCACTCACCGGCCTGCAGCGCGGCGAGCAGCTTGGTGGGGGTGTCCTTTGGGCTGATCTTGTACCACACCTCGCGCAGCTTGCCATCGGGCCCGACGAGGAACGCCGAACGGACGATGCCCATGTAGACCTTGCCGTAGTTCTTCTTTTCGTGCCACACGTCGTAGGCCTCGGCGATCGCATGATCGGGGTCCGACAACAGGTCGAACCCGAGGCTGTACTTGTCGTCGAACTTGGCCAACTTGGCGGGTTGATCGGGGCTGATCCCCAGCACCACCGTGTCGCCGATGTCGTCGGCAATATCGCGGAGCGCGCAGGCTTGCGTGGTGCATCCTGGGGTGTCGGCCTTTGGATAGAAGTAGACCAACACGTTGCGACCCTTGAAGTCGGCCAGCTTGACCTTCTCGTCGCGCTGATTTAGCAGACTGAACGTCGGGGCTTTGTCCTTGACGGTAAGCATGACCACGACGTTAGGCGACGTTCCGAGCACGTCCGGCGTCCGAGGGGGCTGGCAGACTCGGGCGATGCCGCTGCACCCACAAGCCGCCGCCGTGATCCAGCTGATGAACAGCCTCGGCGATCCGCCCTTCGACCAGCAGACACCCGAGCAGGCCCGCCAACTGCGCGCCGAACGCGCTCGGCCGGCCACCGAGGATGTCCACGAGATCCGTGACGTGGATGCCGACGGCGTGCCCTGCCGGCTCTATCGCCCGTCGGCGATCGAGCCACTCGGCCTGTTGGTCTTCCTGCACGGCGGCGGGTGGGTGATCGGCGATCTCGACAGCCACGACAACGTCTGCCGTTCGCTGGCCAACCAAAGTGGCCAAGCGGTGCTGTCGGTGGACTATCGGCTGGCCCCCGAAACCAAGTTCCCCGGCGCGGTCGACGACACGCTGCACGCCGTGCGTTGGGCATACGACCATGCCGCCGACCTGGGATGCGACCCGAACCGATTGGCGGTCGGCGGCGATTCGGCAGGCGGCAACCTGGCGGCGGTGGCGGCGCTGGCGCACGAGGTGCCGTTGCGCTTTCAGCTGCTGATCTACCCGGTGACGGACGCGACGATGTCCGCCCCAAGCTACGCGGCCAACGGCGAGGGCTACTTCCTGACCGCTGGGGGAATGCGTTGGTTCATCGACCACTACCTCGATGGCACCGACACGAACCCGCGCGACCCACGGGTCTCGCCGCTGTTTGCCACCGATGATGCGCTGGCCAGCGCTCCCCCGGCGATGGTGATCACCGCCGAATTCGACCCGCTGCGCGACGAAGGCGACGAGTACGCCGAGCGGCTGGCCGCGGCCGGTGTGCCGACGAATCATCTGCGCTTCGGCGGGATGTTCCACGGCTTCTTCTCGATGGCCGAGTTCGTCGACGGCGGCAAAGCGGCGATCGCCGCAGCCAGCGCTGCGTTGGCCGCTGCGCTCAGCGCGTAGCATTCGCGTTGGGTTACGGGGCGGCGAGGGCGGCGGCGCGGGCGAAGACGCTGTCGATCATCGGTTCGGTCAGCCGGCCGGTAAATGTGTTCTGCTGGCTCGGGTGAAAGCAGCCGATCAGGGTGACCCCCGACGGGGTGACCGTCTCGACACCGTGGCCGAATTTCGGGCGCGGGCGAACACCGAACCCGGTGCAGGCGATCGCCCAGGCGAACGATCCCAGGCAGACCACGACGCGCAGGTCATCGAGCATTGCGATCTCGCGATCCAGGAATGGCCGGCAGCGATCACGTTCTTCGGGTAACGGCTTGTTGTCCGGGGGGGCGCATTTCACCGGCGAGGTGACGTAGGCGCCGGTCAACTGCAGACCGTCATCGATCGACACCGATGTCGGCTGGTTGGCCAGCCCAGCGCGGTGCATCGACCGGTACAGCCAGTCGCCGGAACGGTCGCCGGTGAACATCCGCCCGGTTCGGTTGGCTCCATGGGCGGCCGGCGCCAACCCCAGAATCAGAATGCGCGCCTGCGGATCACCAAACCCGGGCACACCCCGCCCCCAGTAGGTCTGGTCACGAAACGCGGCGCGCTTGGTGGCGGCAATCTCCTCGCGCCAGGCGACCAACCGTGGGCAGGCGCGACAGGTAGCGACCTCGTCAGCGATGCGCTGCATGTCGTCCACCCCACTAGGTTGCCAGCTGCATGCCATCGCGCCCTCGTTCCTCCACCGCATCGTCCAAGCCCGCCGCCGCAAAGCCAACACTGGTCCTCTTGGTCCGTCACGGACAGACGTCGACGACCGGCAAGGTGCTGCCCGGCCGGGCGCCCGGTCTGCACCTCAGCGCCGTCGGCCGGGCGCAAGCGGAACAGGCCGGGCAACGAATCGCCGCGCTCAAACAGCTCGATGCGATCTACGTGTCGCCGCTGGAACGGACCCGCGAAACGGCGAAGCCAATCGCCGCCGCCACCGGTGTCAAATCGGTGGTCGAACGTGGCTTGCTGGAGTGCGATTTCGGCGACTGGACCGGGCAGGAACTGAAGGCGTTGATGAAGCTGCCGGCCTGGTCGACGGTGCAGCGCTCGCCATCGACGTTTCGCTTTCCGGGCGGCGAAAGCTTCGTCGAGATGCAGCTGCGGATGCTCAGCACGCTGGATCGCTTGCGACTCCGCCACCCGGGCGGCACGATCGTGTGCGTGTCACACGCCGATCCGATCAAGGCGGCGATGGCGCATCTCGGCGGGGCCCATCTCGACCAGTTCCAGCGGCTGGTGATCAGCCCGTGCTCGATCAGCGCGGCGCTGCTCGGTGCGGCGACCCCGATCGTGCTCTGCGTGAATTCAACCGGTGGACCGCTGAGCGAGCTACAGCCCTCGTAGCCTGGACACCCACATGGGTGTGTTCTACGAGTTCGAAGACGTCGACGTGTTCTGCGTCGGCGCAGTCGGTCAGCCGGGCCAGCGGGTGTTTTACCTGCAGGCCCGCCACGGGGCGATGACGGTCACCGTCAAATGCGAGAAGCAGCAGGCCGCGGCGATCGGCGAATATTTGCGCCGGGTGTTGCACGATCTTCCCACCGTCGATGGCAGCGCCGAGGTCGACGTGCACTTCGCCAACCCCGACGACCCGGCGTTCGTCCTCGGTCCGGTTGGGCTGGGGTACGACCGCGACACCGACCGCCTCCTGGTGCAGCTGGAGGAGATCGACCTGTCCGACGACGACAGCGAATCCGAATCGCTCGACCGCGGCCACCTCCGAGTGTTCATCACCCGTGAACAGGCCAGCGCGTTCTGCGACCTGGTCGAGCAGCTGGTGGCCGGAGGCCGTCCACCGTGCCAATGGTGTGATCTGCCGCTGGATCCCACCGGCCACCAGTGCCCGCGCATGAACTGATGGCCGCCGACCCGAGCCAGCTCGAGTTGCTCGCTCGTGGGCAGGTCGACATCGTCGGACGGATGCCGTGGAGCAGCAACGCCACCTTCTTGGTCGATGTCGCCCTGGATGATCAGCGCTGCCAGGCGATCTACAAGCCGCTGCGCGGCGAGCGTCCGCTGTGGGATTTCGAGCCCGGTTTGCACCGCCGCGAACGCGCCGCGTATCTGCTCAGTGAGGCGATGGGCTTGGGCATCGTGCCTGCCACCGTGCTGCGCGACGGACCGCTCGGCGAGGGTTCGCTGCAATGGTTCGTCAACGCCAACCACGAGCAGCACTACTTCACGCTGCACGAATCACGTCCCGAACTCCACGAAGCGATGCGCCAGGTCGCCGTGTTCGACCTGCTGGCAAACAACACCGACCGCAAAAGCGGCCACGTGCTGATCGACAGCGACGACCGGGTGTGGGCGATCGATCACGGGCTATGTTTCGCGGCCGAATTCAAACTGCGCACCGTCATCTGGGAGTTCGCTGGCGAATCGATCGGGCCAGCGCTGATCACCGCCGCGCAACAGATCGCTCGGACGGTGCCGGTGGGCATCGCTGCGCTGCTGTCCGACGACGAGGTCGCCGCGCTTGGGGCACGGGCCCAATGGGTAGTGGACCATGGTGAGTTTCCCGTCGACCCGACCGGGCGGCGTTACCCGTGGCCGCTCGTATGAGCGATCAGCCGGATCTCGACACGTTGATCCATCGCGCCGATCTCGACGGGTTGGTGCGGAGGGTCGACCAGCTGTGCGTGTCTCGACAGTGGGCGGAGCTGCTCGACGTGCGCGACCGCGCCCGAGCCGCGGTCACCACCGGACGCCAGCTGTGGCCCGTTGCCACGTTGGCCGAATACCGCTTGGCGTTGTGGGCCCCTGCGGCGTGGGCGGCACGTGTGCTCGACGAGGCCAGCGGCCACTTCAGCATCGGCCCGCTGACCGAGGTGGTCGCCCAGCACCACACCGCCGCCGAGCTCCACCCGCTGATCGATGACTCGGTGCGCTTTGGTTTCATCGCCCATGAGCGCGCCCTGCGCGGCGAGACGATCGATCCAACGACGTCGAATCCGTTGGAGATCCCGTTTGTCATCCAGGCGTGGGAGCCTGCGTACCCGTTGGCCACCTATTCCGATGACGCCGTCGACGCACCGGCCCCGCCACCGATCGACATCGGCGCAACGAACTCGGCCCCGAACGGCCGGGTGTCGCCGGTCGCAGATCAGGCCGTCGAGTTGGCCGTGCGTCAGTTGTTCGAGGTGTGGACAGCGTCTTCCAACGGGCACGCCGACGTGGTGTGCGTCGAGGGCACGGCGGCGGACGCGGTGCGCGCCCTCGGGGTACGCGCACCGCGGTTGCGGGCGATCACGCTCGGCGACGCGCTGGCCTGGCTGATGTGGGCCGGGGCGAGCGGCGCAGCGCACGGCCGGCGGCGTGGTGCGGCCAGCGGCAGGTTCGCGACCTGGTGGTTGCTGGCCGCGTTCACCGATCTGAGCGACGAGTGGCCGCCCGACCCCGGCGAACTCGGCGAGGCCGCCGCGGCGCTGCGTTGGCACTGGTGGGACACGACGCCACCGGCTGGACAGTGCAATTGGCCGTCGAGGACCCCGACGAGAACTACGCCTGGGCGATCGCCGCCACCGACGCCGTATGACCATCCCTGCCGTTACGCGACGAACCCGGCACCGGATGAAACGTGTACATCCGGTGCCGGGTTCTCGGTGTAACGGTTAGCGGTTTTGGATCGCTTCGATCACCTTCGGAAGGACCTTGTGCACGTCGCCGACGATACCCAAATCGGCGATCGCGAAGATCGGCGCTTCCTTGTCTTTGTTGATCGCGATGATGTTCTTCGAACCTTTCATCCCGACCATGTGTTGCGTGGCACCCGAGATACCGGCGGCGATGTACACACCCGGCTTGACGACCTTGCCGGTCTGGCCAACCTGGTAGCTATAGGGCACCCAGCCAGCGTCGACGATCGCCCGCGATGCGCCCGGAGCGCCCTTGAGCAGCTTGGCCAGCGTCTCGATCATCTCGAACTTGGCCTGCTCGCCCAGCCCACGACCACCGGAGACGACAACCGCGGCCTCGTCCAGCTTCGGGCCACTGGTCTCTTCGACGTGCACCGCGTTGACCGTGGCGCCGCCCGTGGCACCCAGATCGGGGACCGGCGCAGCGATGACTTCGGCCGCGCCGCCGCCTGCGGCCTCGGCCGCGAAGCTCTTTGGGCGGAAGGCGGCCAGGAACGGACCAGCACCCGTGAACGTCGTGGTGACCAGCGTGTTACCGCCGAAGATCGGGGTGGTCACCTTGACCGCCTCGCCGTCGACAGCGACATCGATGTTGTTGGTCAGCACCGTGCGGTCGAGCTTGACCGACAGACGCGACATCACGTCGCGGCCCTCGTAGCTCTGCGGGAGCATGATCAGACTAGGCGAATCGCCGCCGTCGATCACGGCCTTCATCGCCGCCGAAACGGCTGCGCCGGGCAGCTTGCCGCCCAGGTCGCCGGTGGCGTACACCTTGGCGGCACCGAACTCGCCAAGCTCGCCAGCCACGCTTGAGGCATCGCCGCCGAGGAAGGCGGTGACCGTGCCGCCCAGCGAGCGGGCCTTGGTGAGCAGTTCCGTGGTGGCCGAGGTCAGCTTGCCATCGGCCTGTTGTGCGTATACCCAGATGTTCATGTTCAGATGACCTTCAGCTGCTCGAGGAACTCGATGACCTTCACGTATGCCTCGCCGTCGTCTTCGATGATCTCGCCGGCCTCACGGGCGGGCGCTTCGGCGATGTCGATGATGTCCTGGTTGGCGCCAGCCCAACCGACCGGGGTGACACCCAGGTCGGCGGCGGTGACCGTCTCGACCGGCTTCGACTTGGCCGCCATGATCCCCTTGAAACTGGGATAACGCGGCTCGACGACGCCAGCGGTGACGCTGATCAGCGCCGGCAGCGGGCAGGTGATCTCGTCGTAGCCGGCCTCGGTCTGGCGCTCGGCCTTCAACGTCTGCCCGTCGATCGTTACGGCCTTGGCGAACGTCACCGAGGGCAGACCGAGGATCTCGGCCATCTGCTCCGGGACGGTGCCGGTGTAACCGTCAGACGATTCGGTGGCGGCGATGATCAAGTCGGCATCGCCCAGCTTCTTTGACGCCGCAGCGAGCACCTTGGCGGTGGTCAGCGCGTCGGAGCCGAGCAGCGCCGGGTCGCTGACCAGCACACCCTTGGCAGCACCCATTGCCAGCGCCTGACGCAGACCGCTGACCTCGCCGTTCGGGGCCATCGAGATCAGGCTGACCTCGCCGCCGCCGGCCTTGTCGACCAGCTGGAGAGCCATCTCGACGCCGTAGCTGTCGGACTCGTCGAGGATCAGCTTGCCCTCGCGCTTGAGGGTCTTGGTGGACGAATCCAGCGATCCGGGCAGCGCCGGATCGGGGATCTGCTTCACACACACGATCACGTTTATAGCTCTCCATTGTTACCGACCAGTTCGGTGATCACCCAACCGGCTGGTCAAGCTGGCCACCTGCTCCCCGACGATCGGCCGCGCGGTAGCTTCACTTCGTGCGCGTGCTGCTGGTCGTCAATGCCTTTGCCTCTTCGGTGACGGCGCGCAACACGGTGGTCGTGCATCGCTGCCTGTCGAACGGCAACGAGGTCGAAGTCGTCGAGACCAATCGACGCGGCCACGCCACGCGTTTCGCCCAAGACGCCGCCCGCCGAGGCGTGGATGTCGTGATTGGCTACGGCGGCGATGGCACATTGAACGAGGTCGTCACGGGGGTCGCTGGCACCGACACGGCAATCGGCGTGTTACCCGGCGGGAGCACCAACGTCTTCGCCCGTACGTTGGGGATGGCCAACGACCCGATTCTTGCCGTCAACCAGTTAGCCGCCGGCATCGCCGCCAAACGCACCGAGCCGATCGGGCTGAGCAAGGTCAACGGTCGCTACTTCTGCTTTCACACCGGGGTGGGCTACGACGCGGCCGTGGTCCGCGAGGTCGAACAACGTGCCTCACTCAAGCGCTGGCTGGGCCACCCGCTGTTCATCTATGCCGCAGTGAAGACGTGGGCGGTTGGCTACAGCCGCAAACAACCGCACTTTGCCGTCTCCTCCCCGGGCTTGGACGATGTCAACGACTGCTACTTCTCGATCGTGCTGAACACCAACCCGTACACCTACCTGGGTAACCGGCCATTGGATCTCAGTCCCGCGGCCACCTTTCAGCGCGGCCTGGTGGTGGCCACCTTCCGCACGCTGACGGTGCGAGCGGTGCTCGGTTCGCTGGGTGGTGCGCTGCGCGGTGGCGGGTTGAAGCCCAGCGCGCATCTCGACGTGCGCACCGACATCGATCGACTGCAGATCGTCGGCAGCAAACCGTTCCCTTACCAGCTAGACGGCGACTACCTCGGCGAGACCACATCGCTGAACTTCGAGCACGTTCCCAACGCGGTCAAGCTGGTTCTCCCGCTGACCGCCGCCGACCAACCCCGCCGCTGAACGAGCGGACGGCGAGGGCCACGTCGGGGACGTTGGTGCAGATTCCGTCGATTCCCCACTCGATTAGGGTCGCCATTCGGTCCGGGTCATCGCAGGTCCACACGTTGACCTCGACGCCGGCCGCGTGGCAGGCATCGAGCTGACGGCGCTCGAGCGCCCCGAACCACGGGTGCAGGGCGAAGTGACCCTTGCTCACCAGCGTGCGCTCGACGTTCGGCGGAATCTGGACCGTCAGCCAGGCGGTGCGGATCGACGGGGCGATCATCCGGCAACGATCGATCGTCTCCATCCGAAAAGACGAGATCAGCCAACGTTGGTCCTCCCCTCGTCCGACCAGTTCGGCCACGGTGGCGTCGGCGATCGATTCGGTGGGGTCGAAGTCCGGCTCCGCTGGGTCGTTCTTGATTTCGACGTTGACCCACATTTCGGCGCAGGCGTCGAGCGCATCCGCCAACGTCGGCACCGAGCGGGGCAGGTCGATCCGATCGGTGTCACAGATCACACGTCCGTCGGCAAGATGAGCGTCGTGATGGATCACCAACACCCCATCGGCCGACCTGCGGACATCCAGCTCAACAGCCTCGGCACCGATCTCGGCCGCACGCCGAAAGGCTGCGATCGTGTTCTCCGGTTCGGCGTTGGATGCGCCTCGGTGGGCGATGATTGCGGCCATCAGCACGTCTCCTCAGGGTGTCGTCGGTCAGTTTTGCGGTGTTATTGATCGGTTTTTCAGATGAACTCCATGCCTAGTAATCATGGAGAAGAACAGCCCCTGGACCCTTGCCAATTCGGGATTTGTTTCCTAGCGTTACGACTGCGTTCCCATCGAGTTCACCCGGCTCGATGCCCCCGGGATCGCCACGCACCGAGAACGTGAATTTTCTCACAAGTTGTGGAGGCCTGTTGTGACCATTCTGGCGTCAAGTCTCACGCTTGCGAATGCCGACTACACCTGGCGTCGCAAAGCGATCTGTCGAGACACCGATCCGGATGTGTTCTTCCCTGTCGGCACCACCGGCTATGCGTTGGTGCAGATCGACAAGGCCAAGGGTGTCTGTGCCGAGTGTCCCGTCAACGTCGAATGTCTCGACTATGCCCTCGAGACCAACCAGGACTCGGGCATCTGGGGTGGCACGTCCGAGGATGAGCGCCGTGTGTTGCGCCGCCAATACGTCGCCCGCCAGAAGGCAATGGCCCGCACCGCCGTCTAACGATCGTCCCGCCTGGGGACCGCTAGGCCACCGGGACCGTGAGATCGACCACGGTGCCGGTGCCGCGTGGCTCATCGGGCATACCGACCGCAGCGAAATCCTCCGGCTCGCCGGCGCGCATCGTGATCTCGCCATTCAGTTCGGTGGTCACCAACGTACGCACGATCGACAGACCAAGGCCGGTCACGTGATCCAGGTCGAAGCCGCTGACCAGGGCCCGCCCGTTATTCAAGACGCGAATCTGCAAGCGCTCGCCATCGTTGGCCAGATGGACCACCACCTGGCCGCCACGGTTATCGCCTTCGGGATACCCGTGGTCGACCGCATTCTGCAGCAGTTCGGTCAACACCACCGATAGCGGCGTGGCGATCGTCGAGGGCAGCCGCCCGCCGTCGCCCTGCACGGTGAAGCGCACAGGACGATCGGCCGACTGCAGGCCCTCTTCGGCGAGACGCAGCAGCGGGCGCACAATCTCCAGGAACGAGACGTCGTCGCCAGGCTCGCGCGACAGGGTCTCGTGGACCAGGGCGATGGTGCGGATCCGACGCACCGATTCAGCAACCGCCGCTTTGGCCTCCGGCGAGCTGAGACGTCGCCCTTGCAGCCGGAGCAACGACGAGATCGTCTGCAGGTTGTTCTTCACCCGGTGGTGGATCTCGCGGATGGTCGCGTCCTTGGACAGCAGCAACTTGTCGCGCTTGCGCACCTCGGTGACGTCGCGCAACACCAAGATTCCCCCCGTGACGGCGCCATTGGCCACCAACGGCAGGCAGCGCGCCAGGAAGGTGACCGACGGAGTCTGCTCAAACTCCTGAATCACCGGCACCTGCTGTTCGTATGCCTGGCGAACCGTGCTGTCGTTGAAACCGAGTTCGGCCAGGCGCATCCCGATCGCATTGGCCGAAATACCCACACGGTGTAACGCCGAGATCGCATTCGGCGACCCGTAATGAACGCGTGCATCCTGATCGAGCACCAGCACGCCGTCGCCAACCCGCGGCGCGGCACTGGAGTCAGCGATCTGTCCTGCGTAGGGAAACGATCCTTCGGCGATCATCGCCGCGAAGCGTTCGAAAAGCGCCAGATAGTTGCGCTCGAGTCCGCCCGGCTGGCGGCCGGAGTGCTCAGACCACTCCCGACCGACGACGGCGATCGGCTGACCGCCGTAGCGCACTGGAATCGCCTGAATGCGGGCCGGCAGCGGACTGTTCGGCGCCGCCGTCTCGGCCTCGATGATTGCCCCATCGTCGAGGGCGCGCTGCAACACGGCGACGTCGGTGTAGGCAGGTTCGTGACCCACATAGTCGTCGAGGTAGATCGTTTGACCGGTGGCTGGCCGCACCTGGGCAAGGATTCGCCACTTGCCGTCGGCGCATGGCACGTACAGCAACAGGTCGGCAAAGCTCAAGTCCGCAAGCAAGCCCCATTCGCCGACGAGCAGTTGCAGATGACCGACCTGCTCGCGGTTCAGGGTGGTGTGCGTGCGAATCAGATCGCCAAGCGTGCTCACGGCTCAGCCGCCGAAGCCGATACGCCGCGCTGTCTCCCCGGAACCCAACTCGACGTAGGCGATCTTGGCGCTGGCCACGCCGAATTCGTTGCCCCGCTTATCGGTGACCCACAAGGCGTCGCTGGCACCGCTGAGCGCGGCACCGATGCGCTGCTTCAGATCGTCGCGATCGATGTCGTCGGGAAGGTCGATGTTCAGTTCCTTGGGTGCCTGCGAGACGCCGATGCGCATATCCATGTCCGCCATCGTAGAGACGCGGCGAGCGTTGATCCTCAATACACTGATTCGCGCTGTCTAGACGGTGGTCGAGCAGAACGCATCACCCATCGCGACCGAGTGTTCGGTGGCCACATCAGCCGCCACCTCGTCGGATCCGTACAGCGCGCTGAGCATGCCGCGCACCAGGCCGCGGTCGACCGCGCACAGCACCGGATGGTCGATGGCGACCTCGCCGAATGGGCAATTGTTGTTGATGATCCGCAGCTGGTCGGTGCCGCGCTCGGCGTGGGCCGCGAAGCCGTGCGCGGTCAGCGCGTCGGCCACCGCGTGGACCGCAGCACGCATGCTGCGCTGCCCGGCGACCTGACCGGTGGCCGGATCGGTGCCGGTCATGCCCGCGGCGATCGCCCGGCCGTACTCGCTGCCGACGTCTTCGGCCATCGCTTCAACGCGGTCTTTGGGCAGCATCGCCAGCGCTCGGCCAAGCAGCGACAACAGCAGGTCGTCGACGCGTACCGGAACATCGACGTCGCTCGCCGTTGGGTCGCTGGAGACGACCGCCCGGTACCGCTTCGATGGCCGCCCGGCACCCTGCCCTTGCGCCCGGTCGCTGGCCACTTCGACGTAGCCACCCGCAGCCAGCTTGTCCAAGTGATGGCGGGCAACGTTGGGGTGCACCCTGAAGTGATCGGCAACCTGGGCGGCGGTCAATCCGCCTGGCTGATCGCGCACCAGCAGGAAGATGCCGCGCCGGGTCGGATCGCCGAAGGCTTCGGTGATCGCCGACACCGTGGCGCTGAACGTGCCGTGCGACGACGCCGCGGAACTGGGTCGATTGGCAACCACGGCGGTATTCTACCTATGCGCGTAGTGCTAATTCCCGACGCTCCAGTCAAGGCGACCGATTCCATGCGACCGATCATCAAACGACGAAAGGGCCCAGCGATGCCCACCCCGACCACCGAGCAGATCACCGAGGCACTGCGCCCGGTCGAGGATCCCGAGCTGCACCGTTCGATCGTCGATCTGGGGATGGTCCGGACGATCACGATCGGCGACGACGGGTCGGTTGGCGTGCTGATCGCCCTGACGGTGGCTGGCTGCCCGCTGCGCAACGAGATCCAGAATCGGGTCACCAATGCAGCGATGACCGTCCAGGGCGTCACCTCGGTGGATCTGGAGTTCACGGTGATGACCGACAAGGAGCGCGAGGACCTGCGCATCAAGTTGCATGGCAATCCGGCGGGCACCGCTGGATCACACCAGGGTCACGGCCACGCCGAGGGTCGCGCCGTGCCGTTCAACGAGCCTGGCTCGAAGACTCGCCCGCTGCTGATCTCCAGTGGCAAAGGTGGCGTCGGCAAGTCGTCGGTCACCGTCAAACTTGCCGTCGCCTTGGCTGCCCAGGGCTACTCGGTCGGCGTCGTCGACGCCGACATCTACGGCTATTCGGTGCCGCGCATGTTGGGCGCCGACCGCGACCCAACGGTGATCGACCAGATGCTGATCCCGCCGGAAAACTGGGGCGTGCGGTGCATCTCGATTGGCTACTTCGTGCCCGAAGGTCAGGCCGTGATCTGGCGTGGGCCGATGCTGCACAAGGCGCTCGAGCAATTCCTCACCGACGTGTTCTGGGACGAGCCCGACTTCTTGCTGATCGATATGCCGCCGGGCACCGGCGACATCGCCCTCAGTCTCAGTCAGTATCTGCCGCGCGGCGAGGTCTACGTGGTCACCACACCGCAACCGGCCGCGCAGAAGGTGGCCCGGCTCTCGGCGGCGATGGCCGAAAAGGTCAACCTGCCGGTGAAGGGTGTGATCGAGAACATGAGCTGGTTCACCGGCGACGACGGCAAGCGCTACGAATTGTTCGGTTCCGGTGGCGGCCAGGAGTTGGCCGACGAACTAGGCGTTGCGCTGCTTGGCCAGTTGCCGCTGATTCCGCAGCTGCGCGAGGGCGGCGACGATGGTCATCCGATCACCGCGGTGGCCCCCGATAGCGAAATCGCCAAATCGTTCGTCGAGATCGCCCGGCGGATCGCCGTCGACATGAAGCCGCGACAGAAGTTCAGCGCGGCACTGAAGGTCAACTAACACCTGGTGCCATCACAGGGTGCCGAATTTTCCGGCGTTGAAATCCTCGATCGCCTCGACGATCTGTTCGCGAGTGTTCATCACGAACGGGCCGTAGCTGACCATCGGTTCGTTGATCGGCTCACCGTTCAGAACCAGCAGCCGGACCCCGTCGCCAGCGGCGCTCACCGTGACCGCCATGCCGTCGTGGTCGAGCACCACCAAGTCGCCGGGCATCGCGCTGGCGCCATTGACGTCTGCCTGTCCCTCCATCACGAACACGGCCACGTTGTCCGTCGCCGCGAACGAGGTGTCCAGATGTGCTCCGCTGGGGAGGCGGACCTCCCACAGATTGATTGGCGTGAAGGTCGACGCCGGACCGACCGCGTCGCCGAACTGCCCGGCGATCACGCGGACCGTTCCGCCGCCACCAAGGGCAACCTCGTTGATTTGTCTGGCGCTGATCGCCTGGTACTTCGGCGGGTCCATCTTGTTCGCCGCGGGAAGGTTGACCCACAGCTGGGCCATATGGAACATCCCGCCGGCGCGGCTGAAGGACTCCGCATGAAACTCGTCGTGCAGCACACCACCGGCGGCGGTCATCCATTGCACGTCGCCGGGGTGGATCACGCCGCCCCCGCCGGATGAGTCGCGGTGTTCGACCGCACCATCGAAGGCGATCGTCACCGTCTCGAAGCCACGATGCGGGTGAACACCCACACCGCGCCGTGACGTTGTCGGCGCGAAGTACTCCGGTGGGTTGTAGTCGAACATGATGAACGGGTTGGTCCACGCGGTCACATCGCCCGGGCCGGGGATCACCTGACGGACATGGAAGCCATCGCCGACCCAGTGGGCACGGTCATTGCGGAACACACCGACGACAGAGCGACGATTTGTTGACACATCAACTGTTGTGGTCATGGCCGGTGTAACGCCCGACCGGGTGGAGCTATTCCCGTTCTCCACCTAGCGGTAGCGAGTCTCGGCAATCGCCCGCAACCCGTCACGCCACGACACCGTGCACGGGCCGGCCAGCTTGGTGCGCAACGTCGCGTCGGCAACGGAACCGCGCAGCGAACCCGGTGATTCGACCACCTGCACGTCGGCCTGCTTGCCGAGCACCTCGGCCATGAACGGGGCCCATTCCTGCACGCTGACCGGCTCGTCACCGGCCCAGTTGACGATCGTTGCTGGCGACGTGGCGGCGGCCAGGAGGCCGGGTAACTGCGCGGCGATGTCGTCGGCATGAATCGGTGAATACATACACGGGTCCCAGCGGGTGATCACCGGCTGGTTGTTGGCGATCAGGTCCATGTGGATCACCGGGAGACCGCCGGCGGGACCGTACGAGGCATTCATCCGGGCGATGACCATCGGGACGTCGAACATCCGGGAACACGCCCGGGCGACGCCTTCGTTCATCAGCTTCGATACCCCGTAGGTCGGCGCGTGCGGCGGCCGCGGATCGCCGAGCGGGTCGGTCTCCACGTAGACGTGCATCGGGTCGTCCCACGGTTGGTACACGCTGTGGGTGCTCATCACCAGCGCGGCGCGCACGCCGCGGCAGGCCTGGATGATCCGCCCGGTGGCCTCGGCATTGGCGCGGATCGCCTCGTCGAAGTCGGTGCCGCCCCCGGTGGACGCGGCCAGGTGCAGCAGGTAGTCGAAGTCGTCTGGCAACTGGCCGAGGTCGCCATCGACCAGGTCGGCCTGCACAGTGCGCACGCCGATCCGCTCGCAGTCGTCGCGACTGCCCTTCTTGGAGAAGCGGGCGACGCCCCACACCTCGTTGTCGCCGACCAGGCGCTGGCACAGGTCCCAGGCGATCTGCCCGGCCGGCCCGGTCACCAGGATTTTGGCGCCCTTCAGCGGCGCGGCGATGGCTGCTTCGGTCATTGATTCCTCACCTTCTGTTGGCGTCGGGACGTGCCCGTCGTGGGTGGCTCACCATGGCATCGTCATTCCACCGTTCGGGCGCAGCGTCGAGCCAGTGGTGAACGACGACGCGTCGGAGGCGAGGAACAACACGGATGCGGCGATGTCTTGAGGCGTGCCCGGTCGGCCGAGCGGGATGCCTTTGGTGCGTTCATCGATCAGCGCCTGCCGACCGCTTTCGTCGGCCAGGTGCCGCTCGTTCATTGGGGTCAACACCCATCCCGGGGCGACGGCGTTGACCCGCACGCCCTTCGGTGCCAGCTCGATCGCCAGCGAACGGGTGAACTGGTGGGCGGCGGCCTTCGAGGCGCTGTACGAGGCGACCCAGGCCATCGGGATGTCGACCGCACCGGAGGTGATGTTGATGATGCTCCCCGACCCGGCGGCGATCATCTGTCGGGCGGCCGCCTGCGAGCCGTTGACCACGCCACGAAAGTTGACGGCGAAAACGCGGTCCAGATCGGCATCGGTCACCGTGGCGGGTGTCGCGTCAGCGATCACCCCTGCGTTGTTGACCATCACGTCGATCCGACCGTGCCGCTCAACGATGCCGTCGATCAGCGCATCGACTGCCGCACGATCGGTGACGTCCAGGGCGACCCCGGTAGCGCCGAGGCCAAGATGCCCCAACCGAGTTGCCTGTTCAGCCGCACCCTCGGCCAGCACATCGGCGACGACCACGTGGGCCCCGGCCCGAGCCAACATCTCGGCGATACCCGCCCCCAGCCCACGGCTGGCCCCCGTCACCACGGCGAGGCGGCCGCGAAGGTCGAACAATCCAGCGATCAGGGTGTCCATCGCCGCCCATCTTGGCCGCTGGCGTGGTCAGCTCCGTGACCGGGGGAAGATCCGTCCCAATCCACCGTAAGAAATTCCGTCGAAACCAAACTTCGACCTGACGATCTCCATGCCACACAACCCGGGAACTCCTCCTCCAGGATTCTCGGCCTGGACCGCCTCGGGCAGCAAGTACACCAGCACCGGGACCGCGACGTTGACCAACATCAACGGGAGCTGGGAGTGGACCTGGGTCGATAGCAAGCCAGCGAGCGACGGGTGGCGCTGCGACATGGGCCCGTCGAATCAGCTCGTGCCGATGACCGTCACGATCAACAGTCCGGCCGTTGCTTCGGCCAACCCAATCACCACCAACCACATCCTGATGTACCAGCCCGCCTGATCCTCTCGGATTACTCAAAACAGCGATGGGCGGCCGCATCAGCGGCCGCCCATCGTTGTTTCGACGAGTTGAATCGTGACGAGTCGAATCGCGTTGCCTATGGGTCAGCTCCCGCCGAGCGCCTTGGTGGCGAAGACCTCGGTGCCATCGACCGTGCCCTTGAAGTCGCCTTCAAGTTCGGTGATCGATGCGCCGGGCAGCTCGCTGGTCGTGCCCTTCAGGGCTGCAGCCTTGCCGTCCTTGGTCTTACCGGTGCAGTCGACGGCGACATTCTTGGCGTTGGCGTCGACCTTGGCGGTGCACGTCAGCGGGCCGTCGAGCTCGTTGCCCGAGTTCTTGAACTGCTCTTCGCCCTGCTGGGTGGCGATGTTGCGGACGGCGGCCTCGGCAGCGCTATTGATCGCGTCGCTACCGGCCTCCTTGACGTCCTCGACGGCGTTCGACACGGCCGACTTGGCATCGTTCTTGGTGTCATCACTGCACGCCGCGAGGGTCAACGAGGACAGGGCCAACGCGCCGATCGCAAGACGACGGAGCTGGAAATTGCGGGGGGTACGTTGCTTCATGGGATCGGTTGTTACCCGCTGGACCTCGGTGCCTAAACACCTCAGCCGGGTGAGATCGGCATTCCTGGTGTGCCATCCGCCACGCTCCTCGATGTGGAATCCAGCCGACCACTCGCCCTTTCCTAGACTTCGACGTGTGACCGACACGCTGTATCTCGTCCGCCACGCGAAGGCCGGAAGCCGTGCCGAATGGGTTGGCGACGACACCCTGCGGCCACTGTCGAAGGCTGGCTGGAAGCAGGCCGAAGCGCTGGCTCGACGGATGCACCGGGATGCCACCGGCGACCTCTACAGCAGCGTATATCTGCGCTGCATTCAGACCATCGAACCCTTGGCGAATCGCCGTCGCACCAAGATCGTCGCCGACGAACGGCTCAGCGAAGGCGTCGGTTTCGAGGGCGCGCTCGAGCTGTTGGCCACCCTGCCGAAGAACAGCGTGCTGTGCAGTCACGGCGACATCATCCCCGAGACGATCGCCGCCCTCGAACGCCGCGGTTGCTCATTCCTGTCGCCACCGGAATGGCGCAAAGCCAGCGTCTGGCTGCTGGAACGCAATCGCCTCGGCCAGATCGTGACCGCCAAAGCCTGGCCCCCACCCAACGCCGACTGAACGCTAGGTGCCGCGTCTTTAGCGTTCAGTCGTGGTGGTGGTGTCCAGCGAGGCAAGGAACGACTCGATCATCCCAACCATTTGTGCCGGAGGATTCAGCGCCAGGCACTGCTGCGCCTCGGTCTTGGCCGTCTCCGTATCGGCTGGCTTGATGAACCGCGCCGCAGTGATCGCCAAAAAACAGTGCGGGTCGGCGTAGCTGGGATCGACAGACGTGGCGTCGCGCAGATTCTTCGAGCCGAGCACGATCAGGTCGGCCGCGCCCGGCTGATCGGCCATCGCCCGACCTTGCTGCACCAGCAACCATCCCGAATAGGTCAACGCCTCGACGTTGCGCGGGTCCAGCTTCAACACCGCGATGTACGCATCGGCGGCCTTGCCAGGGTTGCTGCCCAGGTTGGCGCGCGCCTCGGACAACTTGACCGTGATCTCGTCGGCCGGTTGGCCGCCGGTCATCGTCTGCCCATCGCTGCGCGGTCCGCTACGGATCGCTAACAACCAGCCAAGCAGGCCGGCCACGACGAGGGTCCCGACCACCCACGCGGCGGTCGAACCGGCGGACCGCTTGCGCGCCTGCGGGAGCGCTGCTCTTCCATCCTCGATTGCCCGCAACACCTTGGCAGCGCGCGCCGTATACCCGTCGCGCAGTGACTGGTAATCGGCTTCGTCCAAATCGCCGGCCTCGCGTTCACGATCCAGGTCGGTGATCGAGCGCAGCAAGAAACCGCGTTCCTCCTCCAGCTCGGCCAGCTCGTCCGGGTTCACGGCTCAAGGTCCGATCGGCGCAGCGCCTCGTCCACCAGCGCCCGGTCGGCGGCGTCCGGAGCGGTGGCTGCCTCGCCGCGCCATCGGCGGAACACCACCACCAGCCCGGCGGCGCAGATCACCGCTGCCGCGGCGGGCAACGCCCAGATCAGCGCGTCGACGCCATCGCCGCGGGGCCGCAGCATCGACCCCGAGTACGACTGCTCGAGGCGCATCAGGATTTGGTCGTCGTTCAGTTGACCCTCGCGCACCAGGCGGCCGATCTCGGTGCGGATCGCTTGCGAGGTTGGATTCTCTGACTCGTACACCGACTGCCCGTTGCAGATCGGGCAGGCCAGCTGCTGGCTGATCTCGTCGATCCGTTCCTGGCTGCTGCGCGTCCCCCCGGACCGGGCCACGCCGACGGCGAGCGCGGCAGCGACCACCACGGCCAACAGCAGCCAACCGGGCCAGGACTTGAGCCGCGACAAGCGCGACGGCGGCTTAGCCATTGGCCGCTACTCCCGTCGTGCTGACCGACGCGGTGCTGACTGCCGTCGGCGTCGCCGCGGCGCTGGCGTCACGCATCCGCTGCAATTCGGCGGAGAGCTGGTCAGCGGTGATCGCCCCGCCGTAGTACACCACCACCGTGCCGGCTGGGTCGACGATGAACGTCTCGGGCACTTTGGCAACGCCGAACGTCACGCCGATATGGCCGTCGTCGTCGGTGATCACCGGCCAATCGCCACCATTGTCGGCAAACCACCTGCGCACCGCCGCCTGATTGTCGCGGTTGATGAACGTGTACAGCTCGGCACCTTCGGCCCCGAAGCTGCGCTGCTGCTCGGCAAACTTGATCAGTTCGGGATGCTCGGCACGGCACGGGATGCAGGTCGAATCGAAAAAGTTGATCACCACCCAACTGCCCTTGCGGCGGCTGAGGTCGAACGGCTGCCCATCCAGCGTGGTACTGCGCACCGTGGGTGCCGCCTTGCCCAGCAGATGAGACGTGGTCCGCTCGGTGCCACCCGGCTTGCTGCCGGCCAGCACCCAAAACAGCAGTGCCATTACCACAGCGACCACCAGCGCGATGTATGGCGCCAACCGCTTCGGGCGTGACACCGCGGCGATCCCCTGATCGGCCTCAGCTGCCAACACCAACCACCTCGGACTCGTCGGCACTCGGCGGATCGATGCGCACCGCATCGGCCGACACCGGGTCGGTAGGGCGCCGACGACGCCGCCCAGGGAACGCGGCCAACACCGTTCCCAGGGCCATCAACCCGCCGCCGATCCACAACCACACGGTCAGCGGTTTGAGGAACACCTTGATCTGCGCCGTGCTGCCACCGGCCACCGGGCTGCCGACCAAGGTCAGGTAGATGTCGCCACCAACGCCGGTCTTCACACTGGGGGTGCCGATCGTCCGGCCCATGCCGGTGTAGGTCGTCAACGCCGGGGCGTAGGCCTGACCTCCGTCGATGATCACGTGGGCCTTGACGCCCTTTGAACGGGCGTCGCTAAAGGCATCGATGCTGCGCAGCGCAAACGTGTGCCCCTCGAAGGCGGCGGCTGGCTGCCCAACGCTGAGCGACAGATCCGCCGAGCGGGTGAAGGCGTTGGCCGACACCAGCGCAACGGCCAGGATGATCACTCCAAGGTGAACGATCATCCCCCCGTTGGCCCGCCCGAGCATGCCGGCGAAGCCCTGACGGCGGGTGGCCAACACCACCTGGCGGAGGGCGCTGCCGGCGGCGAAGCCACCCAGGAAGAAGGCCACCAACGGGGCAAACCCGTCGGCTCCGACCGCGACGGCCAGCACCAACGCCCCAGCACCAACCCAGGCTGGCCAGAACAGGCGCTTGCTGAGCAGCTCGGCAGACGCCTTGCGCCACGGCAGCACCGGGGCGATGGCCATCAGGAACAGCAGGACCAAGCCGATCGGAACGCTCATCGTGTCGAAGAACGGCGCGGCGACGGCCAACTTGCGATCCTGCAACGCTTCGACGATCAGCGGAAACACCGTGCCGAGCAGGACCACGAAGGCGAACAGGGCGAACACCACGTTGTTCGCCAGGAAGGCCCCCTCGCGAGACAGCGGTGAGTCGATCGCCCCAGGGGCCCGCAGCCGGTCGCCGCGCCAGGCGATCAACGCCAAGGCGACGACCACGATCAGCCCGAAGAAGCCCAACAGATACGCGCCGATCGAGCCGTCGCTAAACGCGTGAACGCTGTTGACCACCCCACTGCGCGTCAGGAAGGTACCGAGAATCGTCAGTGCAAAGGTGGCCACCAACAGGCTGATGTTCCACACCCGCAACATGCCCCGGCGTTCCTGAACCATCACCGAATGTAGGTAGGCGGTGCCCGTCAGCCACGGCAGCAAGCTGGCGTTTTCTACCGGATCCCAGCCCCACACCCCGCCCCAGCCGAGCACCTCGTAGCTCCACCAACCGCCGAGCAGAATGCCGACGGTGAGGAACCCCCAGGCGAACAACGCCCAGCGGCGTGTCTCGGCCAGCCAGCCCTCACCGACGCGCCCGGTGATCAGCGCCGCCATCGCGAAGGCGAACGGCACGGTGACCCCGACGTAACCCAGATACAGCAGCGGCGGGTGGAACATCACCAGCACGTGGTTTTGCAGCAGCGGGTTGGGGCCGCGGCAGCACATCGCCATGTTCGGCGGCCCGCCACGGGCGAAGGCGTTGGCCGGCCCGGCGGCCAACAGGAAGAAGAACGTGGCGACCACGAACATCACGACCACGGCCCAGGCGATCAGCGGATCGTTCAGCCGTTTGCGATAACGGCGCACGACGATGAACAGATAGATCGCCAGGATCATCAACCACAGCAGAATGCTGCCTTCGAGCGCGCTCCACATCGCCGCGAAGTTGAACAACGCCGGGGTGTTCGGAGAGCCCACCTGCTGGGTGAACTTCAGCGAGAAATCACGGTTGATCAGCGCCCGCTCCATGACCACCGCCGCGCCGACCGCGCCGACCAGCGCCATCACCGCGTACGTGCCGGTGTTGCGCGCCAGGCGCGGGTTCTTGGTGCGGATCGAGGTGGTCAGTGACAACGCGCCGAACAGCGATGCCGCCATGCCCAGCAGCAGCAGGGCCTGGCCGATCGGTGCGCTTAGGGCTTCTGCAAGCATGCCGTGTCGCGCTCGGACTGCTGTTCAGCTTTGTCCGCGGACTTGTACTCGTTGGAATGCTTGACCTCGACGTTGTTGCCCTCGAAGACGTCGCCGCGCAACTGGCCCTCGACGATCACGTCGATGCACTCTTGGAAGATCTCGCTGGTCGGCACCCCGTCGTAGTGCACCGGCAGGTCGACCCCGTTGCGGCTGATCACAAACGTGGTGATCCCGTCCTGAATCTTCTTGGTGCCTTCTTTGACCTCGCCTTGAACGCGGATCCGCTTGTCGGCGCTGCACCCGGCTTTGTTGCCCAACTCGTCGACGTTGCAGTAATAGTCGATCGACTCCGTGAGGAACTTGGTGACCACAACCCCGCCGACGCCAAGCACCACCACCAGCAGTCCGAGGGCCCACCACGTGCGCTTCGGCTTGGCGGCAACGGCCGCAGGAGCGGTGTCGGGGCGCGGTGTCAGGTCCACGGACGATCCTCGGGGGTGGTGCGCTGGGCGAGCTGGCGGGCCCGGCGCATCAAGCCGAACGCCAGGACGCCGATGCCACCGAAGGTCAGCGCGTAGCTGATCAACACGAATGAGGTTTCCATCGCTCCCCTACACCCCCGCCGACGTGGTTGCCGGTTGCGCCGCGGCATCGGCTTCGGCGCGGCGCTCGATCAGCGCCCGGTCAAGTTCCCGATCGTCCAGCGCGTCCTGCATGGCCAACACTCGCTGGCGGTGGATCAACAGCCACACGTACAGCAAGGTAAACGTGACGATCCCGCTGAACAGCGAGAACAGCATCATGTCCTGCAGCTTGCCCTTGGCGACACTTTCTTCCTGGTGCAGGGTGTTCCACCGCTCGACGCTGAAATGCACCAGCGGGATCTCGATCACGGCGAAGATCGCCACCAACGCGCTGCGCTTGGCCCGCTGTTGATGGGTGCCGCCCAGGTTGCGCACCGCCAGATAGCCGACGTAGGTGACAAACATCAGCGCCGTGCTGGTGAGGCGCGCATCCCAGACCCAGTACTTCCCCCACGACAACCGACCCCACAGACTGCCGGTCACCAGGGTGACCGCCATGAACAGGATGCCGATCTCGGCGCTGGCGCCGGCGATCCGGTCCCACACCAAGGAACGGGTCTTGTTCCACAGGTACGCCACGCTGGCGATCCCGGTGACAACGAAGGCCAGATAGGCAAGCCACACGGAAGGAACGTGGACGTACATGATCCGTACGCCGCGTCGCTGAATAATGTCGTCGGGCGACAAGAACAGCCCGAACAGGAACAGCCACAGGGTGCCCAGCAGTGTCGCCGCGCCGAGGACGCGGGTAAACCGGGTGGAAGTTGAACCGGTCATGGAAGCACTCATCATTCCTCGATCAGGGCGGAGAAACCTAATGCGCCGCCGACCGTGGTCAACACGCCCAGGGCGACCAGCAGACCAGCCCAAGCCCACCCTTCACGCATCGCGATTCCTCCTGTGGCAAAGGCTGCCTCCATCGACCTGGTGGCACCGATCACCACCGGCGCGGCCATCGGCAGGAGCAACAGCGGCAGCAATGTGTCGCGCCCTTTGGACCCGGCGGCCAAACCGCCGTACAGCGTACCGATGCCCGCCAGAACGGAAACCGCGGCAACGATCGTGACGGCAGCCAGAGCGAGTCGCCCGCCACCATGGATCTTGGTCTCGTACAGCACGACCGCGAGGAGCACCAGAACCACGTCCAGTACCAATAGTTGCACGGCAAGGGCCAACGATTTCCCCAGAAAGAGACCGGTCGGACTGAGCCCGGCTACCGCCAGCGCATCGAATGCCCGGTCGTCGGTCTCCACTGCGAATGACCGCTGGACCATCACCAACAGGCTGAACAGCGTCGCCATCCAGATCAGCCCGGGAGCAACACGTGACAGCAGATTGGCTTTGTCGAGGGCGAAGGCGAACAGCACCATCACCACACCGGAAAACGGCAGGACCTGGTTGAGCATCACCCGACTCCGCCGCTCGATGCGCAGATCTTTGGCAGCGATCGCCAGCGCCACTCGTGCGGTGCTCATCCGCGCCCCGGCGGGGTGGTCTCGAGCGTCGAACGCACCGGGTTGAGGTGCCCACCGACGACCTCGACCTGGCGGGCGGCCAGCCCAGCCCAACGCTCGAGCTCGTGGCTGGCGACGATGACGGTAGCTCCTGATCGGGTGGCGTCGATCAGCACCGTGTCGAGGTCGTCGCGAGCCGCGGCGTCCAAGCCGGCGTGCGGTTCATCCAGCAACCACAGCTGCGCTCGACGTACCAACATGCAGGCCAGCGCGGTTCGTCGCTTCTGACCCGCAGACAGCCGTTCGACCGGCACGGTGGCAAGCCGCGCCGCCAGGCCCATGCGCTGCTCAGCGGCCCCGATCTCTTGAGCGCTGGCCCCTACCGTGGCGCCCCAGAAACGAAGGTTCTCGTGCACGGTCAGGTCCTGATACAGCCCGTTGGCATGACCGAGCAGGCCGACACGACTGCGGATCGCCCGACGCTGGGTCGTCAAGTCGAGTCCGCAGACGCTCCCTCGGCCACGGCTGATCGGCAACAGACCGGCGCACAGCCGCAACAGACTGGTCTTGCCAGCGCCGTTCGGACCACGCAACAGGATCAGCTCGCCTGCTTCGACACGCAGATCGACGCCGGCCAGCACCGGAAAAGACCCCAGGACGGCAACCGCGTCGGACAGCTCGACGACCGGTGCCGCTGACGAATCCATTGGCCGGTCACGCTACCGGCGAGGCGCTCGCTGCGGTTGGCGGCGACGACGGCGGCGATAGCGTGCGGCGAATGCAGGCCGGTCGACAGCGCGCGTCGCAGATGGCCCGTCCAAAACCGTCGCGCTGGGATCGGCCAAAGCCACCCCACGACTGGCGATGGTGGGTCGGCGGCACCGGCCGGACCCTGATCACGATCGGGCTGCTGATGTTCGCCTTCGTCGCCTACCAGCTGTGGGGAACGGGAATTCAGACGGCCCGCGCCCAGACCCAGCTGGAGAACGAATTCGACCAGATCTTGGGCGACACCTCGGGGTCCGCCCCGGTGGTGGTGACCAGCGTCGCTGAGGTGGCCTCGACCACTGCCGCCACCGAAGTCTCTGTCGCGCCCACCGCCAGCGACGTTCCGACGACTGAGCCCGCCGTAACAACGACGTCCGTCCAACCGACCGCTCCCGCCAAGCCTGTCGGGCGCGGTGGGCCGGTGACACGCATCAAAATCCCCTCGATCGGGGTCAACAAGATCGTCGTCGAAGGTGTCTCGGCCAAGGACCTGCGCAAGGGACCGGGGCATTTCCCGGAGACGCCGATGCCCGGTCAGTTCGGCAACTCGGCGATCGCCGGGCACCGCACCACCTACGGTGCACCGTTCGGCAGCATCGACAAGGTCAAGGTCGACGACCTGGTCATCGCGATCACGCCGTCGGGTGAGTTTCACTACAAGGTCCGTCGGATCGTGATCGTCAATCCCGACGAATACTCACGGGTCATCCCCACGTCGGACGGCAGCAAGGCGACGCTGACCCTGGTGTCCTGTCACCCGCGGATGACCGCGCAGCAGCGGATCGTCGTCATCGCCGACCTGATCGCTTCATCGGCGCCGATCACCGAAGCACCTCCGCTGCCACCACCCGACGACACCTCGACGCTGCCCGGCGAGGACGACCCGCAGAACGGCGACAGCACCGTGACCTCCGCTGCTGCCGACACTTCAGTGGTCGACAGCTCGACCAGCAGTCCCGCCACCACAGATGACGTGACCGCCTCGTCCACAGTCGGCTCGACGGCAACCGACCCGGGCGGGGACACCCCGGCCGCTGGCGACCACGTTCGCCCGGCGGCCTCCACCGACGATGCCTTCTCCGCCGGCTGGTTCTCGGATTCTGCAGCCTGGCCACACGTCGCGCTGTGGGCGTTGGCGCTGCTGGTGTGGGTCCTCGCCTGCTATCAACTGGCCAAGCGGTTCCGCCGACTCTGGCTGGGCATTGCGGTGGGGATCGTGCCGTTCATCGTGATGCTCTACTTCTGGTTCGAAAACGTCAACCGGCTCCTCCCTCCCGGCCTGTAGCTGACCAGCCGGCGGCCACCAAGCCCGGCGCACCGCGTAACACAGGTCGCCCGCCCGTAGGGTGTTGCGCCGATGACCGTCCCCTCTCCGCCCAGTCAGCGCCCGCCAGGCGCTACCGATCCCGTACGCGCCTGGCGTCAGCGGCTGGCCAAGTACGTGCTGCTCGCCAATCGGATCGGATACCTGATGTTCGCCGCGGCGATCGCCGTCTTCGTGATCGGCTTCGCCGTCGGATTCAACAATGCGGTGTCCGTCATCGTCATCGTGTGCATGGTGATCGGCTCGATCTTGTTGGCTCCGGCCCTGGTAATGGGCTACGGCATCAAGGCCGCCGAGCGCGACGACCGCGAGCACGGCCGGTGACGACACATCCGATTACCCTTTGGTAACGATGAGTCTCCGACTACCTGCCGCCGAGCGTCGCGAACAGATCCTCGAGGTCGCCGTTCAGGTCTTTGCTCGGCACGGCTTCCACGGCGCGTCGATGAACGACATCGCCGAGGCTGCGGGTGTCACCAAGCCGGTGCTCTATCAGCATTTCGATTCGAAGCAAGACCTGTACTTGGCGTTGCTCGGCGAGGTCGGACAACGGATGTTGTCGACGATCACCGGGGCGACCGCCGACGCCGAGGGCGGTCGGGCGAAGACCGAAAACGGCTTTCGCGCCTACTTCCGCTGGGTTGCCCAGGACCTGGATGCGTTCCTGTTGCTGTTCGGGTCACGAGCCAGTCGCGATGAGGACTCGGTGCTGACGATCCGCAAGATCACGGCCGACGCGGCAACGGCGATCGCCCCGCTGATCTCGGCCGACATCGAGCCCGAACATCGGCGCACGCTGGCTCATGGATTGGTCGGATTGGCCGAGGGGGTCAGCCGCCACCTCGTCGAGCGTGGTGAGCCAATCGACCCCGACGTGTTAGGCCGCCAGATCGCCGACATGGCCTGGGCTGGGCTGCGCGCCGTCCATCGCAACGACTGAACTGACCCGTTTTCGCCACCTGACCCGGCGCCGCGCCTCAGGCGCTGGACCGATGGGCGCCGTCGCGGATGATCCAGCCGCGATACCCCTCGGTAAACCCCGCTTCAGCCAGCGCGGCTGCCACGGCTGACGATGGGTTGACCGATTGGCCGTTGACCTTGCGAACCTCGACGGCACGCACCCCGCCGCGGCGGACCTGCTCGGCGAGCGCTCGTGCCCAGGTGGCGTCCACCGGTCCCCCACCGGCCTCGGCGTCACCATTGAGATCGTCTCCGAAGGTAACGATGTGGTGCGAGCGGCGATCGAACCACACCAACGGCACACCGCTGCGACTGATCACGACCGCGCGAGCGAGACGAGTTGGCCGACCGGCAGTTGACGGCCAGGGCAACGCCGCGCCATAGGGCTGGGCTGGGTCGGTGGCCGCCAGGATGACCGGCGGATCGAGTCGCTCGGGATGAAGCTCGGTATCGGTATCGACCCGTGCGGCGCGCAATCGATCGACAGCACCGGGCAGTGCGAACTGCGCCGCGCCGAGCCCATCGACGAAGTAGCCGCGACGAACCTGGCCACGCTCCTCCAACACCTTCAGCACCCCGTACACGGCGGCATATCCCCCGACGATGCCCTCGGCCAGTACGGCCTCGCGGGTGACCACGCCGTAGCGGTCGAGCAACTGCATCGCCATCGCATGAGCTGCGACGGAGGGCGGCACTGTCGACCCAGCACCGTCAGGGCCACGCAGCGAGCTGACCAGCGACCAGCGACCAGCGCCTGCCGGCGGACCGATCCGGTTCAACCGCCCAGGCCGCGGCCGACCTGCACGGCCGGGCGTGCTGAGCGGCGCACGTTTGGCCGACAGCAGGGCGCGCAACGGGGCGAGCGAATCGCTGGTGACCTGTCCGGCCCAGACCAGGTCCCACAACGCGGCCAGCAGTTCGCTCTCGGACGCTTCGGGATCGGCGGCGCGCAGCTGCTGCCAGAAGCTGGCCCCATGCGCGCCAAGAAACCTGCGGATCCGGTCATGGATCACCCCGGTGGGCGGATCGGGGTGTTCGACGGCGGCCTCCAGCGCATCGACCTGATCGGCGAAATACAGCCGGACGCGGCCATCATTCGAGCCGATGGCTCCCGCACCAATCCAAACCAAATCGCCAGAGGTGGTCAGCCCATCGAGGTCGGTGGGGCGAAACCCATCGACCCGAATTGGCAGCAACTCCGTTTCGATCGACGATGCCACCAAACCGGTGGCCTGCAGCTGGCCGATGGCCTCGAGCAGCGCCTCGACACCGCGCTCTTGGGCTGGGATCCCGTGCCACTGCTGAAGGAAGCGGGCGTAGGCGGTGGTCTCCACCGGTTCGATTTCTCGGCGGAGCGCTGCCAGCGAGCGTCGGCGAAGCATCCGCAGCACCTCGGTGTCGCACCATTCGTTACCGTGGCCCGCAGGACGAAACTCACCGCGCACCAGCCGGTCGTCGCTTTCCAAGCTCAACAGCGCGCCGGCGACGCGTTCCACGGTGGTGCCCAGGCGGGTAGCGATCTCGGTATCGAGGAACGGTCCGTGAGTACGCGCATAGCGCGCCACCAGTGACTCCAGTGGCGCGGCAACCGCCTCGGTGAACGACTGCGGGAGACCGAGCGGTAGCGAGCAGCCGAGCGCATCTCGATATCGAGCAGCGTCCTCGGCGGCGATGTACCGATCTTCACCAGCGATCATCAGCTGCACGGCGCGCCGCTCGCGGACCAGCGAGCTGAGCCACATCGCGGCCTCGCTGGGGGACCCCGTGTCCAGCGCCGCGCCATCGGGATTGGGAGCGGCGCAGCGCACATCGGCCTCGGCCACCGTCAGGTCGCCCACCTTGCGCAACACATCGTGCAATTCGTCGGCCGATCGGGCCCGACGTGTATCGGTGAGGCACTGCAGTTCCAGCTCGACATCGGCGAGCACGCCGGGATCGAGCAGTTCGCGCAGCTCTTCAGCCCCCAACAGCTCGCGCAACAGATCGCGATCCAAGGCCAGGGCCGCAGCTCGCCGTTCGGCCAGCGGAGCGTCGCCCTCGTACATGTACGAGGCGATCCAGTTGAACAACAGACTTTGGGCGAACGGGGACGGCTTCGCCGTGTCGACGGTGACGACACGTATTGCCCGGCTGCGCAGTTGGCCCAAGACCTCGCGCAACGCAGGCAGGTCAAACACGTCCTGCAAACATTCGCGCGACGTCTCCAGCAGGATCGGAAAGCTCGGGTACTTCGACGCCACGCTGAGCAGGTCGGCGGCACGCTGACGCTGCTGCCACAACGGGGTGCGCCGATCGGGCCGCCGGCGCGGCAACAGCAGGGCACGCGCCGCGCATTCGCGGAACCGCGCCGAAAACAGCGCCGTCGAGGGCAGCGCACCAACCACCAGTTCATCGATCTCGTCGGGGTCGATAACGAACGCCTCGAGCGGCAGCTGATCGGCGGCATCGGGCAGGCGGACGACGATGCCGTCGTCGGTATACATGATCTCGACGGGCATGTCGTAGTGATCGGACAGCCGCCGCTGAATGGCCATCGACCATGGGGCGTGCACCGGCGTGCCGAACGGGCTAAGGATGCACACCCGCCAGTCGCCGATCTCGTCGCGGAAACGCTCGATGACAATCGTCCGGTCGTCGGGCACCACCCCGCATGCCTCGGCCTGCTCGCGCAGATAGCTGACGACGTTCGATGCAGCAAACGCGTCGAGCGCGTAGTTGGCCATCAGCGTCGTCATCGGATCGCGATCAGCGCGCATCGCCCGCTGAAAGGCCCCGAGGGCCCGACCCAGCTCCAGCGGCCTGCCCGGCCGATCGCCATGCCAGAACGGCATCTTCCCTGGCTGGCCCGGTGCCGGGGTGACGACGACACGTTCGAAGGTGATGTCTTCGATCCGCCACGTACTGGCGCCGAGCACGAAGGTTTCGCCCGGCCGGGATTCGTAGACCATCTCCTCGTCCAACTCACCGACGCGGCTGCCGTCGGGCAGGAAGACCCCGAACAGACCACGGTCGGGGATCGTCCCCCCGCTGGTAACAGCCAGTCGGCGGGAGCCCTGGCGTGGTCGCAGCGTGCCGGCGACGCGGTCCCACACCAGCCGCGGTCGCAGCTCGCTGAACTCCTCGCTGGGATAGCGCCCGGACAACAGGTCGAGCACGTTGGCCAACAGCTCGTCGGTCAGCTCGGCAAACGCCGCGCTGCGGCGAACCATCGTGGCCACCTCGGCGACCGTGCATTCCTCGACGATGGCCACGTGGGCAACGATCTGCTGGGCCAACACATCCAACGGGTTGCGCAAGAAACGGGTGGTTTCGATCTGCCCATCGAGCATCCGCCGGGTGACCACCGCGGCTTCCAACAGGTCACCTCGATGCTTGGGGTACAGGGTGCCCTTGCTGGGTTCGCCAACGCTGTGGCCGGCACGACCGATGCGTTGCAGGCCGCGGGCCACCGACCCGGGCGATTCCACCTGAATCACCAGATCGACGGCACCCATGTCGATGCCCAGCTCCAGCGAGCTGGTGGCGACGATGCCGCGTAGCTGGCCGCGCTTCAGTTGGTCTTCGATCACGATCCGCTGGTCGCGAGCCAGCGACCCGTGGTGCGCCTTGACCAATTCGCCAGCCTCGCCCATTGCGTCGGCGCCGATACCCGATTCTGCAGCGAGTTCATTGAGCTGGTTGGCAAGACGTTCAGCGAGCCGACGGCCGTTGCAAAAGATGATCGTGCTGCGGTGGGCGAGCAGCTGTTCAAGAATTCGCGGGTAGATACTCGGCCAGATACTGGAACGCTGGGTTGGCGTGTAGCCGCCCGTGGCTCCGGCGGCGTACCCCGCGCCAGCCACCTGCTGGCCCAGATCGGCCATGTCCTCGACCGGGATGACGACATCGATCTGCAACGTCTTGCGCACACCCGCATCGACGATGGTGACCGCTCGGCGCTGTCCCTGATCGTTGTGTCCGCCCAGAAAGTGGGCGACCTCTTCCAGCGGGCGTTGGGTGGCCGACAGGCCAATCCGTTGCGGCGGTGTTTTGGTAATCCGCTCGAGACGTTCGAGCGACAACGCCAGATGTGCACCGCGCTTGGTGGTGGCCAAGGCGTGGATCTCGTCGATGATCACGGTGTCGACGTTGACCAACGTGGACGACGCCGACGAGGTGAGCATCAGGTACAGGCTTTCGGGCGTCGTGATCAGCAACTCGACTGGGCGGCGGATCAGTGCTTGACGATCCTTGGCCGACGTATCGCCGGTGCGCATCGCCACGCTCGGAGGGCGAAACGGCACACCCAACCGTTCAGCCGCCAGCGTGATCCCGAGGAGCGGCGAACGCAGGTTCTTTTCGACGTCGAAGGCCAGAGCGCGCAGCGGCGAGATATACAGCACGCGAGTCGCCGCCTTTGGGTCTGCGGGTGCACTGGTGCCCAAACGGTCGATCGAGGCCAGGAAGGCGGTGAGCGTTTTGCCGCTCCCGGTGGGCGCGCAGACCAGCGTGTGAGCGCCGCTGATGATCGCCGGCCAGCCCTGAATCTGGGGAGCGGTCGGCTCCGGAAACGACGTGGCGAACCACTCGCGCACCGCTGGCGAAAATGCCTGAAGCACCGGGTGGTCGGCCATCCGTCCAAGGCTACGCCGGGGGTGTTGTGCGCCGTCCTCCGTGGCCTGCCCCGGTCGGGTGATTCGTTTCAGATCAGGCCCGATGGGTATCCACGCAGACGTCCAAACAACAGGAGAATCTCGATGGCTACCAAGAAGACCCCCGCCAAGAAGGCACCGGCAACCAAGACCGCACCAAAGAAGGCGGCTGCGGCCAGTTCACCACGCACCGCCGCCAATCGCCGGGTCACGTCCGATCGAGCCGCGGCGTTCACCGCCCCAACGCTGTCGCTGGCCGAGGGCAAGACGGTTGCTGACCGGCTGCAGGGACGACTTGTCGGCCTCACCGACTTGGCACTGACGCTGAAGCACATCCATTGGAACGTGGTCGGCCCCAACTTCATCGCCGTCCACGAGATGCTTGACCCGCAGCACGACGGCGTCATGGCGATGGTCGATGAGCTCGCCGAGCGGATCTCCACCCTCGGTGGATCGCCGAGCGGGCTGCCCGGCAAGCTCGTGGCGACGCGCACATGGGACGATTACGACCTGGACCGCGCTGACTCGTTGGTGCATATGGGTGCCCTCGATCTGGTGTATCAGGGCGCGATCGAGGACCACCGCGACGCAATCGACGACATCGGTGACATCGACGCGATCAGCGAGGACCTGCTGGTCGGCCAGACCCGCCAGTTGGAGCTGTACCACTGGTTTGTGCGTGCTCACCTGGCAGATGCCGCCGGTGGGATGGCCAACGCTGGCGCCACCACGGAGATGGGCGCTGCCGAAGCGGTCGCCGCCAAGTCGTCAGCTCGCACTCGCAACCGTTAACCGCACAAGACCTCCGGGTGGGTGTGGCTGACTCGTAGTGGGTGCCAGCCGCGCCCGCCCGGTGTGAGTTGTTCGTCTGGCGATGGCTTGCCAGACTCGTTGGTCCGATGAGCGAGCGTGTCCAACTTCGACCCTGGCAGCGCGACGCCTTCGAAAAGTTCATCGCTTCCGAGCAGACCGACTTCCTGGCGGTCGCCACGCCGGGTGCGGGCAAGACCACCTTCGCCTTGACGTGCGCCCGGTGGGTGCTTGGCGAATCACCTCCACCAGGTCGCCAGCGGCCGCGCCTGGTCATCGTCGCCCCGACGAGCCACCTGAAGCTGCAGTGGGCGAAGGCCGCCCACCGATTGGGTCTGCAAGTCGACCACACCTGGTCGCCGAACGATCCTCCCGCCGACGACGTTCACGGACTGGTCACCACCTATCAGCAGGTGGCCATGCCAGGAACGGCCAAGGTGCTCAGCCGACTGGCCGACGGTGCCCTGGTGATTCTGGACGAGGTTCATCACGCCGGCGATGACCGAGCCTGGGGCGACAACATCCGCACCGCGTTTGGCCCGGCCCGCCGACGGCTGAGCTTGTCGGGTACCCCATTCCGCAGCGACAGTGCCTCGATCCCGTTCGTCAACTATGCCGAGACCGGCCAAGGCGGCGAGGCCCAACCTGACTTCACCTACGGATACGCCGACGCGCTGGCCGATGGTGGCGTGGTGCGCCCGGTGTATTTCCCACGCTTCGACGGGCTGATGGAATGGAGCGCTCCGGACGGAACGCTGATCTCGGCGAATTTTCACGACGAGCTCGACCGATCCGGATCCGCCCACCGGCTGCGCACCGCACTGAGCCTTGACGGCGACTGGTTGTTGACCGTGTTGCGCCAGGCCAACGATCGGTTGCAGCAGATCCGTGCCGTGCATCCACAGGCCGGTGGCCTGGTGATCGCCATCGATCAGGACCACGCCCGGGGCATCGCCCAAATCATCCGTCACCAGTTCGGCGTGCCGGTTCACGTCGTCGTCAGCGACGATCCGCAGGCATCCGCAAAGATCGCCGAGTTTGCCGCCGGAACGATGCCGTGGCTGGTCGCCGTGCGAATGGTCAGCGAGGGCGTCGACGTGCCTCGCCTGCGCGTCGGGGTCTACGCCACCACGGTGTCCACCGAGCTGTTCTTCCGTCAAGCGGTCGGGCGGTTCGTGCGTTGGACACATGGGCTGGGCAGCCAGAAGGCGTACGTCTACCTTCCCGACGACCCTCGGCTACGGACACACGCCTTTCAGATCGCCGAAGCACGACGGCACGTGCTTCGCCCACCGACAGAGCGCGACGACGCCTTCGATGCCGGCACGATCGAGCAGGAGGCTCGCCGCGAACTGGACATGGCCCCCGAACAGCTCTCGTTGTTCAGCGTGGTGTCGTCGACTGCGACCGGCATGACCGTCCACGCGTACACCGAACATGGACTGACGATGTTCGATGACGAACCGGATATCGACGAGCCGGCGTTCAGCGACGACCCCTCGCTGGCGATCGAGCTGAACGACGTCCCGACGGCCGCTGGCTATGTGTATTCGGGACGACTCAGCGTGGCCGAGCGCAAAGAGCAGCTGCGCGAGCAGAACATGGACGCGGCTCGCCGGTTGGTCGACAAAACCGGTTGGACCTACGCCCGCGTCCAGGCTGAATTGAATCGATTGGCCCACCTCCCCTCGGTCGGCGCGGCCACCAATCGGCAGCTCGAGGTGCGCCTGCGTCACGCTCATGGGTGGTTGCAACGGCGGTAGCCTTGGGACATGCCCGTCTCTGGAGAACATCATCCAGCGTTCGAGGAGTACTGCCTGACGATCTTCGAACTCGCCGAGGACGACCTCGACGTCATCCAGGCGCGGATCGCCGACCGGCTGGAAGTCAGTCGCCCCGCCGTCAGCGAGATGATCAAGCGTCTCGACGCGGAAGGTCTGGTCACCACCGCTGGTGGGATTCAACTCACCGACGAGGGGATCACCCTGGCCAAGAAGGTCGCCCGCCGCCACCGCTTAGCCGAGCGCTTCCTGACGGACATTCTTGGGCTGACCTGGGCACAGGCTCACCACGAGGCTGGCAAGTGGGAACACATCATGAGCCCCGAAGTCGAGGACGCGCTGGACCGCGTCTTGGGCAACCCCACCACCTGCCCACATGGCAATCCGATCCCTGGGTCCAGCTATCGGGCGCCCAACCAGGTGCCGCTGAGCGAGGTGCCCGTCGGGGCGTCCTTCACCGTCAGCAGGATTCCGGAGGAACTTGAATTTGTCGAAGGCGTGCTCGACTTCTTGGAGACGTCTGGGATCCTGCCTGGTCAGCAAGCAACGTTGACGGCCGCGTCGCCCGACGGCACACGCACGATCGAACTCGATGGCAACCACGTCGGCGTCGGGCCGTTTGCCAGCGAGCGCATCCTCGTCACCGTATGAAGTCGCAACGCTTCTTGGTCGCGGCCATCGTTGCCTCACTGGTCGCCACGCCGCTGCTGGCCGGGTGTGCCGGAACGACCTACGACCCGGCATCAGCGCCAGCCACCGCGGTGTCGACGACCACCACCGCCGTGCCCTCGGGCTCGATCGATGAGCTCCTTCCCCGCTTGCTGGACGAGGCAGCCAGCTTGTCGACCGTGCTCGACAAGCGCGGCGACGCCGCCGAGGTCGGCCAGCGGATCCAAGCGCTATGGAACGTCATCCGACCAGAGATGGACGCCACCAACCCGAAGATGGTCGGGTCGTTCGAAGCCGCGTTGGCATTGTCGATGCGTGCGGTGAACAAGGGCCGACGCGCCGACGCCGACAAGGCAGCGAAGAACCTGAAGCTGTTGATCGACCATTACGAGACCAGCTGAGCGGACTGCGACGAATGTCATTCGCCGGTCCTCGGTGCCAGCGGCGAGAATAGCGCCGTGCCCACCTTCGACGCCGCAGATCCGGCCAGCATCACCATCCCCACCGAGTTGCTCCCCGTCGACGGACGCTTTGGCTGCGGCCCGTCGAAGATCCGGCCCGAACAAGTCCTTGCGCTGGCCAAGTCGAACGCCGACATCTTGGGATCCAGCCATCGCCAGGCACCGGTCAAGAACCTTGTCGACAGTGTGCGCCACGGACTGAGCGAGTTGTTCAGCCTGCCCGCTGGCTGGGAGATCCTGCTTGGCAATGGTGGATCGACGCTGTTTTGGGACGCGGCCACCTTCGGGCTGATCCGCCAGCGCAGTCAGCACCTCGTGTTCGGCGAGTTCTCCTCAAAGTTCGCCGAGGCCGCCGCGGCGGCTCCTCACCTTGGCGACCCCGAGGTCGCTGCTGCCGACCCCGGGAGCCATCCCACACTGGATCGAACTGCCGATGGGGTCGACCTGGTGGCCTTGACCCACAACGAGACGTCCACCGGGGTGGCGATGCCACTGCGACGCCCGGCTCCGGCCAGCGGCACGGGTACCGATGACGTAATCGTCGCCGTCGATGCGACCTCGGCGGCCGGTGGCCTGGCTTGGGATCCAAACGAGGTCGACGTGTACTACTTCGCCCCCCAGAAATGCTTCGCCAGCGATGGCGGGCTGTGGCTGGCGGCGTGCTCGCCAGCCGGGCTGGCACGCATCGACCAGATCGCCGCCACCAAGCGTTGGACGCCGGCGATCTTGGACCTGAAGATCGCCAAGGACAACTCGCTGAGCAACCAGACCTACAACACGCCGGCCCTGGCCACGTTGGTGCTGTTGAACGAGCAGATCCAGTGGATGTTGGCCCACGGCGGGATGGCCTGGACTACCAAGCGCACTGCCGCCAGTGCGGCCAACCTGTATTCGTGGGCGGAGGCCAGCGGCTACGCCTCGCCATATGTGGCCGATCCCGAACAGCGCTCGCACGTCGTGGGCACGATCGATCTCGACGATGCGATCAAGGCGTCGGATGTCAACGCTGCGCTGCGTGCCAACGGCATCGTCGACACGGACAGTTACCGCAAGCTGGGCCGCAACCAGTTGCGCGTCGCGATGTTTCCCTCCGTCGAGCCCGACGACGTCGTCCAGTTGACGCGCTGCATCGACTACGTCGTCGGCCGACTGCGCGGCTGACCGTGGGCGGGCGCGGATGAACGTCGACACGGTGCTGACCACCGCGTTCGACGGTCTCGCTGCAGTGCACCGGCCGATCATGGTCGTCGCCCTGCGCGGCTGGTTCGACGTCGCCGACGTCGCCACCGGCGCGCTGGAGGAGTTGATCCACGATCGGGTCGCTCCGGTGGTGGCCTCGATCGACCCCGATCCATTTTTCGATTTCACTCAGGAGCGGCCGCTGATCGTGCGCGACGAGGGCATGTATTCGGGCATCACCTGGCCCACCAACCAGTTCCGTTTGGCACGTTTCCCAGGCGCCGACCACGACTTGATCGTGTTGGCCGGGGTGGAGCCGCATCTGCGCCTGCGGACCTTTACCGACGCGATCTTGGCCGTGGCCGCGGCATTGCGCTGCGAGGCCGTCGTCACCATCGGCGCCGCGGCCGACGCTGTGCCGCATTCTCGCCCGCCGCTGGTGGTGTCGAGCACCACGGACGAACGCCTGGCCGCCGCCTTGGGACTGGCCCGGCCGCGCTATCAGGGGATCACCGGGCTGGTGGGCGTGCTCCAGCAACAGCTGCAGGACCGCGACATCCCGGGTATCTCGTTGCGTGTTGGTGTGCCGCACTATCTGGATGGCTCGCAGCACCCGCACGCCAAGCTCAGCTTGCTCAGTCATCTGTCGCACGTCGTCGGGGTTCCGATCGACGACAGTCGGCTGTTGGAGGAGATCGATCAGTGGAATCAAGTGCACGACGACGTGGTCAACGATGATCCGCAGATCCATGCCTACGTCGCCGAGTTGGAACGGCGCTACGACCAGCACATCGACCGCCAGCTGAGCGAGGCCGACGACATCGCCGCCCAGTTCGAACAGTTCCTCCGCGACCGCGACCCTGGCCCTGGCCCCGAAAGCCCATGATCGTGACACCAGCGGACGCACATACCGCTGTCCCCGGCGGTGGTGATCGATGACCGCTCCCGACGATGAGCTGGCCCAGCGGGCCACGGCCGCCGGAATCTTGACCAGCTACTACGGCAACGACGGCGTCGAGCACCATGCTTCGGCCGAGACCCTGGCCAAGATCCTGGATTCCTTGGCCGACGCCGCGGGCTTGCCATCGACCGGCGACGAGTTTGCCGTGGTCGTCGCCTGGGACGGGGAGCTACCGGACGTGCCGCCCGGCAGCCAGATCGTCCTGGAGACGGGCCTCGTCGCCGATCAACAGCCATTGCCGCTCGGCTACCACACGCTGGTGATCGATGGCCACCAGCGCGGCACGGTCATCGCCGCGCCCCGATTAGCGCCGGCCAGCGCACCGGGGAGGTGGGGCGTGTTCCTGCCGTTATACGCATTGCGGGTGGATGAGCACAGCCCACTGGCCGCCTATCCCGATCTCGGCCGGCTGTTTCGATGGCTGGAGACACATCGCGGCGAGATCGTCCTGACGCTGCCCCTGCTGCCGACATTTTTGGAACAGCCAGGTGCCGACTGGAGTCCGTATTCGCCGGTCAGCCGACGGATGTGGAGCGATCTCTACGTCGATCTCGATCCGCACGACGCGCCCGGACGCCACCGCGCCCCGACGGGCGAGTATCTGGATTACCCGGCGATCTATGCCGAGCACATCGAGCGCCTCGACCGCGTCGCCAAGCGGATGTGGGCGACGGAGCCGGTTCAGCAATGGGCCGCAGCGAACCCGCTGGCGCGGCGATACGCGGCGTTTCGCGCCGCGCAGGCGGTGCACGGGCGCAACTGGCGGACCTGGCCGACGTCGCAAGGCGAACTCCCCGAACTGATCGACCACACCGTGGAGCGCCGCCACATCGTCGCTGCCTACCTGGCCGAGCGGCAGCTCGCCGCGGTGGTGGCCGAGGCAAAGGGCGCCGGGCAGTGCTTGGCACTGGACATCGCCCTCGGTACGCACAGCGACGGGTTCGACGTGTGGGATCAGGGCGACCTGTTCGTCAGCGGGATCTCGGTCGGCGCCCCACCCGACCCGGTGTTCGTCGGCGGTCAGGATTGGGGCTTCCCGCCGGTCCACCCGGCACGATCACGTGCCACCGGGCACCGCTACTTCCGCGAGACGATTCGTCATCATCTGACGCAGGCCAGCGTGCTGCGCCTGGATCACGTGATGGGTCTGCTGCGCCAGTGGTGGGTGCCGCACGGCAATCGGGCCACCGACGGCGCCTACGTGCGCTATCCGTTGGACGAGTTGATCGCCGTGGTCTGTCTGGAGGCTGCACGGGCAGGTGCGGTCGTCGTCGGGGAGAACCTGGGTGTCGTCCCGCCCGAGATCAACGTCGCCTTGAGCGATCACCGCTTGCTCGGCATCTTCGTCCACCAGGACATCATCCCCACCTATGGTCGTGGTGACCGGCAGTGGTCCAAGCGATCGGACTTGGCGATGCTTTCGACGCACGACGGTGTCCCGTTCGCCGGCTACTGGGATGCCGCTGACATCAAGCGACAGTTCAAGCACGACCTGATCGATGCCGAACAGTTGGCCAACGGCGAGGCTGAACGGGCCGAGGCTCGCACTCGGTTGATCTTCGCTCTGCGCGAGACGGGTCTGCTGCGCGCCGACGCGTGGGTCGATGACCTTCCCGAGATCATGCGTGCCGCTGCGGTCGAGCTGGCGAGCCAGGATGCCCAGATCGCCATCTATCCACTCGAGGACCTGTGGCTGGAAACCCGCCCGCAGAACACGCCGGGGACCTTTCAGGAGGAACCCAATTGGCGACGCACTGCCACCGTCACGTTGAGCGAGTTAGCGACCGATGTCCAGGCCAACGCCACCCTCGACGCCATCGCCCAAGCTCGGGCCCAAGCCGCCGCTCGCGACGCGTAACAGAAGTCGCGCTGGTCAGCCGGCGGCGGCGTCGAGCTGGGTCTGGGTGATCCCGCAACGTGTCGCTGCGGCCGTGAGCAATTCGTTGACGGCCTCGGGCCGCGGCGACTGAGCGATGCCAAGCTCCATCAGCTTTGGCTCCGCGGTGGTGGCGATCAGATCGTCGGCGGCGCAGCGGGCAACGCCGGGATCGACACCTCCCTTCGAGACCAACGCGTCGTAGAACGTGCCGGCCACCAAACCGGCGGGCTTCTCCGCAGGCCCGGGTGGCAGGGTTTCGTCGGGTGCCAAGGTGGACGTCGGCGCGGCAGTCGTCGACGGCGGCAGCGTCGCTGGGGCTTCGACGGTGGCAGCCCGGGCGGCCACGGGCGGCGCTGGCTCGTTGTGGTCGGTGGAGCGGATGATCACTACCAGACCGGCGGCGGCCAGCAGCGCGCCGGACACCACCCCGCCCAGCGACCGGCGTGACACCTGCTTGCCCGTCAGGCTCATCGTTCGACCCGGCTCATCGGCGCCGACCGTCAGCAGGTTGAGCCGGTCGGCTTCTTTGACCAGCGGCGGAACGACCACCAACGCCGCCAGCAAGGCCACGGCGATGTTGATCGTTACGACCATCCCGAAGTCGGCCAGCAGGGGCAGTGACGAAAACATCAACACCGCGAAGCCGCCAAGCGTGGTCAACGCCGATGTGAAGAAGGCCCGTCCGGTGCGTTCGGCCGCGACCTGGTTACTGACCGTGGGGCTCTGCCCACGTTCTCGTTCCTCGGCGTACCGGTCGACCAGCAGAATGGCGAACTCGGCGCAGGTGGCGACGACCAGCGGCCCGCCCACCGTGGTCAACGGGCTCAGGGTGATGCCCAAGACGCGCACCAGTACGGCCGAGGCGCCGACCGCCAGCAGCACGGGAACCATGGTCAGCAGGCCGCGGACCAGGTCGCGGTAACGCAGCATGACGAAGGCGCCGACCAGCAGCAGGGCGACGATGGTCAACTCGGCGCGGTTGGCCGAGATGTTGTCGAGCAGTCCAACACCGACGACGGCCAGGCCGCCGGCGGTCGCTGTCGACTGCGCTGGCAGCGGGGCGTTGTTCCCGGGCACCGCGGCGCGCTCGGTCAAGCGGTCGATGACCCCAGCACGCTGCTCCAACGATGACGGGCCAACTTGGAACAAGACCTGGGCGCTGTTGCCACCTTCGGCAACCAGCGACTGTTGGATCTCCGACGGCGCGGCGTTGTAGGCCTCGAGCAGGTCCTGTCCGGTGGGCGGCAGCACGGTCGCGCCTGGGAGCTCGGTCAGCCATGCCACCGTCGTGGGCAAGCTGGAGGCCTGCGCCAAGGTGGCGTCCTCGGCCATTGCCGAGTTGACATAGTCCGTGACGAAGGCACCCATCTGGTCGGTGAAGACGCCGTTGCTCGCCGCGCTCGACGTCCGCAGGAAGATGCCAAGTGTCGATGACAGACCGACCTCACGCTCCAACGTGTGCGCGTTGCGAATCGACATGCTCTCCTGGTTGGCCCACTTGATCGGGTCGCTCTCGATCTTCGTCCCGCCCTCCATCGCCAAACCGACGATCGGAATCACAACAGCGACAGCCACCAGCGGCAGCACGGTCCAACGCGGCGCGCTGCCAAGAAACGCAACGGTTCGTTCCACCCACGACAGCTTGAACTCGTCGCGCCGTTGCCCACGCCGTTCGCGGGCGCCGATCAGCGCGATCGGAATCACAATGCCGGCGACCAGAAGGGCGACGATGCCCAACGACAGCAGCAGACCGAAGTCCTGCACCATCGGCACGCGGGAAATCTTCACCGTCAAGAAGGCGATCACCGCAGCAACGGTGGCGGTCAGCAGCGACGGGCCGAGCTGGGCGAGGGTTTCGCCGAACAGATTCAACGTGCGCCGTTGGCGATCGGCCTGGCCGATGGTCCGTTCCTCCTCGATGCGGTTCTGCACCTGAATAGCGAACTCGATGCCCATCCCGATCAGGATTGGCAGCCCGGCGATGGTCACCAGGGACAGCGCCGTCCCAGACAGCCCGAACAAGCCGAATCCCCACGCCACGCCGACGGCCATGCCGACCAGCGGGAGCAGCCGCCAGCGGACTTTGAAGGCGACCAGCAAGATGACCAGCATGACCAGCACGGCGATCCCGCCAAGGGTCATCATTCCGCCCTGCAGGTAGTCGTTGATGTCGGTGAGGAAGGTCGGGGTACCGGTGGCGATGGCGTCGACGCCCTCGAACTTGGTTTGGGCGAGGGCGCCTTTCACCGCTTCGGCGCCGTCCTTCAGCCGGTCGAGCGGCGCATTGCCGACCAGAACCGCGGCCACGACCGCGTGGCGTGCGTCGGGAATGAACGAGCGCAACGACTTGCGAATCACCAGTTGGTCGTCGGCCGGTGCAAGCGGCTTACCGTCGCTGGCGATGGTAAAGCCGTCGTTGGCGAACAGCAGGAACTTGACCCAGTCCGGGTTGGTCATCACCTGCTCGCCGGCGGCACCAAGGCGCGCCGCGGTCATCGCCAGATCCTTGGCGCGCAATTCCTTCGACACCGCGTCGGTGTCGCGTTTGGCAGTGCGCGTCAGAATGGCGCTGGCGCTACCGCTGCGGATCAGCGTGTCGGTCCAACCCAGCACGCTGGCCGGCGAGATCACCGTCTGCACGGCGCTGGAGCGCTTGATCTGTGCGGTCAGCGCATCCAGGGCAGCGGCGTTGGTCGGCGTCATCAGGTTGGCCACCGTTTCACCGGGGGGCACGGTCAACAGCACCACCATGTTCTCGCCGCCGAACAGCGCCTGGTATTGGCGATTGTCCTGAGCGATGGTCGACGACGGGTCGAGGTAGCTGTCTTGCCCGGTGGCGAAGTCCAATCGGGCCAGCCCGACGCCGAGGAGCGCCGTGACGACCAGAACGGCAACCATCGCCGCCGTCGCCTGACGGCTTAACGCCGTCCCTGTCCTCCGCCAGAATTCGCCCACGCGTACCTCCAGGCGAACGAGCCTAATCGCCGAGTTTTAGGTCCTCGGCCAGTCGGCCTTGGAGCGCGTCACGCGCTAGTTGATCGCCGCGAAACCGTGTTCGAGGTCGGCGATGATGTCGTCGATTGATTCCAGGCCGACGCTGAGGCGGATCATCCCCGGGCTGACGCCGGTGCTGAGCTGTTCCTCACCGGTGAGCTGGCTGTGCGTGGTGCTGGCCGGGTGAATCACCAAGCTACGCGTGTCGCCGATGTTGGCCACGTGGCTGTGCAGCTTGAGCGCCTCGACGAACTGCTGACCGTGCTTGCGGGCGTCCTCGGCGGCGCCCGCCAGCTCGAAGGCGACGATGCTGCCGTAGCCGCGGTCATCGCCGTACTTCTTCAGCCGATCATGCCAGGGACTGGATTCGAGGCCAGCCCACGACACCGACGACACGCCGTCGTGGGCGTCGAGCCATTCAGCCACCTTGCGGGCGTTGGCGAAATGACGCTCCATGCGCAGGCTCAGCGTCTCCAGTCCAGTCAGGATCAAGAAGGCGTTGAACGGCGAGATCGCCATGCCCAGGTCGCGCAGCAGCTGGACACGGGCCTTGATGATGTACGCCCCACCACCCAGCGCTGGGTAATAGGCCAGGCCGTGGTAGCTGGGGTCGGGTTCGGTGAAGTTCGGGAACCGCCCGCTGGCCGCGTAGTCGAACGTGCCACTGTCGACGATCGCCCCACCGATCGAGTTGCCGTGGCCGCCGCAGAACTTGGTCAGGCTGTGCACGACGATGTCGGCACCCCATTCGATCGGGCGCACCAGATACGGCGTGGGCACAGTGTTGTCGACGATCAGCGGGATGCCGTTGTCGTGGGCCACCTTCGACACGCCTTCGATGTCGAACACGTCGTTGCGCGGGTTGGCCAGGACCTCGCCGAAGAAGGCCTTGGTGTTCGGCTTGATCGCTGCCTTCCACTGCTCCAGGTCGTGCGGGTCGTCGACGAAGTCGACCTCGATGCCCATCCGCGGCAAGGTGTAGTTCAGCAGGTTGTACGTACCCCCGTACAACGACGGGCTGGCGACGACGTGATCGCCGACCTCGGCCAGGTTGGTGATCGCCAGCGTGGTAGCCGCCTGGCCGCTGGACACGACCAGCGCACCGGGCAGGCCGACGGCGGTCATGCACCCGCCTTCCAAGGAGTTCACCCGGGCTTCGAGCGCGGCCTGCGTGGGGTTCATGATCCGCGTGTAGATGTTGCCGATCTCGGCCAGAGCGAACAGGTTCTGGGCGTGAGCCGCGTCGCGGAACTCGTAGGCCGTGGTTTGGTAGATCGGTACGGCACGAGCCCCGGTGGTCGGGTCGGGCTCGCCGCCGACATGGATCTGACGTGTCTCGAAACCCCACTCGTTGCTCATGACCTGCGACTCTACCCGCCCCAATACCCGACCCACCAGGTAAGAATTCGGCGAACGACCTAGATTCGCAGCGTGGGGTCGAGCGGCTTGGATCGGCAGCGTGCCGATCGGTTGGCGCGGCATTTCCGGATCTTCGCTGAGTCGGAGTGTCCGACGCTGCCGGTGTATCGCCAGATCTGCCTGGGCACCGCCGATGATCCCGCCGTCTTGGCGCTGTTCGCCGACACGCCCGCTCGCCAGCAGCGGCCGGTGCTGCTGCTGGCCGCCGTCCACGACCTGCTGCTCGGCGGGCTCGATCACCCACTGGCGCGCTGGTACCCCACCGTGAACGGGGGCCGAACTCCCCCGGACGACGATCCGTTTTCAATGTTTCGCGACCTGGTCCTCGGCCACGCCAACGATGTCCTCGCCAGGCTGGCGACCCGCGCCACGCAGACCAACGAGGTCAACCGTTCGTGCTTGTGGTTCGCCGCGCTGCGCGCCGCCAGCGCGGACCAGCCGGATCGCCCGATCTCGCTGATCGAGGTCGGTGCCGCGGCTGGGCTGAACCTGCTCGTCGACCAGTACCAGTACAACTACTGGCGCGACACGCCAGGGGATGGAATCCAGCGTGGCAATCCGGCGTCGAAGGTGGCACTGCGCTGCCAGGTGATCGGCGCGCAGCCGCCAGTCAACCGAGCGGCGCCGCCCATCGCCCATCGAGTTGGGATCGACCCGCAGCCGATCGACGTATTCGACCTCGACGCGGTGCGCTGGTTGCAGGCTTGCGTCTGGCCCGAGCAGTTGGAACGCCACCAGCGGTTCGTCGCCGCGGTGGAGACGGCGCGGCTCGACCCGCCGACCGTCGTGCCCGGCGACGCGGTCGCTGACATCGACTCGGTCGTAGCCACGGCGGGCGCTGACCACCACGTGGTGGTGATCAATTCCTGGGTGCTGACCTATCTGGCAACCGACCGCCGCGCCGCGTTCGAAGACGCCCTTGACCGGATCGGTCGCGTCCGCGACCTGACGTGGGTCTCGGCCGAGCACCCGCACTGCCTCGGCGCGTTCGATCGCGGTGCCGTCGACGCCGACAACGTCGACTACAGCCTGGTTGGCATGCGCACCTGGCGGTCGGGCCAGCGAACCACCCAGCACGTGGCCACGATCCATCCCCATCTGCAATGGATCCGCTGGGCAGATCGAGCCCGCTGATCCAGCAACCGCCTAGCCTGCCGTGACTACGGCACCGCCTGCTGCGCGGCCAACACGTCCAGCAGAATCGGCACGATCGTCGTCGTCGTGATCGCCGCCAGTGGCTCGATGCTGACGTGGATGCCGTCCGGGCGCACCGAGCCGTTCGCCGCTTCGTAGTCCTCGACGATCTGGCGATACGGAAGAAGGCGGGCGGTCGGATGAGCGGCGATCCACCGGGCGACCTGAGCGTTGTACGCCCCGACACGCTCGTCGGTGATCAGCGACCCGGGGATCAGCCCGCGGGCGCTCAGGTCTGGCGAGTCGCCGATCAGCACGGGCCGCGCCCCGAACAGGGCAAACAACTCGTCGATCGCCCGGTCGTGCTGGACGGCGAAGTTGGCGTCAGCTGGGCCCTCGCTGCTCGTCCCGTCGAGGTAGCGCATCTGCCACAGCTCACCGAGGCCGGCGAGCATCACGATCACATCGGGCCGGTAGCGCTCGATCAGCGGGGGCAGCTTGGTCAGATAATTCGCGCAGCTCTTCTCATTCCACGGCGATCCGCTCTCCGATCGCTGCCCATCGATCGGACTAAACGGACAGTTCAACACCCCCGCCCAGACCACGGCAACGCGTCCGCCGGCAACCGAGTTCATCGCCCGCGCCAGATCGAGCGATGTCGAGTCGCCGATCACCATCACGGTGGGCACGTCGGCGCTGCGCTGCATGCCGGTGACGCGCAGCAGCTCGGTCGTGCTTCGGGCAACGGCGACCTGTGCGTGGGCGTCGGCGGCGAGGCCGATTCCCTGGTCGAGAAAATTTCCTGCCGGAGCCCTGTCGGACAGCACCAGCGGGACTGTGGTGCTGGCAGTCAGCTGGTCGAGGAGTTCGTTGATCCGCTGGTTGAGCAACTGGATTTGTCGCTTCGTGCCCTCGTAGGTGGTCATTTCGACCGGGACACCGTCGACCGAGGCGGAACGTTCGGCGTTGCCGATGCTGACCACGAGCATCGCCGGGTGTGCACGGTTGATCTCCTCGACCCAGGTTGTCACCGGGTCGGGACACACCGGGGTGGGCGCCCCGAGGACGAGGCAGTCGGATCGAAGCCGGTCGATCACATTGGCACCGGCAGCGAGGAGTTCTTCGGCGGCGACCGGCTCGCTGCCAACCACCAAGATCGCTGGTTTGGGCGGCGCAGACGTGGACGTCGACGACGCTGCCGGGCTCGAAGCAGGCGGAACCCCCGGCACGCTGCTGGCAAAGTCGACCAGACCCGAGTCGCCTTGGCGGTGGAGCGCGTCGTGATCGCCGCGCTGCGGCTGCGGCACGGCGACGACCAACGCCGCCAGCACCCCGGCGACCGAGACGGCGACCGCCAACGAGTCGATCAGCCGTTGGTTGTTGTGCCGGATCGGCTGTTCGAGTAGTCGGTACGACAAGGCGGTGACCGCGGCGGTGGCGATCAGGCGCAGGCCGAAGAGCAACCAGCCATCGACCCCAATGCGTTGCCCGGTCATCAACAAGAACACCGGCCAGTGGAACAGGTACAGGCCATAGCTGACCCGCCCGATCGATGGCAGCGGCTTGGCGGTCAGCAGCCGCGGGGCGACGTTTCCAGCCAGCGCGGCGACAATCACGGCCACACTGGCCGCGGCCACGGCGAGAAACCCGCCATCAGCCAACCAGGCGTCGTCGACCGCCGAGCGCCACACGGCGACGGCCAACGCCAGCAGCCCAAACAACCCGCCGAGATCGGCAACCATCGGCAGATGCCGAGGCAGACGATCAGTGCGGCCGACACCATCCCAGAGCGACGGCACCGACGCGGCCAACACGACCCCGGCGAAAAGCTCGCCACCACGGATGTAGGTGGCGTTATAACGCAGCCCGAAATCGCTGGTCGCCAGTGTCGCAACCAACGACAGACCGACGAGCCCAGCCGCCACCACCGCAAGCAATCGCCGGTTGCGGCCGAGCACCAGTACCAGCACCGGCAGCAGCAGATAGCACTGCTCCTCGATCGCCAGCGACCAGAAGTGCGCCAGCGGGCTCGGCGCCCCGGTGAACAGGTCCTGGTAGGTCTCCTTGGCGACGGCGAAGTGCCAGTTAGCGACGTTGGCCAGCGAGGCGATGACGTCGCCGGGCAGCCGGTTGCGCTGGCCCGGCGTCCACCACGGGATGGCGATGATCACCGCAGCGATGCACAGGTACGCGGCGGGCAGCAGGCGGCGCACTCGGCGGGCATAGAACCGTGAGAGCGAGATCGATCCGGAGCGCGTCCGCTCGCGGAGCAGCAGGGTGGTGATCAGGTAGCCAGACAGCGTGAAGAACACCGACACGCCGATGAACCCGCCCGGAGCAATCCGCAGGCGGGCACCAACGTCGGCGTGAAATAGCAACACCGCCACCACGGCCAACGCCCGAATCCCATCGAGCGCAGGCCGATAAGCGGTCGTGTCGGGAGTCGTCATCAGTGTCGGCAAAATCTACGCAGAACGCGAAGAACCCGGCTCCAGATGAAACAGTTACATCCGGAGCCGGGATCTTGGCGTCAACGATGTCGGTCAGCCGCCGGAGATGTCGGCGACCTTCTGCTTGCCGGCGCCCAGGAACGGCATCATCGCCCGCAGGCGCTTGCCGACTTCCTCGATCGGGTGCTGACGACCAGCGTCTTGCATCTCGCGCATCCGCTCGCGGTTGTTGTCACGGCTCTCGGCGATCCATTCCTTGGCGAACCGGCCGGACTGAATCTCCTTCAAGATCTTGGCCATCTCCTTCTTGGTCCGCTCGTTGACGACGCGCGGCCCGCGGGTCAGGTCGCCGTATTCGGCGGTGTCGCTGATCGAGTAGCGCATCCCAGCGATGCCCTCTTCGTACATCAGGTCGACGATCAGCTTGACCTCGTGGAGGCATTCGAAATAGGCCATCTCCGGCTGGTAGCCGGCCTCGACCAGGGTCTCGAACCCGGCCTGCACCAGCGAGGTGACGCCGCCGCACAGCACGGCCTGCTCACCGAACAGGTCGGTCTCGGTCTCTTCGGTGAAGGTCGTCTCGATCACCCCGGCGCGGGCGCCGCCGATCGCTTCGGCATAGCTCAGCGCCAGTTCCTTGGCCTGACCGGTGGCGTCCTGGTGGACGGCGATCAGCGCCGGCACGCCGCCACCCTCGGTGTAGGTGCGACGCACCAGGTGACCGGGGCCCTTCGGGGCGATCATGATCACGTCGACGGTCTTCGGCGGGCGGATCTGCTTGAAGCGGATATTGAACCCGTGGGCGAAGGCCAGCGCCTTCCCCTTGCGCAGATTCGGCTTGATGAACTCGTCGTAGGTGGCCTTCTGCTCGGTGTCGGGCATCGTCAGCATGATCACGTTGGCCCACTTGGCAGCCTCGGCCAAACCCATCACCTTCAGCCCGGCGGCCTCGGCCTTGGCCTTCGACGACGAGCCGTCGCGCAGTCCAACGACCACGTCGACGCCCGATTCCTTGAGGTTCAGCGCGTGGGCGTGACCCTGCGAGCCGTAGCCGATGATCGCCACCTTGCGGCCGCGGATAATCGAAGGATCGGCGTCCTTCTCGTAGTACATCGTTGCGGCCATCTCAGCCAGCCTTTCCATTGTTGGGGTTGGGCACGGCACGCAGCCGTGCATCGCGAGCGAATTTGGGGAGCGCCACCCGGCCGGTGCGCTGCAGTTCGACCAGGCCGTATCCGGCGAGGAGGTCCTCGAAGTCGTCCAGCTTGGCCGGATAACCGTCGAGCGACACGGTAACCGCCTCGACACCGACCGCCAGAATTTTCCCTTCGAACACGTTGACCAGCTCGATCACCTGGCCGCGCATCTCCGGCGAGACGCGCACGGTGGCCAGCAGCAGTTCGCGCTCGACGCTGTTGCGCGGGTCCAGTTCGGTGATCTTGACCACTTCGATCAGCTTGAACAGCTGCTTGGTGATCTGTTCCAACGGGGTCGATTCGACGTCGACGACGATCGTGATCCGGCTGAAGCCGGGGTCCTCGGCCGGCGCCACGGCCAGCGAGTAGATGTTGTAGTCGCGGCGGGCGAACAGCCCAGACACACGGGCCAACACGCCGGGGCGGTTCTGCACCAGGACCGACAGGATGTGATAGGTGGGCAAGTCGGTACTCACTTGAGGAAGTCCTTGTTCTGGAAGTGGGGCAGGATCAGTTCGTCGTTGCTGGCACCGGCGGGGACCATCGGAAACACCTTCTCGCGGGCGTCGACTCGGAAGTCGATGACCACCGGGCGGTCGTCGATCGAGTTGGCCTTGTCGATCGCCGGCTGGACCTCTTCAGGGCTGTCGACGCGGATCCCGACGCAACCCATCGCTTCGGCCCACTTAACGAAGTCGGGCAGTTCCGGCGAGAGGTAGACCTCGCTGTAGCGCTCTTCGTAGAACATCTCCTGCCACTGGCGGACCATGCCCAGGTAGCTGTTGTTCAAGATCGCGACCTTGACGGGGATCCGTTCGACGGCAGCGGTGACCAGTTCCTGGGCGGTCATCTGGAAGCACCCGTCGCCGTCGACCGCCCACACGGTGCGGTCGGGGCGGCCGACCTTGGCACCGATCGCCGCCGGGACGCTGAAGCCCATCGTGCCCAACCCGCCGGAGTTCACCCAGGTGTAGGGCTCGGTGAAGTTCCAGTACTGGCTCGACCACATCTGGTGCTGGCCGACGCCGCTGACCAGGATCGTGTCCTTCGGCGACAGGTCGCGCAGCTGCTCCAGGCAGAACTGCGGCTTCAGCGCGGCGCCCGGCTCGGAGGCCTCGTAGGTCAGCGGGAACTGTTCGCGCCAGCCGCTGATCTTGCTCTTCCAGGCGCTGGTGTCGGCCTGCTCCTCGCCGGCTTCCTTCATCGTCCGGATCGTGCGGACCAGTTCTTCGATGACGTACTTGCAGTCACCGACGATCGGCACGTCAGGGCGACGAACCTTGCCCTGCTCGGCGGGGTCGATGTCGACGTGGATGACCTTGGCCTCGGGAGCGAAGCCATCGAGCCGTCCGGTGATCCGGTCGTCGAAGCGGGCGCCCAGTGTGATCAGCAGGTCGGACTTCTGCATCGAGGTCACCGCCGTCGCGTTGCCGTGCATGCCCGGCATGCCCAGACACAGTGGGTGATCGTCGGGGAACGCACCGCGAGCCATCAGCGTGGTGACCACGTGGATGTCGGTCAGCTCGGCCAGTTCACGCAGCGGCTCGGCGGCGCGGCCACGCAGGATCCCCCCGCCGGCGTAGATCACCGGACGCTCGGACGCCATGATCAGCTTGGCGGCCTCCTTGATCATCCGCCCGTGACCCTTGGTGGTCGGCCGGTAACCGGGAAGGCTGTCGATCACCTCTTGGTCGGTGGGCCAGTACCACTCCATCGTCCCGGTGAGCACGTCCTTGGGGACGTCGACCAGCGTTGGGCCCTGACGGCCGGTGGTGGCGATGTGGAACGCCTGGCGGATCGCCATCGGCAGGTCTTGGGCGGTCATCACCAATTCGTTGTGCTTGGTGCAGCTGCGCGTGATGCCCACCGTGTCGCATTCCTGGAAGGCGTCGGTGCCGATCGCCTTGGTCGACACCTGCCCGGTGATGCAGACCATCGGGATGGAGTCCATGTAGGCATCCATCAGCGGGGTGACCATGTTCGTCGCCGCCGGGCCGCTGGTGACCATCACCACGCCGGGCCGGCCGGTGACGTGGGCGTACCCTTCGGCCATGTGCCCGGCGCCTTGCTCGTGGCGCACCAGGATGTGGCGGATCGGGCTGTCCAGCAACGGGTCGTAGGCCGGCAGGATGCACCCGCCGGGGAGGCCGAAGACGACTTCGGTGCCTTCCATCTCGAGTGCTTTGATCAGGGCCTGGGCCCCGGTGATCTTCATCGGAATTGCTCCTGGTTGTGGTGGCTAACTGGCTGGCGGGTTTGCGGGTGAGTGGTTACGGGAGTAGTCGAACGGTGGCGAAAAACGAAACGGCCTCCCGACTGGGAGGCCTTGGACGCACGCGGGTATGTGGAGCGTGCGTCTACGAGATGAGTACTACGAGGATCTGTGTGGTGGCACGCATCGTCCGCAAGTCTGCCAGCTGCGACCGGCAGTTCGCAACCCCCGCCCCGAATGGGCGCGTCGGTTGTCCCCGGTGCGTCTCGATCGCGCCCAAGCCACGTTGGGTCCCCGGCCGATCGCCGATTCGAGCCGACGCAGAGCCGATATCCCGGGGTTCCGTGACCTACTGCGTCACCTGTTGGCGCAATAGGTCACGGAGGTCGGCGGATGTCTGGGTCTACACGGACCTGCTACACCGACTTGCGACACGGACTTGCTACACGGACCAGCGCAGGGCGTCGCTGCCGACACGAGCGCAACGCGGGCCGCCGTGGTCGTCGGTCAGGTGGATGCGGGCCTGCAGCGGTTTGTCGGCTGCGAGCGCCTTCGCGATCAGCGACGAGTCGACGTCATCGAGCATCAGCTTTGCCCGGCGGAACATGGCGAACGTGCCCGTCGCCCCTACGTCACCCCACGCGATGTACAGAAACCGCTCGCCCTTGCGGCCGTGCACGGCCGGGCCACGAAAGTCGTATGCGTCACCGACGGCGACCACCTTGACCTCGACGGTCCACGTTGCCGATGCAGCGTCGCCGCGGACCAATTGCTCGACGTCCTGACCGACCTGCACGCCGGCGTGAACGTTGTGGATCGGCACACCGACGTTGCGCGACCACATCCCCGGCAGGTGATGGCCATGGATGACGATCTGCACCGGTCCAGTCTGCACCGGCGAATTTCGGCACCGGCGTATTTCTGCACGGGCGTGTTTCTGGACCGGCGCGTTCGGCCTCCGCGGGCGATTGTGACGGGCAGAGCCCGACGATGGCTAGCGTGGAACTCATGAATTCCGCGTCTACCCCCAGCCGTATCGCCCCTGCTACCGGAAAGCTTGGCGTGCTGACCGTCGGCCTCGGCGCAGTGGCATCGACGCTGATTGCCGGTGTCGAGCTGGTCAAGCGCGGCCAGGCGTTGCCGATCGGCAGCCTCAGCCAGATGGGAACGATCCGCCTGGGTAAGCGCACCGAGGACCGCACCCCGCTGGTCAAGGATTTCGTGCCCCTGGCCACCCTGGACGACATCGTCTGGGGTGCGTGGGACGTCTTCCCCGACGACGCCTACGTTGCCGCCAGTCGCGCTGGCGTCTTGGAACAGGGCAAGCATCTGGAAGCGATCAGCGACGCGCTGCGCGACGTCCGCCCGATGAACGCGGCCTTCGAACGCAAGTACGCGCGCAACCTGGACGGCGAGCACACGATGGGCCATGTGTCTAAGCGGGAGATGCTCAATCGGCTGCGCGAAGACATCAACCGCTTCCGCGAGGACAACAAGGTCGACCGCGTGGTGATGATCTGGTGCGCGAGCACCGAGATCTTCATCGAGCCGGGCCCGGCGCACATGTCGATCGAATCGCTCGAAGCAGCGATCGACGCCAACGACGAGACGATTTCCCCTGCGATGTTGTACGCCTACGCCGCCCTGTTGGAAAACGTCCCGTTCGCCAACGGCGCCCCGAACCTGGCCGTCGACGCCCCGGCCCTGCGCCAGTACGCCACCGACAACAACATCCCGATCAGCGGCAAGGACTTCAAGACCGGCCAGACGCTGATGAAGACCGTCCTCGCGCCGATGTTGAAGGCTCGCCAGCTGGGCCTCAGCGGTTGGTATTCGACCAACATCCTGGGCAACCGCGACGGCGAAGTCCTCGACGCTCCGGAGAACTTCAAGACCAAGGAAGAATCCAAGCTGGGCGTGCTGGAGGACATCCTCCAGCCGTCGAAGAACCCCGACCTGTACGGCGACGTGTTCCACAAGGTGACGATCAACTACTACCCGCCCCGTGGTGACAACAAAGAGGGCTGGGACAACATCGACATCTTCGGGTGGCTGAACTACCCCATGCAGATCAAGGTCGACTTCCTCTGCCGCGACTCGATCTTGGCCGCACCGCTGGCCCTCGACCTGGTGCTGTTCAGCGACCTTGCCCAGCGCGCCGGCCTGGGCGGGATCCAGGAATGGCTCAGCTTTTACTACAAGAGCCCGCAGGTGGCCCCCGGCCTGTACCCCGAGCACGACCTGTTCATCCAGCTGACCAAGCTGAAGAACACGCTGCGCTGGATAATGGGCGAAGACGTGATCACCCACCTGGGCCGCGAGTACTACGAAGAGGACTGACCGGCGTTCACCACCCGGTCATTCACCGGGTGGTCATTGCCGTCAGGCGACCATCACCCGATCGAGCTTGGTGTCGTGCGGCTCCATGGGTAGATCCTCCAGGATCTGCTCCGAAAAACAGACCCCAATCGTCGGGGCGCGGACCTCGAGCAGAAACGCGTCGTAATAGCCCCGACCACGACCCAACCGTTTGCCGTCCAGGGTGAACGCCAGGCCGGGGACGATGACCAGGTCGATCAGTTGCGGGTCGATCGAGGGCCCAAGCGGTTCCTTGATCCCATAGCCCCCGGTGGTCCAGCCGTCGGCGTCCTTGACAGCGACGATCCTCTCGGGCTCGATGCGCGGCAACAGCAGCGTCTTGCCGTCCTGGCGCAAACGAGCGAACAGCCCGGCGGTGTCCACCTCGGTACGCATCGATGCGTAGGCCATCACCATCGTCGCCTGTTGATACTCCGGCGTCTCGGCAAGATCGCACCACAACTGCACGCTGCGCAGAAGGCCGTCGGAGATGCTCTCCAACGCCTCGCTCATCAACCGACGCAGCTCCGGCTTGTTCATCACCCCGTAAGTGTCGCGTATCCAGCGCTAAGGTCGAATTCATGCCGATCGATCCGACTCTGTACCGCCAGGTACTTGGCCATTTCCCCACCGGCGTCACCGTGATCACGGCGATGTGCGACGACGAGCCCACCGGGCTGACGATCGGTTCGTTCACGTCGGTCTCGCTCGACCCACCTTTGGTTGGCTTCCTCGCCCAAACCGACAGCGAACGATGGGCGCGGATGTCGCCAGTCGGCTCGTTCTGCGTCAACGTGCTGGCCCCCGACCATGCCGAACTGTGCTGGCAATTCGCCAAGAAGTCCGTCGAGCGCCCGTTTGACGGCGTCACCTGGGAGCCGTCACCGGTCACTGGTTCGCCGATGATCGACGGGGCGATCGCCTGGATGGATTGCACCACCGAAGCAATCTTGGAAGCCGGCGATCACGTGATGGTCCTCGGTCGTCTCGTGGCCCTGGAACACAAGTCGGCCGAGTTCGATCCACGGCCGCTGCTGTTCTACCGCGGCACACTCGGCACCTTCACCGCGCTGTGAGCCCCTCCGTCTCCCCGGCGCGCACCGCGATCAGCGTCGTCGTCGACGCGGTCTGCGTGATCGCTTTTGTCATCCTCGGCCGCAGCAGCCACGACGAGGGCGGCTCGTTCGTCGCCGAGACCGCCAAAGTCGCCGCGCCATTCCTGATCGCCCTCGCCGTCGGCTGGATCATCAGCCGCGGCTGGCGGGCGCCGACCAGCCTGCAGACCGGATTGCCGGTGTGGCTGACCACGGTTGTCGGTGGCCTGCTGCTGCGCCGCTTCGTGTTCGACCGCAGCACGGCGCTGTCATTTGCCATCGTGACGACGATCGTCACCCTGTTGTTCCTGTTGGGCTGGCGCTACCTGGCCAACCGAGTCAGGTCGTAACGTCTAGCTCCTCGGCGTTACGGGAGCGGGTTGGTGATCGCGCCGGTCTCGGCACCTTGCACCAATTTGGCGTACTTACCCAGGACCCCCGTGGTGTAACGCGACGCGATCGGCACCCACGACGCCTTGCGGCGCAACAGTTCGCTGCTTTCGACGAGCAGATCGAGCTGGTGCTGGTGGACGTCGACACGAATCCGGTCACCGTCGCGAACGAGGGCGATCGGTCCTCCGTCGACCGCTTCCGGAGCGACGTGGCCGATACAGAACCCCCACGTGCCGCCACTGAAACGGCCGTCGGTGATCAGCGCGCAGTCGCCACCGCGGCCAGCGCCCTTCAACGCCCCGGTGATCGCCAACATCTCGCGCATTCCGGGGCCACCCTTGGGGCCTTCGTAGCGGATGACCAGCACCGTGCCCGGTTCGATCGACCCGCTGAGGATCGCCTCCATCGCCCCTGCCTCGCCGTCGAACACCCGCGCCGGCCCCTCGAACAACATCTGTTCCTTGGTGAGCCCCGCGACCTTGACCACCGAACCCTTTGGCGCCAGCGAACCGGACAACACCAAGATTCCACCTTCGCTGTGGATCGGCTTCTCCAGCGGATGGACCACGGTTCCGTCAGGCCCGGGCGGGTCGATCTCGGCCAGGTTTTCGGCCATCGTCTTCCCCGTCACCGTCATCACGTCGCCGTGCAGCAAGCCGGCGTCGAGCAGCATCTTCATCACCACCGGTACACCGCCAACCACGTCGAGATCGCTCATGTGGAACTTGCCGCCTGGCTTCATGTCGGCGATGTGCGGCACCTTGGCGGCGACCCGGTTGAAGTCGTCCAAGTGCAGGTCGACGCCGGCCTCGTTGGCGATGGCCAGCAGGTGCAACACGGCGTTGGTCGAACCACCCAGCGCCGAAGTGACGGCGATCGCGTTCTCGAACGCCTTCTTGGTCATGATCTGGCGCGGCGTGATGCCCAGCCGCAACATGGTGACGACGGCCTCGCCAGCACGGCGGGCATCAGCCTCGCGGCGCGCATCAATGGCTGGCGGCGACGCCGTGCCGGGCAGCGACATGCCGATCGCCTCGGCGATCGAGCTCATCGTGTTCGCCGTGAACATCCCCCCGCAGGCCCCTTCGCCAGGGCAGGCGTTGCGCTCGATCTCAGTCAATTCCTCTTCGGTGATCGACCCCAACGCGCAGGCGCCGACCGCTTCGAACACCGAGGTGATATCCAGCGCCTGGCCGTTCAGCTGCCCGGGCATCGTCGAGCCGTTGTAGACGAACACGCTGGGCAGGTCCAGTCGGGCGGCGGCCATCAACATCGCCGGGATGCTCTTGTCGCAACCGGCCAAGCCGACGAACCCGTCGAGCCGCTCGGCGTGCATCACGGTTTCCACCGAGTCGGTGATCACTTCACGGCTGACCAGGCTGGCGCGCATCCCTTCGTGGCCCATGCTGATCCCGTCGCTGACGGTGATCGTTCCGAATTCCAGCGGGAACCCGCCAGCAGCGAACACCCCGGCTTTGGCCTCGGCGGCCAACTTGCGCAGGGTCATGTTGCACGGAGTGACCTCGTTCCACGACGAAGCGATCGCCACCTGCGGCTTGACCCAGTCGTCGTCGGTCATCCCGACGGCGCGCAACATCGCCCGCGAGGGCGCCTTTTGCATCCCGTCGGTCACGTCACGGCTTCGGGGCTTGACGTCCACCTGGACGTCGGCGGGGGTCTCGTCTGCGCTGCTCATCACCGCTGAAGGCTACGTTGGGCATTGGGCGCACCGCGCATCAGATGGTGAACCGACTGCCGGGACCCGCCCGGCGATCAGCAAAGGAACTGGCCGTGAGCATCGACACCAACGCAGCCCCGTATTGGGATCCGTTCGACATCGACATCGACACCAACCCGTATCCCGTTTGGAAGCGGCTGCGCGATGAGCAGCCCGTCTACTACAACGAGCAATTCGACTTCTATGCCCTCAGCCGCTACGCCGACGTCGAGGCGGCGCATCGCAGTCCGGCGCTGTTCAGCTCGGCGCACGGCGTCACCCTCGAACAGCTGACGCCGGAAAAGGCACCGAGCGGACAGATGATCATGCTCGATCCGCCGGAACACACCCGACTGCGCTCGATGGCGGCGCGGGCCTTTACGCCGCGACGTGTCGCCCAGATGGAAGACACGGTTCGCGCCGTGTGCCGCGAACTGCTCGATGCCACCGATCCGGACAACTTCGACATCGTCGAGGAATACGGCGCGCAGCTGCCGTCGCGGGTCATCTCCGACATGCTCGGCGTGCCCCCCGAGGAACGGCTGTGGGCGAAGGAACGGATCGACACGATCTTCCACATCGAACCCGGCTTGGGGATGATCAACAAGATCTCCTTCGAGGCGATGATCGATCTGCACAACTACTTGACGGAGCTGTTGACCAAGCGCCAGACCAATCCCGATGATGGTCTGCTGACCGCTCTGCTGCAGGAGGAGCTGACGATGCAGGAGGCCGCCGACTTTGGCTTGCTGCTTGTCACCGCCGGCACGGAGACGGTCGCTCGCCTGCTCGGATGGGCCGGCGTGGTGCTCGACCGTCACCCCGAACAGCGCGCCCAGATCGCAGCCGACCCTGAACTGGCTCCGAAGGCGGTCGAAGAGCTGCTCCGCTACGAACCGCCGTCGCCGGTGCAGGGGCGGTGGTCCACGGCCGACAGCGAATGGCACGGCGTCACGATCCCGGGGGATTCGAAGGTCTTGTTGCTCACCGGCTCGGCCGGGCGCGACGAACGCAAATACGACAACCCCGACCAGTTCGATATCCATCGCCAGTTGGACAACCACGTGTCGTTCGGGTTCGGCATCCACTTCTGCCTGGGTGCCGCCCTCGCCCGGCTGGAGGGCAAGATCGGCATCCAGGAGCTGCTGGCCCGCTACCCCGACTTCCAGGTCGACCACGACGCCACCGAGCGGCTCTACACCTCCACGGTGCGCGGCTGGAAGCGCGTTCCGGCGTCGGCATGAGCGGACAGCGCGGCGACACATCGATCGCCAGCTCGTTCGAGCCGCAGCGGGTGGTCGCAACACTTCGAGAATTGGCCAAGCGCACGGGCGGCCCCGAAGGCAGCCGACGACTGGCGTGGACGCCGGAATGGCTTGCCGCCCGAGCCTTCTTCCGTGAATCACTTGCTGGACTGCCGGTGCAGATCGACACCGACGCGGCCGGCAACCTGTGGGCGGTACTGCCCGGCGAACGGCCCGACACGTTGCTGGTCGGCAGCCACCTGGACAGCGTGCCGAAGGGCGGCTGGCTGGATGGTGCCCTGGGGGTCATGGCTGGCCTGGAACTGATCCGTGCGTTGGCTGCCGAAGGCACGCCGCCGGTCACCGTGGCGGTCGTCGATTGGGCCGATGAAGAAGGCGCCCGGTTCAGTCGCAGCCTGTTCGGGTCGGGGGCGTGCATGGGCACGCTGGATGTCGAGGTGCTGCGCGGCCTGGTCGACAAAGAAGGCGGCAAACTGCCCGACATCCTCGCCGAACACGGCGTCGACATCGACAACCTCGACAGCGCCCGGACGCGGATGGCCGACGTCAAGGCCTACGTCGAGGTCCACATCGAGCAGGGTCCGATCCTGGAATCGATGGGCAAAGGGATCAGCACGGTCACCGGCACGAAGGGGATCGAGCGCGAATACCTGACGTTCCGTGGGCAGGCCGCCCACGCCGGGACGATGCCGATGGAGATGCGCCGCGACAGCTTCGTCGCCGCCGGACGTTTCGCTATCGAACTGGCCCAAATTGGCGCCCGTCACGACGGTGTCACCACGGTTGGCTATGCGGCATGCAAGCCGGGCGTGGTCACGGCAGTGGCCGGTGAAACTCGAATCACGATGGACATGCGCCACGTCGATGCCGATTCGTTGGCCGCAATGTTCGCCGAGGCCCACGATGCTGCTACCCGGGCGGCCGAGATGGAGGGCTGCACCGTGGAATGGGAACACATCTTCCGCATCCCACCGATGCCGTTCCATCCGGCGCTGCTGGATGCGGCGCGCACCAGCGTCGCCGAGGTCGAAGGCCACGATGTGGAGATCCCCTCGGGCGCGTTGCACGACGCCAGCGAAGTGGCCCGCGAGATTCCCACCGTGATGATCTTTTCCTCCTCGACCAACGGGCTGAGCCATACCAAGGAAGAAGACACGCCCGAAGATCACCTGCACATGGCCGCCGACGCGTTCGACCGGACCTGTCGGCGGGCGATCGGGCTGATCGTTGAAGGAGCACTCTGATGACCACACCCACACGCGTTCAACTGTCGATGCCGGCACTGAACTTTTCGGCCGAGGCCCGCGACTGGACCGGGCTGATCGATCACGTCCGCGTCCTGGACGAGGTCGGCGTCGACCGGGCCGTGGTGTCGGACCACGTCGTCTACGGCGAGAACCTCGAGGAATACGGCAAGCCGGAAGTTGGCGGGGCCAAGGGTGGCAAGCAGCCAACCGGGCCCGACGGCCATTGGCTGGAACCGCTGACCCTGCTGACCTACTTCGGCGCGGTCACCACCAACATCCGCCTCGGTACCAACATCCTGATCGCTGCCCTGCGGCGGCCGGTCGTGCTGGCCAAGACGCTGTCCACCCTGGACACCTTGACCAATGGGCGCGTCGATCTCGGTGTCGGTGTCGGCTGGCAGCGCGAGGAATACGACGCGGCTGGGCTCAGCTTCGAGGGTCGCGGGCGTCTGCTGGACCATACGCTCGAGGTCTGCCAGACGCTGTGGACCGAGCAGCGCGCGGCCTACCAGTCCGATGAGCTGACCTTCGAAAACATCCACCAGATGCCCAAGCCAGCACAGGACGGTGGCGTGCCGATCTGGGTCAGCGGCACCGTCAACGCTCGCGTCGCCAGCCGCCTGGCCCGTTTCGGGTCGGGTTGGATTCCGTGGGGCGACGCGGCAGCGGACATCACCACCGGGATCACCCAGATGGGCGAACTGCTCAAGTCGGAAGGCCGGGACATCGCCGACTTCCAAGTCGTTGGCTCGTTGCCCGTCGTCCTGGACGACAGCGGTCTGATCGACGTCAAACAATCAGTCGCCGGCGTGCCTGCCTTGGTCGCTGCCGGGGCAACCGATCTGCGCATCCGACCGCTGGCCACCGACACGCCCGCCGCGGCCGAGCGGCTGCGCCAGTTTGTCGACGCGTTCCGCGCCGCTGCGGCCTAGGCCCAGCTCGCCGTGTCCACCGCCCAGTCGCCGTTCGACGTCGGAGCGTTGATGGCCGCAGCCGTCGATCAGACCGGTCTCGACGACTTTGGTCCGGCCGACTTCCACGAGGGCTTGCAGGCGTTCTGCGCGGCGCTGGAAGGCGCCCAGCTGAACGACATCGGCATGGCGGCGATCCCGGCAAACATCGTCGGCTCGCTGGCCAACCGGCTGCGGGTCGTCGACTGGGCACGGTCCCATCCGCAGGTTTCCGACGAGCAGATCGTCGCCCCATTCGTCGTCGTCGGCATCTTCCGCGCGGGGACGACGCTGATGAGTTACCTGCTGGAAAAAGACGAACGGCATCGCCCGCTGTATGGCTGGGAAGCGCAGGCCAGCGTTCCCCCGCCCGACCCGGCTTCGATCGCCGACGACCCGCGCATCGCCGCAACGGTCGCCGGGCGGGCGATGCTCGAAGCGGTCAATCCGAAGATCCGTGTCGTGCAGAACGAGGCCGCCGATGGGCCGACGGAATGCATCACCGTGTTAGCCCAGGACTTCAAGTCGTTGTTCTGGGAGGCGCTGACGAATATCCCCGCCTACGGCACGTTCCTGGCGAGAACCGATCACCGGTCGGCCTACGAATACCACCGCACGGTGTTGCAGGTGCTGCAAAGCGGTGGGGTTCGCGGTCGCTGGTCGTTGAAGAGCCCGCATCACGTGCTCAACCTGGATGCCCTGACCGCGGTCTATCCGGACGCGCGGATCGTCGTCATGCATCGCGATCCGCTGGTTGTCGCCGCCTCGGTGTGCAGCCTGATCACCACGTTGACCAGCACATTCTCGGACGCCGATCACCGCGCCTACATCGCCGATCACTGGACCGATGTATTGCACCGTTCCGTCGAAGCGCTCGACACCTTCCGTGCGGCGAACCCGGGCGTGGCCATCGCCGACGTGCGCTACACCGATCTGGTTGCCGATCCGCTGGCCACGATGGAGCAGCTCTATGGCACCTTCGGCGACTCACTGTCTGGCCAAGCGGTCGATGCGATGCGCGCCCACACTGCCAATCGGCCAAAGGGTCAGCACGGGACGCATCAGTATGCGCTGGAGGAGTTCGGGCTTGATCGCGCCGCGCTCAGCGAACGCTTCGCCGACTACGTGCAGCGTTACCAGCTGGTCAGCGAGGCTACGGAGGAATGATGAACGAACCGGCGATGATGCGTGCTTGGCGGGTCCACCGCTACGGGACACCGCTGGAGGTACTCCAGTTGGACGACGTGGCGGTGCCCGAGCCTGGACCAGGCGAATTGCTGGTTCGCGTTGAGGGCATTCCGATGAACCTCAACGACCTGGAACGGATCACTGGCGGGAACATGGCGGTTCGCCCGGAGTTCCCCTACAGCCCGGGGATGGAAGTGTTCGGCACCGTGCAAGCCGCGGGCGACGGCGCGACGGAAATGGTCGGGCGACGGGTCGCGGCCACCACCAAAATGGCCATCGGTGGCTACGCCGAATGGGCGATCTGCCCAGCGCCGTCGGCCTTCGACGTCCCCGACGACATCGCCATGCCCGACGCTGCGGCGTTGTTCTTCCCGTTCCATCTGGCCTGGCTCGGTCTGATCGATCGCGCCGCGTTGCAGGCCGGCGAGACGGTGCTGATCCACGCTGCGGCCGGCGGCGCCGGTTCGGCAGCGATCCAACTGGCCAAGGACGCCGGGGCGAGGGTCATCGCCACCGCCGGCAGCGCCGACAAATTGGCGTTGTGCGGCGACCTTGGCGCCGACGTGACCATCGACTACACGGCTGGCGACTTCGCCGCGACCGTGCTGGCCGAGACGGGCGGCAAGGGCGTCGAGGTGGTGTTCGACAGCGTCGGCCAGGCGGTGTGGGATCAATCACTGAAGTGCCTGGCATACAACGGGCGCTACGTGATGATCGGCTTCGCCTCGAACAAGCAGGTGGCCGACGAACCGTTCGTCGTTCCCCGTCAGTTCATGTTCGGCAATGCCCGGTTGTGCGGGGTGATGCTGGCCTACCAGGGCGATGAGATGGTGGCGATGCTCAAGGGAGCGATGGGCTGGAACGTGATCCCGTCGCGCGTCGGCGCGCAGATCCAGGCCGAGTTGGTCGATCGCTACCGCGCCGGGCGAATTCGCACGGTGATCAGCGAGGTGATCCCGTTCGACGACCTGCCGCGGGCGATCGAGGCCCTCGCCAGCCGGGCCACCACCGGCCGCGTCATCGTCACCCCCTAGTCCCCCTTGGGCGCGCTCAACACGCACCACCAACATTCATCGCGCCCAAGCTGGGTGGGCGTGACCACGTCGGTCCTCCATGGGCGCGCTCGATGTCCTCGGTGCGTCTTTTGCGCGCCCATGCGGGGTGGGGGCGGGGGGAATAATCGTATAGTCTCTGACTATGAGATTGGAGATCACCCGTCAGGCCGACCTTGCGGTGCGCGCCTTGGTGGCCCTCTCCCGGTCGCCGCAGCGGATGAAGAGCGCCGCGCTTGCCGAACATCTGGAGACCACCTCTGGATTCGTCCCCCAAGTGATGGCTCCGCTGGTGCGCGCCGGATGGGTGACCAGCGACCCGGGCCCAACCGGCGGCTACCGATCGATCGTCGACATCGATCAGCTCGACGTGCTGCGCGTCGTTGAGGCAGTCGATGGTCCGACCGACAACGGTCGCTGCGTGGTGGCCGATCGGCCGTGCGACAGCGCTGCGCCGTGCGCGATGCACGTCGCCTGGACGCGTGCCCGACGGGAACTGATGGACACGCTGCGGGCAATGCCCGTGTCGTCGGTGGTCGCCGCATGACCAACGCCGCCGCCGATACGGCACCGTCGCACAAAGCTGGGCCGCGCCGGGCTGCTGCATCGGCTGCAGCCGAACGGTCGCTGCTCCGCTCGGTGGCATTGCCCACCGAACATGGCGGATGGGGCCTCACCACCGAACCGGTCCTGCTGGGCCTGATCATCGCCTGGTCGTTGTCCGGTTTGGCCCTGGGGATCGCCGCAATCGCTGCCTTCCTGGTCCGCACACCACTGAAGTTGGCCTTGATCGATCGCCGCCGCGGTCGAGTTCTGCCACGCACCAAAGTGGCAACCAAGCTGGCCGCTGCAGAACTGGCGTTGATCGGCGCGCTCGGCCTGTTCGCTGGGCTGCGCTCGGGCTGGCAATGGTTGGTGCCGGTATTGATCGCCGCTCCATTTGTGGCAGTGCAGATGGCCTATGACATACGCAGTCGGGGCCGCCGACTGATCCCGGAATTGGCCGGCACCGTCGGGATCGCGGCGATCGCCGCAGCCATCCTGCGCGCCGACCATCAGCCGTGGGGCCTGGCGATCGCCGTCTGGATGGTGCTGGTTGCCCGGGCGATCGTGTCGATCCCGTTCGTGCGTACCCAGGTGTTCCGCCTGCACCGCGGCACCACTGATTTCGCCTCGACCTACGCCTGGCAGGCAGTTGGCGTGGCGGTGGCGGGCGCAGCGCTCGTTGCGGACAGTTCGGTGTGGGGAGGCGTCGCCACCGTGGCGCTGATCGCCGTACTGGACGTGCTGATGCTGCAGCGCCCGCCGATTCCAGCGAAGGTCAACGGCTACCGCCAGATGGCCCTCGGTTTCCTCCTCGTCGCCGCCACCGCAGTGACGGTGTTGATCTGACATCGCCGCGCAATCCGCTGAGCAGAAAGGTACGGACATGACCACCACGCAGAACGACACGATCACGTCGAGCTGGACGCTGAACGAGGTGATCTCCGCCAAGCCCAACCTGGCGGCGCGGATGGAAGGCCTTGGGCTGGACTATTGCTGTCACGGCAACGACACCCTCGAGCAGGCCTGCGCCGCCGCCGGCCTGGACGTCGACCAGGTCACCGCCACGCTGAACCAGGATGCGACCCCGGGCGAGCGTGCCCCATGGATGACGATGAGCCTGTCCGAACTGGTCGAGCATGTCGTCACCGTTCACCATCAGTACCTGTGGGAGGAGCTCCCCCGGCTGGGCGCGCTGATGGCCAAGGTGCACATGGTCCACGGCGATCGCCATCCCGAGCTGGGCGAGATCCGCAAGGTGTTCGAAGCAATCCGCGCCGAACTGGAACCGCACCTGATGAAAGAGGAGCGGGTTCTGTTCCCAAAGATCAAGGAGCTCGAAGCGGCAAGCGATGCGCCGCGCTTCCCCTTCGGCACGGTCGACAACCCGATCTCGGTGATGACCTCCGAACACGAGGCCGCCGGCGAACTGCTCGATCGGCTGCGCCAGCTGACCAAGAGCTACCAGACCCCCGCCGACGGTTGTGCGTCGTATCAAGCCCTGTTCGCCGGCCTGGAACGAATGGCGATGGATACGCACCTGCACATCCACAAGGAAAACCACCGCCTGTTCCCCGCCGCCATCGAACGCGAACGGCAACTCTCCGCATAACGCCAGGGACCGAGCGTCTCCTGTTACCCGGTCACTGATATGGCGGGTTGTCGGAGAGCGGCACGTCGGGGCAGGCGACCGCCTCGATGTCCACCGTGATCGTCACCCGCTGGTCGCCGGGCTTGTCGAACGGGTAGTGATCGACGCCCATGTAGCGCTGGGCGATCGAGTCGATGAACGTTCGATCGGGGTCGGCCTCGATCGTTGCTCGACCGCGGATCTCGACGTAACGATTCAGGTTCGACGGCTGGACGACACACAAGGTGACTCGGTTATCGGCCACCAAATTCCTGTACTTCCACCGCTTGACCTCGGTACTCACCCGCACTCGTTGGCCATCGAAGATCACCGCCACCGGGTTGGTCGACATCCGCCCATCGGGCCGCATCGTGGTCATGAAGGCGATCGGCGTGCCCTGCAGAATCTCTACGGCACGGGCCGGTAGCTGAGACGTCCCCATCGGTGATCCCCCTGATGTCGTGTGCTGGCGACGAGTATGGACCGATCGTTGGCGTCGCCCAGCACCGAACTGCTGCGCTGGTCGGGCCTACGCTCGGCGGGTGCTCGACCATCGCATTCTTGGGGCGACGATGATTGACGGCAGCGGCGCCGCCGCGTTCGTCGGTGATATCGGAATCAGCGGCGGCCGCATCGTGCACCTCGGGCCCGGCGGGTCGCTGACCGACGCGGCCAAACAGACCACCGACGCCGCCGGTCTGATCGTCACGCCTGGCTTCGTCGATCTGCACACGCACTACGACGCCCAACTGTTCTGGGACCCCCTGGCCACACCGTCCAACGTCCACGGCGTGACCACCGTGATCGGTGGCAACTGCAGCTTCGGGCTCGCCCCGCTTGCCACCGATGACGCCGACTACATCCGCCGAATGTTGGCCAAGGTCGAAGGGATGCCGCTGGCCGCGCTCGAGCAGGGTGTGCCGTGGCAGTGGTCGACGGTCGGTGGTTACCTCGCCGCGCTCGACGAGCGGATCGCTGTCAACGCCGGCTTTCTGGTGGGGCACAGCGCGCTGCGCCGATTTGTGTTGGGCGCCGACGCCAACCGGCGAGCGGCGACCGACGACGAACGCCGCCAGCTGCGAGCCGAACTCGGTGCGGCCATCCAGCAGGGCGCCCTCGGGCTGTCGACTGACGCGTCGACGATGCATAGCGACGGCAACGGTGATCCAGTCCCGGCACGTGGCGCCGACCGCGACGAGTTGCTGGCGTTGTGCGAGGAAGTCGGCAGCTGGCCGGGAACGCATCTGGAAGGAATCTTCGACGGAGCCAGCGATGGATTTAGCGCGGCCGAGATTGAGCTGATGACCCAGATGTCGGCACGCGCCAACCGTGTCCTCAACTGGAACCTGCTTGTTGTCGACACGCGCAACCCGGACCGCATCGACCGCCAGCTCGCGGTCTCCCGCGCTGCTCGGGCCAGCGGTGGTCGCGTCGTTGGGCTGACGATGCCGGTGATCGTGCCGATGAACATGAGCTTTGGTACCTACTGCGCGCTGAACCTGATGCCCGGTTGGGGTCCGATCCTGAACGCCCCGCTGGACCAGCGGATGGCGTTGCTACGCGACCCGAACAATCGGCGAATGATGGTGACCAGAGCGGACAGCGAAGAAGCTGGGATGTTCCGTCGCCTGGCCGACTTCGCCCGTTACGTGATCGGCGACACCTACAGCGACACCAACCGCGGGTTGAGTGGGCGGATGATCTGCGACATCGCTGCCGAACGCGACGCTGAGCCCTTCGACACGTTGATCGAGATTGTCCTGGCTGACGAATGCCGCACGGTGCTGTGGCCCAGCGCGCCCGACGACGACGATGCCCACTGGGCGTTGCGCCGCCAGGTATGGGAAGAGCCCGACGTGCTGCTCGGCGGCAGCGACGCCGGCGCTCATCTGGACCGGATGTGCGGTGCCTCGTACCCCACCCAGTTCCTGGCCGACACCATCCGCGGCCGTCAACTGGTGTCCCTGGAACGCGCCGTGCAGATGATGACGTCGATCCCCGCCGAACTGATCGGGCTGCGCGGGCGCGGTCGAATCGACGTCGGCGCGGTCGCCGATCTGGTCGTCTTCGATCCACAGACCGTCGGCGCTAAGCCGGCCCGTTTGGTCAACGATCTTCCCGGCGGCGCACCACGGCTGACCGCCGATTCCACCGGCGTCCATCGAGTCTTCGTCAACGGCGTCATCACCGTTGCCGATGGCGTTGCCACCGGCACCTTGCCGGGCACGGTGCTGCGTTCAGGTCGCGACACGACCACCGTCACCCCCAGATAGCCAACAGCGTCACGGGTCAACGTCGGGAAGGACGATCGTGTCCACGTACGCCCGGACCCGCCGCTCCCCGCTCCGGTCGCCATGCTCGTGACGCTCCCAGGCCATGGCGATGTGCGTATCGATCACTGCTTCCAAAGCCTCGCTGAGGCGCTTGAGTTCGGCGACGGTCATCCACGTGCCAGCCGCGGTACTGGTGGTGGCGTCGCGCCAAACCTCGGGTTCAAGCTCGGCACGTTCGATCCACTGCGCCATCTGGTCGGTGTGTTCGTCGAGCAGGAAGCGGGTCAGGGCGCGCAGGCTCGGGTCGGCCACCGGTTGGGCCTCGGTGGGAAACAGCGTCGCCGAAAACCCGATCGGCTTCCACCACCGCTCGCGTGCGGTACCCATCCCCGCCACCTCCTCGACGAAGCCGAACTTCTCCAGCTGACGGAGGTGATAGCTGGTCTGTCCGCTGCTCTCCCCCGTCTGGCGGGCCAGCATGCTGGCTGTGGCGTGACCGTGATCGCTGAGTAGCCGCCACAGGCGCATCCGCAGCGGATGGGTGAAGGCTTTGATGTCCTGGATGCTTGCCGTGCGCACCCCGATGCGGTCCGTCGACGGTGAGGGAGACTCTTGGTTGCGTTTCGGCATGTTGCAGAGATACCTTTGCAAAGCAATCTTTGCATAGAAGTTTCTGTACCTAGTCTAGGAAGGTGAGCGGTGCACACTCGGGAGCCACTCGGCCGGTCGTTTGCCGTCCATCAGTTGAGTGTTGGACTGGCCAACCTGGCCGACGGCATCATCCAAATCGGACTCCCCCTGCTGGCGATCGGATTGACCCGCTCCCCCGCCAGGATCGGCCTGTTGACCGGAGCCGTGTGGCTGCCCTGGCTGCTGTTCGGCGTTCCCGCCGGTGTCTTCGTCGACCGCTGGGACCGTCGCAAAACTCGCATCGCCGCACTCGCGGCGCGCGCCGGTCTCCTCGGTGCGCTGTTCGCGGTCTCGATCGCCGATGCCCTGTCGATCTGGTGGCTGATCGCCACGGCAGTCGCCTACGGAGTCACTGAAGTATTCGCCGATCTCGCCGCGCAGGCGCAGATCCCGGCGTTGGTCAGCCGCGACGCGGCGGCCTTGCAGCGAGCCAACGCCCGACTGCTGGCGACCGAGCAGATCACCAACTCCTTCCTCGGCGCTCCACTGGCCGGCGCGCTGGTGACCCTCGGCGCGGCATGGGTAATCGCCGGACCCGCGGCGCTGGTTGCGCTGTGTGTGGTGGTTATCACCGTCGGCATCCGCGGCGCCTTCGTCGCCACACGACCGGACGACGCAACCCCGGCAGGGATGCGCGCCGAAGTGGGCGAGGGGTTGCGTTTGCTGTGGCACCACCGCGTCCTGCGACCGATCTTCATCGCCGCCGGGCTGTGGAACCTGGCCAGCAGCGCGTTCTCTGCGGTGATCTTGCTGTGGCTGGTCGGCCCGGGGTCCCAGGGCGGGTGGACGAAAGCCACGTTCACGTGGGTTCTGATCGGCTTCCCGCTCGGTGGGCTGCTCGGCAGCTGGTTAGCCGGACCGCTGCTACGCCGGCTGCGCGAGATGACCGTGATCGTCGCCGCCTGGGGAGTCAACGGCGTGCTCAACGTGGTGCCGATTCTCTCGGCGCGGGTCGTCCCCGTGGCGACGTTCTTCGTCTCGGTCGGCGTGTTTGCGGTGCTCGGCAACGTCGTCACCCAGTCGTTGCGCCAGCGCTTGGTCCCCGAACACCTCCTTGGAAAGGTCAGCGGGTCGTCGCGGGTGATCGGCTACGGGCTGATGCCGCTTGGCGCCGTGCTCGGCGGACAACTGGCCGAGCAGTACGGCATCCCCACGGTCCTGTGGTCTGTGGTCGCAGTCATGCTGATCGCCACGGCGGTCGTCGCCATCTTCGTCCCCCAGCGGGTGGTCGATGGCTACGACGCAGACAACGAGCGCTTGGCTGGGGATCAGCCTTTGCGTTGATTGAGTAACGCCGTCACGGCCTTGCCGTCGGCCTTACCTTTGCTGGCTTTCATCACCGCACCGACCAGAGCACCCATCGCCTTGCCCTCCCCGGCGCGGAACTTGGCCCACGCATCGGGCTGCTCGGCGATCGCCTGGTCGACAAAGACAGCCAGGTCGTCGGCGGCCATTGCCTCGAAGCCGTGCTTGGCGGCGATCGCCGCAGGGTCTCCTCCGCCGGCATCGACGATCTCGGCCAGAACGGTCTTGGCCTGGGTCGCGGTCAACTGCCCGCCCAGTTCCATCGAGGTCAGTTTGGCAAGATCAGCGATCGGCACCATCGGCTCGGCGCCTTGCTCGGCGAACGCTTCCTTGACGTGGACCAGCACCCGAGCCACATCGCCACCGGCCGATGCGGCGGACAAGACGTAGTCGTCCTGGCCACGTTCGACCACCACCATCGCCGCTTCGCTGTCTGCCGCGATCCCAGTGGCGTCGGCCAATCGCTGACGGCGCGCCGCGGGCAGCGGCGGCAGCGCAGCACGCACCGCATCGATCCATTCCTGCGACGGATCGAGCGGCACCAAGTCGGGCTCAAGGAAGTAGCGATAGTCGTCGGCGTCTTCTTTCGAGCGCAGCGTGTGCGTGCGCCCATCGTCTTCCGACCAATGGCGGGTCTGCTGCACGACCCGCTCCCCCGACTCGATCAGGTCGATCTGCCGGCGGGCCTCGTATTCGATCGCCCGACCAACCGAGCGGATGCTGTTGACGTTCTTGATCTCGCAGCGCGTTCCGAACGGAGTACCCGGCTTGTGCACGCTGACGTTGACGTCGCAGCGCATCGAGCCTTCTTCCATCTTCGCATCACTGGCCCCGACGGCGACCAGAATGGCACGCAGCTCGCTGAGGTACTGGCGGGCTTCCTCTGCCGAGCGGATGTCGGGTCGACTGACGATCTCGACCAGCGGTACACCGGCCCGGTTGAAGTCGATCAACGAGGCCTCGCTGCCGTGGATCCGTCCGCTGACCCCACCGATATGGGTGCTCTTCCCGGTGTCCTCTTCCAGGTGGGCGCGCTCGATCCCGATCTGCTTGCCACCGGGCAGCGGCAGAAAGCCGTCGACGTTCAGCGGCTCGTCGTATTGGCTGATCTGGTACGCCTTGGGCATGTCCGGATAGAAGTAGTTCTTGCGGTGGAACGTGCACGGCTTCACCGTGCAGTTCAGCGCGAGGCCGATGCGCATCGCTAGCTCGACCGCGTTGCGGTTGAGCACCGGCAAGGCCCCGGGCAGACCCAAGGTGACCGCGTCGATGTGCGTGTTCGGCTCGTCGCCGAAGCGGTTAGCGCTGGCCGAAAACAGCTTCGTCGCCGTGGCCAGTTCGACGTGGACTTCCAGGCCCACGACCAACTGCCAATCGCCGGGCAGGCCGTCGTACTCGCTCACTTCGCCACTCCTTCGCTGCCCGCGGCGCGCTCCAGCGCAGCCGCGGCACGGAACATGTCCACCTCGTTCAACGTCCCGGCAAGGATCTGGATACCGACCGGCAGTCCGTCGGCGCCGTTGCCGAATGGGACACTCATCCCCGGATGACCGGCCATGTTCGCCGGGATCGTGTACACGTCGCACAGGTACATCGACAGCAGGTTGTCCGGATCGTTCTTCGAGCCCAATGGGAACGCCACGCTGGGCGACGCCGGAGTCAGCAGCACGTCAGCCTGCTCGTAGGCCTTGGCCAGATCGTCGCTGATCAACCGGCGAACTTTCAACGCCTTGCCGTAGTAGGCGTCGTAGTAGCCGGCCGACAGGGCGTAGGTACCCAGCATGATCCGCCGCTTGACCTCGTCGCCGAAGCCTGCCGAACGAGTGGCCGAGTACATCGCGTTGGTGTCGGCGGCATCGACGCGCAGCCCGTAGCGGACGCCATCGAAGCGGGCCAGGTTGCTGCTGGCTTCCGCCGGGGCGATCAGGTAGTACGCCGTCAGCCCGTAGGTGAACGCTGGGACCTGGACATCGACGATCGTCGCCCCGGCTTCACGCAGCGCATCGAAGGACGCTTCCAGCCGCTCGACGACGTCGGGATCGGCGCCCTGCGGCAGATCGGTGATTCGCCCGACGCGCAAGCCGGCGACGTCGCGACGGATCGCTTCGACCAGCGAGGGCCGCTCGACCGGGATCGACGTGGAGTCCAGAGGGTCGTGTCCGCCGATCAGATCGAGCACCACGGCGGCATCCTCGACCGAGGTCGTGAACGGTCCGATCTGGTCGAGGCTGCTGGCGAAGGCGATCAACCCGTACCGGCTGACGTAGCCGTAGGTCGGCTTGACCCCGACGACGCCGCACAGCGCGGCCGGCTGGCGGATCGAGCCGCCGGTGTCGCTGCCGATCGAAAAGTCGGCGAACCCGGCGGCGACCGCCGCGGCGCTGCCACCGCTGGACCCACCCGGCACTCGCGTCGTGTCGAACGGGTTGCGGGTCGGGCCGAACGCCGAGGTCTCCGTGCTGGATCCCATGGCGAACTCGTCCATGTTCGTCTTGCCGACGACGATCGCCCCGGCGTCGCGCAGCACGCTGACCACCGTGGCGTCGTATGGCGGGCGCCACCCGTCGAGGATCTTTGACGAACACGTCGTCGGGATCCCTCGAGTGCACAGGTTGTCCTTCAGCGCCACGGTCACCCCGGCCAACGGGCCAAGTTCATCGCCGGCCTTGGCACTTGCGTCGATCGCCGCCGCGTCGGCCCGGGCTTGCTCGTCGAGCACCAGGTTGAAGGCGTTGATCTCGTCCTCGCGGGCAGTGACGTTGGCCAATGCGGCCTCGAGGTTGGCGGTCGCCGTGCCGGAGCCGTCGCGTACGCCAGCGGTGATCTCTCGAATCGTGCGGGCCATCAGTCCTCCAACCCGATGATCGGCGGAACCCGGAAACGCCCGTCTTCTGCGTCGGGCGCCTGGGCGAGGACCTCGTCGCGATCCAGGGACGTGGCGATCACGTCGTCGCGCATCACGTTTGTTAGCGGGTATGGCTGCGTCATCGGGGCCACATCGTCCAGGTCGAGGGCATCGACGTCGTGGAAGTGCTCCAGCATGGCGTCGAGCTGGGTGGTCATCCGCTGCAGGGCATCGTCGCTCAGGTCGAGCCGAGCCAGGCGGGCCACCTTGGCCACATCTGCGGTAGAGATCTGTTCAGGCACAAGGCCCGAGTCTACGGATCCACCTCGGCCGACCGCCCGGCGTCTTCGTTCGTGGGTTTCGGCGCGATCTGTGCACTCCCAAACCCACGATCAGCCAGCGCGTCCACGCCGTTCGTGGGTTTCACTGTGGACTGCTCACCCCCAAACCCACGATCGGCGGACGCGGAGGCTGGATCGAGGATCGGCTCGCGGCGATGGATGAACCAGTCGATCAGCAGGTAGCCGAGGGCAAGGGTGGTGATGATGATCGCCATCCACTGATTCAGACGCAGCCCACCACCGGACTTGGCCTCGTCGATGCGTAGGCCTTCGACCCAGAAGCGGCCGATGCCGTAGCCGACCACATAGATCGCCAGCAATCGGCCTGGACGGAGCCGAACGTGCTTGCCGATCCAGATCAGCGCAGCGCAGAGCGCCAGGTTCCAGAGCACCTCATAGAGGAAGGTGGGATGAAAGGTGGTGCCGCTGACATACCCCACAGGCAGGTGTTTGTCGTCGATTCGCAGCGCCCACGGCAAGTTCGTCGGCTTGCCAAACAGCTCCTGGTTGAAGTAGTTCCCGACACGACCAATCGCCTGCGCCAAGGGCAGCGCTGGCGCCGCGGCGGTGGCCATCATTGCCACAGATTTGCCGCGCCGATGCAAGTACCACATCCCGACCAGCGCACCGGCGAGCATGCCACCGGGGATTCCCAGGCCGCCTTGCCAGATTTTGGGGATCTCGCCAAGATTGCCGCGGAACTTCTCCCAGTCGGTGGCCACGTGATACAGCCGAGCCCCGATGACGCCGGCGATCACGGCCCATACGGCCATCGCGCTGACGTCGTCACGAGTCCCGGCCCCGGACGCCTCGGCTCGCCGGCCCGTCAGCCACACGGCAGCAATCACGCCAAGAGCGATGCACAGCCCATACATGTGGATCGGCAGTGGGCCGATCTTGACCACGCCCGACGACGGGCTCGGGATCGCCCCGATCACGCTCATGCGCTGGTGACGCGCTTGGCGAAGTTCACCGCGCGCTCGACGATCAGCTCCTTGTCGTAGTCCTGAGTAGCGACGTGGTAGCTGCGTTCCAGAATGACCCGCTCCACATCGCCGCCGTACTGCTCGGCAAGGAAGTCGCCCTGCGCCGGATCGATCACGTGGTCCTGTGGCGCGCTGCACAGCAGCAGCGGCATCTTCAAGATGCCGTACTGGTGCTCCAGCGGGGCCGCGCCGTCCTGGATCAGCGAGAGCAGGGCGGCGATGGGTGCGGCGTCGTACGACGACTCGACCTGATCGGGATCGGCGATGTCGCCACCGATCGCCGGCATCACCTCGACACCTTGCGACAAGAAGTCGTCGAGCATCTCGACCACCTCTGCGGGCTGCGGTTGGGTCAGCGGGTTGATCAGGATCAGCCCGGCGATCTCGGGATGGTTGGCCGCGATCCGCAGCGACAGCGTGCCACCCATGCTCAACCCACCGACGATGATCGTGTCGGCCCGCTCGGCAAGGACCGCGTAGGCCCGCTCAACCTCGCCGATCCAGTCCGCCCAACGGGTTGGGACCATCTCTTCCACCACGGTGCCGTGGCCAGGCAGGCGCGGCAGCTCCACGTGGAAACCGATCTGGGCCAACGCCTCGGCAACGATCCGCATCGACGACGGGTTGCCGGTGAAGCCGTGGATCATCAGCGCGCCGACGGATCCAGTACCGATATGGGACCACGGCTCGGCGCCGGGAAGAACGGGGGCAGTCATGACCGCCAGTATCGCAGCCCCCACCGCGAACGCTACGTGCCGGGACATGAGCGTTCGCTCGTTGACCGGCCTGCGCCGCAAGTGTTCAACTAGCGGGATGCCCCGATCGAGCCCGGCCGACAGCGGCCGACGATCCCTGGAGAGTTCAGCGACCGCCGCGCTGCTTCCTGTGATCGCCCTGGTGCCGGTCTGGCTGATCGCCTTGGGTGTGTTCTGGCTGCTCGTCCGCCTGGTCTGGCACGTGTCGTTTCCGATGTTCGCCGGGCTGTACCTCGCCGCTGGGGTACTGCTCTTCCTGAAGCCGGTGCAAGAGTTCGTGCTCGCTCCCTTGCTGGGTGCACGCCGCCCGACCGACGACCAGCGCGCCAGACTGAATACAGCGTGGCGCAGCGTGTTGCAGCTGAACCGGATCGGCCACCGTCACTACGTGCTGGCCGTGCTGCCCTCAAACGAGGTCAATGCCTACGCCTGCGGTGGCCATCTGGTGATCGTCACCACGTACGCGATCGATACCTTGCCGCGCGACGAGCTGTGCGGCGTGCTGGCTCATGAGCTGAGCCACCACTTGGGGTTCCACACCATCGCCTTGACGATCGGGCACTGGCTCAGCCTGCCGATTTTGATCCTTGCCAAAGTTGGCTTCTACTTGCGCAACGTGGCCGTCGCCGCGACCCGTTCGTTCGCTCGCACCTCGGTCGCCTTGTCGATCAGCGGGCACGTCATCTCTGCGGTGCTTTACGCCATCTCGTGGTTGTTCCTTGCTGGATTGATGGCCTCGACGGCGATCGGCTCGTGGGTGGGTAAGCGCAGCGAGTTTCAGGCCGACGAGCGAGTGGTCACCATGGGCATGGGGCGCGAACTGGCCAAGGCGTTACGACGCGCCGCGGCGACGGCCGGCACCGAACTGGGCGAAGGGGCAACCACAAGTCACCCCCCAGCGCGGACCCGCGTCGCCCGGATCGAGGCCAGTATGCGATTGCGCAGGCGCATCGCACCCGAGCCGAGCCCGTTCTTCTAGCAGCGTTGGTCTTCTAGGGTGACCGCATGAGCCAAACCGTCGAACTCGCCGACCTGGCCACCGCGATGGCCGACCACGCCTTTGCCTACCTGTTGACCCAACCCGAACTTGGTGCGCCGCACGCTGTGGCGGTGATCCCGGCGATCGATGGCGACGCCCTGGTAGTCAACGGGCTCGGTCGCCGCACTGTCGCCAACGCCGCGGCCCGTCCTGAGGTTTCGCTGGTCTGGCCACCGAAGGAGCCCGGCGACTATTCACTGATCGTCGACGGCACGGCCCGAATCACCGACGACAGGCTCATCGAGATCACCCCCACCCGTGCGGTGCGTCACCGCCCTGCCCCTGGCCTTTCCCCCGGGCCCAGCGCGTGCATGGCGGACTGCATCGAGATCCCCCTGCCGTCCTAACGCGCCGACCGACCGAAGTGAGGTCAAAAACGACACTGCTTGGTCGTTTTTGACCTCACTTCCCGGGACACGCCCACGGCCCAGCGGCTACGGTCGACGCCCATGCGCGACAAGCCACAGATTTCGATTCCAGACGGGAACCCGCCGACGGCGTTGTTGATCGACGACGAGATCGTCGGCGACGGCACCGAGGCCACCAACGGCAAGACGGTCGTCGTTCACTATTCCGGCGTCGCCTGGAGCACCGGTCAGGAATTTGACTCCAGCTGGGGGCGCAACGAGCCGTTCGACTTCCGCCTTGGCGCCGGGCAGGTGATTGCCGGGTGGGATGAGGGCGTCGCCGGGATGCGCGTCGGCGGCCGCCGCAAGCTGACGATCCCGGCGGACAAGGGCTACGGAGCCCGCGGCGCCGGCGGCGTGATCAAGGGCGGCGAGACCCTGGTCTTCGTCGTCGACCTGCTCGAAGTCCTGTAACCGCGTCCCCCGGTGTTACGCGGTGAGCGAACGCTCATGACCCGGGTTGTCGGTCATCGCTGGGGGGAGCGGCTGGGCGTGGACGATCGTCAGCCGACGGGTTGATCGGGTGAGAGCGACGTAGAGGGCGCGCAGCCCCTGTTGTTCGCCGCTGACGATGTCGGCCGGCTCGACGACGACGACGCCGTCGAGCTCGAGACCCTTGACCACGCTGACGGGTACAACGGTGACACCCATCTCCAAGCCCTGGCGGGTGGCCCGGCCGTGTTCCACACCCAGGTCGGCCAGCGCCTTGGATACACCTTCGACCATCGCGTCGGGGCAGACCACGGCGATGTTCCCATCGGCCAGTTCGACCGTCAGCGCCTTGGCCTGGCGCGCCGCCTCGGCAAACACTGCATCGGTCGTGGTCGGAACCAACGACGGACCACGGTCGCCTTCACGGACGCTGAGCGGGGCGCGCAGCCCCGGCGTCGCGGCGCGCATCACCCGGTTGGCCAGCGCCATGATCTGCGACGGGATGCGGTAGCCGACACTGAGTCCGATGACCCGCGCTGGCTTCTTCGCCGGCAGATGCTTCAGCACATCGGCCCAGCTATCGGGGGCCAACGCACCCGTGGCCTGGGCGATGTCGCCGACCACCGTCATCGAGCCATTCAGCGAGCGCCGCGACACCATCCGTAACTGCATTGGTGTCATGTCTTGAACCTCGTCGATGACGATGTGACCGTAGGTGCGAATCTCGTCGGCATCGGTCGCTTTGGTGACCGGCGGACCAAGGTAGTAGCGGGCCTCGTCGAGCAAGGCGATGTCGTTGTCGCTAAAGCGAACCTCGGACACGTCGGCCGACCGCTCGCGGTACAGCGACAAGTACTCGCTCTCGGTGAGGTGCTTCGATGCTGCCAAGCGCAAGAGCGCCTTCGACCCGAAGAGGTCGTGCAGCAGCTGCGCCGGGGTCAGCATCGGCCACATCCGCTCCAGAGCGGCACGTACCTCCGGCAACGCACGCACGCCCTCGCGAACCTCGGACGCGGTGACCTCGCCATCGCGCCAGGTGGCGGCCATCGCCGCCCAGACCTCGCCCTCGACCCACCGGCGAGCCTGATTGTGCCGGTTGAAACGACGCTGCGCGGTGCGCACGATGCGTTGCGTCTCGCTGGCCAGCAACCGCACGTAGCCGCTACGGAACGGGACGCGCAGGTCGTCGCGCAGCGGCCGCTCGCGATCGGTGACCGCTTGGTCGATGACCGCCGACATCCGCAGGTCGCCCTTCGTCGTGGCGGTCAGCGGCAACTCGGCGAGGTCCTCGCCGGGACGCGCCCAGTCGACCCCGGGCACCAGATCAGCCAGCACGACCTGCTCGACGCCGGCCTCGCCCAACGACGGCAGAACGCGGTCGATGTAGCGCAGAAACACTCGGTTGGGGCCGATGACCAACACACCCTGGTCTTCCAACGGGAAGCGGTACGTGTACAGCAGATAGGCCGCGCGGTGCAGCGCCACCACGGTCTTGCCGGTACCAGGGCCGCCTTGCACCACGAGCACGCCCGACTGGGGACTGCGGATGATCTCGTCTTGCTCGCCCTGGATCGTGGCAACGATGTCGCCCAGTTGCCCGGTACGGCCGCGCTCGATCGCCGCCAGCAGCGTGCTGTGCCCACGAAGCACCGGACGATCGTCGATCACGTCCTCGTTATCGACACCCAGGTGGCCCTCGCCGAACAGTTCATCCTCGATACCCAACAGCTGGGACCCGTGGACAGAGAAGTGGCGACGCCGAGCGAGCCCCATGGTCTCGCGTCCCGTGGCGCGGTAGAACGGCTCGGCGACCGGCGCCCGCCAGTCGACCACCACCGGGTCGGCAGTTTGGTTGGCGACCGCGAGACGGCCGATATGAAACGACTCATAGTCAGCGTCGCTCGACTCGTTCGGTTCGGCGTCGCCACGCTTGGCATCGCCACGTTCGGCGTGACGGTCGATCCGCCCGAATATCAGCGCCGCGTCGCCCAGGTCCAGCTTGGTCAGGCGGTGGTACAGCGCCTCGTCGAACACGTCACGCTCGTAGCGCGCCTGCATCGTGCCGCCCAACGTGCCCTCGTGAATCTCGTGCAACTTCCAGGCGTCATCGCGGCTGCGTTCCAGGCATTCATACGCGTAGTCGATATACGCCTGTTCCGCGGTCAGGTCTGGATGATGTTGGGTCATTCGGTGGTTCGCGCTCTAGTTCGTCGTCAACGTCATTTCAGGGTCCGTCAAGCCTACGGGCAAAGATCCACTCACACCCCGTCAACCACCCGGTTCGCACGTTCGCGCCGCCGATAGCGTGGCCGCGATGGCTCCCGTCCCGTTCCTCGACGCCGCCGCTGGCCGGCCGACGTCGCACACCCCGGTGTGGTTCATGCGCCAAGCCGGACGCAGCTTGCCGGAGTATCACGAGATCCGTGGTCCAGGAAGCATCCTGCAGGCGATCAAGCAGCCCGACCTGGCCGCCGAGATCACCCTGCAGCCGGTCCGTCGCCACCGCGTCGACGCCGCTGTGTTGTATAGCGACATTGTCGTGCCTGCCCACGCTGTCGGTTTTGGGATCGGCGTGGCCCCGGGCACCGGCCCGGTGGCCGAGACTCCATTTCGCAGCGCCACCGACCTGGACCGCCTGCGCCCACTCGAAGTCGACGATATTCCCTACGTGATCGACACGGTTCAGCGGGTCGTCGCCGAGTTGCCCGCCGAGGTCCCCGTGCTGGCCTTCGCCGGCGCTCCGTTCACCGTGGCCAGCTATCTGATCGAGGGTCGCCCGTCGCGCACCTACGAAAACACCAAAGCGATGATCCATCTGGCGCCCGATCTGTGGAACTCGCTGATGGAACGGCTCGTGCAGCACGCCGTCACGTTCGTCAGAGCTCAGCTCAGCGCGGGGGCGCGTGCCTTCCAACTCTTTGATTCGTGGGCCGGGGCGTTGAGCCGCGCCGACTACGAACGTTTCGTGCTCCCCCATTCGCGCAGCGTGTTCGAGCAGCTCGCGGCGATGGCCCCCGGCATTCACTTCGGCATCGGCTGCGATCACCTGCTGGAGTCGATGTACGCCGCCGGGCCGCGGATCATCGGTCTGGACTGGCGTACACCGATCGGCGCGGCACGTGATCGGCTGGGCAGCGACGTTGTCGTCCAGGGCAACCTGGACCCGGCGCTGATCCTTGCTGGGCACGACGTCGCCCTGGCCGGCGCCGACCGGGTGCTGGCCGACAACGCCGGTCATCCGGGGCACATTTTCAATCTCGGTCACGGCGTCAACCAGCACAGCGACCCCGAGGTGCTGACGGCCGTGGTTCGCCACGTCCACGATCGGACGAGCACGGCGTGAACGCCCGTTCGACGGTGGGCGTGCTGGCGATGGCCTACGGCACGCCGCGCCACCGCGACGAGATCCTTGCCTACTACACCGATATCCGTCGTGGTCGCCCCCCGACCGACGAGCAGCTCGCCGATCTGGTGCAGCGCTATGAGGCGATCGGCGGGCTATCGCCATTACGGCAGCGCACCGAACGGCAACGCGACGTGCTGCAAGCAGCGCTCGGCGAGGGCTTCATCGTCGAGCTTGGGATGAAGCACTCTGCGCCGTCGATCGAAGACGGCGTCGCGGGCCTGATCGCTGCCGGTGCCAGCTGTCTGGTCGGTCTGGTACTGGCGCCACACGATTCCGTCGCCTCGGTTGGCACGTACCTGCAGCGCTTCGACGACGCCGCGGCCGCCGCCGATGTCACGGCCCGCAGTGTGCGCAGTTGGGCCGTCGACCCGGCGTTTGTCGACTTTACAAGCGCCGCGATCGTCGAGGCGATGGCCACTCTGCCAGCGGGCAGTGAGCTGGTCGTCACAGCCCATTCGCTGCCGCAGCGGGTGATCGACGCTGGCGACGTCTACGTCGATGAAGTGAACGCAACGGCCAAGGCGGTTACCGACGGCTTACCCAACCCGCCGCGCTGGCAGGTTGGCTGGCAGTCGGCCGGACGGACGGGCGAAGCATGGATCGGCCCCGACATCAACGAGATCATCATCGACGCCGCGCAGCGTGGTGTCCCCGGCATCGCCGTCAGTGCGGTCGGATTCGTCGCCGATCATCTCGAGGTGCTCTACGACCTGGATATCGCCGCCGCGCATGTTGCCGAACAGCACGGCATCGCCTTCGCCAGGACCCGCTGCGTCAATGATGACCCGGCAGTGCTGGGGTCGTTGGCCGAACGGATCCGCGCCATCGCCGAGGAGTGTCGATGAGCGCTGGCCACCACGACCAGGCCCACGTTGTCGTCATCGGCGGGGGCATCGCCGGACTCGCTGCGGCGACCTCATTGACCGAGCTGTCCAATCCGCCGCGGGTCACGGTCATCGAGGCGGACGATCGCTTCGGTGGAAAGTTGTTGAGCACCCCGTTCGCCGGTCTGGATGCCGTCGACGAGGGCCCCGACGCGTTCTTGGCGCGGATTCCTTTCGCCACGTCGCTGGCCCGTGCCGTCGGCCTCGGCGAGCAGTTGACCAGCCCGACCGGTGGCGGCGCGTTCGTCTATTGGAATGGTTTACACGACATCCCCGCCGGGCTGACCTTGGGTCTACCGACCGGGTTCGCCTCACTGGCCAGATCGCGGCTGCTCAGCGCGTCGGGCAAGGCACGTGCCGCGCTCGAGCCGCTGTTGCCGCGCACACCGCTCGACGCCGACTCGATCGGCGACTACGTGCGTACCCGGTTCGGTACCGAGGTCCATGAACGGCTGGTCGATCCCCTGGTTGGCAGCATCTACGCGGCCGACACCGACCACTTCAGTCTCACCGCCGTGCCGCAGCTGGCCGCCGTCGCCAACGCCTCGCGCAGTGTGGTGATGTCGCGTCGCCCCAAGCCGCCGGCAACCTCTGGCCCGATCTTCTACGCCCCGCAACACGGCATGACCAGCTTGGTCGACGCGCTCCTCGCCAACCTGCGCACCACTGGCGCCGCGCTGCATACCAGCACTGCCGTGGAGCGGGTCGTCGCTGACGGATCGCGTTGGCGAGTCGACGATCAGCTCGCCGACGCCGTCATCGTTGCCAGTCCCGCACCGGCGGCGGCCGCGCTGCTCGACAGGATCGACGATCAGGTCTCGGCTGCGCTGGCGGCGGTGCACACGGCCGATGTCGCCATCGTCACGCTGTCGATCGACGCTGCCGGCTGGCCATCCCGGCTCCACGGGCGCAGCGGTTATCTGGTGCCGAAACCGATGCAGCGGCTCGTCACCGCGGTGTCGTTCGGCTCCCAGAAGTGGGCCCATTGGGACAACGGGTCGCAGGTCATCCTGCGCATCTCGTTGGGCCGCGACGGACTCCCCGTTTTGCACCTCAGCGATCAACAGTTGCTCGACGCCGCGCTACTGGAGGTGGGCCGTCATCTACAGCTGGACCTGCAGCCCGGCAACGTGCGGATCAGCCGCTGGCCGGGTGCGTTCCCGCAGTATCGCCCGCATCACGCCCGGCGGATCGCCGACGCGCAGGGAGCGCTCCCCCCTACCGTTCAACTCGCCGGGGCCAGCTACCACGGCATCGGTATTCCCGCATGTGTCCACTCCGGTCAATCTGCCGCTGCCTCGGTATCGGCCGCGCTGGCTCGCTAACCGACGGCCACGACGAGCTGCCACACTATGCGGATGCGTAGGGACAGGGTTGTGGCCTTGGTGGGGTTGCTCAGCCTTGCCGCCTGTGGCGAGCGGGCTGCAACTCCAGCGTCGTCAGGGCCCGTGACGTCGGCGGCGGTCGCAACGACCACGTCCGTACCACCCAGCACCACATCGACATCCACCACGACATCGTCCACGTCGACCACATCGACAACGACGACGGAGCCGCCCACCACCCTGGCCCCGGCCGCGCTGCCCGCAGTTGCGCCCAGCGCGCCGCCTGCCAAACCCCCGCCGACCAAACAGACCGTGACGGTTCGAGCGGACCGACGGGTCGGAACGATCACGATCCCGCGGTTGGATCTGTCGATCGCATACGTCGAGGGCATCGACGACCGCTCCTTAAATCTCGGGGTGGGCCATTGGCCGGGCACCGCGCAGCCCGGCCAGCTCGGCAACGCGGTCTTCGGCGGTCACCGCGTCAGCCACACCAAGCCGTTCCGCAACATCGACAAGTTGCAGCCGGGCGACGAGGTGACCTTCCAAACGGCCAGCGGCGTGTTTGTGTACGCCGTGACCTCGACCGAGATCGTCTCGCCGAACGCGGTGTGGATTATCAATCCCACCCCCGACGCCACGGCAACGTTCTTCGCCTGCCACCCGCCAGGCTCGACCCGCCAACGCATCGTCGTTCATCTCAAGTTGATCGGCTAAGTGCGCGCTGCCCTGTCTGGCCGCGGCCGGAGTGCATTCGGCGCGCTGATTTGCGGACTGCTGGTCGGTCTGGCGATGCCGCCGTGGGGTTGGTGGCCGCTGGCATTCGTCGGCATCGCCGGGTTCGGCATCGTGCTGGACATCGCCCCCGGACGGGCCCGCAGCGCGCTGCTCGGCTGGTGCTTCGCCGCCGGCTGGCTGTTTCTCGGGATGGCTTGGATGTGGTTCCTTTCCGCCCCGGGTTACGTGCTGGCGTCGGCGTTGTTCGCCGGGTTCCATTCGGTCGCAGCCCTGGTCAGCCCGTCCGCCCGCTGGCGAGTCACCGGGCGAGCTGCGGCGCACACCCTTGCCGAGGCGATCCGCTTCTGCTGGCCATTCGGTGGCGTTCCTCTGGCCAGCCTGCCGATCAGCCAGGCCGGCGGCCCGCTGCTGGGCGTCGCCCGAGTCGGTGGTGCCGTGTTGTTCACCTGGCTGGTCTTCCAACTTGCCTTCCTCGTCGCCCACATCCTCCCCCGCTTGGGCGCGCCCAAGACCCCAGATGACACTGGCCGCGCCCAAGCCACGCTCGAATCAGCCGACCCAACCCCGATGGGCGCGCTGAACACCCCAGATGACACCCAGCGCGCCCATTGGTGGGGGGTGCGGGTTGGAGAACATCGGCCGATGGTGGTCGCTGCTGCGGGGTGCGTGTTGGTGCTCGTCGCCTCGCTGGTGGCACCTACCGGCGCGACGGGCGATGGGCGCACGGTGCGTGTGGCTGCGGTGCAGGGCGGCGGACCACAGGGCACGAGGGCGATCAATAGCCGCGCCGACGAGGTGCTCGACCGGCACCTGCGGGCCACCGCCACGATCGCTCCCGGCAGCGTCGACGTGGTGGTCTGGCCGGAAAACATCATCGACGTCCCCGTCCTGGCAGGCAGCAAGCAACTCGGTTGGGTGACCGCCGAGGGGCAACGGCTGAATGTGCCGATGGTGGTCAGCGTCACCGAGGATACGACCGGTAACCATTTCCTGAATGCCCAGGTGGTCGTCACGCCCGAGGGTGACGTGATCAGCCGCTACGACAAGGTTCGCCGCGTTCCATTCGGCGAGTACATGCCGATGCGTGATCTGCTCCATTCGCTTGGGGCGCCGACCAACCTGGTGCCCCGCGACGCCGTGGCAGGAACGACTCCCGGCTTCCTCCAACTACCCGACGGGACCCGCCTGGCGGTCGCTATCTCGTGGGAGGTCTTCTTCGGTGGACGAGTCAACGAGGGCGTCGAGCACCGCGGCGAGTTGGTGATCAACCCGACGAATGGCTCGAGCTACACCGGCACCGTCCTGCAGACTCAGCAGGTCGCATCCTCCCGGCTGCGGGCCGTCGAGCAGGGTCGCTGGGTGATCCAGGTGGCACCCACCGGGTTCAGCGCGTTCATCAATCCAAATGGCGACGTCATCCAACGATCAGGAATCAGCGAGGCTCGCGTCCTGACCGGAACGGTGACGCTGCATACCGGACGGACCTGGTATTCGCACCTCGGCAACATCCCGTTCGTGTTCCTCGCCGCCTTGGCACTGCTGGCGGCGATGATCGCCGAACTGCGCGCTGGTCGACCGCTGCGAGCGCTGGCGATGAGCGCAGCGACGGACGACACGACGCTCGACACAACGAACGACGCGACGCTCGACACGGCGCTCGACGGCTCACACGGCGGGGACGTCGATGATCACCGTGACGGGCCCATCGTTGACCAGGGCGACGGCCATCTCGGTGCGGAATCGACCGGTCGCGACTCGGCAACCGAGCTCCCGCAGGCGGGCCACGACGGCATCGACCAGCGGCTCGGCGATCTCGGGCCGGGCCGCAGCGATCCATGACGGTCGGCGGCCAGCGTTCGTATCCCCGTACAACGTGAACTGGCTGACGATCAGAATCTCGGCGCCCACGTCGGCCACGCTGCGATTCATCACCCCGTCCTCGTCGGCCATCACCCGCAGGTGAAACAGCTTGTCGGCCAGCTTGCGGGCGTCAACACCGGTGTCGGTGTGGGTCACACCGACCAGTACGCCCAGCCCACTCCCGATCGCCCCAACCACCTCGCCGTCGACCGTCACCGAGGCCGACCGAACCCGTTGCACCACCGCACGCATCGCCCGATCTTCGCACCCACAGACGCTCACGCCGATCGCAGGCAGGAAAAACCACCGCAGAACGACGTTTTGCTGACTGCGATGCGGGCCCGCGGGTGATTGCGGGCGTGTTGCAAGGCGATGACGACCGACACGTGCCTACCGGTGGGTAAGCGCGTGCCGGTAGGATCTTGTCCCCATGTCTGAGACCGTTCCTTCGTCTCACGTGCCGTCCGTGCTCGACCCGGACAGCCCGCTGCGAATCGCTTACCTGACCTACCGGGGCAAGCCGCATGTCGGCGGCCAGGGGGTGTACACCCGTCACCTGACCAAGGCGCTGGTCGACCTGGGCCACTCGGTCGAGGTCTACAGCGGCCAGCCGTACCCGGTGGTCGACGAGCGTGTCGCCTTGCACGAACTGCCCAGCTTGGACCTGTGGAACGAGCATTTCCCCGGCCGTTTGCCGGCCTACTGGGAGCTGAAGACCAAGGGCGATGCGATCGAGACCCTGACGCACATGAAGGGCACGTTCGGCGAACCGCTGGCCTTCAGCATGCGCGTCTGGGATCAGCTGAAGAAGCGCACCGGTGATTTTGATCTGGTCCACGACAACCAGTGCCTGGGTTACGGCATCTTGGGCATCGAAAAGATGATGCCGACGATCGCCACCCTCCATCACCCGATCACCCGCGACCGGGCGCTGGAGATGGAACACACCAAGGAACGCAAGAAGCGCCGTCAGATCAGCCGCTGGTACAGCTTCGTCAAGATGCAGGGTCGCGTCGCCAGCCGCCTCCCACGCATCGTCGTGGTCAGCGAAAACAGCATCAAAGACATCCACAACGACATGGGTGTGCCGTACGAATCGATGCGTCTGGTCCCGGTCGGTGTCGACCCCGACCTGTTCAAGCCGCTGCCCGGTGTCGCCCGCAAGCCCGGCCAGCTGATCACCACCGCCTCGGCCGACGTGGCCTTGAAGGGTCTGTCGTTCCTGCTGGAAGCGATGGCCAAGCTGCGCGCCGAAGGCCGCGACGTGCGCCTGACGATCATCGGCAAGCCGCGCCAGGGCGCCAGCGCCGAACTGATCGACCAACTCGGCCTGCGTCCGCACATCGACTTCGTCAGCGGCGTCACCGACGAGCGGATCGTCGAGTTGTACGCCGAGGCCGAATTGGCCGTGGTTCCCAGCCTGTACGAAGGATTCAGCCTGCCAGCGATCGAGGCGATGGCGACCGGCACGTGCTTGGTGGCCACCGACGGCGGCGCCCTGCCCGAGGTGACCGGCACGGATGGCGACACCGTGCTGCAGTGCCCGGCCGGCAATGCCGACGCGCTGGCTGCGCAGATTCGGCGAGGCCTGGACGACGCCGAGCTGCGCGACCGGGTAGGTCAGGCAGGTCGGCGGCGAGTGGTCGAGCGGTGGAGCTGGCGGCATTGCGCCCAGCTGACCGTCGATCAATATCGAGAAGTCCTGGCGATGCCGAAGAACATCGACAAGCTGCGCAAGAACGGTCGGCTCTAACCGTGTTGACGATCCGCTTTGACCGTCTCGGGGCGCGTCCCGGCGACTTGGCGCTCGATGCCGGTGCAGGCTTCGGCCGCCACGCCTTCGCCCTGGCCAAGCACGGCTGCCGAGTCGTCGCCTTGGACTACGCGGCAAACGAGGTGCTGGGTACAGCAGCGACGTTCGGAGCGATGATCGAGTCCGGCGAGATCCCCGCCGACCGCTACGTGGGCGGGTTGCGCGGCGACGCCACCACGCTGCCGTTCGCCGACGGCACCTTCGACCGGGTGATCACCAGCGAGGTGCTCGAGCACATTCCCAACGACACCGGTGCGATCGCCGAGTTCACCCGCGTCCTCCGCCCCGGTGGGACCTTCGCCGCCACGGTGCCGACGTGGTATCCGGAAAAGATCAACTGGATGCTCAGCGACGACTACCACGCCCCCGCGGTCCAGGGCGGCCACGTGCGGATCTACTCGGCCACCGAACTGAAGGCCAAGCTGCGCGCCGCCGGGCTTGAGGTCAGCGGATCGCATCATGCCCACGCCCTGCACTCGCCGTACTGGTGGTTGAAGTGTGCCGTCGGGCCCCGCAACGACGACCACCCGCTGGTCCGCCGCTACCGCAAGCTGCTCGAGTGGGAGATCATCAACCAGCCGCCAGCGATGCGCGTCGTCGAACGCGCCCTGTCCCCCGTCTTGGGGAAGTCGTACATCGTGTACGCCCGCAAACCGCTCCATCACGAGGCGGGCTCATCGCACCGGGCAACCGGTGTGCAGATCGGAGCGACGAATGTCGCGGCTTCCTGACCTTGACGAGGTGATCTCGGCCGACGAAGTCGTCGAGACCGCCGAATCGATCGCTGCCTTGCAGCTGCCCAGCGGGATGATTCCGTGGTTCCCCGGCGGTCATTGCGACCCATGGAATCACGTCGAAACGGCGATGGCTTTGGACGTCGCCGGGCTGCATGATCATGCCGAGAAGGCCTACGAGTGGCTGGTCGATATCCAGCGCGCCGACGGCAGCTGGTGGAACTACTACCAGTCCGACGGCAGCGTCGAAGAGCCAAAGCTCGACACCAACGTGTGCGCCTACGTGGCCGCCGGCGTGTGGCATCACTGGCTGTGCACGTGGGACCGCGGCTTCGTCGATCACCTGTGGCCGGCCGTGCAGCGCGCCTTGGACTGGGTGCTCGGCATGCGCCGTAGCGACGGGACGATCCTGTGGGCGCGCACCGAGGACGACACACCGTGGGACTACGCCCTGCTGACCGGGTGCAGCAGCATCGTGCATTCGCTGCGCTGCGGTGCATTGCTGGCCGACCTGGTCAACGAACCACGCCCCGATTGGACGGCGGCCGCCGACCGATTGGCGTACCTGGTGGCCGAGTTCCCCTTGGTCTTCGAACCGAAGCACCGCTGGGCGATGGACTGGTACTACCCCGTCCTGTCCGGCGCCATGCAGGGCGAGCGAGCGACCGCCCGCTTGCATGATGGCTGGTCGACCTTTGCGATGAACGGCAAGGGAATCCGCTGCGTCAGCGACGAGCCATGGATCACCGCGTCGGAGACGGCCGAATGCTCGATGGCCTTCACCGCGATCGGCGATATCGACACGGCGACGGCGTTGCTGCGTTGGACGCGCACCCACCGGCGCGATGACGGTGCCTACTGGACGGGGATCGTCTACCCATCGATGGAGCGGTTCCCGTTCGAGGAGACCTCCGCCTACACCGGCGCGGCGGTCATCCTGGCCGCCGACTCGATCACCCGCGCCTCGCCGGCCAGCACGCTGTTCCACTACCACGAAGCCGTCCAGCCGAACGCCTGAACACCGCTTGACGCTGCTCAGGGCGACGTCGACAGCTCGCTGGGATCGGTCGTCGCGCCCGTGGGCGTCGACCCGATGCCGGTGGTCGCCATTGGGTCAGTCTCGGTCAACGTCGAAGTATCGGTCGAGATCGACGTCGACGACGTCGCGCTCGCCGGTTGCTTCAGCGGCGCTGCTTCAATCGCCGCGACGATGTCGGCAAACGCGTCGCGCAGCCAGGTGGTCATCGACTCGGCGGTAGCCGCGGGACCCCCGGCGACGACATCGATGGCCAAGTCGACGCCGTTGTACGCGGCGACGCAATAGCTGACGACCTGCTGACCTTCCCCGCTGACACAGCCAGACAACGCCTCGCCGCCGTGCAGCCTGAACCCGCTCCCGAACTTGATCTGGTCATCGCCCGCCGCAACTGTCAGGGCGGCGCGCAAGTCGACGCTGCGCGGCTCGCCGATCACCACGCCCAACTTGACCGAGTCGGCACGCAGCCGGTCGCCGTCGCCCATGCAGGTGATCAGGCGGCGCTGATCGTTCGAGAACCCGCCGACGACGCTGTCCGCCGACCAGCCTTCGGGTCGAGGCGGCGACGGCGCCGCTTCCAGAACACGGCGGATGTCCGGAAACGGGCACTGACCGGAGTCCGCCCGACCGCTTGTGGCGGCCTGGTCGAGCACCGCCGCGAGGTGCTCGCCGGCGGCGATCGTGTCGACCTTGTCCGGCGACTTGGCTTTGCGGATCAGTGCCGTTCCGGCGATGCCCAATGCGGCAACCACGGCGACGGCTGCGGCCACAGCGACCACCGGGCGGCTGCGTGCTGCGTCGAGCAGACCCGATCGACGCGATCCGTGGTCGGCTGGCGGCGGGAGGTCGTCGGCGAGATGCTGATCGTCGGTCGTTCGGCGGGGCCGCCGGTGGTGGTCTAGCGAGTCGCTCACTAGTCCACCCGCTGAAGAACCCGCAGACTGCCAACGGTGCCGCGCAAGCTGAACCGACCGCTGTTCAGCGCTGGCAGAAAGATCTGCTCGTACGGCGGGCGACCACCGTCGGCCGGATCGGGAAACACATCGTGGATCGCCAGCGTCCCCCCGACTGCCACGTGCGGCGTCCAGCCCTCGTAGTCCAGCCGAGCCGGTTCCTCGCCGTGGCCACCGTCGATGAACAACATCGCCAACGGTGTCCGCCAGTGCGCGGCGATCGTTGGCGACTGGCCGACGATGGCGATCGCGTACGACTCCAATCCGGCGTCGTACAGCGTCTGGCGAAACACGGGGAGCGTGTCCATCCGGCTGATCCGCGGATCGACGAGCGAGGCATCGTGATGCTCCCAGCCGGCCTGATTCTCCTCGCTACCGCGGTGATGGTCCACGGCGAAGACCACCGTGTTGGCCTGGCGCGCCGCTGCGGCGAGCCACACGGTGGACCGTCCGCAGTACGAGCCGACCTCCAGGAGCGGTAATCCGGGCAACGCTGCGGCGGCGGCCAGCGCTGCCTGATGCAGCGCGTCGCCCTCGTCGGCAGGCATGAACCCGGTGGCTTCCAGGGCATGGGTACGCCAGGTGGATTCGCCGCGGCTCATGGTCTGGCACGCTACCGGAGCACCAGCTGACGAGAAGCCGCGGCGGCCTGATTACATAGGCGGTACATGGACGCTCTCGACCAACTCGTCGCCCTGCTCGACCTTGAGCCGATCGAGGTCAACATCTTTCGCGGCCGCAGCCCCGACGAGAACCGGCAACGGGTCTTTGGCGGACAGGTGGCAGGTCAAGCCCTGGTGGCCGCCAGCCGTACCGTGGACGAGCCCGATCGCAGCGTGCACTCGCTGCACGCCTACTTCCTGCGCCCCGGTGATCCAACGGTGCCGATCTTGTACGAGGTCGACCGGATCCGCGACGGTCGCAGCTTTTCGACCCGCCGGGTCGTCGCCATCCAGCACGGCCGACCGATCTTCAACCTGCAGGCCAGCTTCCACATCCACGAGCCCGGCGCCAGCTACCAGATGACGATGCCGGACGGGCTCCCCGATCCCGAGTCATTGCCCGACTTCAAAACGAGGATGGCGAAGTACAAGGACCAGCTCGGCGATTGGTACGACTCGCCGAAGCCGATCGACCTGCGCTTCATCGGTCCCGACCCGTACAGCCGCTCCGCCGAGGAGATCGCGACCGGGCAACGGGTGTGGCTGCGTGCCGCGGGGACGCTGCCGAACGACGCGACGCTTCACGCCTGCGTGGTCACCTACTGCAGCGACATGACGCTGCTGGACACGACCGTGTTGCCGTTCGGGCTGAACTTCGATTCGCCGGGAATGCAGATGGCCAGCTTGGACCATGCGATGTGGTTTCATCGGCCGTTCCGTGCCGACGAATGGTTGCTCTACGACCAGGAGGCGATCTCCACAACGGCGGCACGCGGTCTGGCCGAGGGGCACATCTTCACCGCCGACGGCGCGCTGGCCGTGACCGTTGTTCAAGAAGGTCTCGTTCGAGTCCGTTGATGGTCGATTGATGACCGTCCGACGGGCCGGGTCCCACGGCTCCCTCTTCGTCGTTGGGTTGCTGGTTCTGGCGGCCTGTGGATCGGCCAACGACACACGGACATCCAGTTCGGCGACGCCGCCGACGGGGGTGGCTCCACCTGCCAGCGCCGGGGACGCCAGCGTGGTCGTGACAACGACACCGTTGCCGGGCGAGACGCTGCCCGCGGTCCCGGCGCCGACCATCGATCCGTCGATCGACCCCCAAGCCCGGCTGACCACCGTTGCCCACATCCCCAAGGCGATCGCCCTGGCGGTGCCGTCTGGACGAATCATCGGCCACCAGCAGCTCGGTGACCCACAGCGGATGTACGTCGCCACCCAGGACGGCACCGTCATCGCAATCAAGGGCAACGACCGGCAGGTGGTGCTGGACATCACCGACCAGACTGCGGCGGCAGGTGAACGCGGCCTACTCGGCCTGGCGATCGACCCGATGTCGCGGATGGCCTATGTCAACTTCACCGACAGCCGCGGCGACACCGTCGTCGCCGAGTTCGCTGTGGCCGACGATGGCAATTTCGATCCGGACTCGCAGCGCACCGTGTTGACGATCAAGCAGCCGTACGCCAATCACAACGGCGGCGATCTGGCGTTCGGCCCCGACGGGATGCTGTACATCGCCACCGGCGACGGCGGATCCGGCGGCGACCCCGAACGGCGAGCACTGCGATTGGACAATCTGCTCGGCAAAATTCTGCGGATCAGCCCGGCACAAAGCGGCACGGCGGCATACACGGTGCCGGCCGACAACCCATTCGTCGGCCAGGCTGGGGCGCTCCCCGAGATCTGGTCGTACGGGCTACGCAACCCGTGGCGATTCAGCTTCGACCGCCAGACCGGGGATCTGTGGATCGCCGACGTCGGCCAAGGTCAACTCGAAGAGGTCGACTGGGCCCGCGGCCCGCAGGCCGGGCGGGGCGTGAACTACGGATGGAGCGCGTTCGAGGGATCGAAGCGGTTCAACGATGACCAACCGGTCGCCGGCGCGGTCCCGCCGTTCTATGAATACACCCACGCCGAAGGTGGCTGCGCGATTAGCGGTGGGGTGCGTTACCGGGGTCAGGCACTGCCCGTGCTGCGCGGCTGGTACGTGTTCTCCGACTTCTGCCGGTCGACGATCCGCGCCATGCAGATCGATGGTGACGCCCCCGGCCGCATTGTCGAGTTGGCCGAATCGTCGCAGGTCGGCGGTATTGCCGAGGGCCCGATGGGCGAGCTCTACGTACTGTCGCTCGATCAAGGAGTCCAACAGCTGACTCCCTGACCTCACCTTCGTTGAGTGGTAGCGACTTAGCTTTTCTGCCTCTAGTCTCATCGTATGACTGATACGTCAACCACTCTTCTGTTTCCCGTCCTCGATCTGCCCGCTGTGGTGCTCCCCGGCGCGGTACTGACCATGGCCCTCGAAAGCGACCAAGCGCAGGCCGCAGCCCGCGCCGCGCAGCAGTCGGGCAACCAACTGGTGTTGCGGATGAGCGGACCGGACGGCACCCCCAGCGAGATCGGCGTGCTGGCCAAGCTGCCCAATGTCGGGAACTTGCCCGGCGGCGCCCCGGCAGCCATCGTCCAAGCCGAACGCCGGGTCCGGCTGGTAGCAGTCCATGCCAGCGAGCGCGGCGCAACCTACGTCGAGATCGAATCGATCACCGATCCGCCGACGTGGCCGCGCCTCGATGCCACGCTGCGCGAACTGCGCATCGTGCTGGAGGAGATCGCCCGGCTACGCGGCAGCCGCCGCCTGCCGGAAATTCTGCGATCGGTGTTCGATCCCGGTGCTCTGGCCGACGCCGTGATCACCTGGGGCGAGGCCGGTCTGGCGGTGCGGTTCGACGTGCTCAACGCGGTCGAGGTCGCGGCACGTGTCGATATCGTCCTCGCCTGGGCCAAGGATCACCTTGCCGAGCTGCAGGTGTCGGCCCAGATTCGGGCCGATGTGACGGAGGGTGTCGACAAGCAGCAGCGCGAATATCTGTTGCGCCAACAGTTGGCAGCGATCCGCAACGAGCTCGGCGAGGGCGACGACGACGTCATCGCCGAATACCGCACCAAACTGGCCGCCGCCGCCCTCCCCGCCGCGGCGCACAATCAGGTGTCCAAAGAGATCGACCGGCTCGAGCGGCTCGGTCAGCAATCTCCCGAGCATTCATGGGTGCGGACGTGGCTCGACCGGATCTTCGACCTACCCTGGTCAACGCGCACCGACGAGCACCTTGACCTCGCCGCGGCGCGGCTGATCCTCGACCGCGACCACTACGGCCTTGACGATGTCAAGGACCGGATCGTCGAGCAGCTCGCCGTGCGCAAGCTGATCCGTGACCGGGCACTCAAGCACACCGACCGCGCCACCACCGACGGCGACGAGTCCGCCGACGCGAATCACGATCGATCCGCTGCCGACGAGCGCCACGCCAACGGGGCGATCATGTTGTTGGTCGGTCCGCCCGGGGTGGGCAAGACCAGCCTCGGCGAGTCCGTCGCCCGGGCGATGGGACGCAACTTTGTGCGCGTCTCGCTGGGTGGCGTCCGTGACGAGGCCGAGATTCGGGGGCATCGACGCACCTACGTCGGCAGTCAGCCAGGACGGATCGTGCGGGCGATCACTGAGGCAGGCAGCATGAACCCGGTCATCCTGCTCGACGAGATCGACAAGCTCTCGGCTGGCGGGTGGAGCGGCGACCCCACCGCAGCACTGCTCGAGGTGCTCGATCCGGCGCAGAACCACACGTTCCGCGACCACTATCTCGAGCTCGACCTGGACCTCAGCGATGTCGTCTTCATCGCCACGGCCAACGTCGCCGACACGATCCCCGGCCCGCTGCTCGACCGGATGGAGTTCGTCCGCCTCGACGGCTACACCGAGGACGAGAAGGTGTTCATCGCTCAGCGCTACCTGGTCCCCCGCCAGCTGCGCCGCGCCGGTCTCGACGCCGACGAGGTCTCTGTCAGCGATGGCGCGCTGCGCGCCGTGATCAGCGGCTATACCCGTGAAGCGGGCGTGCGTTTGCTGGAGCGCGAGGTCGCCAAGCTTGCTCGCAAGGTGGCCGCGGCGGTCGCCACCGATACAAAGGCCACGCCGATCGCGGTCGACGTCGAGGACATCCGCCACTGGCTGGGCCGCCCGAAGGTCGACGACGACATTCCCGACCGCACCAGCGTCCCCGGTGTCGCCACCGGGCTGGCCGTCACCGGCGCAGGCGGCGATGTGCTGCTGATCAAGACCACCGCCTTTCCGTTGGGCGGCGACGCCAGCAGCGAACCCGTATTGACGCTGACGGGACAATTGGGCGACGTGATGAAGGAGAGCGCACAGATCGCGCTGAGCTACGTGCGTTCCCACGCCGACGAATTGGGCATCGACCCAACCACGCTGAACCGGCGGGTCCACGTCCATGTGCCTGCCGGCGCGGTACCCAAGGACGGCCCCTCGGCGGGGATCACGATGACCACCGCATTGGTGTCACTGCTGACGAACCGGCCGATGAAGTCGAGCGTTGGGATGACCGGCGAGATCACCTTGCAAGGCAAGGTCCTGCCGATCGGCGGCGTCAAGCAGAAGGTGCTGGCAGCTCATCGCGCCGGGCTGACCGAGGTGATCCTGCCAAAGCGCAACGGGCCCGATCTCGAAGACATCCCCGAACGAGTCCGCGCCGAGATGACGATTCATCTGGCCGACACCTACCACGACGTGCTTGCTACCGCTTTCGCTGCGGCGGAGGCGTAGCCAGCGATCGGGCCGACCTGTCCCTTGGCGACGCCCGACGAGCGCACGCCAGTCGTTACGCTCGCCAGGATGAGAGTTCTGATCGCCGGCGGCAATGGAATGCTCGGCAGCGCGTTGATGTCACGCCTGTGGGGCACCGGCACGCAGGCCTTTCGGTTGGTCCGCAAGGCCACCGAGGTGGGCGACATCGAATGGGATCCGCTGCGTGGCCATCTGCCGGCCCACGCGCTGGATGGGGTCGACGCGATCGTCAACCTCGCCGGGGCGGGCATCGGCGATCATCGCTGGACCAACGCCTACCGGCGCGAGCTGCGCGAGAGCCGAATCCGCAGCACCGCGCTGTTGGCCGAGCGGGCTGCCTCGATGCCCACCTCCACCCGTCCGGCGGTGATGCTCAACAGGTCGGCCGTCGGCTGGTACGGCGATCGTGGCGACGAGCTGTTGGACGAGACGTCCAGTCCCGGCAGCGGCTTCCTCGCCGAACTGTGCCGCGATTGGGAGGCCGCCACGGCACCAGCCGCGGCGGCCGACATGCGCGTCGTGTTGATGCGCACGGGCGTGGTGCTCAGCGCTTCAGGCGGCGCGCTCCGCAAGCAGCTGCCGTTGTTCAAATTCGGCCTCGGCGGGCGGATGGGCAGTGGACGTCAGTGGCTGAGCTGGATCGCCATCGACGACCACGTCTCGGCGATGGTCCACCTGTTGCGCAACGACATCGAAGGGCCCGTGAACCTGACCGCCCCGAACCCGGTGCGCAACACCGAGTTCACCGCCGAGCTTGGCCGGGTCCTGCGCCGCCCCACCCTGCTGCGCATCCCCGCGTTCGCGCCGCGCATCCTGCTTGGCCGCGAACTCGCCGATGCGCTGTTGTTCACCGGTCAGCGGGTCCACCCGGCGGTACTCACCAGCGATGGCTTCACCTTCGCTGCGCCAACGTTGACCGAAGCACTGCGCGGGCTGCTGCCATGACCGCCCGGGTGCCGCTACCCGCCGGCTTTCACGCCTACGTCGCCAACATCGGAATCAAGGACGACACCGACGATTTCGTCGTCGTCGCCGCCGACGGTCCGTGCACATCGGCCGGGATGTACACGCGCAGCGCGTTCGCCGGGCCCAGCGTGTTGCTCAGCCGGCAGGCTAGCCGCCACGCCCGGGCCGTGGTGGTGATTTCGAAGAACGCCAATGTGGCGACCGGCGAGGCCGGGATGGCCAACGCTCGGCGCGTTCAGGCCGGGGTGGCCGCGGCCGTCGGGTGCCAGCCGGCCGAGGTGCTGATCGCCAGCACCGGGGTCATTGGGCGGCAGTATCCGATGGAGCGTGTCGAGGCCGGGTTAGCGGCGATCGAGACACCGTTCACCGAGACCGACGCCAGCCGCGTCGCCACCGGGATCATGACCACCGACACCGTCGCCAAGGTGGCTTCGGCCACGGTTGGTGAAGCGCACATCGTCGGCGTGGCCAAGGGCGTGGGCATGATCGAGCCCGACATGGCCACGCTGATCACGATGATCTTCACCGATGCGCTGATCGCCGCCGACGATCTGGACCGCGTGTTTCGCAACGTGATCGAGCGGACGTTCAATTGCGTCAGCATCGACACCGACACCTCCACCAGCGACACGGCGGTGATCTTGGCCAGCGGCGCGGCCGGACCGGTGCCGCTGAATGTCTTCGAAGAGGCGCTGTACGGCGTCGCCGAGTCGCTGACCAAGCAGGTTGCCCGCGACGGCGAAGGGGCCGAGACGTTGATCACGGTCACCGTCGACGGCGCGGCGACGGCTGAACAGGCCAAGCGGGTTGCCAAGGCGATCGTCAACTCGCCGCTGGTGAAGACGGCCATTCACGGCGCAGATCCGAACTGGGGGCGGGTGGCGATGGCCATCGGCAAGGCCACCACGGCCGACGAGATCGATCAAGACCAGATCGTGATCCGCTTCGGCACGCAGCAGGTGTATCCGGCGGCGGTCGACGACCTCGGCCTCGACGTGTTGAGCGAATATCTGCGCGGCGACGAGGTGCTGATCCATGTCTCGCTGGCCGCCGGCCAGGACACCGCCACCGTGTGGGGCTGCGACCTCACCGACGGATACGTCCGGATCAACGCCGACTACACCACCTAGCGACCGTTCCAGCTGGAACCCGGCCCCGGCTGTTACTTCGGTGGCAGGCGGGCGCCACCGTCGACGCGGATCGTCTCGGCGTTCATGTAGCTGTTGGTGACCAGCTCGAGGACCATCGACGCCAGCTCGTCCGGCGTGCCCAGCCGCTGCGGGAAGAGCACACCCTTTTGCAGATTCGCCTTGAACGCCTCGCTGCCTTCACCCTCGCCATAGATCGGGGTGTTGATCAGCCCGGGGGCGATGCAGTTGACGCGTACCCCGATCGCAGCCAGGTCGCGGGCCACCGGCAGGGTCATCCCGACGATGCCACCCTTCGAGGAGCTGTACGCGGCCTGGCCGATCTGGCCATCAAACGCAGCCACGGACGCGATGTTGACGATCGCACCGCGCTCGCCGCTGTCCATCGGTTCGGTCTTGCCCATCGCCGTGGCGGCGATGCGGATGCAGTCGAACGTGCCGACCAAGTTGATGGCGATGACCAGCTTGTAGTTGTCAAGGTTGAACGCCGACTCGTAGGTTCCGTCGCGGCCCACCGTGCGCTGCGCCGAACCGATCCCTGCGGAGTTCACCAGGACACGCAGCGGGGCGATCGACGAGGCCATCTCGACCGCATTGATGATGTCGTCCGTGCTGGTCACGTTGACCTTGGCGAACGCCCCGCCGATCTCGTCGGCCAGGGCCTTGCCCTTGTCCTCCTGCAGGTCGGCGATGACCACCTTGGCACCCTTGGCAGCCAGCCGGCGGGCCGACGCCGCGCCGATCCCCGACGCACCACCCGTGACGATTGCACTTGCACCCGAAATGTCCATACGTCGAATGTAGACGCCGTTCGCTGCCGCCGGATAGCCCGCCTTCGCCGCGGCCGCATCGATCGGCAATCCTTGGGCGATGACCTTGGCCGACCGATGCGCGATCATCGGGATCGGCAACACGGCGTACACGCGCGGTACGGATCGTTCGACCCTGGATCTGCATCTGGAGGCTTCGCTGAAGGCGATCGCCGACGCGGGCATCGATCGCCAAGAGATCGACGCCGTGCTGCCCAGCGCCACCGCCGGACGCTGCGCCGAGGAGTTCGTGATGAATCTCGGTCTGCGCAACATGCATCACTCGACCACCGCCCACGTGGGTGGGGCCAGCTTGATCTCGTCGATCCAAAACGCGTGCATGGCGATCACGTCCGGGGTTGCATCGTGCGTACTGATCCCTGCCGGACGGCGCGGCTATTCCGGAGAACGAGTCTCCACCGGGCACAGCGTCAAGGAGTTCCTGATGAGTTCGGTCGACGAGTTCGAGCGGCCCTACGGAAAT